>Ga0209471_1000799_pt1 | contig 19812 bp, 19 predicted proteins | sample GraSoiAngelo_128_FD_185885 | JGI IMG/M metagenome (GOLD analysis project Ga0209471, IMG submission 185885) | Grasslands soil microbial communities from the Angelo Coastal Reserve, California, USA - 14_0927_12_20cm (SPAdes) (version 2) | ecosystem: Environmental > Terrestrial > Soil > Grasslands ...
TCTGGGCGATGGAGGGATTCACCTCGACATACGAGGTGATCGCCCTGCGCCGCGCGGGCCTGGTCACTGCGCAGCGCTTCCTGGAGATCTGGGCAGAGCGGATTTCACAGCTCCTGCGCACTCCGGGGCGGCTGCGGACGTCGCTCGCGCAAGCCTCCTACGACGCCTGGATCAAGCATTACCGGCCTGACGAGAGCAGCGCCAACACCACCGTCTCCTACTATCTCAAGGGCAGCATCGTCGGCCTGTTGCTCGACCTGGAGCTGCGCCGGCGCAGCGGCGGGACGCGGTCGCTCGACGATCTGGTGCGCGCTCTCTTGCAGAAACATGGCCTGCCGCCGGGGCTGCCGGAGGATGGCGTGGAGCGCGCGGCCATCGAGTTGCTCGGCGCGGAACGTGGCAGCGCGACGCTGCACGAGTGGTTCCGGCGCGCGGTCCATTCGACGGAAGAGCTGCAGCTCGACGAGGCGCTCGCCGCCGTCGGCCTGAAAGCCGTCAGACGCGCTGCAAACAGCGCCGACGACAAGGGCGGCGCGGAGGTCGATCCCTCCAAGCTCGATGTCGATAGCCCGCCCCGCGGGTGGCTGGGCGCGATCCTGCGCGACAGGCCCTCCGCGCTGGAGGTGGGCGCCGTGGTGGAGGGATCGCCCGCGCAGGCGGCCGGCGTGGCGGCGGGCGACGAGATCGCCGCCCTCGACGACTTCCGCAGCGAGATGAAGCAGCGGCTCGGCCGCGCCCAGCCCGGGCAGACGCTGCGGCTCTCGCTCTTCCGCATGGACGAGCTTCTCGAAGTGCCGGTCCAGCTTGGCGGCGCGCCGCGCGACACCGTGACTTTCGTCCCCGACGAGAAGGCGACCCCGGAGCAGCGAGCGCTGCGCGAACAGTGGCTAGGAGCCAAGTGGCCGGCCGAGGAGATTGCGCCGCGCCCTCGCGGCGAGTAAACACGCCGCGATGCGAGTCACGGAGATCTTCTTCAGCATCCAGGGCGAGTCGACGCTCGCGGGAGAGCCCTGCGTCTTCGTCCGCTTCACGGGCTGCGATCTCCGCTGCCAGTATTGCGATACCGAGTACGCCTTCTACGGCGGCCGGGCGATGTCGCGAGAGGAGATCCTCGCCGAAGTTGCCAGATATCCGGCGCGCTTCGTCTGCCTCACCGGCGGCGAGCCGACTCTGCAAAAAGAGTTGCCCGAGCTGGCGCGCGAGCTGCTGGAGGCGGGATACAAAGTCTCTCTCGAAACGCACGGCCAGCGGCCGCTGGAGGGCATCCCGCAGGAAGTTCGCAAGATCGTCGATCTGAAGACTCCCGGCTCGCGCGAGCCGCACACCGACTTTAGCGAATTGTCGAAGCTCGGCCCGGGCGACGAGCTGAAAGTGGTGGTCTGCTCTCGCGACGACTTCGATTGGGCCCTCGAGCAGATCGATCGGCTGCGGCTGTGGGGCAGGGTGCCGGTGCTCTTCTCGCCTTCCTTCAGCGAAGTGGCGGCGAAAGATCTGGCGCAATGGCTCCTCGACAGCGGCAAGCCCGCCCGGCTGCAGCTGCAGCTGCACAAGATCATCTGGGGCGCCGACGCGCGCGGGGTGTAGATGAAACGACCTTGCTACGTGGTCGACGCCTTCAGCGCCGAACCCTTCCTGGGCAATCCGGCCGGCGTGCTGCTCGAGGCCGCCGATCTCGACAGCGGCGCGATGCAGCGCATCGCCAATGAATTGAAGCACAGCGAGACCGCCTTTCCGCTCCCGGCGCGCGAGCCGACGACGGCGCTGCACCTGCGCTGGTTCACTCCGGAGTCGGAAGTGGCCTTCTGCGGGCACGCCACGCTCGCCGCCTTCCACGTGCTGGTCGAGGAGGCGCGGCGCATTCGCGTGCCGGAGCAGGGGACGGTCCGCATCGCCTTCACCTGCAAGAGCGGCAAGCTGCAGGCCGAGCTGTCTCGGCAGAAGGGAAAGCTGCGCGTGCTCATCGAGACGCCGGCGAGCCGGTTCGAACCCGCGCAGGTCCCTGCCGAGGTGCTCGCCGCGCTCGGCCTCGTGCCGGAGGTGCTCGATCCGAAAATCGCTCCGCAGCGCAGCGCCATTCTCGAGGGGAATCTCTATCTGTGCCTGCGCGACCATGAGGCCCTGGCTCGCTGCAAGCCCCAGGCACGCGAGCTGATCGCGCTCGGCAAGGAGATGGGCGTCGCCGGCTTCGTCGCCTACACCTTGAATCCGAAGGCGGGCGTCGATGTGGCCGTGCGCTGCTTCTTCCCCGGCTACGGCATCCTCGAGGATCCCGTGACAGGAAGCGCCGCCGGACAGCTGGGCGCGCTCCTTCAATCGGCGCTGCCGCAGGCCCTGCCGCGCAAGCTCGTCTTCACCCAGGGCGAGGAGATGGGCCGGCCCGGCCGCGTCGAGCTGGAAGTGCGGCCCGACGCGGCGCCCGGGAGCGTGCGCGGCTGGATCGGCGGCGCGGCCGTCACGGTGCTGCGCGGAGAGCTCGAGCTATGAACGGCCGCAAGACCCGCCCGCGCAGCGAAGCGGCGCTGCGCCGGAGCGGGCCGCAGCTGCGCGATATCCACTCCGAGCGGGACGAGCGCCGCCTCGCGCTCGATCGCGCCGGCGTCAAGGGCCTGCGCTATCCCATCTGTGTCCTCGACCGGCAGCGCGGCCAGCAGCACACCGTCGCCGAGATCGACATGAGCGTCTCCTTGCCCCACCGCCGCAAAGGGGCGCACATGAGCCGCTTCGTCGAGCTGCTCAATCGCCATCGGCGCGAGATCGACATCCGCAAGTTCCGCGCCCTCTGCGAAAGGCTGCGCAAGGACCACGAAGCGGAGGCGGCGCACGTCACCGTCCGCTTCCCCTATTTCATCGAGAAGAAAGCGCCGGTGACGCAGGCGCTCGGGCTGGTCGACTACGCTTGCACCTTCGGCGCCAGCGTCTCGCGCAGCGCATCGGACTTGTGGGTGGCGGTCGACGTCCCCGTCACCAGCCTCTGCCCCTGCAGCAAGGCCATCAGCAAGCACGGCGCGCACAACCAGCGCTCGCTGGTGTCGGTCCGCGTCTGGTTCGCAAAATTCTTCTGGATCGAGGACCTCATCGCTCTGATCGAGGATTCGGCCAGCTCCGACCTCTATGCGCTCCTCAAGCGCCCGGACGAGAAGTACGTCACCGAGCGAGCGTACGAGCGGCCGCGGTTCGTCGAAGACCTCGTCCGCGAGGTGGGCATGCGCCTGCGCGCGGACGCGAATTTCACCCGCTGGGAGGCCGAGGCGGAGAGCTTCGAGTCCATCCACGCACACAGCGCCTACGCCCGCCTGTCCTTCGAGCGGAAACATTCTTGACCGGGTCGGCTTTTCCGAGGGACGCTCCGCGCCATGCTGATGGTCCTCCTGGCTTCGGTCTATCTCAACGGCGTCAACATCGACGGCCTGCGCTCGCAGACTTTCGAGAAGTGCCGCAGCGTCAAGATCGACGATCGCGGCGACGTGCGCCTCGACTGCCCCGCCTATCAGGTGGAGTCGCAGCCGACGCCGGCGGGCGCGCCCCCGCCGCCGCTGGCGACGGCGGGATTGGCGACCTCGATCACCAAGCATTACTGGCTGGTCACCGAGCAGAACGACGGCGCCGCCGCGCAGTACGACGTCGACGTCTTCGTCAATTCCAAGTGGGTCCGCAAGGTGAAGAGCGGCGATGGGCAGATGGTGCTGGAGATCACCAAGTACCTGCAGCCGGGAGCCAACAAGGTGCTCTTCGCCGCCACCAAGCACCTCGAGGCGGGCCGCAAGAGCACGGCGGCCGGCTCCTACGTGAAGTTCATCGTCGGCGAGGGGGAGGCGGGCGGCAACAACGTCATGATCGACAACCCGCTCATCGAGATGAAGCGCAGCGCCGCCGAGACCGACAACCTCAACGAAGAGTTCACCATCCAGGGACGGTGATGCTCCAGGAAGATCCGCGCCGCACGCACCTGCCCGCCGTCCTCTCGCGCATCGCCGCGCTCTACGAGGGCACCAATCAGCCGGTGGTGCAGCCCGCCGGGCGCACCGCGCAGCCGGCGCTGGCGGTGGTGGCGGCCCTCAACGCTCCGCGCGGCTTCGAGGTGGTGGTGGCGCTGACCTTGTCCGAGTCGGGCGAGCACGTCATCTACACCGGCCCGCCCGTCGCCGAGAAGGATCTTCCTCAGGCCATCGAGGAGGCGCTCAACTTCGCCGAGAGCATGGGCTTCATCCTCGATGCCACCGGCTGGAACAACCTCGACGCGGCACGCCGGGCCGAGCTGGTCGAGCGCATCGCCATCTTCCGGCCGCCGGTACCAAAGTCGGCCGCTCCGCTGGCGAAGCCGAAGGCGGAGGATCCGATCGCGGCGGTGGCGCGGCTCTTCGCTGCCTTCTCCTTCCTGCTGCTCATCTCTTGTGGCGGCCTCACCGCAGAGCAGCGCGCGCAGAATGCGGAAGTCCACTGGCAGCTGGGCGACAACCTCATCTCGCAGCAGGATCCGCAGCAAGCGCTCCGCGAGTACCTGGTCTCGCTCGACTACGACGAGACGCCCGAGGCGCACAACGGCGCCGGGCTGATCTACTCCTGGTCGTTGGGCCGGCCGCAGGATGGCGAGAAGGAGTTCAAGCGCGCGCTGGAGATGCGGCCGGACTACAGCGAGGCGTTGACCAACCTCGGCGCGCTCTACCTCTCTCGCGAGCGATATGCCGATGCCATTCCGGTTCTGGAAAAGGCCGCCAAGGACCCCCTCTACAAGTCGCGCATCCTCGCGCAGAGCAACCTCGGCTGGGCCCTCCACAAGTCGGGCCAGAGCGAGAGGGGCATCTCGGAGATCCGCGGCGCGCTGCAGGTGGCTCCCAAATACTGCCTCGGTTGGCGGCAGCTCGGCACCATCTTCTCGGAGAAGGGCAAGCTCGACGAGGCCAGCACCGCCTTTGCCCGCTACGCCGAGGAATGTCCCGACGTGGCCGACGCCCATTATCTCTTGGGAAAGATCCTCGCCCGCCGCTCCAAGGCGGCCGAGGCGCGCGCCGAGTTCGAGCGCTGCGCCATTCCCAAGCAGGACAAGGACAAGCCGCTGGCGGCCGAGTGCGCGAAGTTCCTCAAGGAGATGGGGACACCCTGAGCTTCGGCGCTTATCTCAAGCGCAGTCGGGCGCTGCGGGAGCTGTCCGCCGAGCAGGTGGCCCGCCTGACCCGGCTGCCCCTGCGCATCGTCACGGCGCTCGAGGCGGAGGACTGGCCGGCGCTGCAGGATCGAAGGCACGCTCTCTTCGTCGCGCGCTCCTGCGCCTCGGCCATCGGGCTCGACCCGGACGAGACGGCGCTGCGGCTGGAGGAGGAGTTGCAGCTCTCGCAGCCGCCCCTGCCGCAGCGGACGCCGCTGTGGAAGAGGCTCTGGCAGTCGCGGCCGCGCGAGCCCGCGGTCTGGCTCGTGCTCTGCCTGACGGCGGCCGCCTGCCTGTCGGTTCTGCTCCTGCGGCGTTAGGATCGCGCCGTGGACTTGCGCGCGCACAGGGTGGAAGCGCTGGTGCTGCGGGCCATCCCTTACGGGGAATCGGACGCGGTGGTCCACCTGCTCGTGCTCGGTCACGGGCGCATTCCCGCCTTCGCTCGCGGGGCGCGGACCTCGCGCAAGCGATTCGGCGGCGCGCTGGAGGTCTTCACCCGCATCGAGGCGCTGCTCAAGGAAGGCCCCGAGCTGTGGGCGCTGCGCGAGGCGACCGTGCTGGAGGCCCACGCGCGGCTGCGCGACGATCTGCACCGCATCGCCCACGCGGGATACGCGACCGAGCTGGTGCACGAGCTGACCCGCGCGGGAGAGCCGGCCGACGCGCTCTTCGTCCTTCTCGAAGAATTCCTCGCGCGGCTCGAGAGAGGTCCCGCCACCAGCGCGCGGCTGCGGGCGCTCGAGCTTCTCGCGCTGGCCGCGTCGGGTCTGGCGCCGGAGCTGGGCGCCTGTGCGCGCTGTGGCGGGGAGGTCGCGCCCGGACGGGCCGCTTTCGATCCCGATGCGGGCGGTACCGTCTGCGCGAAATGCGTCGTCGACGGCGCGCTGCTCCTCACGGTCGGATCGCGCGCGGCTCTGCGGCAGCTGCGCCAGCTCGGGCTTGCCGCGGCAGACGCGCCGCTTTCGGCCGATGGTTCGGGCAGACCGGCCGACGCCCGCGCTTTCGAAGCTGCCGCAGCGCAGGCGGCGGCGCCGCTCGCGGCCTTCTTGCGCCACCACCTCGGCCGCGCGCTCGGCAGCGCCGGCTTCCTCGACCAGGTGGGCGCGCCTCAGTAACGGAAGGTCGAAGCGAGAAAGAAATAGGCGAAGAACTGGTTCACCGGCGCGGGCTTGAATCCGGTCGGGTCGATGATGCCTGTCGGGTCATTGGGGACTGCGTCCTCGCCGGAGCCATAGGCGATCGACATTCCCAGCCGGGAGATGGCGTGCAGGCCGATGAGGCCGAGCGTGACGGTGCCGCCGTAGAGCGAGACGCGCGGCTGCCGGCTCGAGCCCGGCGCCAGCGTTCCGTCGGGTTGGAGAGAGAAGGCGGGCGCTCCGCTGCGGTCGGTGAAGAACCCGAGCGCGATGGAGTAGTCGGGGCTGAGCAGGTACTCGCCCCCGGCGTTGAAGTCGACCACCGGCAACCGCTCGATGTGGTCCTGGAGCCGCAGGCGTTGAGCGATCTCCGGCTTGACGCTGAAGCGGTCGTAGCTCGTCCCGAGATGGCCGGTCAGCTGCGCGGTGGCGGTCCATCGGTGCGGCGCGATCCACGCCGCGGCGAGGCGCACCATCGCCGGAACATAGGTGCGGCTCGGGACGTCCCGGCTGGAGTCGATGTTCACCTGCGCGGCGCTGCCCGGGGCGCTGACCACGTCCTGTACGCTGACGGTCCCGGTGGAGTTGACGAAGATGCCGGGCAAACCCACCGAAGCCCCGAAGAGCCATTCCTCCGAGTACCGGTACTTGGCGCCGAGGAGTCCGACGATGTTGCCGTTCTGGAAGGAGGCGTTGGCGTGATAGACGCCGACCGCCGGATTCGCGCTGGTCGGACGCGAGAGAGCGTCTTCGGAAGTGTCGAAGAGCCGCAGCACGTAGTGCAGCGCGAAGCCGAGATTGAGGTGCGGATTGAAGCGAGCGGCAACACCGGCGGCGAGGTCGAAGGTGCGGTCGGTCACGCGCGTGTGCACTTCGAAGGGGTCGCTGGCGTCGATGCCGTAGGAGCGATAGGCCGGCACGGTGACGTCGAAGCCATAGGCGAAAGGAGTGCCGCGCTCGTCGACCGGGCCGACGCCCTTGATCAGCCCCGCCTCGCCGGGAATGACGTTCAGGGTGTTGAGGCCGGCGATGGAGAAGGTGCCGCGGTCGATCTGGATGGCCCCGCGGCTCTGCCGCTCGATGCCATAGAGCGAAGCGGAAACGCTGACGTTGAGACGGCGCGAGTCGCAGATGCCGGCGGGGTTGTAGGAGAGGCCGCTCGGATCGTCGGAGAGCGCGGCGAAGGCGCCGCCCAGCGCGAGCGCCCGCGAGCCCACCGGATAGTCCTGGTAGCGCGAGTCGTCGGCGCGGGCGGGGAGGGCGCAAAAAAGCAAAGCGAGGGCGAGCGCCTTCCACAGCGCGACGGCGGCCGCAGCCGGGTCCTTCGCGCCGAGGACGGAGCGGATGCAGGCCACGCCGCGCGCGCCCGCGTCGATGCAGCGCGAGGCGTTGGTGACATCGACACCGCCGAGGGCGAAGACGGGCTTGGAGGTCGCGCGCGCGGCAGCTTGCAGAGCTTGCAGGCCGACGGCCGGGCCTTTGCCGGGCGTGTCGAAGACGGGTCCGAAGACCAGGAAGTCGGCCTCGCTCGCCGCGGCCACCTCGGCCGCACTGTGGCAGCTCGCGCCGACGAGGCCGACCAGTTTCCTGGCTTCGCCGGGCGGGAGGCCGCGCGCCGGCAAATGCACGCCGTCCGCGCCGGCTGCCACCGCTATGTCCGCGCGATCATTGATCAAGAGCGGCGCTGCGAATTTTGTACAAATTGCACGCAGCGCCCGCGCCCGGTCCAGGAGCAGCCGCGCTGGGGTCGAAGGCTGCCGCAACTGCACGCCCGCCGCTCCGCGCGGCAGGACGGAGAGCGCGGCCTCGACGGCCGGCAGGGGATCCTTCTCCTCGGGCGTGATCAGGTAGATGCGCAACACGGGCTCTACCTTCGTCTTGGTCAGCCGCCTCCGGCGCCGATCACGCCGGCCAGAGGGCTGGAGGCGCTGCCGTAGAGCTTTTTGGGAATGCGACCGGCGAGATACGCGAGCCGGCCCGCTTCGGTGGCCAGGCGGATCGCTCGCGCCATCCCGACCGGATCCTTCGCGCCGCTGATCGCGGTGTTCACCAACAGGCCCGCCGCGCCCATCTCCATGCAGATGGCGCAATCGCTCGCCGTCCCTACGCCGGCGTCGACGACGACCGGCACTTTGGCCTGATCGAGGATCATCTGCAGCGAGTAGGGATTGCGCAGGCCAAGGCCGCTGCCGATGGGCGCGCCGAGCGGCATCACCGCGGCGCAGCCCGCGTCCTCCAGCTTGCGTGCGGCGACCGGATCGTCGTTGGTGTAAGGCAGCACGCGGAAGCCTTCGCTCACCAGCTGCCTCGCCGCCTTGATGGTTTCCTCGACGTCGGGCAGGAGCGTCTTCGGATCGGCCAGCACCTCGAGTTTGACGAGCGGGTTGCTTCCCCCGAGCTGCAGCTCGCGCGCGAGCCGGCAGGTGCGCACCGCCTCCTCGGCGCTGAAGCAGCCGGCGGTGTTGGGGAGCAGCACCATCTCTTTGGGGATCCAATGCAAGAGCGACGACTCGCCCCTGGCGGCGAGGTCGAGCCGCCGCACTGCTACCGTCACCATCTGGGCGCCGGAAGCCTCGAGCGCCGCCTTCATGGTGGGGAAGTCCTTGTACTTGCCGGTGCCGACCACCAGGCGCGAGGTGAATCTCTGGCCCCCGAGGACGAGCTCGTCCATCTACCCTCCGCCCACGAATGTGACGATCTCGAGCACGTCGCCCGCGGAGACTTGCTCCTCGGCGTGACGCACCTTCTTCACCACCTGACCGTTGCGCTCGACCGCCACGCGCTCCGCCCGCACGCCGAGGTGCCGGAGGAGCGTTGCCACGGTGAGCCCCTCGGGCAGCTCGATCGACTCGCCGTTGACGGTCGCATTCATGCCGCGGTGATAGGGCCTCGTCCGCTGTGGGTCAAGCGAGCCTTGTGCAAGCCACCGCGATGCGGGAGACTGCCCGGGCCGTGGACACCGCTCAGCTGTTGCGCCAGGTTTCAATTTTTGCCGACCTGTCGCCTGAGGTGCTTGGCGATCTGGCGAAGCGCGTTTCGCACAAGAGTGCCGAGGCCGGGTCGGTCATCGTCAGCCAGGAGGAGCCCGGCGATTCGCTCTTCATGATCTCCTCGGGCAAGGTCAAGGTGGTGCTCTACGGCGAGACCGGCCGGGAGATTATTCTCAGTATATTGCTCGCCGGCGACTTCTTCGGCGAGATGTCGCTCCTCGATCGCCAGCCGCGCTCGGCGAACGTGGTCGCGGTCGAGGACTCGCAGCTGCTCTCGCTAGACCGCGAGGGTTTCCAGACGCACCTCAACGCGCACCCGACCACGGCGCTGGCGGTGCTCGCCGAGATGTCGAGGCGGCTGCGCCACGCGGACGAAGTGATCGGCAACCTCGCACTGCTCGACGTCTACGGCCGCGTCGCCCGCATCATCCGCGACCTGGCGCACAAGCAGGGCGAGCAGGTCGACGGCGGCTTGCTCATCCGGGAGCGGCCCACCCAGCAGGAGATCGCCGGCCTGATCGGCACCAGCCGCGAGACGGTCTCGCGCGCGCTCAATGACTTCAACCGCCGCGGCTTGCTCGAGATGCAGGGAAAGCAGATTCTCGTGCGCTGGGGCTTCCTCCGGAAGATGGACGACGCTGCGTAGTGTACCGGGTCTCCAAGCAGCTCTGGTTTTGTGCCGCCCACCAGGTGCGCCTCTCCGAGACGCAATGCGAGGACCTGCACGGCCACAATTACCGCGTCCTCATCCACGCCGAGGCGAAGGACCTGGACCGCACCTCCTACGTGATCGATTTCGCCGAGCTGAAGAAGGCCGCGGTGGAGGTGTGCGGCCGCTTCGATCACCGCAACATCAACGAGGTCGAGCCGTTCCGCGAAGGGGAGCGCAACCCCAGCGCCGAAGAGCTGGCCCGCTACCTCTGGGAGCAGCTCGCCCGCCGCTTCGACGACAATCGCGTGCGCATCAGCAAGGTCGAGGTCTTCGAGACGGACAACAACCGCGCCGAGTACGCGCCATGAAGAACGGCATCGCCAACGGGGTCGACCGCGGCCGCCCCGGCTTCACTCCCTGGTTCTGGAGCGGCCGGCTGCCGGCGAAGATCGAAGCGGCCATCGTCGTCTGCGTCTTCGCCGCCGTCATCGCCATCATGATCTTTCTTTTCGAGATGCCCGGCCCGTTGGTGGTGCATCTGCAGGATGACGTGAAGGAGCCCATCAAGGGCGCGCGCGTGAGCTGTACCTCGCCCGATGGCGCGACGAGCTACGCCGGCACGACCGACGCGTACGGCGAGGCCAAGTGGCCGGGCCTGGCCAAGGGCGCCTGGAAGTGTGAGGTGACCCCGCCCGACAGGTTCCACGCCGCACCGCTGATCGGTTACGCCACGGTCGTGGCACGTCATCCGGCGATGTGGACCACCTCGGTGGAGCGGCCCGCGCGCATCCTGGTGCAGGTGATTCGGCCCGCTGGCGCGCCGCGCGCGAAGGTGGCGGTGCGGGCGGTCTGCGGCGCATCCGAAACCTGGGAGGCGCGGGCGGGCTTGCTCGACGGCCGCGCGATGCTGGTCGTGCCGCACGGCGTGCCCTGCCGCGCGGGGCTGGTCGTCGCCGAGCTGCCCCGCGACGGCCCTTCGACCCAGACGATGCTCGACTGCTCCGCTCAGCCCTGCACGCCGCCGCTCACCGGCGGAGTCGGCCAGGAGATGAGCGCGACACTGAAGCCGACGCTCGAGCAATGGGCCGCCGTGCGACCGCCGCCCGAGCCGGAAGCGCCGGCGAACTGAGCTACTTGCCCAGGTAGATGTCCATCACGTCCCGCAGGAGCTTGATCGCTTCGTCGCGCGGGCGCTGGAAAGCGTTGCGGCCCATGATCGATCCGAACGCGCCGCCATCGCGCAGGCCGCGGATCTCGGTCATGATCTCCTCCGTGCCCTTCGCCTCGCCGCCGGAGAAGATGACGACGCGCTTGCCGTTGAAGCAGCTCTGCACCACGTGGCGGACCCGATCGGCGAGGGTCTTCCAGGGAATGTTGTACTTCTCGAAGACCTTCTGCGCCTCCGGCTGGTAGATGAACTCGCTGGGCGGCTTGACCTTCACGATGTGGGCGCCCATCTGGCAGGCGAGCTGCGCGGCGTAGCCGGCCACGTCGACCGCGGTCTCGCCTTTCTTGTCGGTGATGCCTTCGCCCCGCGGATAGCTCCACACCACCACCGCCAGCCCCTGCGCCTTGGCCTCCTCTGCCAGCGCGCGCAAGTTCTCGTACATCCGGTTTCGCGCCGCCGAGCCGGGATAGATGGTGTAGCCGATCGCCGCGCAGCCGAGGCGGACCGCGTCCTTCACCGAGCCGGTGACGGCGCTCTCGGGCGGATGGCCCTTCGAGAGTGTATCGCTGTTGTTGAGCTTGAGGATGAAGGGGATCCGGCCGGCATACTTCCCCGCGATGGCTTCGATGAATCCGAGGGGCGCGGCGTAGGCGTTGCAGCCGGCGTCGATCGCCAGCTGGACGTGGTACTCGGGATCGTACCCCGGCGGATTCGGCGCGAACGATCGCGCCGGGCCGTGCTCGAAGCCCTGGTCCACCGGCAGGATGACCAGCTTGCCGGTGCCGGCGAGGCGGCCGTTCATGAGCAGGCGATAGATGTTGGCGAGCGTTCCGGGGTTGTCCGAAGGGTACCAGCCGAGGATCTCGCGGACGCGCGAAGTCGTTTCCATGCGCGGCAACGTAGACCCAGGCGATCGCGCTTTCAAGAAGAGGAAGGGCTGGCCGTCAGCGCAAAAACAGGTCCACCTCGTCGGAGAGCGCGGCGAGCCGCGCCTCGGAGCTCCACTCCGCCGTCAGCTGCAGCCGCGCGCCGACGACGACGCCGCGGTCGCGGAGCATCGCCAGCGCATTTTCCAGCGTCGGCTTGGTGAGCGCCTCGAGCCGCAGGATGCGCCCGGCGAGATACGCGGCGCGGCCGCGGTCGAGCGCCTGGCGGGTCCACTCCCGGGCGGCCATCGGGCCGGCGAGAAGGAGGCGGAGCGAGTCGACAGCGAGCCAGACGCCTTCGCCGAAAGGCCGCAGGAGCTCGCCGAGCAGCGCGAGCATGCGCGCTCCGCCCGACGCCGCGCGGACGAGGTCGCCCTCTCGCTCGGCCAGCCCCCAGCGCAAGAGCAGCGCGAAGTTCTCCCCGACCGTGTTCTCGAAGTTGTGCCCGGGCGGGAAGATGAACTCGTACTTGGTCAGCCGCGACGCCTCCTTCGCGCGCCGGAGCAGCTCGCCGTGCGGCGCGGCCTGGCCGCGGAAGCTGCGCAGCGCGGCGGCGAGGATGGCGGGCGCGACGAGGAAGTGGAGGATGCCGTTCTTGTGATAGTCGAGCGCGATGCGCCGCTCCTCGGGGACCGAGTAGTAGCGCGCCCCGCCCGCCTCGTGCCGGCGCAAGGACCCGTCGGCCACCAGCGACTCGACGGCGCGGAGGATGAGCGGCTCGGCCGCATCCGCGCTGCCGTGCGCGCCGCAGTCGCGGGCGGCGGTGTGAAGGAAGCCGGCGCGCTCGAGGATCTCCTGCTCCGAGAGCGCGCGCTTGTCGTGGCTGAGCAGCACGGCGCAAAGAAGCCCCATCGGCGCGAGCGGCGCCGCCGCGTTGATTCCCGCCGCGATGTCGAGGCCGAGGTGCTGGACGATCTTCTTCTTCTCCTCCGCCGTGCAGTTCTTCGGATCGACTCCGCGCTCGCGGAAGAGCTGGGCGAGGGAGATCGGCTCGTCGACGCGGATGGTGATGCGGCCATAGCGGCTGCGCAGCACCTTCGTCGCGCTGAGCAGTGCCTTGGCGTCCTCCTTCCGCTTCTCGCCGCCTTGCAGCTCGCGCTGGTAGGCGGAGGCCTCGACCATCTTTTCGTAGGAGATGCTGATCGGGGCGAAGTAGGCGTCCGGCTTCACACCGGTGAGCCACGCCTCGACCTCCAGCGTGAGCATGCCGTACTTGGGCGGAAGCAGCTTGCCGGTGCGCGAGCGGCCCCCCTCGATGAAGAACTCCTGGGTGAAGCCGTCCTGCAGCAGCCGCTTCACGTAGGCGCCCATGGTGGCCGCGTAGATCCGGTCGCCCTTGAAGCTGCGGCGGATGAAGTAGGCGCCGCCGGCGCGCAAGAGTCGCCCGACCGGCCAGAAGTCGAGGTTGTCCCCGGCGGCGACGTGGGGCGGCTGCAGCCCGTAGTCGTCGCAGATCATCGAGAGGATCATGTAATCGATGTGGCTCTTGTGGCAGGGGCAGAGGATGAGCGGGGCCTTCTTGCTGGCCTCGACCAGCCGCCGCATGCCCTGCTCGTCGACGTCGACGCCGTCGTAGATCCGGTTGAAAACGAAGGTGAGAAACAATTTCAGGATGTCGACGACCAGCGGCTGGTAGCGCGCGGCGATCTCCTTCAGGTCCTTCCGCGCCTCCCTCTCGACGCTCTCCGGCGATCGGCCGCGCTCCTCGGCGATCTCCGCCAGCGCCCGCTGCAGCGAGAGGTCCCGCAGGGTCTCGTCGATGACCCGTTCAGGGCGCTTGAGGGGCGGCCCGGTGACCACGCGCACCTCTCGGGCGAGGTGTTGGTGCAGCCAGCCGCGCACCCGCCGCGCGACGCGGTCCGTTTCGGCGCCCGGCTGCATCGCGGTCACGTCGCTGAGCAGGACGATCTCGCCGACCTTGGCGAAGGAACTCTTCCGGTTGAAGTAGCCGACCAGCGTGCGGAGCGCGCCGGGCTCCTCGGGGTCACCGAAGAGCGCGTCGCGCCACGAGCCGGCCAGCTTCTTGGGCCGGTTGCGCCAGAGCAGGGTGAGCGGAACCAGCGCGATGGGTCGCTCGGGCGCCGCGCGCTGCAGCTCGACGAGCGCGGGGAAGGGATCGGCGAGAGACACCACCGAAGAAGCGACGGTGCGCGGCGCGCGCAGGAAGACCATCGCCGACTCGCCGCGCCGGACCGCCTCGACCACGTGTGCGGCTTCGCCGCCGGAAGGCGCGCGGATTTGTGGTCCGCCCAGATACCAGCGCGCGAAAGGGGAGAAGATGCGATAGCCCAGCCCCGTCGCGGCGCGAGCGATGGGGAGCCCTAGCTTCCAGAAGGTCCAGTTGAAATAGAGCAGCTGCAAGAGCGACGAGGAGCGCAGCACGTAGACCAGCGTCGCTTTGCGCGAAAGCTCGGCGAGCTGCGGCACCGCCTCCGCGGGGAAGGGGACGATGTCGAAGAGCGTGTGCAAGAGCCAGCGGGCAAAGCGGCCGTATCCTCCCCGCCGCGGCAGCGGCCGCGGAGTGGGAAGGAGAGCTTCGGAAGCAGCCCGGGGGGCGGAATCGCCCATGGCGGCACTCTACCGCGTTAGCGCGTCGAGCAGCCGGGGCTTCCGCCCAGTGTCGACAGCTCGGCGACTCTCTTTCCCGGCTCGAGCGAGAGCGCCTGCGCGAGCAACGACAGCCTCCCGGCCGCGCCGGAAGTGGCGCGCAGCGCGGCGACGCAAGAGCGGCCGCTGCGCTCGAGCGTCTCGGCAGCGCCGCGCGCCTCGCGAACCTCGGCGAGGGGAAGGTCTCCCACGGCTTTTTCCAGCGCATCGTAGAGGCCGCGCCGCGCCGCCAGCTGCTCCGCCACATCCAGCTCCGCCTCGTCGCGCTCGAGCCCGTCCTCCTCGGCGCGAGCGCAGAGCGAGTCGAAGAGCGGCTCGCCCAGCTCCGCTCGCACCCAGGCGACGAGAAAGGCAGGGTCGATCTGCATCAGCGCGGATTGAGCGCGACGTCGTGGGTGAGGGTCTCGCCGGCGCTCACCTCGATCTCGTCCTCGCGCTCGCCGAGGCGCTCGTGCCAGATCTTCAGCTTGTGCTTTCCCGGCGGCACTCCCGCGAGCGAATAGGCGCCATTGGCGTCGCTGATGGCAAACGCGGCGGTCGGCAGCACGAGAATCCAGCCGTGCATCCAGGGATGCACATCGCAGCTCACCTTGTAGAACCCCTCCTTCTTCAGCCTGGTCGGGACGGTGTGCCCTTTGATCGGCATGGCGTAGTTGAAGGCGCGCGTCTCGCCCGCCTGGGCGCGGGTGTTGTGCAGCACCGGGTCGCTGTTCACCACGTCGAGGGTGGTTCCCACCGCGGCGGCGACGACGTGCGGGATGAACAGACAGGCCTGCTGGTCGAGCTTCTGCTTCTTGTCGATCTTCTTCGGCGCCGGCACGCCGGGCAGCCAGAGGACGACGTTCTTCACCCCTCCGCCGGTGCCCACCTCGAGCGATTCGTCCGGCTTGCTCGTCCCGCAATACTTCATGTCCCGCGTGACCGGCAGGTTGGCGAGCTTGGGAGCGAGCCCTGCGACAGTCACCTTTCCGGAAACTCCTCCGGTGTCGGCGGCGAGCAGGGCGAGGGCGAGAAGGAGCATGAGCGGCCTCGAAAGCCTTGACAGGTGGGAGCAGCTGTCTACATTGCGCCCGCTTTCGATTCAACGGAGGTCGAAAAATGGCGGCCAAGGAAATCGCTTTCCACCACGCGGCGCGCGAGCAGATCCTGCGCGGCGTCAAAATCCTCTCGGATGCAGTGGCGGTCACCCTGGGCCCCAAGGGGCGCAACGTCGTGCTGGAGAAATCGTACGGCGCCCCCACCATCACCAAGGACGGCGTGACGGTCGCCAAGGAGATCGACCTCGGCGATCGCTTCCAGAACATGGGCGCGCAGATGGTCCGCGAAGTGGCCACCAAGACTTCCGAGACCGCCGGCGACGGTACCACCACCGCCACCCTGCTCGCCTCCAGCATCTACGCCGAGGGCATGAAGCTGGTCGCCGCTGGCCACAACCCGATGGAGCTGAAGCGCGGCGTCGAGGGCGCCGTGCACGCCATCGTCGAGGAGCTGAAGAAGCTCTCCACCAAGACCCAGGGCAAGACCGAGATCGCGCAGGTGGGGACCATCTCCGCCAACGGCGACGAGACCATCGGCAACATCATCGCCGGCGCGATGGAGAAGGTGGGCAAGGAGGGGGTCATCACCGTCGAGGAGGCGAAGGGCCTCGAGACCACCCTCAAGGTCGTCGAGGGGATGCAGTTCGACCGCGGCTACATCTCTCCGTACTTCGTCACCGACCCCGCCCGGATGGTGGTGGAGCTGGACGATCCGTACATCCTCATCACCGAAAAGAAGATCTCGGCCATGGCCGACCTCATCCCTCTGCTCGAGCAGGTGGTCCGCAGCGGCAAGCCGATCCTCCTCATTGCCGAGGAGGTGGAGGGCGAGGCCCTCGCCACGCTGGTCGTCAACAAGCTGCGCGGCACGCTCAAGGTCGCGGCGGTGAAGGCGCCGGGCTTCGGCGATCGGCGCAAGGAGATGCTCAAGGACATCGCCGTGCTCACCGGCGGCCAGGTGATCGCCGAAGAGCTGGGCAAGAAGCTCGACCAGGTCGGGCTCCAGGATCTGGGCCGCTGCAAGCGCATCACCATCGACAAGGACAACACCACGCTGGTCGACGGCGCCGGCAAGAAGAGCGAGATCGAGGGACGCATCAAGCAGCTCCGGCAACAGATCGACGACACCACTTCCGACTACGACAAGGAGAAGCTGCAGGAGCGTCTGGCGAAGCTGGTGGGCGGGGTGGCGGTGGTGCAGGTGGGAGCAGCCACCGAGACGGAGATGAAGGAGAAGAAGGCCCGCGTCGAGGATGCGCTGCACGCGACCCGTGCGGCGGTCGAAGAGGGGATCGTGCCTGGCGGCGGCGTGGCGCTCGTCCGCGCGCGCAAGGCGCTCGACAAGCTCAAGCTCAAGGGCGACGAGCAGGTGGGCGTGAACATCGTCCGCCGCGCGGCGGAGGAGCCGCTCCGGCGCATCGTGGAGAACGCCGGGCTCGAGGGAAGCATCGTCCTCCAGAAGGTCGAGGAGGGGCAGGGCGGCTTCGGTTACAACGCGCGCACCGACAAATACGAAGACCTGACGAAGTCGGGCGTGATCGATCCCACCAAGGTGACTCGCACCGCGCTGCAGAACGCGGCGAGCGTGGCGGGTCTGTTGCTCACCACCGAAGCGATGATCGCCGAGAAGCCGAAGAAGAAGAGCAAGGCCCCCGCGGCGCCGGCCGGGATGGGCGGGATGGGTGGGATGGGCGGTATGGGGGGTATGGATTACGGCGGCGGCGACGACCTGGATTACTAAGAACCCGAACTTGCCTCCACCCGCCCGACCTTGTAGACGTGAAAGCACTCTCTTCGAGAGGGTCCTTTCGCGCCCATGCCCAAGCATCTGCTCCTCGCCGACGACTCCAAGACCATCCAGCAAGCGGTGAGCATGACCTTCGCGGGCGAGGATGTCTCGCTCACCACCGTCGCCGACGGCCAGTCGGCGCTGCAGAGGGCGCGGGAGACGAAGCCCGACCTCATCCTCGCCGACGTGAACATGCCCGGCCTGGGCGGCTACGAGCTGTGCCAGAAGGTGCGCGCCGATGCGGCCCTCAAGAACATCCCGGTGCTGCTGCTCGGGGGAGCGAATCCGGTCGACCCGGCCCGCGCGATCGCGGTGGGCGCGAACGGCCACATGCCCAAGCCGTTCGATTCCGGCAAGCTGATCGAACAGGTGAAGCAGATCCTCGGGGGTCCACGCGCCGCTGCTGTGTCCAAACCGGCCGCGCCCGCGCCGCGCCCGAGCGCGCCGCCGCCGACCGCGGCGGCCGCCAAGACGATGACGATGGCCCGGCCGCCGCCGCCCGCCGGGGCAGCGCCGCGGCCTGGAACGTCGATGCCTCCCAGGCCGGCAGCTCCTCCGCCCGGAGCCAGGCCGCCCTTGTCCGGCCCGCCTGGAGCGAGACCGCCGGCGCCACCTGCCGCCGCCGCCCGGCCAGGGATGTCCGCCCCGCCGCCCGCCCGGCCCGCGGCCCCTCCGGCAAAACCGCCCCCCTCGCCCTCCACGCAGCGGCTCGCAGTGCCCCCCTCGCCCTCCAAACCCTCGATGCCGGCGGTCAAGCCGCCGCCCCCGGCAGCGCGGCCGCCTCCGCCCGCCGCCAAGCCTCCCCCTGCGCCGGTCGAGGAAGAAGAGATCAGCATGGACGAGGAGGAGCTGGCCGAAGAGTCTCCCGCTCCGACTCCGCTGCGCGCCGTTCCCTCGCCTGTAACCGCCAAGCCCTCGCTCTCTGTCGTGCCCCCTCCCGCCGCCAAGGCGCCCGCCGCTGCGGCCGACGGCGGCGAGGCCCTGCTCCGCGAGGCCCTCAGCAAGGCAAGCCGCGAAGTGATCGAGAAGATCGCCTGGGAAGTCGTGCCCGAGCTCGCGGAAACCATCATCCGCGAGGAGCTGGAGCGGCTCATCAAAGAGCGGGGCGCATAGCCCAACGCCTTCCGGATCTGATATTACGCGCGCGCCATGAGCGAGGCGCGCGCCGAGATGGTCGAACTCGACAAGGGCTACGAGCCCGAAAAGGTCGAGCCGCGCTGGGCCAAGTGGTGGGAAGAGAAAGGTTTCTTCCGCTCCGAGGACAAGAGCGGGAAGCCGGCCTTCTCGATCGTCCTCCCGCCCCCGAACGTGACCGGCTCGCTGCACATCGGCCATGCGCTCACCGCCACCATCGAGGACGCGGTCGTCCGCTACAAGCGGATGAACGGATTCAACGTCTGCTGGCTGCCGGGCATCGACCACGCCGGCATCGCCACCCAGATGGTGGTCGAGCGCGAGATCCAGCGGACGGAGGGGAAGTCGCGCCATGACCTCGGCCGGGAAGAATTTCTTCGCCGCGTCTGGGCCTGGAAGGAGAAGTCGGGCGGCCGCATCGCGGTGCAGCACCGCGCGCTGGGCGCCTCGCTCGACTGGGATCGCGAGCGCTTCACCATGGACGAGCGGTCCTCGCGCGCGGTGCGGGAGGCTTTCGCGCGGCTGTACGAGGAAGGGCTCCTCTATCGGGCCGAACGTCTGATCAACTGGTGTGTGAGCTGCCGCACGGCGCTCAGCGACCTCGAAGTCGATCATGAAGAGAACGTGAGGACCGAGCTGTACAAATTCGCCTACCCGCTCGCCGACGGCTCGGGCGAGATCGTCGTCGCCACCACCCGCCCCGAGACGATGCTGGGCGACACCGCGGTCGCCGTCCATCCCGACGACGAGCGCTACAAGGCGCTGGTCGGCAAGAGCGTCCGCCATCCCATCACGGGGCGCGAATTTCCCATCGTGGCCGATGCCGAGCTGGTCGACCCGAAGTTCGGAACGGGCGCGGTCAAGGTCACGCCGGGGCACAGCTTCGAGGACTTCGAGTCGGGCAGGCGGCACGGCCTGCAGCTGATCAACATCCTCAATCTCGACGGGACGCTCAACGAGAACGCCGGGCCGTTCCAGGGGCAAGACCGCATCGAGGTGCGGCCGGCGCTGAAGGCGCGCCTGAAAGAGCTCGGCCTCGAGCGTGGCAGCGAGCCGCACACGATGGCGCTGGGCCGCTGCCAGCGCTGCGCCAGCATCGTCGAGCCGCTCCTGAGCAAGCAGTGGTTCGTCAAGACCCGCCCGCTCGCCGACCAGGTGGTGGCGCAGATCGACGAGATGCGCTTCGTTCAGGAAAACTGGCGTGCGGAATTGCTCCGCTGGATGGAG
>Ga0209471_1000801_pt1 | contig 19787 bp, 10 predicted proteins | sample GraSoiAngelo_128_FD_185885 | JGI IMG/M metagenome (GOLD analysis project Ga0209471, IMG submission 185885) | Grasslands soil microbial communities from the Angelo Coastal Reserve, California, USA - 14_0927_12_20cm (SPAdes) (version 2) | ecosystem: Environmental > Terrestrial > Soil > Grasslands ...
CACCCCCACGACCGGCACATCCTCGAGCATCTCTTCCAACCAGGCCCACACCTCGGGAAGCAGCATCAGCGCCGCCCCGTACGGCCGCGGGTCGACGTAACTCAACATCAGCATCTTCGAACGGCCCTCTTTGTCGGTTTCCAGGCCGGTGAACTTCATGCCGTTGCGGAACATCAACGCCAGGTTCGACAGCGCGAGGACTTCGACGTGGTCCCGCCCGACGTTCCAGGCGGCCAGGTCCTGGGGCAGCAGATAGCGCATGCCCTGCGCGTAGTGGGCGGCATAGGTGACGACCATGTCGTTGAGCATCCGACGGTAGACGACGGGCCCGCCGGCCGACTCGAGAAAACTGGCCGGCCGCAGCACGGGCAGGATCAGCGGGGCGCCGAAGAGCGCCTCACTGTCGCACTCCTGGTCGAGCCGGCGCAGGCGCGCGGCAAACAGGCGGTCCAGCGCACCCGGTTGTTCGCGGTACTGCTGGTAGAAGGCGTCGAGGTTGAAACGCAGGTCGCCCTCGCGGACGCGGCGAATCGTCAACTGAAACGGCTCCGGCCCCTTCTTGACCGTCCACCCCGGGCGCAGCGCAACCAGGCGCTTCATCACGTGGTTTTCGAAGTCGTGGGCGTTCATCGTCGTCTGCTGGCCCATTGCCGATGTAACGGGCGCCTGAACACAGGCTTGCAGGCCGCCGTCCGTAATAGACATGCCGCTTAGCCGCTGGTTACGCGGCGGCGCGCCCACGCGGCGAGACCGAGTGGTGAAAGCTCTACAACAGGCTCGCGACGGTGACGCGGATGGCGCGATCGCAACAATCGCCGAAAGGTTTTCCGACGCGCTGGCGGAGCTGCGCGGCCTGCCCGGTGCAGCGGACGCCGGCTGGCTGCGGCTCGCCGCCCGACTCGCCTACCGTGCCGGCGACATGCCGGTCGCGGCCGATTTCGCGCAGCAGGCGCTCGCCGGCGACGAGGATGCGGCGACCTGGAACCTGCTGGGCCGGATTCGCGTCTGGCTCAAAAATGACGACGCCGTGACGGCATTCCGGCGTGCCGCGTCGCTGCGTCCGCAGGATTATGGGGTTCCGCATCGCGTCTCGCGCGATCGCTTTGCCCGCCTCGCCGAGCAAGCGCTCGCGGGCATCCCCGAGGCCTTTCAGGCGCAAATGTCCAACACCCTGATCGTGGTTGATGACCTGCCGGACATCGAGGCGGTCCGGGAGGGAGAGGATCCGGATCTGCTGGGACTTTACGAGGGCGCAACCGTGCTCGAGCACGGCCTTCCTGAGCGCATCGTCCTCTACCAGCGCAACCACGAGAATGTCGTGAGCGACGATCGGGAGCTGGCCGAAGAGGTGCGCGAGACGATGCGGCACGAGGTCGGCCACCACTTCGGAATGGCCGAGGACGAGCTGCCGTATTGAGCTATGTCTTGATGGGAAAGGGGTTCCCGGAGGCTGGAAGCGCCAGGGTGCCGGCCTGGTCGATGGCCTTCAGGGCTGCGATGAAATCCTTGAAACCCTGGGGCCGCCGGCCCCGCAAACGGTCGTCCAGTCGAAGGTCAGCTGGGAGTGAAGGTAATAGAGGAAGAGATCGCCGCCGCCGGACGCGATCTGGTCCGTGTCGCCGGCGGAGTTGTCGTTGACGTAGTCTCGATGGCCCTGCGCCCACCAATCCTGCTCGGTGGGATTGAACTCCGCCGCGATTTCCGGATGGCGCTCGAACGCGAGCACGCGCGAGAGCGATTCACCGTTGGTCACGGCGCAGTCCCAGCCGTTGTTGATGGCCGCCTCGAAGACCTCGACGATCTCCGCGGTCAGGAAGCCCGGTGCACGCACCGGATCCGATAAGACGTGGACATCCGTGCCGGCGCAGGTCATGTGATACGCCCCGCCCGCGTTGGGGTCGGCGTAGACATAAAAGGGCAAGCCCGGCGGCGTTAGCCCGCCGAACCAAACCTGGGTCGCGGCGTAGTCGGCCTCCGCTTTGTCCAGCATCGCCTGGGCCGCACCATCACCATCCGCGGTCCCATCAGAAAAGACGATGAAATTCTGTGTCTGCCCGGCCTTGGTCTGGCCAGTCGCCGCCGGATGTCGCCGCCGGTGAGCCTCGACCGCACCGGCTGGCAGCGTGATCCCCGGAGGCATGAAGACGCGCGCGTGAGCCTTTGAGCCGAAGAGGTTGCGCAACATGACGGGCGGCGCTACGCCTTTTTCTTGGCGGCGCTGCCGGCGGCCCGCTCGATGCGGAAGCCAATCCGGACCTGCACCTGGTACTCCGTCAGGCGGTTGTTCTGGACGACTGCTTTCGAGTGCACCACCTCGACCGTTTCGATGCCGCGCACCGTTTTGGCCGCCTCGTTGACGGCTTCGCGGGCCGCGTCGCTCCAGCTTTCCTTCGAGGTCCCCACAAGTTCCAGGATCTTCAGAACGGCCATGCCATCCCTCCTATATTCCGTAGAGTCGCTTGGCGGCCGCCACGATGTGCCGCGCTGAGATCTCCGCTTTATCCATCAGCTCCGCCGGTTTTCCCGAACCCGGGAGCCCCCGAACCGCGAGGTGCACGATCCGGGGCGGATCCATGTCCGAGGCCAGGGCTTCCATCACGGCGGCGCCGAGGCCACCTTCGGGGTAGTGGTCTTCGACGACCACCAGGCGGCCACGCGTCAGGGCCGCCGCCTCCTGCAGCGTGACCCTGTCGACGGGCTTGACACTGTAGAGGTCGATAACGCGCGTCTTGATGCCTTCGCGTTCGAGCTCGTCGGCAGCCGCCAGGCAGTTGTGCACCGTCACGCCGGCCCCGATCAGGACGACCCGGTCGTTCGGGTCGCTGCGGACCAGCTTGGAGCCGCCGATCGGGAACCTGGTACCGGCGTCATACAGCACCGGATAGGCGCCGCGGGTGGTCCGCAGATAGCTGATCCCCGGATGGTCGGCCATCGACACGACGAGCGCGGCCGCCGAGGTCGCGTCCGACGGATAGAGGACCGTCGAGCCGTGAATCGCCCGCATCATCGCCAGGTCCTCGAGCGCCATCTGGGACGGACCATCCTCGCCGATCTCGACACCGGCGTGCGAGCCGGCGAGCCGGATGTTCGCCTGCGAGATCGCCGCCATGCGGATGAAGTCGTACGCCCGGCTGAAGAAGGCGGCAAAGGTCGACGCGAACGGGATGTAATGGCGCACGCTCATCCCGACCGCGGTCGCGACCAGCTGCTGCTCGGCGATGAAGATCTCGAAGTAGCGATCCGGGTAGGCCCTGGCGAACTCCTCGGCGAAGGTTGAGTTGCTGACCTCGCCGTCCATGGCGACGACTCGCGGACGGGCCCCCAAGGCCTTGAGCGCGTCGCCATATGCCTTGCGGGTCGCGACCTTGTCGCCTTTCTTATAGGTAGGGACCGTGATCTCCACCCGGGCGTCCGTGATCGCCGGTTCACCGGAGTCGGGCTTCATCCCATCGACGCGGAGGTGGCGCACGCCGCCCAGCTCGGTGATGGCGCGCTCCGCCATGTCGGCGGGTAAGGCCTTGCCGTGCCAGTTCTCCTTGTTCTCGATCTCGCTGAAGCCCTTCCCCTTGATGGTGCGCGCGATCACGACGGTCGGCTTGGCGGTCGCCCCGCGCGCCTGCCCCAGCGCCTGGTCGATCTGCTCCAGGTCGTGACCGTCGATGACGATCGCCCGGCAGCCGAAGGCCTGAACGCGGTCGCGGTAGACATCGGTCTCCCACTCGTATTCGGTCGGTCCACGCTGGCCGAGGCGATTGATGTCGAAGATGGCGGTGAAATTCGAGAGTCCGTAGTAGCCGGCCTTGTCGAGTCCCTCCCAGATCGATCCCTCGGCCAGCTCGCTATCGCCGGTCAGGGTCCAGACGTGGTAGGGGAGCTGGTCGAGCTTGCGGCCGGCGAGTGCCACGCCCACGGCGATTGGCACTCCCTGGCCGAGCGACCCGGTCGCGACGTCGACCCAGGGCAAGATGGGGGTGGGATGTCCTTCGAGCCGGGACCCGAACTTGCGGAAGGTGAGGAGCTCATCGTCGCTGACGACGCCGACCGCCTTGAAGATGGCGTAGAGCAAGGGCGAGGCGTGCCCCTTGGAGAAGATCAGGTGGTCGTTGTTGGGCTGCTTCGGGTCGTTCCAGTCGTAATGGAAATAGCGCGTGATCAGCACCGCCATCAGGTCCGCCGCCGACATCGATGAGGTGGGATGGCCGGAACCGGCGGCGGTGCTGGCGCGGATGCCGTCGACTCGCAACTGCTGCCCCAGTTCCCGGATGAAATCCAGGCCCTGGGTCGTGTGAACCTCGCTGACCGAGCTTTTTGCCATCAGCTCACCCCGCTGCTCGTTTGTCCCCTGTCGTCTAGATTAAGCGCCAGCCGAGGCGGGCCGCTGGTCGGATCGATACGGGCCGCGCCCGCGAGGGCGGCGGCGGCGGCCATTCCACGATTGGGCAGGACGGGCGGCACCGGACGGCCCGGGCGTTACGCGCGCGGTGCGCACCCTGGGCTCCGGCTCCACCAGCGAGGCGGCGATGTAGCGCCAGTCGCCTTCGGCGAGCAGGTGTCGCACGTCCAGCTCGGGCAGGGCGGGTGCGCCCTGGCGACGGAGCGTGCGCCAGGCGGCCTCATCCTCGGGCGTGACGAAGGTCAGCGCGCGGCCTTTGACGCCCATGCGGGCGGTGCGGCCGACGCGATGCGTGAGCCATTGCGGCGAGTCGGGGAGGTCGTAGTTGATCACCAGGTCGACGTGGCTGATGTCGAGGCCACGGGCGGCCACGTTGGTGGCGACCAGCACGTTGGTGCGGAGTCCACGGAAGGCGTCCATGGTGCGGTCCCGAACGTTCTGCGAGAGATTGCCCTGCAGATCGGCGCTGTCGTGACCGAGATTGCGCAGGTCGCGGCTCAGCTTGCGAACGCCATGCTTGGTGCGGCCGAAGACGATGGCGGAGCCGCGGTGACGCTGCAGCAGCTTGCTGAGCGTGCGCAGTTTTTCCGGACGGGCGACACGCAGCAGCCCGTGCTCCAGGGTCTCCTCGGCGGGCGCGGCAACCACGACCCGGACGGGGTCGTCGAGGTGACGCTGAATCATGCGGCTGACCCAATCGGGCATTGTCGCGGAGGCGAGGGCCATCTGCGGCTGGTAGGTCAACTCGATGATGCGCTCCACGTCCGGCGCGAAGCCGGCGTCGAGCATCTCGTCGCCCTCGTCGAGCACGAGGAACTGAACTCGATTCAACGACAGGCGCCGCCGCGAGACCATGTCGAGGATGCGACCGGGCGTCCCGACCACGAGGTCGACGCCGGCCTTGAGGTCGCGTTCCTGGGTGGCATAGCCGACGCCACCGTAGACGAGGGCCGATTTGAGACCGGTGGCCAGGGATTGGAACACGCGGTCGACCTGGATGGCGAGCTCACGCGTGGGCGTGACCACCAGGGCGCGCGGGCCGGGGCCCTTGACGGCAATCAGCCGTTCCACGATCGGGAGGATAAAGGCGAGCGTCTTTCCGGAGCCGGTGGGGGCCTGGATGACGACATCGCGACCCCGAAGCAGGGGCGGGATGGCCTCGACCTGAACGGTCACGGGGGTGTCGATCGAGTTTTTCGCGAGGGCGGTCAGTAGGCGGGCGTTGACGCCCAGGTCAGCAAACGTCGTTGTCAAGAGGGTACTCCTCGGTCCCCTCTACCTATCTTTGTATTGGCCGCGATCTTCAGGACACCGTTTAGGAACGGGGAGGAGAACCGAGAGCGGGCGACCTCGAAATTTGGGAGGTCGCGAACAAGTGTACCAGCTTTGGCTGAGGCCTAAACCTGGCGAGATCAGTCCGCTCTAGATCGGGGGCCGCCGGATAGCGCCCGGAATGGCCAGCTCGACGGCCCGTCCGATCTGGAGCACCGTATCCTCCCGCCAGCGTCGGCCGACCACTTGCAGCCCGATCGGGAGGGCTTGCGCGTCCCAGCCGCAGGGAACCGAGAGTGCCGGACAGGGAGCGACCAGGTTGAAAACGCCGGTCATGTCGGCGGCGTGGTACCGACCGTCGTCTGGAGGATCCTTGGGCCGGTCGGCCTTTGCGGCCGGGCTGGGTCCGGTCGACATGGTCGGGCACATCAAGGCGTCGTGCGAAGCCAAGACCGGCGCCAGCCGGCGCCACAGCCCGGTCCGCTCCACCTCGAGCCCTTTGAGCTGCACGGCGCTCAGCCTGCTGCCGCGCTCGATCAGGTGCAGGACGTCCGGGTCCATCTTCGCGGCGTACGCCTCAACCAAATGACCGTAGTAGGTCGCCATGAAGACGCTCCACAGATCGACCCAGACCTCCTCGTCCTTGCGCGTCACGCTGACCTCGACCTCCTCCACCACGGCGCCGGCGTCGCGCAGGGCGGCCGCCGCCGCGCGGACCGCGTCCTCGATTTCCGAGTCGACGGCCCACAACCCGAGGTCGATCGACAGCGCGAGATGGAGACCTTCGACCGAGGCAGGAACCGGCGCCTGCAGGTCGAGCCGGCAGGGGACAGAAAGGATGTCGGCGTCGTCGGGCCCCTGCGTTACCTGCAGGAAGAGGCTGGCATCATCGATCGTTCGCGCAAGGGGCCCGTGGTGTGACATCAGGTCGAAAAGCCCGGGTAGCGTATCCATCGGGATCCGTCCCAGGCCGGGTTTCAACCCGACGATTCCGCACCACGCGGCTGGGATCCGCACCGACCCTCCCATGTCCGTACCTTCCGCCAGCGGCACACAGCCGGCCGCGACCGCCGCCGCGCTCCCACCCGATGAGCCGCCCGGCGTGCGCTCGAGATTCCAGGGGTTTCTCGTGACGCCCCAGAGCGGGCTGTCGGTTAGTAACGTGTGAGCGAACTCAGGCGTTGTTGTCTTCCCGACGATGATCGCGCCGGCCCGTCGCAGCGCCCCGACGATATAGGCGTCGCGGTCGGGGATCCAGTGCTCGTGCGTGTAGGAGCCGAGCGTTGTCCGGTGACCAGCGGTCGGCGTCGTGTCTTTCAGCGCGATCGGCACCCCGTGCAGGGCGCCAAGTGTCTCTCCGCGAGCGACGGCCTGGGCCGCTAGGTGGGCCGCCTTCACGGCCTCGTCGTGCCAGACGAAGCAGAAGCAGTTCACCTTCGGGTTAACGTCGTCGATGCGCGCCAGGGTGTTCGATACCACCTCAACCGGCGACACCGCGCGTGTGGCGATCATCCGCGCCAGGTCGAGCGCGGGGGTAAAGGCAAGTTCGAGGTCTGTCATGGTGAGTACCCCCAGGCGGAATCGAACCGCCGTTTTGGCCTTGAAAGGGCCACGTCCTAGCCGCTAGACGATGGGGGCGCGACCGAAGTTCATGCTAGCAAGGCAACGGCCGCGACGCGGTTGAGCCTACTCGCCCCAGCGAGTCTTGAGACGCTCGTACGAAAGGGCGATCAAGGTTTGGGCGGTGTAGTCCCAGTTCCGTCCCTGCGTCCAGGTTACGACGAGAGCGCGAGTGGCAAGAGAGAGGGACTCATACAGAGGAAAGCGGGCGCCTCGATACTCCGGCCGAACCCGGCAGTAGGCATCGAGGAAAACGCGACGCGCCTCGTTCGAGCGCTCGGTATCGGACCAATGCTTGGGCGCCGACGGCGCCAGGTGGCCGCAGTACTTTCCCAGATCGAAGCTCGGCTCCGCCTGCACGAAGTACTCGACGTCGATCAGCCCGAACTTGTTGCCGTCATAGAGGAACTGGTTGTACTTGTAGTCACCGTGCGAAGGGACTGGCTTCTCCGCTGGTACCCGTTCCGCCTTCGCGGTGATTTGCTTCAGCAGGTCGCGCAGGGCGAGGTAGACCTTCGGCGATGACATCTTGAATTGCTCGAGGCGATCGGTGAGCCGCTGGATCTCGACGTCCATCGTGTGCGGCGTACCAACGGTGATGCCGGACGAATGGATATAGCCGATGGTTCGACCGGCAGTTTCGCTCTCTTCCATGAACACGTCCGAATGCCGATCACCTTTGACGTCATCACCGGGCAGTTCCGACTGAAGCATCAGGTCAAGCTTGGGATAGTAACCAAGCGCCTCAGAGAGGAGAAGGTCGCCGCTGGCACGGGCGGGTACGTCCCACAGTGCCTTCATCACGTCGTAGGTAAAGGCGCCACGCCGGCTGTGCTGCACTTTTCCGTAAATCGAGAGGGGACGTTCCTCGCCAATGTCCGCTTCGTAGCGGACGATACAGGAGATCTCCGGCAGGTACTTGACCCGTACCGCCTTTAAGGAGCGGATTGTCGCATCAGGGCGGAGGTACTGGTAGTGCGGCTCAAGGATCGGCCGCATCGCCTCCGGGTCGAAGACGGTCGGCATCGAGGGAAAGGTGGGATCGGTTGGAAAGAAGAACACGAAGTAATTCCGATCCGGGAAAAACTTCACGTAACCTTGCGGATCGAGCGGGTTCCCATTGCGATGCCGAAGGGTCCACGAAATTCGGTGGCGATAGTCTTCGCACTCGGCATCGTTGAAGAAAGCTTTGGTCCAGATCAGTGGTTTTGCCTCCACCCCGCCTGGGAGTTCCAGCTCGGCCTCGTAGACGTTCCAGAGGACCCGCGGAGCCTCGAAGCGCCGGCCCGACACGGCTCGCACCTTCTTCACCTGGAGGCCGGGCAACACCGGGTTGATGACTTGCTCGGCCAGGAAGTCGGTCATGACCTCCGGCTCGGACAGCGCCTTGATTTCCGAGTAGGTGATACTCATGGCTCTGCCGTTAACAGCTTACGCATTTTGCATATAGCCCCAAAGAAAAACCGCCGGGCTGCGCGGCAACCCGACGGTTCCCCATCCATCCCTACCGAATGAACCTCGAGAGAATCTCGCGACGCTTGACGTATGCCGCCGCCAGCAGGGCAATCAAGCCAGCCAGGGCTCCGGTCGCGGCCGGCGCCGACTCCGCCCGATTCAACAGACCCTGTCCGGTCGTGGCAAGCTGAGCAGCCGCACCCGCGCCACTGGTACCGGCCGCAGCCACTTCGCCTGTCGTTTCCGTCACTGTGCCGCCGCCGCCAGCTCCGCCCGCACCGACCGAACCGGTCGTCTCGATCGCGGTACCGCCTGCCGCCACAGTTGACTGTGCCGAGGCCGCGCCGGTGCCGGCCGCGCCGGTGGCGTTGGTCGACTGGGTCGAATTCACGCCCGTGCCGGCCGCGCCGGTCGCGTTGGTTGACTGGGTCGAGTTCACGCCCGTGCCGGCCGCGCCGGTCGCGTTGGTTGACTGGGTCGAGTTCACGCCCGTGCCGGCCGCGCCGGTTGCGTTGGTCGACTGGGTCGAATTAACGCCCGTGCCGGCCGCGCCGGTCGCGTTGGTTGACTGCGTCGAGTTCACGCCCGTGCCGGCCGCGCCGGTCGGCTGGCCACTCGACTGGCCAGAGCCTGCCCCGGTTCCCGCTGCGCCCGTTGCCGCTCCGGATGACTGTCCGGAACCAGCGCCGGTTCCCGCCGCGCCCGTTGCTTGACCGGATGACTGCCCCGAACCAGCCCCGGTTCCCGCGGCGCCCGTTGCCTGTCCGGATGACTGCCCCGAACCAGCACCGGTCCCCGCCGCGCCCGTTGCCGCTCCGGATGACTGCCCGGAACCAGCTCCGGTACCAGCGCCACCCGTCTGCTGCCCACTCGACTGCCCGGATCCGGCGGCCGTACCCGCGGCACCGCTCTTCGCGACACTCGACTGCCCGGAACCAGCGGCAGTACCCGCGGCACCGCTCTTGGCCACGCTCGACTGCCCGGAACCCGCGGCGGTACCCGCAGCACCGCTCTTCGCCACGCTCGACTGCCCGGAACCCGCGGCGGTACCCGCCGCACCGCTCTTCGCCACGCTCGATTGCCCGGAACCGGCGGCGGTACCCGCCGCACCGCTCTTCGCCACGCTCGATTGCCCGGAACCCGCGGCGGTACCCGCCGCACCGCTCTTCGCTACGCTCGATTGCCCGGAACCCGCGGCAGTGCCCGCAGCACCGCTCTTCGCGCCGCTCGACTGTCCGGACCCGGCAGCCGTTCCCGCCGCACCCGAGGCCGCGGCGCTCGATTGAGCTGAGCCCGAGGCAGTACCGGCGGCACCGCTATGCGCTGAGCCCTGCGAATCGTGGTTATCCCCGCTACCCTTGGCGTCGTGCGAGTGGTTGCCATCGTGGCCACCGCCGTCTCCGCCGTCTCCAGCGTTGAAAACCACGACTTCCTCCGCCGCGCTCCGCTTAACGGCCGCGAAGACATCCGTCGTCCCGGACGACTTCGGCACGGCCGGTGCAGCGGGCGCTCGGCCACTCGTGACTACCTCGAGCGGTGACGACGCCGGATGAAAGGTTGGGGTCCACGTCAAATTCCCATAGGTTGCGGTGCGTCCAAGAACGAGCAGTCCCGCAAAAAGAAGTCCTGACACTTTGAGCGACCAGGTCGATCGCGAAATCAGGGCCTCGGAATCGTCGTAGTCGGCGCGTTGGTTCGCAAGATAGGTGGAATTAACGCTCACTCAATTTCCCTCCAAACCCAAATGATTCAGTCGCCGCCTCCCTTCACCCAGTGTGACGGTCAATGACGGATCGGTCAATGGCGCTATGGGCTAAAGCTTAGCGGCCTGACAGACTGATGTCAACGTGACATATATAAAAGCTGATAACTGAAATGCACTATTCCCGACCAAACGGCGACGCGCGGAAAAGAGCCGCCGGGGTATGCGGCCCCGGCGACTCCGTTATTGACGATTTAGCGACCGAAGCGGCGCCAGATCTCCCGCGGCTTGAGCAAGGCGGCTCCGAGAGCGGTGAGCAACGCTCCGAGAAGAGCCTCGAGGCCCAGCGGGCCCCCGCCGGTATTCGCCAGCTGCCCGGCCCCGGTGCCCTGTCCGGCCGCTCCGCCACCACCGCCTTGGGTCACGGTTTCAGCACTGCCGGTGCTACCGACGACGGTCGACTGTGTTGAACCCTGTCCGGTGCCTGCTGCACCGGTCGCCACGGTTGACTGGGTCGATCCGAGCCCGGTGCCGGCCGCACCGCTGGCCTGGGTCGACTGTGTTGAGCCTTGGCCCGTCCCGGCACCAGCGGTCAGCGTCGTCGACTGCTCGGAACCAACGCCCGTACCGGCCCCACCGGTCGCCTGCGTCGACTGGGTCGACTCCACGCCCGTGCCGGCCCCACCCGTCGGGGCGGTTGATTGCTGCGATCCGAATGCGGTGCCCGCGCCTCCAGTCGGCGCCGTCGATTGCGTCGATCCCGGCGCCGTACCGGCCCCGGCCGTCGCGTTGGTGGACTGGATCGAAGCTGCGCCGGTCCCCGCGCCGGCCGTCAGAACGGTCGATTGTGTGGAGCCCGGAGCCGTCCCTGCCGCACCGGTGCCGACCGACGATTGTGTCGATCCAGGCGCCGTGCCGGCGCCACCGGTTGCTGCTGATGAGCCCGTTGAGCCTGGTGCGGTTCCCGCCCCAGCCGTAGCGTTCGTGGACTGCGTTGACCCCACGCCGGTGCCTGCGCCGGCCGTAAGAACGGTCGACTGCGTCGAGCCGGGTGCGGTCCCCGCTCCGCCGGTCCCCGCCGTGGACTGCGTCGACCCGGGTGCGGTCCCGGCGCCGCCCGTTGCCGCCGTCGATTGCGTTGACCCGGGCGCGGTTCCGACACCGCCGGTCGCCGCCGTCGATGCGGTCGATCCTGGGGCGGTCCCGGCGCCACCAGTGGGCGCGCTCGACTGGGTCGACCCTGGCGCGGTGCCAGCTCCACCCGTGGCCGCACTCGATTGGGTCGAGCCCTGACCAGTACCGGCTCCGCCCGTCAGCGCGGTCGATTGCGTCGATCCTTGCGCGGTACCCGCCCCGCCGCTGGGTGCCAGTGTCGACTGGCTCGAGCCTGGTGCGGTTCCGGCCGCCCCGGTCGCAACGCTGGACTCGGCCGAGCCAGGAGCCGTGCCGGCACCGCCGGTGGCTGCGCTGGATTGGGTCGAGCCCGGCGCCGTCCCCGCTCCGCCGGTGTTAGCGGTGGAAGCGGTCGATCCCGGCGCGGTGCCGGCCCCGCCGCTCGGCGCGGCGGTTGATTGCGACGAGCCCGGTGCGGTCCCTGCCGCACCCGTCGCCGCCGATGATTGGGTCGATCCAGGCGCGGTGCCTGCCCCACCAGTGTTGGCGGTCGACCCGGTTGATCCGGGGGCCGTGCCGGCGCCGCCGCTCGGCGCGGCGGTGGACTGCGATGAACCGGGCGCGGTTCCAGCCCCACCCGTCGGTGCGGTGGATTGCGTCGATCCCTGGCCCGTCCCCGCTCCGCCCGTGTTCGCGGTCGACCCGCTGGAGCCCTGGCCCGTGCCAGCTCCGCCGGTGGCCGTGCCCACGGTCGACTGCGTCGAGCCGGGCGCCGTTCCGGCACCGCCGGTTGCCGCGCTTGATTGTGTCGAGCCGGGCGCCGTCCCGGCGCCAGCAGTAGGTGCTGCCGTCGATCCCTGCGACCCTGCCCCTGTGCCCGCGCCACCCGTCGGCGCCGTTGACTGGGTCGACCCGAGCCCGGTGCCCGCGCCGCCAGTGTTGGATGTTGACTGCGTCGATCCCTGCGCTGTGCCGGCGCCGCCGCTTGGGGCGACCGTCGATCCGCCCTCGGATCCCGCGGCCGTCCCCACGCCGCCTGTCGGCGCGGTCGACTGCGTTGAACCCTGCCCCGTGCCCGCCCCGCCGGTGTTGGCGGTGGAGCTTTCAGAACCCTGGCCGGTACCGACGCCGCCCGTCGCCATCGCCTGCGTCGACTGGGTCGAACCGGGTGCTGTCCCGGCGCCCCCGGTCGGGGCGCTTGACTGCGTGGACCCCAAGGCCGTGCCCGCTGCGCCCGTTGGCGCTGCGGTCGATCCGGCGGATCCCGCCGCCGTTCCCGCGCCGCCGGTCGGCGCCGTCGACTGGGTCGAGCCTGGTGCCGTCCCAGCGCCGCCGCTGGGAGCGGCGGTCGAGCCGGTGGATCCGACGCCCGTGCCGGCTCCTCCGGTCAATGCCGTGGATTGCGTCGACCCGGGCGCCGTTCCCGCACCACCCGTCGCGGCACTCGACTGCGTCGAGCCCGGTGCGGTGCCGGCACCGCCGCTGGGCGCCGCCGTCGAACCGCTCGAGCCTGGTGCAGTTCCCGCACCACCCGTCGGCGCGGTGGACTGCGTCGAAGCCTGCCCTGTGCCGACGCCACCCGTCGCAGCCGTCGATTGAACGGAGTTTTGGCCGGTGCCCGCGCCGCCGGTTGCCTGCGCGACCGTCGATCCGTTAGAGCCCGATGCCGTCCCGGCGCCGCCGGTCGGTGCCGTCGATTGCGCGGAGTTTTGACCCGTGCCCGCGCCACCGGTGACCTGCGCCACGGTGGACTGGTTTGAGGCGCCGCCCGTCCCAGCCCCGCCAGTCCCCTGACCGCTTGACTGGCCGGAGTTCTGCCCGGTACCGGCCCCACCGGTTGCCTGCGCGACCGTCGAACCGTTAGAGCCCGATGCCGTCCCGGCGCCGCCGGTCGGTGCCGTCGATTGCGCCGAGTTCTGCCCGGTGCCCGCCCCACCGGTGACCTGCGCCATGGTGGACTGGTTCGAGCCGCCGCCCGTCCCAACGCCGCCCGTTGCGGCGGTCGATGCCTGCGAATTCTGCCCGGTGCCGGCTCCGCCGGTCGCCTGCGCGACCGTCGATCCATTGGAACCCGATGCCGTGCCCGCACCGCCGGTCGGTGCTGTCGATTGCGCCGAGTTCTGGCCCGTGCCCGCGCCACCTGTGACCTGCGCCATGGTGGACTGGTTCGAGCCGCCGCCCGTCCCAACGCCGCCGGTTGCGGCGGTCGATGCCTGCGAATTCTGCCCCGTGCCGGCTCCACCGGTCGCCTGCGCGACTGTCGACCCGTTGGACCCCGCCGCCGTGCCGGCGCCGCCCGTGGGCGCCGTCGATTGCGCGGAGTTCTGCCCGGTGCCGGCACCGCCGGTCGGCTGTGCCGCTGAAGAGTTCCCCGCCGAACCCTGGGCCGTCCCCGCGTTACCGCTGGCCTGGCCCGTCGACTGGCCTGAGTTCTGCCCGGTGCCACCAGCGGCCGTGGCGTTGCCGGTGGACTGACCCGAGTTCGTGCCCGTGCCCGCGCCACCCGTCGGTGCCGTCGATTGTCCGGAGTTCTGACCCGTGCCGGCGCCGCCGGTGGCTACCGCGTGGGTGGAATTTCCGGCCGACCCCTGGCCGGTGCCCGCCCCGCCGGTCGCCTGCCCGGTGGACTGGGCGGAATTCTGCCCGGTTCCCGCCGCGCCCGTCGCATGACCGGTTGACTGGGCGGAATTGGCGCCCGTGCCAGCGCCACCCGTGAGCGCCGTCGATTGACCCGAGTTCTGCCCGGTGCCCGCGCCGCCCGTTGCTGCTGCGTGCGTCGAGTTGCCCGCCGACCCCTGGCCAGTGCCGGCTCCGCCGGTGGCCTGCCCGGTCGACTGACCGGAATTTTCGCCGGTCCCAGCCGCGCCGGTGCCCTCACCGCCGTTCTCGGTCCCGTGGGTCGAATTCCCTGCCGATCCCTGGCCGGTGCCGGCCCCACCGGTCGCCTGCCCCGTGGACTGGCCGGAATTCTGTCCCGTCCCAGCACCACCCGTTACTGCCGTCGATTGCCCGGAGTTCTGCCCGGTGCCAGCGCCCCCGGTGGCCACGGCGTGGGTTGAATTTCCCGCCGACCCCTGACCGGTGCCGGCTCCGCCGGTCGCCTGCCCGCTCGACTGCGCCGAGTTCTGCCCGGTGCCGCCACCTCCGGTGGCGTTGCCCGTCGACTGTCCCGAATTCTGCCCGGTGCCGGCTCCGCCCGTGAGGGCGGTCGAGGCATTGGAGTTCTGGCCGGTGCCCGCTCCACCTGTGGCTTGCGCCATCGACGAATTGCCCTGCGATCCCTGGGCGGTCCCACCGTTGCCGGTCGCCTGCCCGGTCGACTGCGAGGAATTCTGACCCGTGCCTGCGCCGCCGGTCGCCTGGCCGGTCGACGCGGCCGACCCCTGACCCGTGCCGACGCCGGCTGTGGCCTGGGTCGACGCGTTCGAGCCCTGTCCGGTTCCTGCGCCACCCGTCGCCTGCGCCAGCGTCGACTGGGTCGATCCTTGTGCCGTGCCCACGCCGCCAGTCGGTGCGGTGGAGGCGTTGGATCCCGCCGCTGTCCCCGCGCCGCCCGTCACCTGGGCGACGGTCGACTGGGTCGACCCCGGCGCCGTGCCGGCGCCGCCCGTGGGCGCGGTCGAGGCGTTGGAGCCCTGACCGGTTCCTGCGCCACCCGTCGCCTGCGCCAGCGTCGATTGGGTGGATCCCTGAGCGGTGCCGACGCCGCCGGTCGGTGCGGATGATGCATTCGATCCGGCCGCCGTGCCAGCACCTCCCGTCATCTGCGCGACGGTCGACTGTGTTGACCCGGGCGCGGTGCCGGCCCCGCCGGTCGCCGCCGTCGACGCGTTCGAACCCTGTCCGGTTCCGGCGCCACCCGTCGCTTGCGCCAGCGTCGACTGGGTTGATCCCTGAGCCGTGCCCACGCCGCCGGTCGGTGCGGTGGAGGCGTTCGATCCCGCCCCTGTCCCCGCGCCGCCCGTCATCTGCGCGACGGTCGACTGGGTCGACCCCGGCGCCGTGCCGGCGCCGCCCGTGGGCGCGGTCGAGGCGTTCGATCCTTGTCCGGTTCCGGCGCCGCCCGTCGCCTGCGCCAGCGTCGATTGGGTTGATCCCTGAGCCGTGCCGACACCGCCCGTCGGTGCGGTCGAGGCATTGGATCCGGCCGCCGTCCCGGCGCCCCCCGTGGGAGCCGTCGACTGGTTGGAGCCGGTGGCCGTGCCGGCGCCGCCGCTCGGCGCCACGGTTGATTGCGAAGAGCCAGGCGCCGTCCCCACCCCACCCGTGGGCGCGGTGGACTGGTTCGAACCGGCTGCCGTGCCGGCGCCACCGGTGGGTGCCGTGGATTGCGATGAGCCGGGCGCGGTGCCAGCCCCACCGCTGGGGGCCAAGGTTGACTGCGTCGATCCGGGAGCGGTTCCCGCGCCACCGGTGTTGGCCGTCGACTGCGCTGAGCCCGGCGCGGTGCCAGCCCCACCGCTCGGCGCGGCTGTGGACTGCGATGAGCCCGGCGCCGTGCCGGCGCCGCCGGTTGCGGCTGTCGACGGTGCCGAGCCGGCCGCTGTCCCAGCCCCACCACTCGGCGCGGCCGTCGATTGTCCTGATCCGGCCGCGGTGCCGGCGCCACCGGTCGCTGCGGATGACTGATTCGATCCGGCTGCCGTGCCGGCGCCGCCCGTGGGTGCGGTTGATTGCGATGAACCAGGCGCGGTGCCGCCCGCGCCGCTGGGCGCACCGGTCGATTGCGATGACCCGGGTGCGGTCCCACCGCCACCCGTGGGTGCGGTTGATTGATTCGAACCCGCCCCTGTCCCGGCGCCGCCGGTGGCGGCCGTCGATTGCGTCGATCCGACCGCAGTGCCCGCGCCGCCACTGGGGGCCGCCGTCGACTGCGAGGATCCGGGAGCCGTCCCGGCCCCACCCGTGGCCGCGGTCGATGCGGCTGAGCCAGCCGCGGTTCCCGCGCCGCCGCTCAATCCAACCGTCGACTGACCCGAGCCGGGTGCGGTCCCGGCGCCGCCCGTCGGTGCGGTCGACTGCGTGGAGCCGACTCCCGTGCCGGCGCCGCCGGTTGCTGCCGTCGACTGATTAGAGCCCGCTGCGGTTCCCGCCCCGCCGCTCGGCGCGGCGGTAGACCCTGAGGAACCCGGTGCCGTTCCGGCGCCACCGGTCGGTGCTGATGACTGCGTCGACCCGGGAGCTGTTCCGACGCCGCCCGTCGCCGCGGTCGATTGGGTCGAGCCAAATGCGGTTCCCGCGGCGCCGGTTGGCGCTGCGGTAGACCCTGACGAACCCGGTGCCGTTCCGGCGCCGCCCGTCGGCGCCGTTGACTGGGTCGATGCCGGCGCGGTGCCGGCGCCGCCCGTCGCGGCACTCGACTGCGTCGAGCCGGGAGCTGTTCCCACGCCGCCCGTCGGCGCGGTCGATTGAGTCGAGCCAAATGCGGTTCCCGCGGCGCCGGTTGGCGCGGCGGTAGACCCTGACGAACCCGGTGCCGTTCCGGCGCCGCCGGTCGGTGCCGTCGACTGGGTCGATCCGGACGCTGTTCCGGCGCCACCGGTGGCTGCGGTCGACTGGGTCGACCCAGGCGCCGTGCCGGCGCCACCCGTTGCGGCGGTGGACTGCGTCGAGGCCGGCGCGGTTCCAATCCCGCCGGTTGGCGCGGTCGATTGGGTCGAGGCGGGCGCGGTGCCGGCCCCACCGGTCGGCGCGGTCGACTGGGTCGAGCCCGGGGCGGTACCGACACCAGCGGTCGGTGCCGTCGATTGGGTCGAGGCGGGAGCGGTGCCAGCCCCGCCGGTTGGTGCCGTCGATTGCGTCGAGCCCGGCGCCGTCCCGGCGCCGGCGGTCGCTGCGGTCGATTGCGACGATCCGGGTGCCGTTCCCTGTCCAGCCGTCGGCGCCGTCGACTGCGTTGAGGCCGGTGCCGTGCCCACGCCGCCGGTCGGCGCGGTCGATTGCGTTGAGCCTGGAGCCGTTCCGGCCGCCCCCGTTGCGACGGTCGACTGCGTCGAAGCCGGTGCGGTGCCGGCGCCCGCCGTGGGGGCCGTCGACTGGGTCGAGGCCGGCGCGGTGCCGGCGCCCGCTGTTGCGGCCGTCGATTGGGTCGAGGCCGGAGCGGTACCCGCTCCGCCGGTGAGCGCGGTGGACTGCGTCGATGCCGGGGCGGTGCCGACCCCACCGGTGGGCGCGGTCGACTGCGTCGACGCCGGGGCCGTGCCCGCTCCACCCGTCGCGGCCGTTGACTGGACCGAATCGGCCGCGGTACCCGCGCCCGCCGTTGCGGCTGGGGTCGACTGTTGCGATCCCACTGCCGTTCCAGCAGCTCCGCTCGCCGGTCCGGTTGATTGGACCGAGGCCGGGGCCGTGCCGGCTGCGCCGGTTGTCCCGCCAACCGTCCCCGCACCCGAGCCGACACCCGTCACGCCTGCGGGAGTTGCACCCGAGACGTCGCCCTCCCCTTCGTCGCCGGCGGCATTCTTGCCGGGTGAGAAGGCGATGACCTCATTCGCCGCCGACTTCTTGCTCAGCGCGGCGTTATTGATGTTGGGGATGGTTCGGGGAACCGGGGGAGCCGGATGTTGGGGTGCCGCAACCTTGAGAACCACGACCAGGGGAGAGCTGGCCGGGTGAAATGTCGGATTCCAAACCACGTTGCCGGAGCTGGCCGAGCGGCCGAGGACGAGGAGTCCCGCAAATACCAGGCCCGAGACCTTAAGGGGCCAGGTCGACTTTGATATCAGGTGCTCGCCGTCGTCATCGTCCGCTTGATGGTCAAAATGGCGCAAAAGAGTACTATCGGTGCTCACTGTTTCCCTCCGGCTCCCGGTTTAACTCCCTGTGGTCGAATGACTGTTAGTGCAGGCGGCGTCACATAGGGGCGCCTATATTTGATCTAAACACTAGACCGCCAGATGCTGGCTGTCAATAGCGGGGGTACGAAAGGTGATAGCTCTGGAGAGCCCTTTCTGCGGCGGCCGGATAGGCACGCCCTGTCCACTATGATGTCGGCCATCCGCACGTCGCTCCACCTCAGCGCGCTGACGCTCTCCGCCTGCCTGGTGGCTGGGTGCGCGAACGGCAACGCCATCAACCTCCCCCTGAGCGACCGCGGCAACATCCAGCTCCCCGCCGACACGGCCAAGCCGCTCTTCGATCTCCTCACCTTCGATGGGCGCCGCAACCTCCTCTATGTCGCCCACACCAGCAACAACACGATCGACATCGTCGATACAAAAGGACGGAAAGTTCTCGCCAGCATTCCGGGGATCGCCGGCGTCAAGCAAGTCGCCCTGACGGCGGATCCGGATGTCGTGTTCGCCTCGGCAAGCGCTGGGGGCGAGGTCGTGCTCATCGATACCAGGGCGATGAAAGTGCTGGCGAGGATTTCTGTCAACGGATCGCCCGATGCCATCGATTACGACTCCGGTCATGATACGGCTGTGGTCGCGTCTGCTGGCGCGAAGGAACTTTCGCTGATCGACCGGGCGACGCGCAAGGTGACGTCGACCATCAAGCTGCCCGGGACTCCGGAGTTGCTGACCGTCGATCCGAAAGGTGGACGAGCGTTTGTCTCGATCAACGATAAAGATGAGGTGGCGGTCGTCGATCTCGTCACCAGCCAGGTCACCGAACTTCGCGGCTGCGACATCAAGGCGCCGACCGGCATCGCCTACGACGGCGACCAGGATCGGCTCTTCGTGGCCGACCGCGGCCTCGTCAGCGTGATCGACGTGCTGATCGATAAGTGCCTCGGGTCGGTGGACATCGGCAACGGCGTCGACCAGATCACGCTGAACCCCCACAAGCATCATCTCTATACGGCGAATGGCGGCAGCCGCAATCTCTCCGTCATCGATACGGTCTCACTCCAGCCGCTCGGCGAGGTCGGCACCGGACCCAGCGGCGATGGCGTCGCGGCGGATCCCGCTACCGATTTGGTCTATGTGATCGTGGGACGTGCCGGCATCATCGCCGTTTATCACGATCCCTAGTCGCTAGGCACCGTCTGGCGCGTTGACCATACCCCAGGCATCCATGAGGAGCGTCTGCAGCGTCGCGTAGCCGATATGACCGAAGCCGCGATCGCCCCACTGGCTCCCCCAGCTGTTGGCAAACTTGAACATGCGGTTGCGCCGGTCGAAGCCCACGATGCAGATGGCATGGCCGCCGAGGAACTCGGCCCCGGGCTTCGGCATGGGGATGATGCCGCCCGGTGCATCCATGAATGGCTCGTGCACCATCACGCCG
>Ga0209471_1000804_pt1 | contig 19696 bp, 19 predicted proteins | sample GraSoiAngelo_128_FD_185885 | JGI IMG/M metagenome (GOLD analysis project Ga0209471, IMG submission 185885) | Grasslands soil microbial communities from the Angelo Coastal Reserve, California, USA - 14_0927_12_20cm (SPAdes) (version 2) | ecosystem: Environmental > Terrestrial > Soil > Grasslands ...
AGACGGTCGGTACGACCACGCCCGCGAGCCCCTTGTCCATGTGGAGGAGGAGCTCCTGCAGGTTGAGCAGGTACCACGGAGCTTTCGACGGGTTCGGCGTGCAGTCCGGTGTGGCGTGGTCCTGCAATGGTGCGTTGAACGCCGCCGCGATAACGAAGAGACCGATCGACCAGAGCATCGCCGCGATGAACTCGATGACCAAAAGATGCGGCCAGACCATCGCGGTGTCCTCGACGCGCTTGTCGACGCGCACCACGGAGTCCTGCCTTACAAAGGCGAGCAGCCGGAGCCGCTTTTCCTGTCCAGCAAATGGCTGAGGTCCGCGGGGAGTCGTCATGCTCGCAGCCCCAGCACGCTGGCGAGGGCCCGGCCTGGTCTCGCTCCTCGCGGCTGGCTACGCGCGCCCGCCGATGGATCGCCCGCGATCGCCGCGGGCGCGCTGGGCGCAGATGCTCGTCGCGAGACAGCATGCCGTGCCCTCGCGTCCTGAGACCTGCGGCCTTCGAGCAAGAGACTCACAGCGGCCCGGTAATGCCCCCGTCCTTTCGTATGCGCCAGAAATGGATGGCGATCAGGAATCCGGTGGCGAGCGGCAGTCCGACGACGTGAAGCACGTAGAACCGGAGCAGCGCGTTCGGTCCGAGCTGGAATCCGCCGAACACGACGAAGCTGAACTCGTCGCCGATGAACGGGGTCGCGCGCGCGATCTCGTAGCCCACCGTTACGGCCCAGAACGCGAGCTGGTCCCACGGCAGCAGGTATCCGGTGTACGACAGCAGAATCGTGAAGAAGAAGAGCAGCGTGCCGATGACCCAGTTGAACTCACGTGGCGGCTTGTACGAGCCCGTATAGAAGACGCGGATCATGTGAAGGAAGACCGTGATGACCATGCCGTGCGCGGCCCAACGGTGCATGTTCCTCAACAATTGGCCGAACACGACGACTGTCTCGAGATCCTTGATGTCGCCGTAGGCGTTGTACACGCCGTCCACCGAGGGGTGGTAATAGAACATGAGCAGCGTCCCGGTCAGCGTGAGGATGAGGAACAGGAAGAACGAGAGCCCGCCCATGCACCACGTGTAGGGAATCGCGAGGGCGTGACGGCGGACCTTGACCGGGTGCAGATGCAGGAACACGTTGGTGAAGACCGCGAGCGACTGGTTTTTGCGGGAATCGGGGTAGCCGTGACGGAAGAGCGATCTCCAGATGTAGCTCGTCTTCGTCTTCTGCCAGATCTGGGCGGGTATCTCGAGCACTAGTGCTTAATGAGCTCCTTCTCTTCCACGTACGGGCTGTGCGCGTGCTTGTGGTCGCCGTTGGGGTGTCCGTTCTGAAGGGGCTTGTAGCCAGGGGCGAGATGAGGATCGTATTGCGGTAGCGGGCGTGCTGCTTTCTTGGCCGCGACCGTCAGGTCGAGGTGGATCTCGTCGTCGATCGACTCCTTCGGGAGGGCCATGCCGACCGCCGGCATCACCGTTCCGTACCGGTTCATCGTGATCGCGTCGGTCGGGCAGCGGATGACGCAGAGCGCGCAACGGATGCACGCGGTCTCATCGAGGTAGAAGGCCACGCCGTTCTGCCACTTCTTGGCCTCGCCGACCGCCGGGATCGACCCGTCGTCGACGATGTCGCTCATGTCGACCATGTGGATGACGTCCATCGGGCACACGTCGACGCAGCCGCCGCAGATGATGCAGAGCTCGCCGATGATCTCGATGTTGAAGTTGCACTTGAGGCATCGGTCGGACTCCGCGATCGCCTGAGCCTCGCTGTACCCCTGATTGATCTCGAGAAACAGGCCGCGGCGGTCATCCTTCGAGAGCTTCGGCATCTCCTGGCGGGGAATCCGGTCGTAATCGACGGACATGTTGTGATAGACCCGCGCGAGCTCGCCCTCGAGCGAGATCATCCCGATGTTGTCGGGCGTCGACGATCGTCGCAGCGTTACGACCTCGTGGTACTCGGGCACGTTCACCGACACGGCGTTCTCATCGAGGAAGCGTGCCATCTGCTGCGCTGCGGAGCGCCCGTCGGCGACGGCTTCGATGATCGTCGTGGGCGCGGTCCGATAATCGCCGCCGATGAAGATCTTGGGCACGATCGTCTGGTAGGTCTCCGGGTCGACCTTGATGTCGCGCCACCGCTTCACGCGGAATTCGGGGAAGTCCTTCGAGAGCCAGCTCGTCTCCGGCGCCTGACCGAGCGCGAGTAGAACGGTGTCGCACGGGATCTCGAACTCGGTGCCGGGGATCGCCACGGGGCTGCGCCGTCCCTTCTCGTCGGGGTCGCCGAGCTTGTTGCGGATGAAGACCACGCCGCGCACGCGGCCGTTCGGATCGGTGAGCACCTCGGTCGGCGAGACGAGGTAGACGAACTCGATCCCCTCGCGCTCGGTCTCGGTGAGCTCCTCCTCGTCGACGACCATCTCCTCGCGGCTGCGGCGGACGATGACGTACATGTGCTCCGCGCCAAGACGCCACGAGGTGGACGCGCAGTCCATCGCGGTGTAGCCGGAGCCGAGGATGATCACGCGCTTGCCCACATCCACCGGGCGGCCGCGGTACGCGCGCTCGAGGAAGACGATGCCGGCCATGACGCCCTCGGCGTCCTCGCCGGGGATGCCGATGTAGTTGGGCTCGAAGCAGCCCGCCGCGATGAGCACCGCGTCGTTCGAGTCGTGCAGCTCGCGCAGCGAGACGTCGCGGCCGACGAAGGTGGAGAGCTTCAGCTGAACGTTCTCGTTGACGATGCCCGCGATGTCGCGATCGATGACCTCGCGGGGCAGACGGAACGGCGGCACGCCGGCGAGGGTGGTGCCGCCCGCCTGGTCGAGCGCGTCGTAGACGGTCACGCCGAATCCGAGCTTCGAGAGGTCGCTCGCGGCGGCGAGACCGGCGCAGCCGGCGCCAACCACGGCGACCGAGCCGCGGGGCGGGCCGAACACCGGCGCCGGCGGTTGTGTGTACGGGCGGCCGTCGACCGTGACGTTCTGGTGCGTCCAATCGGAGAGGAACTTCTTCACGTAGCGGATCGAGAGAGGCTTATCGACCTCTTTTCGGCGGCACGCCGTTTCGCACGGCGCGGCGCAGACCGATCCGCAGATCGACGCCATGGGGTTCGGGTCGAGCGCGAGCTCCCAGCCCTTCTCGAACTCTCCGGCCGCCGCGAGGTTCAGATAACCGCGGCAGTTGGTCTTCACAGGACAGGCTTCCTGGCAAGGGATGTTCTCCTGGTACCAGGCGGGACCGACCTCTACGACCTGGTAGAGCTCTCTCATGTGGGCGATTTGTCATGCTACCGGCGTGTAGTGGGCAGTCAAACGCAAAGGGTTGATCAGCGCATCAACCGCAAGTGCTAAAAGGGCACCGCCGCACCCATGAAGCCCAACGCGACGATGTCGAACGCCAACAAGGTTAGGGCGTAGACACGATAGGCAGAGTTGAGAGATCTGTTTCGAAGCCATGCGAAGAGACCCGCGATGCACGCGATGAGCACCCCGATGGCAGGTACCGCCACAAATACCACGGTGCCGGAGTCGATCACGCGGAAGGCCGCGACGAGATAGCTCTGCGCAACCACCACGAACCCGACGCCGGCGATGCCCAGCCAAACCCCGGTCGCGAGTTGGCTCGCAGCCAATCTCCGGCCTGCCCAGAACGTCAGAGTGACGAGACCGGCGACCACCAGAATGAAGAAGACGAACGCAGAACTCATACCTCTGTCCAGGCCGCATTATCGGCGGCAGATGATCGGCGATAAAGCGCGCGCGACGATCACCGAGCGCAAGACGCGACTCGACGGTTCGGTCGTGGACTACGTCTGCGAGCCGCTTGTGGTGGAGCCCGGGCGGCGCGCGGTCGTGCGATACGTCAGCGAACGCGACAGGCCGATCAAGGGGAGCGACCTCGTCCTTCGAAAGGGCACCGTCACGATCGGTCATTTCTGGACGGACCGTCCGTACAGCGTCTATCACTGGCTCGAGCAGGGCAAGACGATCGCTCTCTACATCAATGTCGCGACCGACACGACGATCGACGCGGCGGCGATCGCCTATCGCGACCTCGTCGTCGATGTGCTCATCCGCCCATCGGGCGCGATCGAGATACTGGATGAGGACGAGCTCCCGCCGTCGATCGAGCCGCGCTATCGCTTGGCCATCGCAAAGGCGATCGAGGCGTGCGTCACCGAGGGGCGGCGACTGTATGCGGAGGTCGAGCGCGAAACACTGGCGGTGCTGCGCACTTGATCGTCGCGCTCAAGGTCGTTCTCGCACCTGCGCTCATCGCGGTGGCCACGGTCATCGGTCGCCGCTTCGGCCCATCCATCAGCGGCTGGCTCGTCGGACTTCCTTTCACGTCGGGCCCGGTCTCCTTGTTCCTCGCGCTCGAGCAGGGCACGGGCTTCGCCGCGGCCGCCGCGGCCGGATCCATCGGCGGCGTCGCCGCGTCGGCGATCTTCGCGGTCGCGTACGCGGCGATGGCGCGACGGTTCGCATGGCCGGCCTCGCTCGCCGTCGCGAGTCTCGCGTTCGGCATCGCGGTCGTCGCGCTGCACGCGCTGCCGCTCGATGGCGGCTTCCCGCTGCCGCTCCTCGCGCTGTACGCGGGCGGCGTCGCTGCGGCGATCGCCGGCATTCGCATCATCCCGCCGCCGCGTGCGCTCGACGCAGCGCCCGAGCCGCCCCGCTGGGACCTGCCGGTTCGCATGGTCGTGGCGACCGCCCTCGTCATCATCATCACGGGCGCCGCGCCGCTCCTCGGTCCGCAGCTGAGTGGCCTCCTCACGACGTACCCGGTATACGCGGGCGTGCTCGCTGTCTTCGCGCACGCGCAGCGCGGCGGCGCTGCTGCCGAGCAGGTCGTCCGCGGCCTCTGCTACGGGATCATCGCCTTTGCCACGTTCTTTCTCGCGATTGGCGCGCTCGTCGATCGCGCTGGGATACTTCCCGCCTTCGCCGCTGCCGCGGCGGGCGCGATCGTCGTTCAGGCGGCGACGCTGGCGGGAATCAGGAGAGGTTCGCCCTGACCGACAGCTTGACGTTGCCCTTCAGCGCGCGCGAGACCGGGCAATTCTCTTTGGCGTCCTCCGCGGCCTTGGTGAACTTCGCGGCATCGGCGCCGGGGACATCGCCCTTGACCTCGAGCTCGCTCGAGACCACGGTCCAGTTGTCGCCGACCTTGTCGAATGTGACCTTCGAACGGACCTCGAGCCGATTCGGCGGCGTGCCGGCGCGACCGAGACCGGCGGAGAGCGCCATCGCGAAGCACGACGCGTGCGCCGCGGCAAGCAGCTCCTCGGGGCTCGACCTCCCGCCTGGCTCCGCGGTGCGAGCGGACCACGACACGGGCACGTCGCTGAACTTTCCGCTCGATGCTCCGCTGACCGTTCCAGTCCCGCTCAAGAGGTCACCGTTCCACACCGCGCGGGCTTCCCTTGTCGCCGCCATCTCACACCTCCCCGAGTTAGCACACAGGGTACGGATGTAGCGGCTCGCGCGTTCGGGACGGCGGCCTCAGGCCGCGGCGGACTTTGACTCTGCCGGCCGCGACTTATCGGCGCGAGGCGAGTGGAGTGAGGTGATGATCGCCCGGCGCGCCATCGCATCGCCGTGGGTGGCCGCAATGCGTTCACGAACGTCCGCAACCGACTCGCCTCGCATGTGGTGAACGATGTTTTCGTTGGTTCGCCAGAAGTAAGCGTCCATGACTCGGACAACAGCGGGCAAGCGCTCAAGATTCCGCGATCCGCTCAGCTGACTCCTGATGTATCGCATTTATCGAGATCGCCGGTCTGATAGCCGGTGCGAAACCATTGCTGGCGCTGCGCGGCCGAGCCATGCGTCCATTTCTCCGGCTGAACGCGACCCTGCGTCTCGCGCTGGATGCGATCGTCGCCGACGGCGGCTGCCGCATCGAGCGCCTGCGCGATCTGCGCGTCGGTGGGCGGCTCCAAAAAACCGGTGTCCGCGGCATGCCGCGCCCAGACCCCGGCGAGGCAGTCAGCCTGAAGCTCGACGCGCACGGATTGCGCGTTCGATCCGGTCTGGGTGAGAAGGCCGAGCTGGTTTTGAACGTGGTGCCCGTATTCGTGAGCGACAACGTACCCCTGCGCGAACGGTCCACCCTTCGCGCCGAAGCGCTGCGTCAGGTCCTGGAAGAAGCTCAGGTCGAGGTAGACCTTTTCATCCTCGGGGCAGTAGAACGGTCCCATCGCGGCCTCGGCGAAACCGCACGCGCCCTGCGTCGCGCCGGTGTAGAGGACCGTCTTAGCGGGAAGATACGTGTCGCCGCGCCGCGCGAACTCGTCGCCCCAGTACTTCTGGATGCTGTCGACGAACCCGACGATGCGGCAGTCGTCGCGCTTGTTGGCATCCGCGCCGGTCTGGCAGTCCTGCACCGAGGGCGCGCCGTCGACCGAAGGATTCGTCGCCGTGTAGTCGGAGAGCGGATTCACGCCGAGCAAGAGCGCGACGATCAGCAGAACGAGGCCGATGCCGCCTCCGCCGACGATCACCGGTCCGCCGGCGCCGCCGAAGCCGCCGCGGCCCCGCTGGTCGTCGACCTGCGACGGATCGAGAGGCGCGTCGCCACGAAATGTCACGATCGTACGGACCGCAATTCAGCGGCCACCGGCGTAGGCTCACGCCCGTGGCCCAAAAAGTGGAGCCGACCGAGGGCGTCTGGGAGATCCATCGCGGCAAACCTCGGCCGAAGAGATCGCGCCGCAGGATCGGCTCGGTCGAAGACCTTAACTACAACAATCCGTATGGCTACAAGATCGAGCGGGTCTGGTTCGATGGGCATGTCGTGTTCGCGACCGAGCAGGGCGACCTAGAAGTCGATCCAAAGAAGATCAAGGTCGCGCAGGAATACCAGATCGTGTACTCCGCTCGTCTCGATCGGAAGCGGAAGCTCATCGGCGCCGAGCGAGTGGGCGGGCAATTCAACATCTACGACTCCATCCCGGGTATGAAGAAGTACAGCCCGATCTGGCAATTCAATTACGTGATCGTGCCGCGGGACTACGTGGCCAACACCCTGCGCTCGGAGCGCGACTGCCTTCGAAGCGGCTACGAGATCCGCAGGAGCCTCGACTTCGAGAACTGACCGGTGCTCTAGCGGCCTGCGGTCGCGGGCCCGCCGATCGACGACAGCCAGGCCGCCGCTTCCGCGGGTCGACGAAAACGGTGAACGACCAGGTACGCGTGCTCTGGGCGCGAGTAGATCAACGGCAACGCGCGCCTGCGCCGGTAATGTGTCTTGAGAGCCCACAGGAACAGGCTGTCGCGCGAAAAGAACTGGTTGCGAAGGGTCTCGCGATTACCGGTCAAGCCCCAGAGCTCCTCTCCGCTTCGGATGCGCTGTAACGCACGCGCGAACAGACGCTGGAATATGACGGCGAGCGGGGGGTCGAGCCAGATCACCGTGTCGGCGCGTGGGAGCACCAGACTCTGCGCGCCGCGTCCGCCGTAGTTGCCGTCGATCACCCAGGCGTCGCCTTCGACCGCGCGAGCGACGCGCTCCTGGAAGACTTCGACCGGCACGAGCGTCCAGTTCGGACCCCACGCGAGCGCGTCGAGCTCGACGTGCTCCACGTTGAGCCGACGCGCTAATTCACGCGCGAACGTGGTCTTCCCGGAGCCGGTCGATCCGACAACCGAGATGCGTTTCAGCCCGAAGGGCCGGTGCGAATCTGACCGGGCGTCACGCCTGCGTTTGCTTTTCTCCAGGCCCCTTGCCCCCGTGCGCGATCGTCGGCAGGACTTCCTTCAGGACATATCGACGCAAGACAGAATTACTCCTCATCTGCGCGCTCAGAAGCTCCCGCACGGCGTCGGCCGCCGCTTTGGCCTCCTCGTATGGCGCGAGCTTTGGAGTCCCGCCCTTCATTCCGCCCCCGCCGGGGCTAGGTGACAAGTCCAAACCGACGTCGATGTTGATGTAACGGTGCCGCGACATTGTCTTTCCCCCTACCGCCTCTCTAGGGCGTCGAAGGGATATTGCGCAGGTCGTCAAGTGAACTAGCACGTCACTTCTAGACTCGGCACGTGCCGCAGGAGCGGAAGATCGTGACCGTCCTGTTCGCGGACATCGTCAATTCGAGCGGCACGACCCGCTCGTATGACCCTGAAGTCGTCCGCGAGGCGCTCGCGCACACGTTCAGCCGGACGCGAGAGATCCTTGTCGCGCACGGCGCGACCGTCGAGAAGTTCATCGGCGACGCCGTCATGGCGGTGTTCGGCGCTCCCATCGCGCACGAGGACGACGCCGAGCGGGCGGTGCGCGCCGCGTTCGGTCTGCGCTCAGAGGTCTCATCTGTGGGCGAGGTCGGCAAGCCGGCCATCACCCTTCGCATCGGGATCAATACCGGGGAGGTCGTGACCGGTCCCGTGGAGGGGGCCGAGAATCTCGTGACGGGGACGCCGGTGATCGTCGCGAAGCGTCTCGAAGAGAACGCACGTCATGGCGAGATCCTCGTCGGCCCGATCACCCGTCAGATCACCCGTGGGCGGATCGTCTACGACGCGCCACGCCTCGTCGAAGGCAAGGGCCTCGGCCTGATCGAGGCCGCGGCCGCACTCGACATGATGGCTGCCCCGTCGGAGCACGCCTCGCAGGAGACCCTCTTCGTCGGGCGGGACGCGGAGATGAATCTCCTCGCGCAGATCCACACCCGCGTCGGCAAGACTGGCCGGCCCCACCTCGTGACGATCTACGGCGAGGCCGGGATCGGAAAATCACGAATCGCGACCGCGTTCCTGAGGACGCTCGATCCGAACGAACCGATGGCGCGAGCGACCTGCCTCCCCTATGGACACGCGATCACATACGGGCCGCTGCAGGAGCTCATTCGGGGCGAGGCGCAGATCGCCGCGACGGACGGGCGAGACGCCGCGCGATCGAAGATCGAGACCCGGGTCTCGCGAATGGCCGGTCTGGATGAACAAGAGGCGCGCGCGATCGCGCGTGAGCTGACCACCCTCGCGCTCGCCGACGAGAGCAGTCCGGCCGGCGAGCTCGCCTCGGATGAGCGTCGCCGCGAGCTCGCGCTCGGAATGACCCGATACCTCGAGGCGAGGCTCGGCGGCGCGACGGGGACCATCGTTCTTGAGGACCTGCACTGGGCCGAGGAGCCGTTCCTCGCGCTGCTGGAGGAGCTGCTCGGCCATCTGCGGGCTCCCCTCCTTCTGCTCTGTCTCGCTCGTCCCGATCTTCTCGAGCGCAGGCCGACGTGGGGGTCGGGTCACATCAACGCGATCGCGATCTCGCTCGAATCGCTCGGATCGGAAGACACGAAGCTTCTGGCCCGCTCACTTCTCGGCGAAGAGAGCGGTTCGCGCGTGGACGAGATCGCGGAGCGGACCGAGGGCAACCCGCTCTTCGTCGAGGAGTACGCGCGAATGCTCGCCGAGAAGGGAGCGCATGCGGTCGTCCCCCCGACGCTACAGGGCGTCATCGCCGCGCGCCTCGACGGGACGAGCGCTCCGGTGAAACACCTCGTGCAGGAGGCGAGCGTGATCGGCCGGGCGTTTTGGCTCGACGCACTCCCGACGGCGCCGGGAACACGCGAGGTCGACGAGGCCGAGCGCCGTGGACTCATCGCACGTCGGGCGCGCAAGGGACCGACCGGAAGCCCGACGTTTGTATTCAGGCACGGGCTCATACGCGACGTCGCATACGCCTCGCTCTCGAAGGCTGAGCGGTTCCGTGTGCACGATCACTACTCACGCTGGCTGGAAGCGGCCGCGGGTGAACGGGCGCAGGAGTACTCCGAGATCGTCGCGTACCACGCCGAGCGTGCCTTCGATCTGGCGCACGAGGTCGAGCCCGCGAGCGCGGCGTCTCTCGGACGACGGGCGTTCAGCGAGCTGGCGCGGACGGCTGGAGCCGCGTCCGCGCGTGGCGAGTTTCGCGCCGCGCGCGAGCTGAACGATCGCGCGCTCCGCGTCGCGGGCGCCGCCGGCGTGCCGCAATCGGAGCAGTCCTCGGTGCGATCACTCGCGGCCATCCTCAATCTCCGGCTCGACTCCGACTCGGCTGCCGTGAACGAGCTCGAGGGTGCCATCGCCGAGGCACGCCGGCTTGGCCCGAGCACGGAGCTGGTGCGACTGCTCGTGTGGCGCGCCTCGTCGGTCACGATCTATGACGACATCGAGGAATCCGAGCGCCTCTTCCAGGAGGCGGTGGACATCGCGACACGAACGGGCGATCGCGAGATCCTTGCCTACGCCGTGTGGGCGTCGGCGGAGCCGCTGGGCCTCACCGGCCGACTCGAAGAGCAGGCCCATCAGCTTGGAGCCGCTCTCGAGCAGATCCGCGCGAGCGGCTCCCTGTACGAGGTCGGGTGCCTCGCGGAGATCTGCCTCAACGCGATCGCCCGAGGCGATCGGCGGCGCGCGAGAGAGGTCGCCGACGAAGCCGTGGCCGCTGCTCGAAGGTCCGGCCGGCGGATGGACCGCTGGCGCGCGGCGTCGGCGCTCGCGACGACCCTGCTCGCGGACCAGGATCCGGAAGCCCCCGCCGCGGCGGAGGCCGCGCTCGAGAGCGCGCGAGAGGTCGGTGGACCTGGGGCGCTCGCGGAGACCGCAGAGCTCGCGAGCCGAGCGCGGCAGCAGAGCGGCGACCTCGAGGCCGCGCAAAGAGTCCTCGACGAGACATTCACGCAGCTCGATCCCGCGAAGATGACCGTACAGCGTGAGGTCATCACTCGGCTCGAGACGAGACGCAGCGAGGTCGCCCTCGCGCGCGGGAACCGATCGCTCGCGCGTGACTCCGCGGCAACGGCGATCCATCTCGCGCCACGAAGGCACGTTGAAGCACGAGGCGCCGCTCTTCTCGCGATGGCGTCGGTCGAACTTGCCGACGGACGCCGCGACGAAGCGCATCGATTGATCGCCGAGGTGCGCGGACTTGTGGCCGGGTCCGGTTTCCGCGATCTCCAACAGCGCGTCGAGCGTATGGGCGAAGACCTCACCGCGAGGTCGAAAGCGCGCTGACCTTCGGCGGTGCTATGTTCGGCGAGCCCCGTGAAACTCCACGAATACCAAGCGAAGCAGATCCTCGCGCGTGCGGGCATCCCCATTCCGGACGGTCGCCTCGCGACGTCACCGGAGGAGGCCGAGGCCGCGGCAAAGGCCATCTCGGCGCCGGTGGCCGTGAAGGCGCAGGTGCACGCGGGCGGGCGCGGAAAGGCCGGCGGCATCAAGGTCGCGAAGTCGCCCGCTGAAGCGAGGACCGCCGCCGGGGCGATCCTGGGCATGGACATAAAAGGTCTGCGCGTCGAGAAGGTCTACGTCGAGCGCGCCGCGGACGTCGCGAGCGAGCTCTACCTCGGGATCACCCTCGACCGCGATCGCCGCCGACCGGTGGTGATGCTTTCCACGGTCGGGGGCATGGACATAGAGGAGGTGGCCGCGTCGCGTCCCGAGGCGATCGCGCGCGGCTGGCCCAGCCCACTCCTCGGCCTCCTCCCGTTCGAGGCGCGTGCCCTCGTGTTCGCGGCCGGCGTGGCGCCCGCGCAGCGCGAGGCGGTGGCGGACATCGCGCGGCGTCTGTATCGCGTCTACGGCGAGACCGACGCGACGCTCGTCGAGATCAACCCGCTGTTCGTTGAGAAGGATGGGTCGGTCCTCGCCGGCGACGCGAAGCTCGACATCGACGACAACGCGCTCTTCCGGCTCCCTGAGCTCGCGAAGCTCAAGGAAGTGTCGGCGGACGAGGAAGCCGAGGAGAAGGCGCGCGCGCTCGGGTTCAGCTACGTGCAGCTCGACGGCGACGTCGGGATCATCGGAAACGGCGCCGGTCTCGTGATGGCGACGCTCGACGCGGTCCAGCGCGCGGGCGGTCGCGCGGCGAACTTCCTCGACGTCGGCGGCGGAGCGAAGGAAGCTGTCGTGAAGGCCGCCCTAGAGATCGTGCTCTCGAACTCCCGCGTCCGGAGTGTCCTCATCAACATCTTCGGCGGCATCACGCGCGGCGACGAGGTCGCGAAGGGCATCCTCGACGTGATCGAGGCGCATCCGCCGCGCGTGCCTCTGGTGGTGCGGCTGTCCGGAACCGAAGCCCAAGCGGGCCGGAGGCTCCTCGAGAAAGCGCCGCTCGAATCGCGCGCGACGATGGATGACGCCGCCGCAGAGGCGGTTCGTCTCGCGAAGGAGCCTGCGCGCGCATGAGCGTGCTCTTGGGGAAGGACACGCGCGTCATCGTCCAGGGGCTCGGACGCGAGGGCCGCTTCCATGCCGAGCGCATGAAGGAGTACGGCACCAAGGTGGTCGGCGGAACGAAGCCCGGCGCCGGCGGGACGAAGATCGATGGGATCCCGATGTTCGACACCGTCGCGCAGGCGGTTGACGCGACAGGCGCCAATGCCTCGATCGTGTTCGTCCCCGCACCGGCCGCGATGGACGCGCTCCTCGAGGCGATCGACGCACAGATCGATCTCGTCATCGCGATCACCGAGGGAATTCCGATCGCCGACATGCTCAAGGTCGCGGCCGTCCTCGAGACCGCGGCGACGACGCTCGTCGGACCGAACGGGCCGGGCGCGATCACACCCGGGCAGAGCAAGATCGGGATCATGCCGGCGGAAAACTTCTCGCCCGGCGGCGTCGGCTTCGTTTCCCGAAGTGGGACGCTGACCTACGAGATCGCCGACCTTCTCACGCGCGCGGGACTGGGTCAGTCCACCTGCATCGGAGTCGGCGGCGATCCCGTCGTCGGCCTACCCACCCCTGATGCCGTGCGCCTCTTGAACGAGGATCCCGAGACCGAGGCGATCGTCATCGTCGGCGAGATCGGCGGAGCCGCCGAGGAGCGTGCGGCCGAGTACATGCGCGCCGAGGGGAAAAAACCCGCCGTCGCGTTCATCGCGGGCCGGTCAGCGCCGCCCGGCAAACGCATGGGCCACGCCGGCGCGATCGTCTCGGGGAATCAAGGCACGGCTGAATCAAAAGTGCGCGCATTCGCGGAGGCGGGGATTCCCGTCGCGAACGCACCGAGCGAAATCCCCGGTCTCGTGAAGAAGGCGCTCCGCCGCTAGCGTTACAGAACGGTCTAGCGAGCGTTCCTAATTCCGAGTGAAGGGTCGGCAAGACGGGCGTCGTCCGGTAGAGTGCTGGCGGATGGGATCCCGCCGCATCGCGACGTTCCTCCTCACTTTCGTCATTTCCACCACCTGGCTCATCCCGACCGCCACGCCGGCGAGCGTCGCGGACGCGCAGACACTCGGGCAGGGCTACTCGATCGCCGGCGACTTCAAGGGCGCGGGCTACCAGCAGATCGCGACGCTCTACGACGCGAACGACGACCTCGGCCTGCGGATCGTCGTGCTCGATCGCACGACCGCCGATCTCAAGATGGTCGCGACGCAATGGTTCGTGACCGGTGGCAATAGCTTCGACCTCGGGCGGATGAAGGTCGCGGCGCTCGACCTGAATGGCGACGGCAAGACCGATCTCGCGGTTCTCTACAACGACGGCAACTTCACCGTGCGCCTGGTCGCGTGGGTCTCGACCGGAAGCGCGTTCACATATCTCGGCGCCATCTGGCGCCACTCGAGCTTCGATTGGCAGCGCGCCGGCGATCTGCTCACCGGCAAGTTCACCGGAAGCGGCCTGCCGGGGATCCTCATCCCCTACGCGCAGGACAACTTCGATCTCAAGCTCCTCTATCTCGAAGCGACAGCGCAGGGCATTCGCTATCCCGGTGATCGCGGCCTCTACGACTCGGGGCCGAATCAGATCTGGCCGACGCAGGCGCGCTTCGTCGCGGGCCGCTTCACGCGCACGACCGGAACCGACCAGGTCGCGATGATCTACCAGTACGACAACGGTTCGATCAAGATCCACATCTTCGAGCTCGACTCCGGCGGGAGCCTCGCGCCGCAGGGCGGCGGATTCGGGGGGCACTGGACCTCACCGCCGAACTTCTTCGACATCACCAAGGCGCGCTTCGTCGCCGCCGACATCGACGGCGACAAGATGACCGACATCGTCGATCTCTACGACTATCCCGACGGGTCGTCGCGTGTCCACCTCATGCTCGCCGCGGATGGGCACGCGCTCCGCGACGTGATCGGCGTCGCCTGGCCGGTCGGCGCGATGCCCTGGCTTTCGACCCAGATCGTCGCGGGCGACTGGAACAAGGACGGCAAGGCCGACGTCGCGACGGTGACCGCGGGCCAGGACGGCGTGACGCACGTCGGCCTGCTCACGAGCCTCGGCCGCGCGCTCCACTACGACGCGGACGCGTGGACGACGCCCACGACCGAGGTTCGGGCGCTCGGCTGCGCGAGCTGCTGGCCCCTCAACGGAATGCCGCTCCTCGCCGGTCAGCCGAACCCGCACCGCCGCCCGCTCGCCGTGAAGATCGACAACGCCCCCGCAGCCCGCCCGCATTACGGGATCAGCCAGGCCGATATGGTGTGGGAGCTCCTCGTCGAGGGCTTCATCACCCGCCTCGCCACCTACTACCATTCGCAGGACCCGGAGACGATCGGCGCCGTCCGCAGCGTCCGGTTCTCGGATCGCTACACAACGCCGATGGTCCGCGGTTCGCTCGTCTTCTCAGGCGCCTCCCAGCTTATGGAGAGTCTCGTGCGCGGCGACATCGCTGCGGGGTCGTACGTCGGCGTCTCGCCGCAGCTCGGTCAGGGCAACGCCTTCTACCGATCGGGCGTGGACGGGAAGGTCGCACCGCACAACCTCTTCACGTCGTCGCAGGCGCTCCGCTCCGCGACGAGCGACGTCGGCGGAGGCGGTGCGGTCGACGTGCCGCGCTGGGACTTCCTCGCGCAGGCGAATCATCCGGCGATGATCGGGGGTTTCCTGGGCAGCGTCCCCGCGAGGTCATTGACGGTGCCCTATCGCGCCGACGCGCTCGTTCGCTACGACTACGACGCGAACGCGAACGTGTACCTCCGCTACCAATCGAACGGCGCACGCATGGTGCTCGAGGTGGACGCGGCGAACGGCGCCTGGATCATGCCGAAGAACATCGTGATCATCCGGACGGACGTGTGGGTCACCAACGTCGTCGACGATGCGGGCGGCGCGCCGAGCCTCGACATGCGCCTGGTCGGCTCGGGACCAGCCTCCATCTTCCGCGATGGCCTCCGACAGGACGGGACGTGGTCGCGGGCGAACCTCGTCGACCCGTTCACCTTCACGAACCAGTACGGGCACAAGATGTACCTCTCGCCCGGCCAGACGTGGGTCCACGTGCTGCCGATGGACTGGCAGGTCTACTCGAACTAGACCGGCGATAGGCTCTCCGCGTGGCCGAGGCGATCCCCATCCTCGAGATCGGCGCCATCCTCCTCGGGGCGGCACTTGTCGGTTACGGCTTTCGCAGAGTGGGCCTGCCCGCGGTCGTCGGCTACCTCCTCGTCGGGCTGCTCATCGGTCCGTTCACTCCGGGATACGTGGCGGACCGGCACCAGATTCAAGTGCTCGCCGACTTCGGCGTCGTCTTGCTCCTCTTCGAGGTGGGGATCGAGCTCGATCTCCGCGCGCTGCGGCGCGAGCCGCTTGGAATTGTCATCGCGGTCCCAGCCCAGGTGGGATTCGTCACGCTCGCCGGCACCGCCGCTTTCGTCGCGCTCGGCAGCGGAGTGCTCGGCGCGGTCACGCTCGGCCTCGCCGTCGCGCTCTCGAGCTCGATCGTAGTGGTGAACATCACGCGGAGCCGCAAGCGGACCGCAGACGAGCTGACGGCACGGGCGCTCCTGGTGTGGTCGGTCCTGCAGGATGTCGTGACCCTGGTCGCGGCCACGATCCTCGCCGTGCTCCTGGCTCCTGGCGAGGCGACTGCTGCGCCGCTGGCGTTCGGCAAGGCCGTCGCCTTCGTGGCCGTCGCCGCGTTGGTGCAGGACCTGGTGGTGCCGCGGCTGCTGCGCGCGGTGCGGGGAGAGCAGGACACCTTCCTCATCGTCGCGGTCTCCGCCGCGCTCGCCACCGCGGGCGTCGGCGCCGCGATGTTCGGCGTGCCGCTCGCGCTCGGCGCGTTCATCGCGGGTCTCTTCCTGTCGGTCCGTGCCGAGGCGCAGGAGGCGCGACGCGAGGTTCTTCCGTTCCGCGATCTCTTCGCCGTGCTCTTCTTCGTGGCGATCGGAAGCCTCGTCGACCCCTCCGCGATCCTGCGCGAGCCGCTCTGGCTCGCGGTGATCCTCGCGCTCGTCGTGCTCAAGGTGTTCGCGGTCTGGGGCTTCGCGGCAATCTTCCGCGTGCCCGCCCGCCGTCCGCAGCTCGCCGTCGGCCTCGGTCAGATCGGCGAGTTCAGCTTCGTGGTGGTCGGTCTTGGGAGCGCAGCGGGCGTCGTGAGCGCGGGTCAGTTCAGCGCGGCGCTCGGCGCGGCGGCGATCACCATCGCGGTTTCAGCCGTCGGCGCCCGGCTGTTTCCGCGCCGCATCCCACAGGGCTGACCAGAGCGCGCGACGCTCGGCGTCCGAGGGCGCGCGGCCGAGGCGCTCGCGAAGCGCGACGACACCGTATCCCGCGAGCGCTCCCCACGCCTTCGGCCGCTCGGTCCGCGTTCCGACAGCGAGGTCGGGCCAGGAGCTCACTGTCTCGCGCGCGACCTCCTCGATGAGATCGTCCATCGGCCTACCCTATGGATGGTGCGTGTGGTCTCGCTCGTCCCCGCGGCGACGGAGATCGTCTACGCGATCGGGGCGATTGACGAGCTCGTCGCGGTCACGCACGACGACGACTATCCGCCGGCCGTCCGCACGCTCCCGTCGGTGACCCGCTCGACCATCCCGCACGGCGCGAGCGCCCGCGAGATCGATCGTCAGGTCCGCGAGGCGGGTTCGCGCGGCGAGAGCACCTTTCACCTCGACGAGGACGCGCTGCGCGATGCGCGGCCGGACCTGATCCTCGGGCAGACCCTTTGTGCGGTCTGCGCGATCACGCTCGATCGGATCCCCGCGCACTTCCCGCGGACGCCCGAGATCGTTCCTCTCGACGCGTCGAGCATCGAGGGCATGTTCGAGGACGTCCGCCGCGTCGGCGCGGCGCTCGCGCGCGATCGGGACGCCGACCGGCTGATCGAACATCTTCGATCGCGACTGGCCGAGGTCGAGGCGCTCGTCGCCGGACTTCCCCGGCCGCGGGTGGCCTGTCTCGAATGGCTCGATCCGCTGTTCAACGCCGGCCACTGGGTTCCCGAGCAGGTCCGCATCGCGGGCGGCGAGGACGTGCTCGGGGCGGCGGGCGCCAGGTCGCGGGAGATCGGCTGGGGCGATGTGGTCGCGGCTCGCCCCGCGATCGTCATCGCGATGCCGTGCGGGTGGGATGCGGAGCGCGCCGCGAGCGAAGCGACCCGCCTCGGATCACTCCGCGACGCGCGCGTCCTCGGAGTCGACGGCGCGGCGTTCTTCAGCCGTCCCGGTCCCCGCCTCGTCGATGGCGTCGAGCTTCTCGCCTCGATCTTCCATCCGGATACCGTCGCCTCGCCGGACGGAGCCATCGCCGTTCGCGTCAGCGCCTGATCGCTCGGCGAGCGGCAGCTCCACCGTAAAGACGGACCCATCCGAGGAGCTCTCCTCTACGAAAAGGCGGCCGCCCATGCGCGTGGCGATCGCCCTGCTCACGTACAGCCCGATCCCCATGCCCGGCTGATTCGCGGCGGCAGCGCCGCGCGCGAAACGTTCGAAGATCCGCTCTCGATCCGCGGCGCCGATGCCGCGACCGTGGTCGCGCACGCGAATGGCGGCGTGGCCAGCTTCGGCGGTGACCGCGATCTCGATCGCCGACGCGCGCGGGCTGTAGGCCATGGCGTTCTTCAGAAGGTTGTCGAAGATCTGATCGAGACGGGCGGGATCCGCCCACACCATGATCGGCGCGGCAGGTCCATTCAGGGTGAGCGGGCGGCCCGGCTCCAGCGCTTCCACGCGTTGCGCGGCGGCCTGCGTGGCGGCAACGAGATCGAACGGCTCGGGCTCGACCCGGAAATCGTCGACTCTGGTCGAGATCACCTGAAGGTCGTCCGCGAGCCGAATGAGGCGGGCCACCTGTTGCGTCGCCGCTGCGATCGATGACCGCACGCGGTCGCGCATGTCCTCTCGCGCGGCGTACCGAGCCGCGAGCTGCAGATGACCCGAGAGAGACGCCAGCGGGTTCCGGAGCTCGTGGTTGACCGTTGCGATGAGCGCGGTGCGCTCCTCCTCGAGCTGCTCGAGCCGTCGAAGGCTCTCCGCGGTGCGGGCGAAGGCTCCGCGGGCGGCCGCGCCGAGGATCGCAAGCACGAGCCCTTCGAAAAAGAATCCGACGACGTCGAGGCCGTTCGCGCCGAGAGCGAGGTCGAAGCCGGTCGGCGGCGTGAAGTAGGCGGCGGCAAGAGTGGTCCCGACCGTGGCGAGAAGGGCCGGACCGAAGCCCGCGAGCACGGCACTGGCCGCCACCGGAATCGTGAGAAAGAGGTCCGGGCCAGGCGCGCCGAACGCGGGGATCGCGAGCTTCAGCCCCGCGATCGCGAGTGTGAAAACGACAGCGAGGCCATAACGCACCGGCCATGGCCAGTCCAGCCGAAACAGTCGGAGCGAAAGATCGAGAAAACGCTCTTGTGCCGTCCCCACGCCCGAGACGCCTCCCGCGCGATGCCTTCCGTCACCTTACTCGAACGAGCAAGCGGAGAGCATCGCGCGGGAGGTGTTTTTGGTGCGGCCAGAGCGAGCCGGTCTAGAGCCTGCCGCCGCCGAGGAATCCGATGATCGCTCCCATCACGACCGCCTGGAACACCTGATACCCCGCATCGATCGCGTAGAGGCGCGGCGGGCGGCCGGCGAAGAGCACCTGCGAAAAGAACGCTGTCGCGGTGAATCCGAGGGATGCGTACAGGCCGATGAGCGCTCCTCCCGACCCGGTGGTCCAGCCGGTCTCGTTGATGAACCAGTTGAGCGCGATCGCTTCGACGAACGCGGCGAGCGCGGTGAGCGCGTATAGCGGACCGGCCGACGCGCCGGTTCCCATACCTCGACCGGTGAGCGCCATCCACGATTTGCCAAAGACGGGTCCGTACCAAAGGAACCCGATGACCATTGCGGCGACGGTCGCGACGATGATCGCAATCCAGTTCACGTGTCCCTCCTCCAACGCGAGCTAGGTGTGCCGCGCACAGGCTAGAGCAGGGGCACAAGCATCCCGACCCGGCGCGCGTACTCGTCGTACGCGGCGCCGAAGCGCTCGCGGAGGAGACGCTCCTCGGTCTTCGCACGGAGATAGAGCGCAGGGAAGGTCACGAGGAGTGTGCCCGCGATCAACAGGAGATTCCCGGTCGCGAGACATGCGCCCAAAAAGTGGAGACCGAGGCCGGTGTAGACCGGGTGACGCACGAAGCGATAGGGACCCCGTCGCACCAGCTCGTGGTCGCGGTGGATCTCGAGCTCGAGGTCGTAGTGCCGTCCAAGTGTCGCGATCGCCCACAGCGAAAAGCCGACGCCCGCGACGATCAGGGCCAAGCCGATCCAGCGGAGCAGATCGGGCATGTCGAGCTCCGGCCCGGGCCGCACCGCGATCACGATGTACGGGACAAAGAAGAAGTAGGCGACGTAGTGGGCCAACCCGCCCGAGCGCGCGACGGTCTCGCCGCGACGGACCAGGCCGCGCGCGCGCGAGACCTGCGCGACGACCATGAAGGTAACGATGCTGCCGATCGACACGATCGTGACGAGCGAAGGATTCATGTCCCAATACTCCGTC
>Ga0209471_1000805_pt1 | contig 19683 bp, 14 predicted proteins | sample GraSoiAngelo_128_FD_185885 | JGI IMG/M metagenome (GOLD analysis project Ga0209471, IMG submission 185885) | Grasslands soil microbial communities from the Angelo Coastal Reserve, California, USA - 14_0927_12_20cm (SPAdes) (version 2) | ecosystem: Environmental > Terrestrial > Soil > Grasslands ...
ACATGCTGGCGGGGGAAGGGCTGCACCATCTGGAGCACCTCGAGCACGTGGGCGTTGGCGCTGACGGAGGCATCCCGCTCCAGCGGGAAGGTGAAGAAGAAGTTCACGCCTTCGAAGGGCCGCAGCGGCCCCGCCGAAATCGGGAACCCGTACCGGTGCAGGACGCTGAGGGTGAGCGCGGTATCGTCGGCGTCCGGACGAAGGCCCTCCCTGGAGACGCCGACCCCATCGTCGGTCAGCGCCTGGGCGAGGTAGCGCACCAGGGGCGAGGCTTCAGCGGGCCGGTGGTCGGCGCGGGCCAGGTTGTAGAGGACCCAGGCGATCTCGAACACTTCGAAGGGCGCCACCGTCGGAATGCTGCCGTCGCCCCGGTTGCGGAGCAGCAGGGCGAGGTACTCGTTCGCCTGCTCGTCGCGCGTCTTCAGCAGGAAATAGGCGGTCGCCGAGGGCGAGTTGGCAAAGGAGCCGTTGGGGGAGAGCTGCGCACGGGCGGCCTCGACGTCGAGCCGGTTGCCCAGGTACTCCAACGAGTGCAGGAGGGGCGTCTTGACGTTGTAGATGAGCCGCGGTGGGATGTGGCCGATCTTCGCGTCCCGCTGGGCGGAGATTCCCATGAAGCGCTCGAAGGGCAGCGGGAGGCCGCGGACCTTGGCCTCGTCCAGCAGGGCGGGGAGCACGAGCTCGAAGCCGGCCATGTCGGGGCCGGTCTGCCAGTTGCCGGTGTCCTCGTAGAGGTAGCGCAGCGCCGTGGTGCGCGCCCGGTGGGCGGCCCCATCCTGGAGGCTCTGCGGCAGGTCGGCGAGCGCCACCAGCGCGCTCAACGTGGAGACCAGCTTGTCCTTGGGAATCGGGAGGGTGGTGCCGAAGCTTCCGTCGGCGTTCTGACTGCGCAGCAAGGCGCCAAGGGTCTGCGGATACGCCATGGCGTTGGGATCGTCCGGCTGGCGCAGGCGGGAAACGAAGGCGGTGTCGTAAGCGGCCATCGAGATCGCCCCCTGCTGGAGCGACGCCAGCAACTCGCGGGTGGCGGCCGGGAGCGGCACCGCCGCCGGCCGCGGCAGCACTTCCCCGCTCGTGTAATGGACGTCGTTGATTTCCGTGGCGACCCCCTTAATTGGCGCTCGATCGACCGTCTGCCCGGAGGCTACCGCCGTCCCGTTGCGGGCGACGTTTCGGCAGCCATGCAGGGCGGCAGCCGGCGGGCGTGACGGTCCCGTCGTATTCGTGACAGGCCAATGACCCGGGAAAGCGGGCCTCAAGCGAACCGTTGTCCCGATACGGGCTTGCGGGAAGGGCCCGAAAAGAGGGACGGGTGTTGCGGCCGAGGGGCTTATCGAGCGGGCTGGACCGGCGCGCCAGCACCATGGTGCTGGTTCATGGCGCCTACACGGCCGCCAATCTGCTGGCCGGCGCCTTCCTGTCGATCTTTCTGTGGCGGGCCAGCCACGACCTGGCGCCAATCGCCCTCTACAGCGGGTTGAGCGCGCTCATGATTCCCGCCGCCTTCATCGCCAACGGGCTGGTGTGGCGAGGCCTCGGCGCCGGCGCCTCGATCCGGCTGGGCCTCTTCGGCTGCGGCCTGTCCTACCTGGTGATCTTGATGCTTGGAAATGACGCGCCGCACTGGGTCGTGCTCCTGGGTCTGCTGCGAGGGGTGGCGGAAGGCTTCTACTGGTCCGGCTTCCACCTGGTCACCTACGACACCACCTCTGACCGGGACCGCGACCGGTACTTCGGGGCGCAGGCAACCGCCAGCTTGTTCCTGACCGCCACCCTCCCGCCGGCGGCGGGCGCGATCATCGTGGCGGGGACCCGGGTGGGTGGGACGTACCGGGGCTATCAATTGGTCTTTGCCCTGTCAGCCGTGGTGCTGATGGCCGCGATGGTACTCGCCGGACGGTTGCCGTCGTCCGCGCGCGAGCGCCTCTCGCTTCGTCGGGTGGCGACCCTGGCGCGGCGAAACCCGGACTGGCGCTGGGTGACTCGAGCCCGGCTGGCCGACGGCTTCACGGGGAGCTTGATCGGGTTGGTGCTCACGATTCTGATGTTCCTTGTGCTCAAGAACGAGCAGCAGGTGGGCAACTTCAACGGCCTGATGGGCCTGCTGGGGGTCGGGATCAGCCTCGGGCTGGCTGCCTTCATGAAGCCCAAGCACCGGATCGCCTGCGCCCTCGTGGGCGGTGCGCTGCTGGTCCTCTCCACCTTCTTATTGCCGCTCTACCTGACGGCCTGGGCGATCGTCGGCTTCGGCCTGCTGCGCGCGATCGGTGGGCCGCTCCATGGGAACGCGCTGGCCCCGGTGGCGTTGCAGGTGATCGACCGCGATCCCGCGCCCAAGACGATGCGCTACGACTACATCGTCCACCAGGAGCTGTGCCTGGGGATCGGGCGGGTGCTCAGCATCGGCTGCTTCCTGCTGCTCGCCGCGCCCATCAACCAGATGCTGCTGGCCCGCATCGTCGTGGTGGTGGCGGGCGTCGCCCCCATCCTGATCTGGGCAGCCTTTGCCCGCATCCCCGGGGTCACGGCCATCGCGCCGGCCGACACCCGGGCCCTGCCCGCCGCCGCGTAGACCCGATCGGAATCCCGTCCCGTTAGCTGATTCGTAAGGTTCGTGTCGTTACTAAACCAACACAACCGGATGAAGGGTCCAGTTCGCGGCCCTTGGCCGACACGCGGGTCGTAACCGGCGGGACGTTAATAGTAATAGAGGGTGTCTAGGCCGAGGCCTAAAGCCCGGGAAAAAAGATGATCCAGTGGATTCGCGATCGGATGCAGCGATCTGGGCAATCGATGGTCGAGTTTGCCCTGATCCTGGTGTTGGTTGCCTGCGTGGCGATGGTCACCATCACCGTAGCCGGCAACGAGCTGTCCAAGACGTTCACCGACATCCAGGAGGCCGTGACCAATCCTGGCGATGCCGGCGCCACGAGCGCCTATTCCTGCCCCGACGGCACCACCGCGGTCCTGCACGGCCACAAGTACCACTGCCAGTGATGGGTCGCCACCGGCTCGACGGAGTGGTGGAGCGAAAGAGACTCGAACTCTCGACCTCCGCAATGCGAGTGCGGCGCTCTGCCAGCTGAGCTATCGCCCCGGTCGGGATTATACGTTCAGCTTTACCATGGTGGCCGCGAGCGAAGGCTTTGCCTGATCGAGCTTGTTTCATTCTCATGAGGCGCGCATAGACTAGCCATATGGCTCAATTCCGACCCGACCAGACGCCGCCCCCGCCGGCGCCCAAGGGCCCACGGCAGACCGGGTCGTGGATTCGGCTGGCGCTGCTGGCCGGGCTCGGCCTCTATTTCGCGATCCTCCTGGTTCAACTCTTTGGCACCAGGTTCGGCGGGCCGGCGCGGGTCGAGCTCAGCTACTCGCAGCTGCTGACCCAGGTCGAGAGCGGCAACGTCGCCGACATCACGATCACGGGGCAGTCGGCTCAGGGTGATCTCAAGACACCCTTTACCAACAACGGCACCACCAGCACCCAGTTCAATACCACGGTCCCGGACAGCGTCGGGCTACCCGATTCCAGCTTCTACCCCTTGCTCAACAGCAATCACGTCGCCACCGTGGTCAAGCCGGACACCGGTGGCCTGGGCAGCCTGTTGATCAGTTTCCTGCCGTTCCTGCTTCTGATCGCGATCTGGATCTGGTTCGTGCGGCGATCGGGCCAGGCGGCGCAGGGCATCTTCAGCTTCGGACGCAGCCGAGCCCGCCTCCAGGACCCCAGCACCCCCAAGACGACCTTTCACGATGTCGCCGGCGTCGAGCAGGCGCAGTTCGAGCTGCAGGAGATGGTCGATTTCCTCCGCGACCCGGGGAAGTTCCAGAAGCTGGGCGGCCGGATGCCCAAGGGTGTCTTGTTGATCGGCCCGCCCGGCACCGGGAAGACGCTGCTCGCCCGGGCCATCGCCGGCGAGGCCGGGGTGCCGTTCTTCAGCATTTCAGCCTCGGAATTCGTCGAGATGTTCGTCGGGGTTGGCGCCTCCCGCGTTCGCAGCCTCTTCGAAGATGCCAAGAAGCATTCGCCCTCGGTGATCTTCGTCGACGAGCTCGACGCCGTCGGCCGCCAGCGCGGGGCCGGCCTCGGCGGTGGCAACGACGAGCGCGAGCAGACCCTAAACCAATTGCTGGTCGAGATGGACGGCTTCGATCAGCGCGAGGCCGTGGTCGTCGTCGCCGCCTCGAACCGTGCCGACGTCCTCGACCCGGCGCTGCTCCGTCCCGGCCGCTTTGACCGGCGCGTCGTCGTCGACCGGCCCGACCGCCGCGGCCGCGCCGCTATCTTGAAAGTCCATACGCGCAGCGTACCGCTGGATTCGGACGTCGACCTGGAGATCATCGCCCGCTCGACCCCAGGCCTGGTGGGCGCGGACCTGGCGAACCTGGTCAACGAAGCCGCCCTGCACGCCTCGCGCACCAACCGGACGACGGTGGCGATGGAGGACTTCGAGGAGTCCTTCGACCGGGTGGTCCTCGGCTCCGAGCGCAAGATCTACCTCAGCGAGGCGGAGCGCCGCGTGATCGCCTACCACGAGTCGGGCCACGCGCTGGTCGCCTGGTATCAGCCGCAGTCCGATCCGGTGCATAAGATCACGATCGTGCCGCGCGGCATGGCGCTGGGCGTTACCCAGTCGATTCCAACCGACGATCGGCACAACCTGTCGCAGGAGTACCTGGAGGCCCGCATCGCGATGGCACTCGGCGGACGCGCGGCCGAACAGCTCGGCCTGGGATCGATCACGACCGGTGCCCAGAACGACCTCGAGACCGCCACCGAACTGGCGCGACACATGGTCGTGAGCTGGGGTATGAGCAAGAAGATGGGGCTGTTCTCCTTCGATGATTCGCCGCAAGCCGTCTTTCTCGGGCGTGAGCTGGCCGGCAGCCCGCATGTGAGCCAGCGGACGGCCGGCATCATCGACGAGGAAGTCACGCGGCTGCTCAACGATGGCTACCAGATCGCGGAGAGCATCCTGACCGCGAATCGAGCCAAGCTCGATACGCTGGCGGCCGCCCTGCTCCAGGAAGAAGTCCTCGACGAGGACCAGATCGCGCGGTTGATCGGACCGCGGGCGCTCGAAGGCGGCATTGCGTCGCCCAAGGCCTGGCGCGCGGCCGTCACCGACGCGGAAGAGCAGGTCTAAATGGAGAGCCCCCACCCCGACCCGCAAGGCGGGAAGGAGAAAGAACTCCGGCGGATCCCCCTCGTCCCCTTGCGGGACGACGTGGTGTTTCCCAAGCTGATCGTGCCGCTCTCGGTCGGGCGGCGGACATCGATCGCGGCCATCACGGTGGCGATGGAGAAGGACAAACAAGTCCTGCTGGTCGCTCAGCGCGACCCGCAAGTCGACGAGACAAGCGAGCAAGACCTGTACGCGACCGGCACCATCGCCGAGATCAACGGCATGCGCCAGACGCCGGCCGGCGTGCAGATGCTGGTGGCCGGCGCGCAGCGGGCGCGGATCGTGCGCTTTCTCCAGTTCAAGCCCTTCATCGAAGTCGAGGTGGAGATCGTTGCCGACCAGGTGGGGGAGGGGCTCGAGATGGAGGCCCACATGCGCTCGGTCAAGAGCCTGTACGAAAAGTACGTCGAGTCCGGCGCTGCGGTCGCCCCGGAGATTGCCACGACCGTCTCCAAGACCGACGACCCGGTGTACCTGGCCGACCTGGTCTCGGCGGCCCCGGATCAAACGCTCGACCAGAAGCAGCACATGCTGGAAACGCCCAACGTCATCGAACGGCTCCGCTTGCTTTCGCTCTTCCTGAGCAAGCAATGCGAGATCCTCGAGCTCAAGGCCAAGATCCAGAACGAGGTCCAGAGCACGATCGGCAAGCTGCAGCGGGACCAGATCCTGCGCGAGCAGCTGAAGGCGATTCGCAAAGAGCTGGGCGAGGACGAAGAAGGCGCCGAGCTGCACACCCTGCGGGAAAAGATCGAATCCGCGGGCATGCCGGAGAGCGTCAAAGAGCGCGCCCTGAAAGAGATCGACCGGATGCAGAGCATCCCGGCCGCTTCACCGGAGGTCGGCATCATCCGGACCTACGTCGATTGGTTGGTTGCCCTGCCCTGGGGACCGCCGCCCGACGAGACCTGGGACATCAAGGCCGCGGCCACGGTTCTCGATGAAGACCACTATGGGGTCGAGAAAATCAAGGAACGGATCCTGGAGTACATGGCCGTCCGCCAGCGCTCGCAGAGCCTCCGCTCGCCGATCCTCTGCTTCGTGGGGCCGCCCGGCGTCGGCAAGACCAGCCTCGGCAAGTCGATTGCGCGGGCGTTGGGGCGCAAGTTCGTCCGGCTCTCGCTCGGGGGCATCCACGACGAGGCCGAGATCCGTGGACATCGCCGGACCTACATCGGCGCCATGCCGGGCCGGATTCTCCAGCAAATGAAAGTGGCCGGCGCGCGCAACCCGGTCTTCATGCTCGACGAGATCGACAAGGTGGGAGCCGATTGGCGCGGCGACCCATCGTCGGCGCTGCTCGAGGTCCTCGACCCGGAGCAGAACCGCGATTTTTCTGATCATTACCTCGAAGTGCCGTACGACTTATCGCACGTGCTGTTCATCACCACGGCGAACGTCGTCGACACCATCATTCCGCCGCTGCGGGACCGGATGGAAATTATCCGGCTTCCCGGCTACACCGAAGACGAGAAGATGCACATCGCCAAGCAGTTCCTGGTGCCGCGGCAGCTGCGCGAACATGGCCTGACGGACGAGAACCTGGCCCTGCCCGAGGCGAGCCTGCGCCTGCTGATTCGCGAGTACACCCACGAGGCCGGGGTGCGGAGTCTCGAGCGCGAGATCGCGAATATCGCCCGCAAGATTCCCCGTCGCATCGCCGAAGGCGAGACCGAAAAAGTGACGGTCGAGCCCAGCGACCTGATGGCCTACCTGGGGCCACCACGCTTCGAATTTGGCGTCGCCGAGCTGGAAGACCAGGTGGGGGCCGTCACCGGGGTGGCGGTCAATGAGTACGGCGGCGACGTGATGACGGTCGAGGCGATCCTGATGCAGGGACGCGGGGAGTTCGCCCTGACGGGCCAGATCGGCAAGGTGATGGAAGAATCGGCGCGGGCCGCGGTGAGTTATGCGCGGTCGCACGCCCTCGACCTTGGCCTCAAGCCAGGCTTCTTCGAGGATCACTTCTTCCATATCCACGTACCCGCCGGGGCCATTCCCAAAGACGGACCGTCGGCGGGCGTCACGATGGCAACCGCGATCGTCTCGGTGCTGACCGACCGGCCGGTCCGTCGCGACGTGGCGATGACCGGGGAGATCACCTTGCGCGGCAAAGTCCTGCCCATCGGAGGGCTGAAGGAAAAATTGCTGGCCGCGCATCGCGCCGGCATCAAGGTGTTCATCCTGCCGGAGAAGAACCGCAAAGACCTGCACGAGGTACCGGACGAGGTCAAGCAATCGATGGAGCTCGTGATGGTCAAGCACGTCGAGGAAGTGCTGCAGAAAGCCCTGCTGCCGGCGGCGGCCCGGCCATCGACGCCCGGCCTTGGATTCCGACGCCCGCTCGGGGAGACCCAACCGGGCACGGTCAACTAGGGAAGGAAATCCTGGCGCGGCCCGCGTCCCTCCTCCTCGCTTTGCTGCTGCTGGCGGGCTGTACGCTGCAGCCCGACGTCTCGCAGGCGGCGCCCAACGGTCGAGTCGGGACGGCGGCGCCGGCGCTCTCAGGCCAAACGCTGACTGGCGACCACCTGTCGATCGACTTTCGCCAGTCGAAGACGGTCCTGGTCTTTTGGGCCGCCTGGTGCGGACCGTGCCGGCAGGAGCAGCCGGGGTTGAACACGCTGGCGGCCAAATATGCGAGCCAGGGCATCCGCTTTGTCGGCGTCGACCTGCTGGACCACGACCGGGCGCTGGCCCGGGCCTTCGTGGCCGAGTTCAAGGTGGCCTACCCGAGCCTGTACGACGACAGTGGCAGCCTGGCGGCGGCTTACCAGATCGACTCGCCGCCCTCCTTCGTGTTCATCGACCAGCGTGGTGTCGTTGTGAACCGCTACCCGGGCGAGGCGTCCCAGGCGAAATTGGAGAACCTAGTTCAAACGCTCGCTACTTCGTCCGGCGCTGCCAACGGGTCGCCTTGAGCATTTTCTTGTGCTTGTGTTTGCGCATCTTTTTCCTGCGCTTCTTGATTACCGAGCCCAAAAGGCCCGTCCGGTCATAGCTCGCATGTGCCGGAACATTGTAAGGGAACTCGGGGTTTAGACTGGTAGAGGCTGCGCAGACAATCACCACAAGGAGTTCCATTCCATGAGCCAAGCCGTCATCGTTGAAGCCGTCCGGACGGCGATCGGCCGCCGCGGCGGGTCGCTCAGCCCGGTGCGGCCGGACGATCTGCTGGCGGTGACGTTGCGTGAACTCGTGACCCGTGCCGGGGTTGACCCGGCGCAGATCGACGACGTGGTGGCGGGTTGCGTCACGCAGACCGGCGAGCAGGGCATGAATATCGCTCGCGCCGCCGCCTTGATCGCGGGCTTTCCGATTGAGGTCCCGGGGACGACGATCAATCGTTTCTGTGGCTCGGGCCAGCAGGCGGTCAACTTTGCCGCCCAGGGTGTGATGTCCGGCGCGCAGGACATCGTGATCGGCGCCGGCGTGGAGAACATGTCGCGCGTCCCCATGGGATCGGATGCGTTTGGGCCCGGTGAGGGGCCGGTGAGCCCCAAGCTGATGGACCTCTTCGAGATCATCCCGCAAGGCAACTCCGCCGAGATGATCGCCAAGAAGTGGGGATTTTCTCGCGAGCAGCTGGATGAGTTCGCCTACCAGAGCCACATCAAGGCCGGCCAAGCGATCAAGGAAGGGCGGTTCACGCGTGAGATCTTCCCGGTGCCGGTGAAGCAGAACGGCAGCAGCCACGAGTTCGCCGTCGATGAGGGGGTCCGGATCCCACCGTCAAAAGAGAAGATGTCGCAACTCAAGCCGTCGTTCCAGGAGGACGGCGTCGTCACGGCGGGCAACTCCAGCCAGATCAGCGACGGCGCCGCGGCGATCCTGGTCATGACCGAGGAAAAGGCCAAGGAACTGGGGTTGAAGCCGCGGGCGCGGATCCTGGCGCAGGCGATCGTGGGCTCGGAGCCGACCATCATGCTGACCGGTCCGATTCCAGCCACCGCGAAAGTGCTGAAGAAGGCCGGGCTGCAACTCAAAGACATCGACCTCTTCGAGGTCAATGAGGCCTTCGCCCCGGTGGTGCTGGCGTGGCAGCACGAGACCGGTGCCGACATGGAGAAAGTCAACTACTCGGGCGGCGCGATCGCCCTCGGCCACCCGCTTGGCGCCAGCGGCGCCCGGCTGATCACGACGTTGCTGCACGAGCTGGAGCGACAGGATGCGCGCTACGGGCTTAGCACGATGTGCATCGGCTACGGAATGGGCATCGCCACGATTATCGAGCGCGTCTAACCACGCCGATCCGGAAAGTCGATCGGTTGCGCCTGGCGGCGGCGTTCGACGACGCCCGTCAGCACGAACAGGAAGATCACCTGCACCAGGAAATAGAGGGCCACGATCAGGTCGATCAGCGCCGTCATAGTCCCGCCCGACTCCCGAACGTCGGCGATGGCAAGGCCGAAGAAGAGGAACGAGCACAGATACGTGATCAGCGCGATCGAGTAAATCGCGTTCTTCCAGACCTGTCGGTTGGCCAGCACGCGGTTCAGCCCGCGGTCGCCGCCCTTGGATCGCGGCTCAACCGGCTTTATTACTTGCATTTCCATTTGTGGCCTGTCAGTTGCAGCGTTTGGCCAGCAGGACACGAAGCGGCCGGTGAATCGCCCGGGGCGACGGTGGTGACGCCGTCCGGCGCGAGCGTGGCCGAGTCGGTCAGATGCGTGAACTCATAGCTCACGTCGCTGTACAAACTGCTGAGTTGACTGCCGGCCATGATGATCACCGCGATAGCGACGGTCGCCAGCAAGACCATGAGGAAGGCATATTCGATCACTGCCTGGCCGGACTGATGGCGATGTCTCTTCATGGCAAGAACGACAGTAGCATCGGTTTCCGTGTGCCTCATCCGCCGTTCGGACCTCATTGATACGCGATCGAATAACGATGGCCCTTACGGCAGACGATCGAAGCCGGCGCGCAACTCCTGATAACTGGTCGTAAGGCTCTCGTTAAGGATCTTGGTGTCGGCCAGGATGGGCATGAAATTGGTGTCGCCATCCCAGCGCGGGACCACGTGCTGATGCACGTGATCTGCGACGCCGGCGCCGGCGACTTTGCCGCCGTTGATCCCGAGGTTGAACCCGTGGGGCGCGAGAACCTGGCGCAGCACGCGCAGCGCCCGCTGGCTGAGCGCCATGACCTCCGTCGCCGCCGCGGCCGGCAGATCCTCCAGGTTGGCGAGATGCGCCGTGGGGGCGACCATCAGGTGGCCGTTGTTGTAGGGATAGCGATTGAGGATCGCCAGCGCCAGGCTGGAGCGAGCCAGGACGAGGTGGTCGGCATCCTGCGACGGGTCGGCGGCGGCCGCGGCGCAGAAGAAGCAGCCCACCGGCTTGGGCCCCTTGATGAATTCCTTACGCCAGGGCGCCCAGAGGTGCTGCATCGCAGGAATGATAGGAGCCGCGCCCGCCCAGCTTGTCCACGCAGTTACACAAAAGCGTGTATATTATTGCCGTGGCGCCGACGATCGCCGCTCCCGATCCGGCGAGTTGGTTAAACTTGACCCTCGACCCGCGACTGTGGGGCCGTGGCGCAGCTGGGAGCGCGATTGCATGGCATGCAATAGGTCACGAGTTCGAATCTCGTCGGCTCCACTCCTTTACTAGCATGGCCAGAACTGCCGCACCCGTCTACGATCCGCAGGCGATCGAGCCCAAGTGGCGCGAGGCCTGGAAGAAGGCAGGGCTGTTTCGCGTCACCGAGGACTCGAGCAAGCCCAAGTTCTACAACCTCGTCATGTTTCCCTACCCCTCGGGCCCGCTTCACATGGGGCATTTCCGCAACTACGTCATCGGCGATGCCTTCGCCCGCTACAAGGTGATGCGGGGCTTCAATGTCCTCAACCCCTTCGGCTGGGACGCCTTCGGTCTGCCGGCGGAAAACGCTGCCATCAAGAGCGGCATCCCGCCGCGGGTGTCCACCGAGGGCAACATCGCCATTTCCAAGCGTGAGCTGGACATCATGGGCGTGCTCTACGGCTGGGACCGCGAGGTTACCACCTGCAACGAGGACTACTACCAATGGACCCAGTGGCTGTTCTTGAAGTTTCTCGAGATGGGTCTCGCCTACAAGCAGAAGGCATGGGTCAACTGGTGTCCCAAGGACATGACCGTGCTGGCCAATGAGCAGATCGTCAACGGCGTCTGCTGGCGTTGCGGCACCAAACCCACCAAGAAGGAGCTGGAGCAGTGGTTCTTCAAGATCACGGCCTACGCGCAGCGGCTCCTCGATGACCTGAACAAGCTCGATCGCTGGCCGGAGCGCGTCAAGGTGATGCAGGCCAATTGGATCGGCCGGAGCGAGGGTGCCGAGCTCGAGTTCTTCATCGAGCACGATGGCAAGCTGCGCGTGTTTACGACGCGACCGGACACGGTCTTCGGCGCGACCTTCATGGTGGTGGCGCCCGAGCATGAGATGGTCCAGAAGATCGTGACGCCCGAGCAGCGCGCCGCGGTCGATGCCTACATCGAGCGCACCAAGGCGGAGACCGAGATCGAGCGCCTCTCCACCGAGCACGAAAAGACCGGCGTCTTTTCCGGCGCTTACGCCATCAACCCCTTCACGCAGGAGCGGATCCCGATCTGGATCGCCGACTACGTGCTGGCCACCTACGGCACCGGTGCGATCATGGCCGTGCCCGGCCACGACAGCCGCGACTTCGAGTTCGCGCGCAAGTACAAACTACCCATCCGGCGCGTGATCAGTGTCAATCGCGAGGCGGCCAACGATCGCCTGGACCAGGCGTTTGAGGCCTACGACGGCGTGCTGGTCAACTCCGGGTCCTTTAGCGGGCTCAGCGTCAAGGAGGGGATCGAGCGGATCAGCGCCGAGGCCGAGCGCATGGGCATCGGCCGGCGGACCATTACCTTCCGCCTGCGGGACTGGCTGATCTCGCGCCAACGCTATTGGGGCGTGCCGATTCCCATCATCTATTGCCCGGATCACGGGATCGTGCCCGTGCCCTCCGACCAGTTGCCCATCCGCCTCCCGGACAAGGTCGAGTTTCGATCGGACGGCCAGAACCCCCTGTTGCACACGCCGTCCTTCCTCGACACCACCTGCCCGAAATGCGGCAAGCCGTCACGCCGCGAGACCGACACCATGGACACCTTTGTCGACTCGTCCTGGTACTTCCTGCGCTACGCCGACCCCAACAACCAGAGGCTGCCGTTCGACAAGGAGAAGGTTGACTACTGGATGCCGGTCGACCAGTACACCGGCGGCATTGAGCACGCCATCCTGCACCTGCTCTACTCGCGGTTCTTTATGAAGGTCCTCTTCGATGCGGGCATGGTCTCGGTCGACGAGCCCTTCGCGGCGCTCTTCACCCAGGGGATGATCCATCGCAACGGCTACGTGATGGCGAAGTCGAAGGGCAACGGCATCACGCCGGACGACATGGTGGAGAAATACGGCGCGGACACGGGCAGGGTCTACGAGCTGTTCATCGGCCCACCGGACCAGGACGCCGAATGGAATGACCGCGGCGTGGACGGGGTGGCGCGCTTTCTCCATCGCGTGTGGCGGCAGATTCTTGGCGAGGAAGACGAAGTCGTTCCCGGTACCGCGCCGGTTTCGAATCAGGACCTGGCCCGCAAGCTGCACGAGACGATCGAGAAGGTGACGCGGGACGTCGAAGTCTTCCATTTCAACACCGCGATGTCGGCGCTGATGGAACTCACCAACGCGATGCAGGATTATCTGCAGGCGGGCGGCGAGCGCAACGAGGCCTGGGAGGCGGTTTGCCGCGACCTGGCCCGGATGCTCGGGCCGTTCGCGCCCCACTTTGCCGAAGAGTTGTGGCAGCGCCTTGGGGGCGAGGGCTTGGTCGCGTTTGAACCGTGGCCGCAAGCCGACCCTGCGATCTTGCGTCGCGCCCAGGTCGTCGTCGTGGTCCAGGTCGACGGTAAGGTGCGCGACCGCATCGAGATGCCTTCCGGGATCGATGAGGCGGCAGCTCAACAGCGCGCGCTTACCGGCCCCAATGTCCGCCGCGCGATCGGTGAACGCGCCGTGCGTCGCGCCGTCTACGTGCCCGACCGGCTGATCAACCTGGTTACCGGCTAAGGTCCGCCGCGCCCCTGCCGCACATGGAATCGCGCGCGCCTCACAAGCTAAGCCTGCGCAAACATACAGAACAGTTGACAGCCACCCTCCGCGGCTGGCTCTATCGCCACGACTGGCAGCTCGCGGGCCTGCTCGCGGTCGCCGTCATCGGGCTGGGGCTCTTCGTCCTCTGGCCACGGCCGGCGCCGGCCGCGATGCCGGTTCCGGTCATCTCCGCGGATGAGGTCGACGCTGCCCAGGAGCGCACGGTGATCGTCTACATCAGCGGGGCGGTGCGCAGCCCGGGCCTGTACACGCTGGCGGCGAGTCTCCGCGTCAGCGATGCGATCGTCGCCGCCGGCGGCCTGACGGCGGATGCGGACCCCAACTGCCTGCCCAACCTGGCGGCTCACGTCAAGGACGCCAAGCAAATCGCCGTGCCCTTTAACGGTCACTGCGCCAAGGGCAAGAAGACGAAGCTCGACCTCAACCTGGCGACGCGCGACCAGCTGCTCCTCGTGGCCGGCATGGATGCGGCGCTCGCCGACGCCATCATCAAGTATCGCAAGGATTTCGGCGGTTTCCTCGCGCTGACCGAGCTCAAGTCGGCGATGGGCCTCGATGCCAGCACCTACAAGCAGCTCGCCAAATCGCTAACGGTCAACTAGCCGAGCGCTTGCCCTGGTGGGCGCTCGCCGGCGTCCTGACCGCTTGGAGTGCCGGGATCGTGGCGGCGGTGCTAGTGAGCCCGCTGCTGCCGTGGCTCCTCATTGCCGCGGCGTTGACAGCCGTCGTCGCATTGACCCATCCGCGCCTCGTGCTGCTTGCGGGGCTTTGTTTTGCCGCGGCCTTGATCGGCGCGCTTCGCGGGGCCACCGCCGCGAGCGTCGAACTGCCGCCCGGGCTGGCCGGCCAGGTGGTCTCCGTTTCTGGATCGATCGACGATGACCCGCTCGACCGCAAGGGCGCGCGGCACCTGACGGTACGCCTCGACCACATGGTCAGCACTGGCGGCCAGGTCCACAGCGGCTTGCGGATCCAGGCGGCGGTTTACGGCATCATGCCGGTCCACTACGGCGACCTGGTGCTGCTCAGCGGCGAGCTCCAGTCCCCACCCCGCTTCGACCAGTTCGACTACCGCGCCTACCTGGCCGAACAGGGGATCGCCGGCGTCATGCCGTCGGCGAAGTTGATCCGGGTGACCGCGCATCCCGGCGACCCGCTGCACACGCTGCTCTTTGCCATCCGACATGCGGTGATTGGCGCCGTCGACCGCGCCCTGCCGGAGCCACAGGCCGCCTTACTTCTCGGTGTTGTCTTCGGCTATCGCGCGGCACTGCCACGCCTGCTCGAGCAGCAGATGATCGCCAGCGGACTCATCCATATCGTGGTGATCTCCGGCCTGAAGGTCAGCCTGCTGGCGCGGATCGTGCAGCAGGCCATTGGCCGCTGGCTGCCACGCGCCGCGCCGCTGATCGCGCTAAACCTGATGGTCGCCTACGCGCTGCTGGCCGGCGCCTCGGCTGCGGCGCTGCGCGCGGCGGCGATGGGCGTGTTCGTCGTCATCGCCGGCCGGTTGCGTCGCGACAGCCAGGTCTTCGTCTCGCTGGCGCTCACTGGCGCTCTCATGCTCGGGCTCAAACCCGCGCTGGCGCGCGACATCAGCTTTCAACTCTCGTTCGCAGGGACCGCGGGCATCGCGGCCATGACCGACAGCATCGCCGCACGGCTGCGTTGGTTCCCCGCGACCCTGCGTGACCCCTTCGCCGCGACCATCGCAGCGGAAGCCGCGACCTGGCCGTTGATGCTGGCCAACTTTCATCAACTCTCGATCGTGGCGCCGGCCGCCAATGCCCTCGTCCTGCCGCTGCTGCCGGCCATCATGGTGCTGGGTGGCGGCGGCGCGCTGCTCGCCGCGGCGCTGGCAGCACTGGCCTTACCAGTCTTTCAATCCGCGAGCTCGTTCATCAGCTGGCCGCTAATGCAGGCGTCGGGAGCGATCGCCGCGTGGTTCCGATTGGTGATCGAGACCACCGGCAGCCTGCCGCTGGCCGCCATCGTCATGCCCTACTTCCCACCTCGCTGGCTGGCCGCGGCGGCGATCCTCAACGGCGGCGCGCTGGCCGGCGTCAAGCTGCGCCAATTCTTCTGGCAGCGAAAAGTCTGGGCCGCCCTCGCCGCGGCCGGCTTGATCGTGATCGCCCTGCTCCTCATCCGGCCCGATGGTCGCGTGCACGTCTATGCGCTCGACGTTGGCACCGGCTCCGCGGTCCTGATGCGGACCGCGAACGGCCACCAGGTCCTGATCGATGCCGGGCCCGATCCGGACCGGTTCGCCCAGGCGATCGGGCAGGTGCTGCCGCCGACGGCCCGCACCATCGATTGCTGGCTGATCACCGGCGGCCGCCGACCCGACATCGGCGCGGGCGCCGCCGTGCTCCAGCGATTTCACGTCGACGCGATCGTCATTGCCGATCCGGATCCGTGGACGGCAACACTGCGCAACCTCGTCCAGCAGGCGCAGGCCGCCGGCGTTCCCGTCACCGCGGCAAACGGCCCGATCTCCGTCGACGCCGCGTCGTTGTCCGTCGCCGGCGATGGGCGCAGCTGGGTGATCGATGCCGATCGCGCCCGCCTCGCGGTCATCCCGCCCCAGACCAGCTGGACGTCACTGGCGTCCGATGTCAGTGGCGCCATCTTTATCAGTGGGGGCCCGGTGGAGTGGCAGGGACCCGGTCAGGGCTTGAGCGTGATCCAGGTCGCGGCCAACAGCCGCGATGGGCTGCCGGTTCGCGCGGTGCTGCTGGCGATGAGCGGTGCACCGGTATTTCGTACCGATCGGTTGGGGACCATTGAATTGGTCATGCAGGGCGGTCGCGTTCGCAGCCCGTCGAAGTAAGGCTTGTCAGCGAGCCGGCGCCGCCACGGCCCGCTCCGGCTCGACCGCGAACAAGCGCGCCAGCTCGCTCCGGGATCGGATGCCGAGCTTGCCATAGGCGTTGCCGAGGTGGGTCTCGATCGTCTTCTGACTGAGAAACAGGTGCGCGGCAACTTCTTTATTGGTCAGGCCTCGCGCCACCGCCAGGGAAACCTGCAGCTCTTGCGGGGTGAGGGTGGCCCCGGCCGTCTTGGTCTCGCGAGGGAACCGTTCGCCGGTCGCGGCGAGCTCCTGCTTGGTCCGGTGGATCCACGGATTAGCCCCCAGCTCCATGAAGATCTCGAGCGCCGTCCGAAAATGCTGCCGCGCATCGCCGCGTCGGCGCATGCGTCGCAAACCCTCGCCATAGCTCAGCTCGGTTCGCGCCAGCTCGAAGGGGTCACGCGCCGCGCGTGCCACCGCCACCGCCTCGTCGAGGGATGCGTCGGCGCGACTGCCGTCCGCCAGCATGGCGCGAGATCGCAGCGCGGCGAGGCGAGCCCACCGTCGGCCGGTGATGGTCGCCTGCTCCTCGAGCTCGGCCAGCGCCTGCTCGGCGCTCCGCTGATCGCCGATGCGCACGCAGGCCTCGACCAGGTCGGCATGGAAGCGCAGCAGGCCCGGCTCGCGCAGCTCCTGGCGCTGGCAGATGCGCCGCACCTGCTCGAGGCTCTCGACGGCGGCACTCCATTGTTCGCGGCCCAGGGTGAGTAGCCCCCGAATGGCGAGCACGTACGTGTAGATGGAGCCGGTCTCGAAGCGCTCGGCCAGCGTCCACGCCTCGTCGAGATGCGCCCGGCATTCATCGTCCCTTCCCGTCGTGGCCTCGAAGCGGGCGAGGCAGATCAGGCTATAGGTTTTTGTGTTGTCCGCTCCCGTGTCATGCGCCAGGCGGGCCGACTCTGACGCGTTGGCATACCCGCTGAGCCAGCGCCCGCTGCGAAAGTCCAGTTCCGAGAGGACCGCAAGCGGGTAGGGGAGAAGGGAGAGGGCTCCGGCAGAGCGAAGTCGGGTTATCGCAGCCTGGAGGGAGCTGATCGCCGGCTCGAAGTCCTCGGCGCACATCTGGGAGTACGGGCCGTACAGCACCGCCGCTGAGTTGGCAATGTCGGGGTCCGCCGCGGCCAGCCGTGGCAGGAGCTCGCGAAGCATGGTGGCGGTTTGCGCACCTTCACCGTGCAGCAGGATCACCTCGGCCAGGGCGAGCTCCGCTGCGGCGACGGTCATTAGGTCCCCTGAGGTGTGCGCCACGTCGAGCGCGCGTTGCGCCGTCCGCTTGCCCTCGAGAACCTCGCCGGCCATGTAGCACGGGCCGGTGGCGTGAATCAAGAGCAGCGCAGCCTTTCGCGGGTCGAGCCCGGCGATCCGCTCCGCTTCCGAGGCGATGGCGCGGTGGACGTGCATCGGATTCCACAGCCACATGGCGACTTGACCTCGACGGAAGACCAGGTCCGCGTGCGCCACGGGATCGGTCACCAGCGCGATTGCGCGATCGTACTCCGCGACGGCGGCTGGGCCACGTCCCGCAAAGAGCGCGCTCGTGGCTGCCTCACTGAGCCGGCGAACCCGATGAGCGGTGTCGGGCGACAGCTCCGCCGCTCGACTGAAGGCGTGAAATGCGGCCGCGTACGCCCGGCGAACTCGCTGCTCGGATGCGACCGCCTCGAGCTCGCTCGCCACGCCCTCGTCCGGACCCAGGCTCGCTTCGGCTCGGTGCCACGCGCGGCGGGCCGCCGCCTCCTTCGGCAGCGCCTCGGCCAGCAGACGATGCGCGGCCCGTCGCGCGTCCGGGGTGGCGGCTTCGTAAACCGCGGATCGGATCAACGGATGTCGGAACGCGAGGCTGCCGTCGATCTCGATCAGGCCCGCGTCTTCTGCTGCTCCGAGCGCGGATCGCGGATCGAGTCCGGCGGCTCTTGCCGCCGCGGAGATGGGCCCCAAGTCGCCATCATCGCTGGCCGCGGCAAGCAGGAGCGCCGTCCGTGCGGGTGCCGGCAAACCCGCCAGCCGGACCTGGTAGGCGGTCACGAGCTTGCGGCCAACGGGAAGCGGGTCGGGCAGCGGGTCATGGCCGCTGAGCTGCCGTTGGCTGAGCAGCCTGGGGATTTCGATTAGCGCCAATGGGTTGCCGCCACTGGCGCGCCAGATCGAATGCGCAACCGACTTGACGATCGTCGGCGTCGAACCGGAAAGCAGGAGCACGGAGTCTTCATGGTCGAGCCCGCCGAGGTGGAGAGGAGGAAGCGCGGCGGGGTCGGTGGGCAGGTCGGCGTCATTCCTTGCAGCGAAGAGCATCGCGACCCGCTCGGCGCTCAGTCGCCGGGCAACGAAGAACAACGCCTCGGCGGATTCGGGATCGATCCAGTGCAGGTCGTCGACGACGATCAGGAGGGGCTGCGTTTCGGCGAACAGCGCAACCAGGTTCAGCGCCGCCACGTAGGTCGTGAAGCGATCGCCGGGCAGAGGGGGCCCAATCGCGAGGGCCGCCCGAAGGCTGGCCGATTGGACCGGCGGCAGGCGGTCGAGCTGGGCCATCATCGGCCGGAGGACGTCCGCGAGCGCGGCAAACGGCAGGGACGACTCTGCCTCGATACCGCGGGCTCGGACGACCGTCATCCCCGCGGTCGTGTCCGCCGCGTACTCCAGCAGAGCAGTCTTTCCGGCGCCGGCGTCGCCGCTGAGTAGTAGGACGCCACTGACTCCCAGACCGGCGCTGCGAATGAGGCCGTCGATGGCGGCACGCTCAGATCCCCTTCCAAGGAGCATGCCTCGATCGTAGCGGGCCGGCCACGGTGAGTCCATCGGTAAATTTCAGGGTTTTCCCCGATACGAAGGCGACCACAACGGGTGACGATTGACCCAGCCTGCTAAACCGCCCGGGAGGGAACATGAAGAAAAAGTTCGTGGTCAGCGTGTTGTTATCGCTCGGAATCGTCGTCGTCGGTGTCGGAATGGCGTATGCCGCATGGACGTTCAAGGCGAACCAGGAAGGGTTTCGCCAGGGCGGAGCGGCTGAGGCGACGCGCGTGACGATGCGGGTTGAGGCCGGGATGGCCGACGCCAACAGCGCTTTCGTACCCGACGACAGTAGCGCGCCGTCAAATCCAGGCGGAGACTTGACCTTCGCGATCGAAAACACGAGCGACGTGCCCCTTGCGGTCACGCAAATCGATCTTGCCACTTACACATCCACTGCCTGTGGGGGTACCCAGTGCCCGCTTATCGGCTCCAATAAGAACGGGACGGGAGCCTTCGTAACGCAAGGCGCCGGCGACTGCAAACAATACGTCACGATTACCTCGCCGACGAACTTCGGCAACTGGCCGATCATCGCGCCGCATTCCACGCTCCAGGTCAATGGCCACGACAACAACCGCCTGGGGGCCGGAATGATCCATCTGGCGTACAACACGGCCCAGGGCTGCCAGGGAGCTACGTTTACGGCGAACCTGAAAGTCACGGCCTATGAATTCACTCGGCCTGCCGGTTATCCGGTCGAGCCCTAACGTAACGGCGACAGGC
>Ga0209471_1000811_pt1 | contig 19648 bp, 20 predicted proteins | sample GraSoiAngelo_128_FD_185885 | JGI IMG/M metagenome (GOLD analysis project Ga0209471, IMG submission 185885) | Grasslands soil microbial communities from the Angelo Coastal Reserve, California, USA - 14_0927_12_20cm (SPAdes) (version 2) | ecosystem: Environmental > Terrestrial > Soil > Grasslands ...
GACGGGTCCGCCAGGTTTAGTTGAGTCGTCGAGGGTTGGCCCCTAAGATTCGGAGCGCCATGAGTTGCTATAATGTTCTGCGCGTTCATGTTGTAGGCAGGTTGCCCCTGCTCATTCAATCCTCTCACCACTTTGACGACTACAAGCTTCACGAAGAGCTTGGTCTGATCCTCCAGTTTGTACTTTGTCCACGGCTCAGAAACTACTGTGAACTCCATCGGCGTCATACTCGTAAGATCTATTGATGGCTGAGGCTGCTTCTGGCCAGAACCGGATTCAGATGACATTCTTGACCTATAATGAAGCCAGCTCTCCTATGAACATTTAGCGTAACATCAGGGAAAACCGAGGTAACGAGTGATAACGACCACGACTCAAAAACGGAAAGAGAAGAAGTTGACCCTGGCTGTTCGAGCCAGAGTCTCGGTTTTGGGGGTTTGTCTATTCTTCTGCTTCTGTTGGTGTTACCGTCAGCTGCGTGAGCTTCTCTCCGCGAAGAACCGATATGTTGACATGTCTACCGATAGCCTTGTCGTCTAATAGTCCGCGAAGGTCGATGAGGCTCTCAACCGGTTTCCCGTCGAGCTTCACGATGACATCGCCTATTGCTAGGCCTGCTTTCTTCGCAGCACTATCCTGGTCCACGCCGTAGACGATCAGTCCAGCGTCCTGGCCAATACCGGCTTGCTGGGATAGATTGTCTGGGAGGTTGATGCTGTCTGCGGTTATGCCCATGTACGCTCGCTTGATTTTTCCATCGTGCATTAGCTTGTCGATGACGCCTTTGACCGTGTTGACTGGTACTGAGATTCCGCGGTTGTTAGCGTACGCAGCATTGATTCCGATCAGTCGACCCCTAGCATCGACTAGTGGTCCGCCGGAGTATCCTGGGTTGAGACGCGCGTCTGTGACGACGACCTTGTCCATTGTACTTCCCCACCATCCGCGTACATTGTATGCAGGGTTTGTTACGATTCCTGATGTGGCGCTTGGTTGTCTGCCGAAAGGGTTGCTGACTGCGAGGACGAATTGTCCAACTTTGAGGTTGTCGGAATTACCGACATCAACTGGTGTGAGGTTGTTCGAGTCTACTTTCAAGAGTGCAATGTCAGAGAATGGGTCTCGTCCCACTACCTTCGCTGTATGCTTCGTTCCGTCGCTGAAGCCTACTTCGACTTCGCGCATGTCGCCGATGACGTGGTTGCTTGTGACGATGTGTCCGTCTTTGCTCCAGACGGTACCTGTTCCTCCTCTCCATCTTCCGGCTCCTACACGGACAACGGATTGAGAGACTCTGTCTGTAACCTCGACTATTGCGTCGGAGATTGATTCAAGTATCGCTGACGAATTTGTTTGTTTACTCATTTTTTCACCTTACCCTTGTAGGGTTGGTGGAGCTATTTGTTGACCGAGGAGCACGGAGCCGGGTCACAAGCTAGGCGAAAGACATGTCCGGAAAGAATGAGACGGGTGTCAGGAGGTTTCGGCCACGCTTGGGTCCGCTGTAGAGTCGTGATATGTGGCCCATGAGCTGGTGGGATGCTTTCACTGCTTGGCTGACGTTTTTTTCTTCTCCGACCTTTGCGTCGATACTGAGGTAATTGTCAGTGAACTTTGCATCGATTTGGATGCTGTCCTCTGTGATCCATTTCAGAACCAGGCCCTCGTCAGTCTGCGAATAACCTAGCCAGCGTAGGCTTCCGAACCAGCGACCCTTGAGGCCGGCGATTATCCTCTGAACATCGATGTCATGTGGCAGGAGGGATTGGACGATTGGGATTCGTGGCTGAGTTGAACTTAGGGGACGAGCTACCTGTTGGCTTCCCTTGTTGGTTAGTCGATATCCTTCGGAGACCTTCTCCAAGAGGCCTTCGTCTTCCAGTCTGTCCAGAACCCTAGACAACATTTCCTGGTGGACGCCGAGTAGCCGCTTCAGTCCGTCGAAGGCGAAGACCGTCAAGCCTTCATCTTGGATTGCATGGAGAATGTTGCTGTCCCTCGGTGTGAGGTCGATGTCTCCAGACTGCTCAATCTCTGAGAATCGGCTGAGGTTCTCTTCCGTGGTGACCATCTATGGTTCTAGCTGCTTTGCTTGATTATAAACCTGGTAGTAGACGGCTACCAAGTAGGTTGCTCCAAGCGTATCAAGTAAGCCCGACGTGACCAGGAAAAAGCGGGGCGCATAAATATCGCAAATCCATCGTTCACCGTAACATGTCTCCTAGGAGTATGAAACCGCCGAAAGACGATGACGAGTATTTCGAACGATTGACCAAGTCCGTCTTCACAGCCGGACTCAACTGGACCGTGGTCGAGAACAAGTGGCCTGATTTCCAGAAATCTTTCGCACAATTCTCCCTTCCCAAGGTCGCGAAGTTCAACGAGAAAGACATCAAAGCGTTGATGGGCAATGCGGGAATAGTCCGTAATGAGAAGAAAATAAGGGCAACGATCCACAACGCGGGCGAGTTCCTGAAACTGCAGAAAGAGTTTGGTTCAGTCAAGAAGTATATCGACTCTTATGGTAAAGACGAGGAGCGATTGCAGACAGATGTCCAGGGTAGATTCCAGCATGTGGGCCCTTCAACCGCCAGAACCTTCCTCTGGTCGTCCGGATGCCAACTCACTCCCAACAAGGAAGAAAAGAAATGGATGGCCGGCCACAAGTAGGGTCTCAGGCGACAAGGGCTTCCCTGCAGTCTCAACATCTGCCACCATCTTCTAGTCGGGCCCATCTGAGCGCTCTTTGGGACAATAGTAGTGAAGGTAGTCGGGGAACGTGTGAGATCCCAGCTAATTCGTGGGACAGACAGTAGACATTTTTCGGAATTGGAAATCACCTTTTTGAAAACGTTTCTTGAATGCAGTTTTCGAAACCGGGTACCACTGAATTCTTGCTTCATAAGGCCTTCTCGACCCAGCGTCTAGCGAAGACGGTTAAACGACTTGGACTTCGATGTTAGAAGTGATCTACGTCGGAACTATGCTGAACAAAAGTGACGTTGTCGCGACGTGCTGGTCGCACTCTATGAGAAAGCCTTCGAGATGACAGGCTAGCAGAGACGCTTGCGCAAGGTATTCTCCGGGAGGTGCGGGGTTGCGCCAGAACAAAAGCGCGGCTGGCGGCGCGGTGACAAAGGTTATTGTCTGTGAGAAACTGTCGCCGGGGGCGAAGACACAAACCAGATCAGCGCAAAGGCCGAACGAGGTCTCAGAAGCCGACCAGGCTGTTCCAGTTATGTTCGCATTATTGGCGAAGCTCAATGTTGCGAGGCTAGTACCGAGATTTTTGACTGTCAGGTTGAAGCTTACAGGCTGGAAGAGATTGTAAGAGGTTGATGAGCAAAGTTCTAAGACGAGGCCCGTGAGGCCTGCGACTTGTCCAATTGTGCAAATCTGATTGTTCATACTGGCGGTCGGTGCAGTGGTCCCGGATTCACCCCTCACGGATGTAACAGAGAGGAGTATTACCAATGCCAATATTATTGGCCCGACTACTCCACTTTTCCCGAAGAACATCAAAGGATGCTCTCAGAGCTCCAAGAGTCGAAGCCAAGCTATATCGGTTGCGGATATATGCGACCCCTAATGACTTAGTTACTGTGCGAGCACCAAGCTCTCGAAAAGTAATTCCTTCGAAAGATTGGCCAGGTTCACTACGGACTTTCCGTCGTTCTTGGCGAGCTGTTGTTTTGCAGGAGGCTCTTTCAAGTAGGTGGGGCTTCGCTCGCTGAGCCGTTCCTCGTAGATCGGCACGGTCTCATTCTGGTAGAATACACCAATGGGAATCTTGTCTCCCCATTCTCTCGATTTCTCTATGACCTGGACAAGGTTCTTGTCGATATCATCTTGGCTCATGTCTGCGGTTATTCTGCTATTGTACCCGGTGCTTTCTAGATCATAGGTTCGCGGCATGGGTCTCTTTGTCGCCGGGTCGATTCGGTCCTCGCCGCCATACCATTCTTTCGTGTTGATGTCGTTGTATGTTGGACATGGTTGAAGCGCGTCTATCAGGGCGAAGCCTTTGTGGGCGACGGCCTTCTTGATCATCTCCTTGAGATGTCTGGTATTGTACGCATAGCTTCGGGCGATGAAAGTGAACCCTGATGCCAGCGCGAGCATTATCGGGTTGATATTGGAATTTATGTTCGGCTCGGGAAGCGACTTTGTCTGCATTCCCAGATGCAGTGTTGGAGCGGCTTGTCCCTTGGTCAAGCCGTAAACGCCGTTGTCATGGATGATGTAAGCCATGTCAATGTTCCGTCGTCCAGCGTGCACGAAATGTCCGACTCCAATCCCCAGCCCATCACCGTCTCCTCCAACAGCGATTACTTCTAGATCCGGGTTTGCGAGCTTGGCGCCCTGCGCGTACCCAAGGACTCTCCCGTGTAACGTGTGGATTCCGAAGGCGTTTGTGAAGTGGACGAGTTTGCTGGAGCAACCAATTCCGGAGAACAGTGCAACCTTGTTGATGTCAACGGGCATCTCGGTCAGCGCCATCTTCAGGGAAGCCTCGATGCCGAAGTCTCCGCATCCGGGACACCAGTCGTTGTGAACGTCCGTCTTGAGGTCGGTGAGCTTAAGCGCCATGTGTCAGAACCACTCTCCTATTTTGTTCCGGGTTTGATATGACTTGTTTGACTGATTGATAGATCTCGTCTTGGGACATCGGTCTGCCGTTGAATTTGACGATCTTGTTCTTGACATCTATCATTGTCTTTTCTGCTATCACAGCAGCCATCTGGCCTGAATAGTTCTGTTCAATTCCAACAACGAGCTTGGCTCCCGCCAATTTTTGTTTGACGGCATCAGTTGGAAAGGGACTCATCAATCTTATCTGGAGAAATTCTACTCTAATCCCATCTTTCTCCAGTAGTTTCGTCGCGTCCAGAATGGGTCCCTTCGTGGATCCCCAGCTTACGATTGTAACGTCGGCTTGTTTCTTGGAGGAGGGGAAGAAGTTCACCTTCTCCTGTTCAGGAATCTCCTTCGCCGCTGTTTCCAGCTTTGTCATCCTCTTCGTCATCATTTTCACTCTGTTGTCCGGGTCTTCCTCGATGTGTCCCATCTCGTCATGCTCGTCTCCAGTGTTCCAGAACCGATAGCCTGGCATTCCGAGAACTGCTCTTGGCGAGACCCCGTCCTGAGTGAAAGCAAATCTTCTGTACGGCTCCCCGTCACCGTTTCCCTGATGGTCGCCCTGAATCAGTTTTCCCCTCTCAATTGGGACAAGATCGGCCTTTGGTGGCGAAATGGTCATGCTGTTGTTCGCTAATCCCTTATCGATTAGATGGACACTGGGCATCTGGAATCGTTCTGCATAGTTGAAAATCCTGATCGCGTCGTAGAAGCTTTCCTCCATGTCCCCTGAGCACAGGACGATTCTCGGAAACTCTCCGTGGGCGGCACTGAGGACGAACCTCAGATCTCCCTGCTCGTGTCTCGTTGGTTGTCCCGTTGCTGGGCCACCTCTCTGATAATGGGTAATGACGAGCGGAACCTCATTCATCCCCGCCCATCCTAAGCCCTCGACCATCAAGGAAAACCCTGGGCCCGACGTGGACGTTGCGGCTCTCGCTCCTGTCAAAGCAGCTCCCGTCGCCATGGTTATGGCCGCGATCTCGTCCTCTGTCTGTGTAACTAGAATCGAGCCTTTTTGGCCCGGATTGTTTCCTCCGGAGATGTCGAAGTTTCCGTGCGACTCTAAGAACTCGCTCTCGTCAGCAGCAGGGGTTATAGGGTAATAGGTCTGGACCCTGCAACCGCCCACCAGCTTCCCGAGTGCAACTGCTTCAACACCCATTAGCAACAGCCTCGGTTGGTTCTGAATAGGGTGGAGCTGGAATGGAAACGGTTGTTTCAATTGCGTCTTGGCCGCGTCGTAGGCGAGCTTTGCTCCTATCTCGTTCATGTCGACGACCTTCTTCTTGCTCGCGAATGCCCTCTCAATAGACTGGTTGAGGTAGGCCTCGTCGAAGCCAAGTATTGCGAAGGAGGCTGAAACGGAGAGAACGTTGACGATCCTTGAGAGCTTGCTCAGCTGGTGCTCTCCGATCTGAGCCGCAGTCTTTGCGATAATGTCATTGTATTGAATTGGGAATAGGCTTACGCCTCTTCTCTTCGCTTCTTCCAGAATTCCGCCAACGTTTCCTGGCACACCCTGCTTTGCCAGTCTTGCTTTGATCTTCAGTACGACAGGGGTTTCGATCGTGTCAACTTTGTCTATCTCGATATTAGCAAATGTAGGATCGTAGAGTATTCCACCGCCGGGAGCTACCTCCTCAGCATGGCGGATGAGGGTCTCCGCGTCGAACGTCGCTAGGACGTTCACGTCGTTTACGTGGGACCTGATCTTTTCGCTGTTGACCCTGACTTCGAAGTAGCTGTGAGGTCCTTTGATGCTGGAGTAGTACTCTCGGAGCCCGAAGGTCCAGAGCCCACCCAGCACGCACGCTCCCGCGAAAATGTTAGCTGATGAATCGACTCCGCTACCCTGCGGACCTCCTGTCATCCAAGACAGATCGTTGACCTTGGCAATCGCACGACTCATCGTTTTAGCCTCCGGTGGCCTTGTCGTATCCGATGGCACAGTCACAGCTTTGACTCTGGGCGCAGTAGGGACATGAGCACTGACAACTGTCCATTTCATAGTTGCAGTTTGGGCAAGCGTACGTATCGCTTTCAGCGGTCAGAACAATATCCCCCGCTCACAATCGTTAAGAACGATGGTTCGACATAAGGCTTCACCTGGACAATTCTTGATCTATAATCCTAGTCCCATGCATTCTTACTACTTGAATAAGACTAATGAACGCTGAAATCGACGAAGTTGAGGAAGAATATGAATCGGAAAAAACAATGGATAGGCGCATCAATTCTACTCGCAACATTTGTGCTTGCATTACCAACGCTAACTCCGCACGTGAGCGCGGGTCCAGTTACCGAGAAATGCGTCGGATGCGGGATCACAATGCTCTCTCCAGGCTCAAACGGTGCACTCAACAACCAATCGACCGTCGGTCCAACATTCCTCGTATCCTTCGCTGTCAAGAACTTCAGCTTCGTCCAACCAGGCACCTTCAAAGATGTCAACATCACTAACTCCCAAGGTCTACAGGAGGGCCACATTCACGTGTTCGTCGATGGCGTGTACAACGAGATCTGGACCAGCTCAAACGGAATACCGCTAACTCTCAACAGTGGCTCGCACACGATCAAGCTTGAACTCGTAAGCGACTTCCACCTCCCATTCAGCCCCGACGTCTCGGCCTCCACCACCGTAACCGTTGCTAACGGAGCAGACACATTACAGTCAACAGCAATGAACGCACAGAACTATAGCCTAGGCGCACTAATAGTCGCAGTAATCGCACTGATCCTAGTGGCCTATGTTGCGTTCAAGCCCAAACCAAAAACTACTTAGACGAAGCCCCGACAACGGGGCACGTCCCCTTTTTCTCAAGACTTTCACATTACTGACACTCGTGATCGCACTCACCCCTCTAATCCAGAGCGGTTCTTTCAATGCTCACGCATCTGGCCAAGCCAATGTTGCCATAATCGACAATGCATTTCTCCCTAAGCACATCAACGTTACAACAGGCACCACTGTGATCTGGGATTACGCAAGCAATTGGAGCAGCCTTCACACAGTGACATCCGTAGGAAATACTACGCAAGGAGGAACCCCCTTGCTAAACAGTGGAACCCTCCACCCAGGCCAAAGTTACAGCTATACCTTCTACCAACCCGGCGTTTACACCTACCAGTGCTCCTACCATTTCACAACCCCTGCAATGAGTAACGCTTGGGTCAACGTGACTGGAGCCCCAATTACCCCTCCTCTTACGCAGAATCCTCCACCCAACTACACCCTCATCACAGTCGCGGCGATAACAGTAGCCGCGGTGATTGTAGCAACGCTTGCCCTGTTTGTCAGGAAGAAAAAACGGAGGACTTCCGTTGCTCCAACTTCACGTCAAAACGCCAAACCGTAGAAACTAGAACAATCAGCCGCGTATCAGAGAAGAATCATGCAAGACTCTCCGGATAAGTAATCTGGGCACCCTCGATATGAGCCCATCTTGTCAGTGAGTGTTTTGTACGTTTTTTGATCGTCATGATGTGTTCCACCGGAATCCCTCGGATGGTGAGGGCGTCAGCGATCAACCAGCGATGGCATCGCCAAGGCAGAACCTCCGCACACATGATAGCAACTTGACTGTTTTTTGCTAGCCCAATCAGTTGGTCGATGCCTTTCGCGAACTCTTGCGTTTGCATGTAGTCAGCGAATCCTCTGAAGGAGAGATTCCTCCAGCCCATGTTCGAGGAATCTGCTTTGGGACGACGCAAGCCGCCCAGCTGCTTCATTAGAACATAGGCTATCGCGGACTGCTTCAGGCTCTCGGACAGAGAGTCTTGGTTGAATTGCGGGTTACGCCTTGAGCGAGGGATTGTGCGGACATCGACGAGTCGCGTGACGGTATGAGCGCGGAGGATGTCTAGAAAGTCATCTAGTGCTCGCGTTGAGTGTCCGATGGTTAGAATCAGCACCAAGGAATGCTCAAGATTTTGTCGGAACGATCGGCACTATTGTTTATGGAACTTTGGAATATCCTTCACGTAGAAGCAGTCATCGATTCTCAGCAACAAAGAGACCAGCTCGTAGGCTCTGTGAATGTTGGCCCTGTTCACGGAGCCAAGCTCGATCACGTTCGCTTCGTACATATCGACGCATCCCTGCTCGCCTACACCCATCGCCTGCTGCCCATTTGCGTGATGATTGCGGAGCTGAATCATCATATCAATGGGATCAAGGCCGTAGTTGCGCGATAGGCATTCGGGTATTTTTTCCAGCGAGTCGGCGAACGCATTAATCACAAATTGCTCCCTTCCCTCAAATGTTAGTGCGTATTTTCTGAGTTGTAAAGCTAATTCAACGAGGATTGCTCCTCCCCCAGGAACCACTTTCGGGTTAGAACGTGAATGCTTCAAGATGAGAAGCGCCCTCTTCACAGTTTTTTCCAGTTCCTCAACGAGCTCAGGACTGCCGCCGCGAAGCACTAACGCCGCGCCTCGATCGCATTGAAGGATTGAGATTTCTTCCGGTTTGATCTTGTCAATCTCAAGCCTTCTCGCTGTACCGACGTCCTCTTTCCGAAGCTCGTCAGCATTCCCGACAATAGTGGCTCCAGTGGCTTTTGCAGCCGTCTCGAACTCATCGGTAGCTACGAAATGCATCGCGAAAATTCTTTGTCTGCTTAGCTGGTCGGAGATTCTATCCGCCATCTTGGATCGACAGATCAAGACATTGGCCCCAGACATCTTCACAATATCCACTAGATGAAGTCGGAGGCGAGCCTCTTCCGATTTGAAAATCTGAATCTGTTCTTGGCTCGTAATGTTCAGTTTGGTTGAGAAGGGACCTTCATCCACCGATTTCAGTTCGAGCCGCTTGATCTCAAGTTTGGTTAGGAACGCTATTTTTGGCTGGTCGACCCAATCTGGCATGCTTGGATGCGCCTTGCCTTTCTTGATTATGACTCCGCGAACTAGGTCGGAGTCATCTGTCTGGCCGCCGGGCTTCTTCACAATCTGGACTCTGTTGACGTCAATCAATCCATCTTCTACTACACGGCTGATTGCCTCGGATAGATGCCTCTGCAACTTTGGACCGAGAAGGTCCCTTCCGCAATCGATTACCTTCAAGAGCTGCTCGTCGAGGTCCTTAGCAGCATTCGTCGCGATTTCGTTGATGATTGCGGCTGATTTTTCAGTTGCTTTCAGATATCCATCCAGAATCGTATTAGGATGGAAACCAATCTCGATCAATTTGTCAGCCTCCGCTAGGAGCGCGGAGACGAGAACGAGCAGGGTGGAGATTCCGTCGCCAATGTGCTGGCGCTGTATCTTCGCCGCTTCTGCGAGGGTCATTATTGCTGGGTACTCTATTCCTAATTCGTCGACGACTTCGACGGGATCTTTGGTGACCTTCATCACCATTTCAGGACCTCTGTGATAAGTTACGAGTTTGTACGCGCCTTTGGGCCCGAGGGTGCCGCCGATCTTAAACGCGGCCAGTGATGCAAAGTTTAGGTTCTGTCGCCAGACTTCTTTGCCACTTATTCTTCCGCGGTTTTTCTGGAGGATCTGCGGGGTTGCAGGCAGAACCGGTTGAGCTAGAGCCATCTTCGTCTAACCGAACATATGTCGGCTTCTCATAACAGCCTCATGGATCTTTATCGCTCGGTCCGTCCACCCAAGACCTGAATAGAGTTCGCTTTTCATCTTAAGCGGAACTATCGGCATCTTAACACCTAGCACATATACGTAGTCCGGGTCGAAGTCGAGAGGGTCTCCCCAATCCCACCCGCCCACCTTGATCTGTAGATTTCCATGGACGTCGAGCACAGAGCCTTCAACGTCGAATCGAGACATATAGCTCCTGATCCATACCTTGTGGAGCTTCAGGTCGACGCTGGCTTCTCTATCTAACTCTCTCTCAACCACGTGAGGAGGCTCAACCTGATACTTGACTAGCTTTCGCGCAACCTCGTCGCATCCATCCTTAGTGCTGAGTATGGCGATATGGTTGGGTTGTACATTGACGCCTGATATTACCTCCGCGACATCGCCTCCGATGGCCCATTTGTTTTTGCAATCCATGAGTGCTTTTCCGATGATAATTGTCGCATCAAGCAATGGCTTGCTGAGAACTACGAGTTCTTCTGGCCTAGGGATTCTGCTCTGGATCTGGGGTAGATCCATAGGCTTCAGTTTATCCGAGAGTCTTAGGGCTGGCATATGCTCCTCTCCTTGACGTACTAGTGAATCGCTGCTACGGGACTAGACCAGGAGTCATGAGCCCGAGATACTGCTTGATCCCCTCAGCGGCACGATAGGACTGTGGACCAGCAACATGTGTTCCGGACGGAACGGTATCCCCTGAGGTGTTCGTAATCTCGCCAGCACCGAATATGTTGAAAGGTGTTTTCAATGTAGGCGACCAACATTGGTTCCATTTGTCCCACACCGACCAGGTCGGGTCCGTGCCAATTCGACATCCTCCTCTCAAGTGATGGCCCCACCAGTCATTGTGCACGGCTCCAGGCAATACCGTGTTGCTTACAGTGACGTTTGAGGCACCCATCGCCGTGAAGATATCCTTGACCTTGTTCGCGAGGTAGGTAGCCCCAACATACATGTTCGGTGTCCAGTCGTAGGTCAATCTGGCCAGCGGGTCGCCGTAGATGTCAGTGTAGTGCGGGTCTAGGTCGACATAATTATCTGTGGTCGGGAGGTCAGGGGCGAAGGGCGTCGAGCTTAAGACAGTCTTGGTCTGCAAATACTTGTCTTTCTGGGTAGCTTTGAAAGTGCCTCCCATACTTGCTGACGAGACTCCTCCCGCGAACGTAATATTTCCAGGTCCCCCTCCCGGGTACCCGCCCACGCCTATCTGGCTTCCTCCTATGAAGCCCAAATTCTTGTGGTCGAAGTTGTCGTCCATCAGATCGTAAATGTCCACACTGCCGCCGCCGGCGTTACCTGCAGGATAGGCGTTGCCGCCGATGTTGGAGAGAGTTCCGGACACGTTTGTTCCCTTGTACGGGGAATAGCCGTTGGTCATGCCTCTGCCCACGGTACCCGAGACCATGGTCGGATCCGACTTCCATACGTAGGGTGCACCGACTCCCGAGAGGAGCATTATTCTGATCATGTTGTATCCCCACATTCCGTTGAAGAAGACTTTCCCCTGTTGAATGTGCACGTTTCCTTGCGGATCGTAGTAACGAGCGGCGGTCACAAGGCCGCTTGTAGGATCGGTGTCTAGTCGGAAGATGAAACTGTTCACGACTAGAGTGAAGTTTCCATTCTTCATTGCCGCAGGTATGGTTCTGTATGCAGCGTTTGCTTTGGCTCCTGTCTCGCAAGCATAGTCGCAGAGACCGCCACAATAACCGTCGTAGACGCACGGATTAACCGGTACACCGTACTGGTTGACGTAAGGCTGTGAGGCCAGAGCGTTTACGTGAGGAAAGGGATGATAATTGAAAGGTGCTGACTGAACAGTCGATTGGAATAATTGTGCAGCCGGTGTGAGCGGGTGAGGAGGTAGCCTATAGTTCTGGCTCATCCATGGATAGCCGCTGGAGTCAGATCCCGGATTGTCAGTACTCCCATTGTAGTTTCCGCAGAGTCCATGAGCATTCTCCCACTGTACATAGTAAGGCTCGTACTGGTAGTACTGGAGAGGCCAGTCCTGGAGGTCATTGTGCGGGTTAATGGTGTCAATAGTGCCCGGATACCTAGTATTGGTCTGTGATAGCATCTGGTACCCCCATGGGCCTTGACGTCCCATTGTTCCGCCGTAGTGCTGAGCCGCCCCACCTACTCCGTGCCCGAGCGCATGATATTGAATCGGCATAGTGTATCGTCGGACGGGTAGTGCGAACTGGTAGGGTGTGTTCCGGATAGTTGTCGATTGGAGCGGAAGTGGGCTGTCGTATTTCCGTCCCAACCCGACTCCCCATTCATCATACTTGGTAGTCGAAAAGTCGTTGACGTAGTCCCAGTACGGACCTTTGGTAATGGCGACAACATTGTACGCCTTGCCGTTGTTCAGCAACGGGTCTGAAAGTTCAGCAGCTATCACACCACTCATGTAACCAACCCCTAGGATCACTACATCTGCGGGTGTCTCCGTGATTGTTGTTGGCATTTCTACGCGCTCCCAGACGCTTGCTGTTGATACTGCGCGAGGCTGGCTGGCTTGAGCCTTGTCGGAGTAGTCGCGACCATGAGAGCTTTCTGGTCTTTACCCTCCCCGTAGAAGTTGCCGAAGTTGACCCCGTTGAATCCTGTATACGTCCACCCTACCATGTTCTGGTTTCCTCCATAGATCGGGTCCATCAAGAATCCGGCCCACGTCATGAAAGTCAATTCATACGCGAAATCTGAAGGACGTATGTTGTTGAAACTGGTGGGCTTGTCACCCCATAGATCCTGCAAGAGCGTCAACTGACTCGTTGCAGACAGTGACTCGAAGGGTCCCTTGTAGGCACCATTCGGATCCTTCGCGTATTTCTGCAATGCATCCAAGCCGATTCTCCAGAATTCTCGCATGTTAAGCGGGTACTGATAGTTGATACCAGAGCCGACTCTCGGAGTGGCTGTAATGCCCTGAGTACCGGATCCCGGGGTAACTACGCTACCTCCAATGTATGAGATTGGGCTAGTAGAGGCTCCGGGAATATACGGATTAGTCGCCCAACTTAGGGTTGGGTTGACGCTAAGCGGAGTGGTCGTGCTAGCTGGGATCCTGGGAAGAATATGCGGACCATCCATGAACATGTTGGCACTCTGCCCGTAGTCACCTGCCAACGCTCTATCGATGAAATAGATCACACCGGCCTCCTTTGCTCCGGGATCGGTATCAGTTGGTATGATTGTCTCCACTATCTTCTCTAGAAGTGACTGTTCCGCGACGCTGAGGCTGAGAAAACCAACAACGGTATTGACTCTAGCATTCAGGTTAGCGATTTTTGTATTCGCGCTGTTCAGCTGAGTCTGTATTGAGGAGTTTTGGCTCCCGAACATTGGGATCTCGATTCCGGAGGCCATTGCGGCGCTTGCTGCGGCTGCTAATCCGAGTTTGAGAAATTCGCGTCTGGTCTGGTCGACCATACGGCTTCAGATTAGCCCTGGCCTACTCCTATTTTAGTTTGCACCACCCTGAAAAATAGCGCGAGTTTTTCACCGTCTGAAAGCTTATTTTCTCATCACTCAGCCATCTGGTATTCGTGTTGTAGGGTTGCAAGGCACCCCGCCACAGAAAATAAAGTATGCCGATCTCATCGTCCCGATTCTGATCGTGCTCGCCGTAGGAGCAGCGTGTGGTCTTGCCGGACTTGGAGTTTACCAGCTCACCACAGGCTCACCAATCTTCGCATTTTCAAGCTCAAACACTGGAGGCAGTACAGTCAGCGTCTCGATCCCGAAGGGTGTTGGCAGCACGCAAGGGCTCAACTTTGACCCCGCAAGCGTAACGGTTGCGAAGGGAGGCAAGGTGACCTGGACCAACCGCGACCCGGTTCCGCACACCGTGACCGCCACCAGTTGGCCCTCTGGGGCAAGTCGCTTTGACTCTGGTAACATGAATGAAAATGACACTTCCAACACTTTCACGGTGACCTTCACTGTCGCTGGCACTTACCAGTACGTGTGCAGCTACCATCCCTGGATGCACGGAACAGTTGTCGTCACAGGATAAGAAGTGGCAGCGGCGTAATCTGGACAAGAACCTGCGAATAGCTTAAACGATATCGAGACAAGGCCCTGCGGCCTTCCAGCTTCAACTAGGAGAAAACGATCATCATGAGAGAAATACAGCGGCGTGCCGTGATTCTAGCTATTGCTGTCGTAGTGATTATCGTGACGGCAACTGCTGGCTACATCTATATCGGTTCACTGTCCGCAGCCAAGCCAATGGTGACAGTTATCAGAATACCACGGGGCTCTTCAACGGAACCGACGGGGTTTAGCGTTGCGGACTTCCAAGCGAACTTCGTAAACGGTACATACTCTTTTCCCGTTAACCTCACGGTCACAATTGGGGTCGATAATTCGATAGAATGGGTGAACGATGATACCGTGGGTCACACGGCCACTGCTCTCGTGGCTCCTGCTGGAGCTTTGAAATTTAACTCTGGATTGATCTCCGAGGGAAAATCGTTCTCGGTAACCCTAAACGTAGCGGGGGTTTACAAATACACTTGCGCCTGGCATAATTGGCTCGCTGGAAAGATAACTGTCAATCCTGCCTAGAATCTTAGATAAGCCGAGAAAATAATCCTCTCGAGCGACTTTCATCAACGCATGCGGGTACGACTTAGTCCAAAAAGACCTGATGGACGCTACAGTCAACGGGTTTCGGAAGTGCTAGAATATTTCTATGTGGTCGTCTGGAAAGCCGAGCTTCACTAGTTCAGCTTTGATTCTTGCGCGATGATCGCCCTGCAACATTATCACGCCATCCTTGGCTGTTCCTCCTGTTGCCAGGCGCTCTTTCAGTTTGTGAGCGACTTCTGCTAGGGAGCGTCCGGTTTTTGGCAGTCCCTGTACGACGGTTACGGGTTTTCCCCATCTGCGGAACTCTACTCTTACGGTGAGGTGGGTTTCGCTCTTGTCGAGTTCTTTCAGTGCGCTGTTGAAGTCGAATCCTTCGCTCAATCCTGTCACTCAGGAGGGTTTCGAGCACGCATTAGTTCTTTTCGGCCACTTCCAAGAACCGGTTCAGATAGTTGGCGAGAAGCTTTCGATACTGATCCACAGTCATATTCTCTTGCAGATTGACCATTAGGTCCCGGAAGTATGGGAACTGGCTTGCGACCCTCGGTGGCATTCTCGAGAGAAATCTCTTGTTCGAATCCGCGGCCTTTCCACCCGTATCTTCTATGCCGTGTCTCGTCATCTGGCCCATTGCACGGGCGTTATGGACCATGATCGAAGCGTTCACCCAATTGTCTCTCTTTGGATCTCCGGATTCGATGGGCTCATCTTTTACCCAGTCTTGCAGGAAGCTATTGATTTGGCCTAGTTCGAGTATCTGGCCTTTCTTGATGACCTTCATCGATATATCGTCGGCGTACAAGTCTTGAATATCGTTCAGTAGATCATGGACAATCTTCTGTTGATACTCATGTGACAAGGATTGTTTTCTGATCTTGTCTATTGCCTCCTCGATTATTTCAGCGTCGTGGGATGGGTGATTATTTTCCATCCTGTATATGTGTGACATTTCGTGAACTATCAAGCCTTCGAGCATTCCTGAACCGACAGAGCCGCCTGATACGACTATTCTGTAGCCTCTGCCCATGGGCATACTGTATCCCATGAATGGAAGCTGCGGATCGACCGCAACCTTCACGTCACTCTTGAGGCCAAAGCCTGATTCCTTCATCATGCTAGATGCGTTCAAGAAGGCCTTCTTGACAACTTCGCTACTAGCGCTATCGCCTGTCGGAGCAGATGTCTTTGCGACATTCATTTTTCTTCTCAATGACACTTTGAGTTCTCCTACAGTCCCAGGAGGTGGTCGATAGACAAGATTCCGCTGCCAAGGAGAGCCAGGGCAAGTGCCGCCAAGAAGAGTGTTATGTCGATCTCCAATCCGCCAGCGTACTTTTTCTTCAACTTGCTAATCGAGAACCATGTTGTCGACAGCATCCATAATGCTGAAAGGACCGCGACAATGGGCGTGAGTAGCCCGAGAATCAGCGCTATTCCACCGAAGAACTCTACAACGCCGCCGAAGGGAACCATAGCGGAGGGCATTCCCATGCTCTTCATCCAGGCGCCTCCTTGCTTTCTTTGAGTGGCAGTTAGCTTAGGGTATCCATGTACGATGAACAACGTTCCGACCGCCAGCCTCAGGATAAGCGAGGCCAGGTCAACGGACACGGACGATCCGAAGAGAGTTTGAATCATACCTCGATCTGGACTATGGTCTTTATTATAAAGTAGGTAGTCATGTACTACCAAGTAAGTTACCGCAAGTATATCAAGTCAAGAGATCTTGACTATTACGACAAAGATGCCGAACCGTAACTCCGAAATCCTGACAGTAGAACATCTCGCCTATCTTCTCGTGACCACCTTTTGCTCTGCGTGATCTGAAACGGGCTCTTTAACTTACAAGACGTCTCGGGGGGACGCTCCCTGAGAACTGCAGTCGGCATAGACGACATTGCTGTCTACATTCCTCGATTGTACTTGGAACTAGCTGACGAGAACCGGCCAGAAAAACCAACCGAGTTCTCCATTGCCAAGAATACGGACCCGTCAAAGTATCTTCATGGTATCGGGATCGCCAAGATGTCTATTCCTGACACTTACCAGGACAGCGCGGTCTTGGCTGCAAACGCAATCTTCGAGCTAATGGAGAGAAACAACATTCGTCCCGCGAGTCTGGCCAGAATTGACATAGCGACCGAGACCGGGGTAGACGAGTCCAAACCTGTCGCCGCCTACGTTCACGGAATGCTGGAACAACGATATGGTAAAGGATCTCTGAAGAGAACCTCAGGTGTCGAGTACAAGTTCGCCTGTGTGAGCACTGCTGACGCCCTGGAAAGTTCACTAGACTGGGCATGGGCAGGCAGAAGCAACGGAAAATACAGCATTATTTGCGCGACCGACATAGCTAGATACCCGCTGAACAGCCCCGGAGAGCCAACCCAAGGAGCCGGGGCGGTCGCTCTGCTCGTCAAGGAGGATCCTCGTTTGCTAACGATCGACCCGATTATCGGCACTCACATGGAGGACGAGGATGACTTCTGGAGACCACTGTTCTCGACGACAGCGGTCGTTCACGGGAAACATTCTGAGAGATGCTACCTGAGAGCCATGGAAGGCGCGGTCGACGACTGGGCCGAGCAGGCGATCGTCTCTGGCATCATCAAAGCGGGACCCGGAGAATCTCTAGTCGATCACATAGGGCCCATGTCGTTTCACGTTCCCTACCCGAAAATGGCCGAGAAGGGATTCGCCTATTTGCTGAGACATTTTTGGCGCGGTCTTCCTCGCTGGAAAGAGGTCGTGCGGGAGATCGGCGACGAGCCCAAGACCAACAGTTACAAGAAAAGAGAAGAGTTCGAGAAGGCAGAAGCTGACTTCATGAAACGCTTCATGGAGACGCATCTGTTCCAGACTGATTATCTGGACAAGGTGGCTGACGGACTCGTGCACGCCAAGGAAAGCGGCAACAGCTATTCCGCCTCGGAGAAGAGCTGTCTCTCCATGTTGCTTGAGACTAAGGCGATGAGAGGGGTAGACCTTGCGGGAAAGAGAGGAGGGTCCGGAAACTATGGAAGCGGCTGCAAAGCCAAAGCATCGAGCTGGACTGTTGAGGAAGAATGGGCGGCCACTGCAAAAAGGTTTGGTCACGCCGAGAAACTACGTCATCGCCGACCAGTATCTCTCGCCGAGTACGAAATCCTGCACGAGGGAAAACCGTTCCCAGACGGAAGAAAGTTTGTGGCAGAACCCGAGAAAGAGTTCGTTCTTGTAGACGTAACCTCGCAAGGCTATCGACACTACAAGTTCGCCGACTAACGGCCGCTAGAGAAAAAAGAGCCCTTTCAATACCTTATCTAGACTGGCCTTCTCGCCAAGGAATATGAAAGGAAAAGTTGTTGTGATCACTGGAGCGAGTAGCGGAATCGGCGCTGCACTGACTCGACAACTTGCCTCCCAAGGTCATCAGCTCGTTATTGCGGCTAGGCGGGAAGACGAGCTGAAGCAGGTTGCGGCCCAAACTGGACCAAAAACAATTCCAGTAGTCGCCGACGTTACTCGTAGGAAGGATCTTGAGAACCTACGCGACTTCGCTCTGAGAAAACATGGCCACATAGATGTCTGGGTGAACAACGCAGGGCGTGGCATTACCAAGACCGTAATGGAACTGACTGATCAAGAATTCGACAGCATCATAGACGTGGTTTTGAAATCTGTCTTCTATGGAACCCAGACGATTGTTCCGCATTTCCAAGAGCGAGGGGAAGGACATCTGATCAATATTTCCTCATTCCTGGGCAGGGTTCCTCTGGTTTCAAACCGGTCGATTTACAGCGCAGCGAAGAGCGCAGTCAACGTCCTGACAGCGAATCTACGCATGGATCTTAAGGCAAAGTATCCCCGAATCAAAGTCTCACTTGTAATGCCGGGCATCGTGGACACAGATTTCCACCAGGTCGCAGGAACACCGATGACTATGAGGGCCGGTAGCCAAATAGGCCCTCAGAAGGTTCAGTCCGCCAACGAAGTCGCAACCCAAATCGCGTCGCTAATAGGCCATCCGGTAGCCGAACTCTATACCAATCCAACATTATCCGAGTTGGCTCGACAGTACTATGCCGACATTGGGGCTTTCGAAGAGAATCTGGCCAGCGGTCGTCCGGCAACTAATCATCTCTAGGGTCCATGTGCCGAACGGGTTAATCTGTCGATTAGTGGGGATGCGAGAGCGGTTACGAGAACTGCTAAACCTGCTACAGGGTAGAGCTGTGGGCCAACCAGTCCGGCATCAACTCCTGTCTTGGCGAGCACTAGCGAGAACTCTCCACGGGGAATCAGAATCGAACCGACCAGAATTGGACGTCCGATTCTAGCAAGACGTGCTCCAAAGAAGCCCCCAGCAAGTTTGCCGAGGACAGCACAGGTCAAGATAACCACGAGCGGTAGGCCAAGGGAAAGGGCAGTGGATGCATCGATCAGGGTCCCCATCGACAGGAAGAAAAACACTATGAACGCGTCCTTGAGAGGCAGAATCTTCTCTCTGACATACCTTGATTGCTTGACGGGCATAAAGAATCCGACCAGCAGTGCCCCAATCGCGGGCGAGAAACCGAGATAGTCTGAAAGTACCCCGAATAGGAAACCGAAAGACAAAGCGAGGAGAAACGCGACCTCCCCGATCTCGAGCTCGTACTGGCTCACCTTGTTGATCAGCCGCGGGCCGAGGTATCTGCCGAACCCGAAGCTTGCGATGAACAAGAAAAATCCCTTTGCCGCGATGAATAATAGCCCTGACGCCTGAAGCTGGCCTCCCCCAGCAAGCTCAGGAGTAAGAAAGAGCAAGAAGACCGCAATT
>Ga0209471_1000813_pt1 | contig 19584 bp, 14 predicted proteins | sample GraSoiAngelo_128_FD_185885 | JGI IMG/M metagenome (GOLD analysis project Ga0209471, IMG submission 185885) | Grasslands soil microbial communities from the Angelo Coastal Reserve, California, USA - 14_0927_12_20cm (SPAdes) (version 2) | ecosystem: Environmental > Terrestrial > Soil > Grasslands ...
CACGAACCATGCTCCGGTCGAAGCGTCGAAGACGTGATCAGCACCGGTCGCAACGTCGACCACGTGCATTCGCGCCGAATGCGACTGGTCGGAACCCTCTTCTCCATAAGCGAAGTGCTTGCCGTCCGAAGAGACGGCCTGACGCGCGACCGGGAGCCAACGCGAAAAGGCGCGATCGTAGTACGCACCTCCCCTGGTCAGGAGGCCCTTAGCCCTGAGGTCGAAGCTGACGGTGTTTGCCGGGAAGCTGATGAACCCGCCATGGCCGTCCGGTGTCGAGATCGGCAGGCGGCAGCTGAATCCAACGGCCGAGAGCGGCAGGTCGAAGTCAGTCGGGCTGGGAACCGGCGATGGGCTGGCGGCCTGGATGGGGCTGACGGCCGGGGTGGGGCTGACGGCCGGCTTCTGAGCATTCGGGGCAGGCTGGCTGCAAGCGACCGCGAGCACAGCCAGGAGCGCCGCCGGCTTCTTCATGAAAGTGCAACGAGAAATCGGCTGTAAAGGTGACGCCATACGTCGAGCTCCACTGCCATTCCAACTTCTCCTTTCTCGACGGGGGGTCGCACCCGGCTGAGCTGGCCAGGCGTGCGGCCGAGCTCGAGATGCCGGCGCTAGCCATCACCGACTCGGGGGGAGTCTACGGGGCGGTCCGCTTCCTGCAGGCCTGCAAGAAGGTCGGCGTCAAGCCGCTGATCGGCGCGGGGCTGGAGGTCGATGGGGCCGAGCTGGTCCTGATCGCCCGCAACCTGCGGGGCTACTCCAACCTGTGCCGGCTCCTCAGCCTCGCCCATGCTGACCAGCCCAAAGGCGAGGCCCGGGCGGCCTTGACCACCGTCGCCGAGCACCGTGGCGACATCTTCTACCTAAGCGCCACCGACGAGGAGAACCGGCTGAAGGGCTTGCAAGAGGCGCTGGGCAAGGAGAACGTGTTCAGCGAGCTCCACCACCATCTTCGCCCTGAGGACTCATGGGTGTTGGAAGGACGAGCGGCAATGGCAGATCGGTGCGGCGCACCGGTTGTGGCCACCAACGTCGTCCACTATCACCTTCGCGAGCGGCGCCCGCTTCACGACGTGCTGGTCGCCATCCGTCATCGCGCCACACTCGACGAGGCGCGCTCGTTCCTCTTCCCGAACTCCGAGCACCGCCTCAAGGGCGGCGACGAGATGCGCCCGCTGTTCAAGGGCCATGCCGAGGCGCTGGCGATGCCGTGGGAAATCGCGAGTGAGTGCGACCTCGACCTCGACTTCCGCAAGGTCCGTTTTCCGGGCTACCCGGTGCCCGAAGGTGAGACGCCTTTCTCTTTTCTGTACAAGCTCTGTTTCGAGGGCGTGCGTTCGCGCTACCGGCCGATCACGCTCGCTGTCACACAGAGACTGCAGCGCGAGCTGGAGGTGATCGAGAAGACCGGGCTTGCCGAGTTCTTCCTGATCAACTGGGACCTGATGCGGTTCGCGCGCGAGCATGGCGTGCCCGGCCAAGGCCGGGGCTCAGCCGCCGACTCGATCGTCGCTTACGTGCTCGGGATCACGCGCGTCGACCCAATCGAGCACAACCTTCTGTTCGAGCGGTTCCTGCACGAGGAGATGACGAGCACGCCCGACATCGACATCGACTTCTCGACCGAGCACCGCGAGCAGGTGATCCAGTACGTCTACAACAAGTACGGGTGGGAGCGGACCGGGATGGTCTGCAACGTCGTCACCTTCCAGCCTCGAATGGCGATTCGGCAGGTTGGCAAGGCGCTCGGTTTCTCAGCAGAGCTCGTCGACCGGCTGGCCAAGGGCGTCGACCGATGGTTCACGGAAGACGTCGAGGACTCGATGACCGGCGCGGTGCCACCGCCCGACATGAGGCCGCAGAGCTGGCAGCAGTTCCTCTCGCTGTGCCGCGAGGTGCAGGACTTCCCGCGTCATCTTTCGATCCACAACGGCGGCATGCTCGTGACCGGCCAGCCGCTGGTGGACATCGTGCCGGTCGAGCCGGCGACGATGGAGGGACGTCGCGTCGTCCAGTTCAACAAAGACGATGTCGAAGACCTCGGGCTGATCAAGATGGACATGCTCGGGCTGCGCACGCTCTCTGTGGTCGCCGAGGCGCTGGAGCTGATTCGAGACCAGACCGGCGTTCGCCCTGACCTCGACCAGCTGCCGCTGAACGACCCTGCCGTTTTTGACATGTGCAGCGCTGCTGACACCATCGGGGTCTTCCAGATCGAGTCGCGCGCGCAGATGCAAACCCTTCCGCGCACACGGCCTGCGAGCTTCAACGATCTTGTGGTCGAGGTCGCGATCATCCGGCCTGGGCCGATCCAGGGCAATGCGGTGCATCCGTACATCCGGCGTAAACAGGGCCGCGAACCGGTGACTTACGCCCATCCGTTGCTGGAGCCGATTCTCAAGGACACGATGGGCGTGATCCTCTATCAGGAGCAGATCATCGAGATCGCGATGAAGGTCGCGGGCATGTCGCCGAGCGGCGCGGACATGTTCCGGCGCGCGATGACGCGCCACCTCAATCACGTGGAGATGTCGTCGCTCGAGGGTGACTTCGTCGAAGGTTGTCTCGCCAACGAGGTGCCGCGCGAGGTCGCCGACATGCTGTTCGCGGCGGTGCAGGGTTTCGCGGTGTATGGATTCTGCCGCTCTCACGCCGCGGCCTTCGCGCGCACGGCGTATGAGACCGCGTGGTTGAAGCTGAATCATGCCGTCGAGTTCGGCTGCGGCCTGCTCAACAACCAGCCGATGGGGTTCTACCACCCGAGCGTGCTGGTCGAGGACTTGAAGCGGCATGGGGTGACGGTGCTGCCGGTGGACATCAACCGTTCGGACATCCGCTGCCTCCCCGAAGCGCTCGCTCAATCCACCCGTTTGGCGTCAAACGCGCCCTTCATGGGACTGCCAAACACACTTTTGACGCCAAACGTGCCTAATGGCGCCTCGGCCGAAAATGGGCAGTCCCCGGCGGGGCCCTCCCTGTTGTCCGGTTTCCTCCCCCAACCGGCCGACCTCCCGCCACGGTATGGAAATTTTGAAAACCCCACAACCCAGGTTGTTAAGACCCACGGCATGCGCATCGGGCTCAACTACGTGCGCGACCTCGGCGAAGACGGGCGCAAGGCCATCGTGGCCGAGCGCGAGCAAGGGGGTGCCTATGTCTCCTTCGACAGTTTTCTGGACCGCCTCCACGGCGGCCCCATCGGCCCCCGCGCGGTGCGCAACCTCGTGATGGTGGGCGCCTTCGACCACCTCGGCCGGCCACGGCGTGACCTGCTGTGGGGCTGGCAGGAGCGATGGCACGGCCGCGGCCTGCGCAAGGGAATCCACAGGCAAACAGAGCTGAAGCTGCAAGCCCACTCCCCGGCGCTGCCCGAGCTCGACGACTTCGACATCAATCAGCTCGAGTACCGAATCTCAGATCTCTCGACCGGACACCACCTCATCCACTTCTGCAGGGAGCGTCTGAACCAGCTCGGCGCGCTTCAGAGCGACAAGCTGCCATCGATTCCCAGCGGTAGAACCGTGCGGGTGGCCGGACTCGTCATCACGCGCCAGGCGCCGTCGACCGCGAAAAAGATCCGGTTCTTCACGCTGGAGGACGAGTTCGGCCAGGTCAACGTGACCATCAAGCCGGACGTCTACGACTGCTACCGGCAGGTCGCCAATCGCCAACCGATCCTCGTCATCGACGGGGTGATGCAGAGGCAGGATGGCGTCTGGTCAGTCCTTGCCTCTCATATCGAAGCCCTCACAGGACTCCCACGGCCCCATCAGCGCTCGCACGACTACCGATGAGACGATGAGCCTCACCGATGTCACGCGAGCACTGGGAGAAGAATGCCGCCAACTGGGCTGAGTGGGCGCGCAAGCCAGGCTTTGACTCGTACTGGCAGTACTCAAAAACATTCTTCGAGCTCGTGCCTCCTCCTGGCCAACGGACACTCGAGGTCGGGTGCGGCGAGGGAAGGGTCAGCCGCGATCTCGCGGCCCGCGGCCATCACATGTTCGGCGTCGACAGTTCTCGAACGCTGATCCAGCTCGCGCACGACACTGACGCATCGATCCCGTACGTTCGGTGCGACGCTGCTGATTTGCCCTTCAGGGATGAATCGTTCGACCTGGCGGTCTTCTACAACTCGTTGATGGATTTCGACGACATGCAGGCGAGCATCGCCGAAGCGGGACGAGTCCTGCGGCCTGGCGGGTTTCTCTGCGCCTCGATCACCCACCCGCTCCAAGACGCAGGCAAATTTGCCTCACGCAGCGGAGACGCCCCATTCGTCATCGAGGGCAGCTACCTGGGCGAGCGGCGCGTCTACGACGCCGAGGTCGAACGCGACGGCCATCACATGCACTTCAAGGGTTGGGCGTACCCGCTCGAGACCTATGCGCGCGCGCTGGAGATGGCGGGATTCATGCTCCAGGCACTGCGCGAGCCAGCTATGGAGTCGGCCCCGCCGTCGATGGATCCCGGCGCCGAGCGCTGGCGCCGCATCCCGGTCTTCCTCATGTGGCGGGCCGTAAAGACCTGACCTCCCTTACTTTCTGTAGCCAAGTGCGGGTCTTTTACGCCAAGCTATTGAGTTAGAGCGTCATCGCAGCAACCCCAGAGGAAGACCAAATGTCAATCGGCAGAGAAATCGAAGACATCGCGCGGGACCTGATCAAGCATCAGCACGACCACCCTCCCGTCCGCGACCTCAACCGCGAATTCGACCGGCGGCTCACGTTCACCGATCGGGTGGCTTCCGACTTCGCACGCCTGGTTGGCAGCTGGGTCTTCGTCCTCGCGCAGGTCGGCCTGATGCTGGTCTGGATCATCCTCAACGCGGTCGGCTTCCTCCGCCACTGGGATGCCTATCCATTTCTGTTCCTCAATTTCATCTTCACTCTCGAGGCCGCGATCTGGGTCTCGGTGGTCCTGATGGCATTGAACAGCCAGGCGGATCGCGACCGGCTGCGGGCGCAAAACGAGTTCGAGCTCAACGTCAAGGCCGAAGAAGAGGTCAAGGCGCTCATGAACCACCTCATGCATCAGGACGAGATCCTGCTGCAGATCGTCAACCGCCTAGACCGCAGCGACCGCGAGATGAAGAGGCTTGCCCGGCGCCTGGAGCAGACCCTCGAGGCTAACGCTGAGGCTTCACGACCTCCCCAGGCGCCGCAGGCTCCTCCGCTGCCCCCTGCGCCGGCTTCGCCTGCGACCACCCCGGCGCAGCCTGAACGATCGCTCGGGCTCCCAACTCCCTGACCACCGTCACGATGAGATCGACGTCCTCTTCGCGCGTCCGCCAGTTGACGATCGCGGGCCGGACCGCGACCTTACCGTCGTACACCGTGGTCCCGAAATAAACGCGACCGTCGTCTAACACCATCTCCCCGAGGCGGCGGTTGAGGTCGTCGAGACGGTCTTCCGGAAACCCGGGCGGGTGAAAGCGAAAGCAGACGACGTTCAAGGGAACCTCCGCCAGGCGCTCCAGGTCGGGCGCCGCATCCACCTGCGCGGCCACTCGCTGCGCCAATCGCAAGTGACGCTCGACCATCGTGCGGATGCCGCTGCGCCCGTAAGCGCGCAACGTCGCCCACACAGCAAGCGATCGCGCGCGCCGCGACATCTCCGGGCCGAGATTCCCAAAAGCCGGTCGCGCGGCCGCGTCCTTGCCCAGGTACGAGGCGCTGGCACCGAATGCGCCGGCCAGGTAGGCGGCGTCGCGAACGAACGCATATCCGGAGTCGTACGGAACGTTGAGCCACTTGTGCCCGTCGACGGCAACAGAGTCGGCATGCTCCAGACCTTCGACCAGGTGGCGGGTAATCGGCGACACCGCCGCGAACAATCCGAAGGCGCCGTCCACGTGCACCCAGGCTCGATGCTTGCGCCCGATCGCGAGGATGTCGGCCAGCGGATCGAAGTCGCCGGTGTTGACATCTCCCGCGTTGGCGATGATGACCACCGGCTCTTGGTTGCGCTCCTGCAGCACCGAAGCCAGCGCATCAAGGTCGATCCGTCCCGCGCCGTCGCGCGACAGTCTTTTCACCCGGTCACGGCCGAGGCCGAGCATGGCTATCGCTTTCAAGGCGCTGACGTGGATGTAGCCGCCCGAGACAATCGTCATCGGGGGCAGACCACTCAGGCCTTCGGCCTCGACGTCGACGCCCTGCTGCAGCCCCCACCACCGCCGGGCGGCAGCGAGGCCCGCGAAGTTCGCCATCGTCGCGCCGGTCGTGATCACCCCACCCCAATCACCAGGTAGGCCGAACAGGTCCTGCAGCCACGCGACGGTGACCTGCTCCACTCGCGACGCGAAGGGAGAGCTGATCCAGTTATAAGCGTTCTGGTCCAGCGTCGACGCCAGCCAGTCGGCGCCCAGCGCCGCCGGCGTGCCGCCGCCCATCACAAAGTGGAAGAAGCGCGGACCCGCGGACCGCGTGCTGCCTTCATCCGCCGACTCGATCAGCTCGGCCAGGGCCGCAAGCGAGCCGATGCCCTCGTCCGGCAGGTCCACGTCCGGGGTGGCGTTGCTCGTCCGTGGGCGGACCAGCGCGTCGTCGATACCGGCCAGGTATGCCTTGGCCTCGCTCGCGGCGAGGTCCAGGGCCGCAGCGAGGTTGGCGTGATCGGATATCGGGTCCGGCACGCTCGACAGGCTACTACGGCCCGGATTCAGACCTTGTAGACCGAATACTCCTGGTTGGAATAGACCAGCTTTCCGTGCTGCTGCCAGTACCCCTGGCTCGCGCCACGTGGTTGCGCGAGCTCCTGTGGTCCGATCAGCACATAGGTCACGCCATAACGATCGACAAGGTCAGGAGTGTTCTGGGCCCCACGCAGAATCGCCACCTCGTCGGTCGACTTCTGCTGGTAGTCGCGCAAGCCATACGTCCAGAGCCAGCCCTGGAAGCCGCTCATCACCCGCCGGCCGGCCAGGGTCGGGATCGGGCTGTTGTGCTCGTCGGCGACCGCGAACACAGCGTCGGGAGGCGTGTTCTGGCGCACCCAGGCCGCCAGCTGCAAGCCCTTGGTGTCGGTGAACTGGTATGAGCTCACCGTCGGGTCGGACGCGCGCACCAGGTCGGTCGCCCCCGAGAGGCAGAGGACGATCAGAAGCGCCGCGCCCACGACTGCGCCCCCCGGCCAGCGCTGGATGATTCCGGCAATCAGGCCACCGACCATGACGCTGCCGAACAGCGCCCAGAAGATGAAGAACTTCGTGTTGTCCCAGTCCCATGGTTGGAGCACGATGAGGTTGGGGACCAAGAACCAGAGCCACATCGGCGCGAACCACTTTCCAAACCCGGTCGGAAACCAGCGATGCGCAAAATGGGCCGCGATCAGCAGCGGGATCAACAAGGCAGTGTTCTTGAGCCAGAACCACGCGAAGTCCACCGGGAAAAACAGCACTCCGTCGCGCTGCCAATCCGTGTAGGAGAGCCACCCCGCCTCCAGACAGTACCCATAGAGGTTCGCGCCGCCGGTGCAGTAGCTGTTGTTGGCCTGGGGCCACATCCAGGCCAGCACTGGGATTGCGAGCACCAACGCGGGAACGAAAAACGCTGCCCATTCGCGCCGCCAGTTGAAGACGGCCCATGAAGCGGCCAGCACGACGACCGTGCCATATGCATGCACGTGGAACGCCGGCATTAGACCCGCCACCATCCCCGCGAAGAGGAAAGCTCGCCAGCCGCTCCGCTCGCGCACGGCGAGCCAAACCAGGACGAGAACGATCAGGGCGAGGCTGAAGCCGAACAGCGTGGAGCGCTGCGGCACCAGGTAGGCGAGAACCGGATTGAGCCACTGGAAGTTGAAGTCGCGGTTGAGCGTGTACTCGCGCGGCAGGTGGGCGAGGACGCCGATGCCGCTGTGGGCGATGTCGCCGTAGAGGTAATAGAACCCGAGACCGCCGCTCAGCAAGAAGACGAAAACGGCGATGGCCGCCGCGGCACGGCCGCCGGCGAATCGCGCCGCGGCGAGATACATCACGACCGGGAACGCGAGGCCCAAGAGCCCCGAAGTGAGCACCAACGCGGACGTCAGCGAGCTGCCCAGCGGGACCAGGTTGGCGGCGAGGAAGTCGACCATGAACGGGTAGCCGAGGTGGTTCCCTGGATCGATCGGGTACTGGGGTGGGAAGTTGTGGCCGTATGCGAATGAGCCCGCAAACGTCAGATGCGCGGCCCAGTCGCCCCAGATGTTGACGTAACCGGCCCACAGGCCCTCCGGCTTGTAGACATACGCCTGCTGCAGGAAGTGCAGGGTCCAGACCGTGCAGACGAGAAAGACGGCGGCGACTGGCCACGGATGTCCCGCTGTGCGCACCGGTGCCGCCCAGCGAGCCGCGGCATCGGCTGCGTCGCGGGCCAGCAGATCACGCCTGGCGAACGCGCAGCCCGTTCCGGCGCCGACGGCGATGGCGAGCCCGGCGATGACGGTGCCCAACGTCACATCGCGCACGACCATCGATAGCACGAAGGTCGCGGTCGACACCACCATCGCGCCCAGCACGGCTCCGAATGCGATCCGTTCTTCGAGGTTGAGGGCGATCCCGCTCAAATATGTCATGCCGAAGCCGGCGACGACACACCCCACCAGCAGGATCGCCGGCGCGCCGATTAGTAGGCCGACGATGATGAGGACGACCAGCCCGACGCCGCCGACGATCAGGCGGCCGGTCGGACCGGCGGCTGCCACCGCCACCGGTTGGGCTGCGCCCTCCACCGTTAGTGTTTCGCTTCCGAGGTCCGCCGGATATTTCGCGGCATCGGCGGGCGGAGCCAAGGAAAGGGTGGCGCAAGGAGGAGCGCATCGCTAGATGCGTGACGACGCGGCGACGGGCCCCTTGACGCCGGCTTCAGCGCCCATCTCGGGGTCCCCGCGGAATCGCCAGATTCCGCGGGGTGAGTCGGCGCCCGCCCGTCTAGGCCGCGAAGATCCAAGGAACTTCGGAAGCGGGACACTAACTCAGCTCCAGCACCAGAGCTGCGGTTGCGAAGGCGGCAGGTTCTTGCAGTTGACCAGCCACATCTTGGGTCCCCAGATCGGCGTGTTCGGGCCGGGGTCGTTGGCGGAGACCGAGATCGGCAGCGCGGTCCACAACGGATAGAAGTAGAAGAAGGCGGCGACGGTGATGCCAAGGTGCGCGACCAGGACTCGGCGTCCGATGGGTCGGAAATTTGTGGCGACATGGGCGAGGACGAACGCGAGGGCCAGGACCATGAAGATGAGGCCGCCGAACATGTGGTACATGAACAGAACCCTGCTGATGTGCGACCAGGGCAGGTACTGGGTGATGAACCCGAGCAGGATCAGGGTGGCGGGGAAGCTGCGATGCCTGATGATGAAATACGGCAGCGAGACCACGCACGGGAGGCTCGTCCACCAGATCCAGGGATTGCCAAGGTTCTCGATCCGCGCGATGAGTGGCTCTCCACTCCAGTGGTCTATGCCGAGGTTGGTGTATTCCGCGTAGTAGAGGACCGGCCTCGACAAGAAGGGCCACGACCACCATGGCGAGCCGTACGGATGGGTTGCGTTCAGGGTCGCGTGATAGCGAAATGACTGCACCTGGTAGTCGATCAGGTCGGCCAGGTTGTGGAACTGCCCGCGGGCGAAGAACGGATACCACGACTCGACGTAGATCACGAGTGGGATTGCCACCAGGGCGATCGCGGCGATCGCGATGTAGGTGGGCCAGTTCACGCCACGAGGTATGGCCGGGCCGTCCCCTCTTCCCCACGACCAGATGCGATTTTCCGCGGGTCCAACGTGGACGTCGACGTGCCGGCGAACAACCCTGGCGACGAGCAGCAAGACGATGGTCGCCCACGCGGCGAGCACGATCCACTTCGATGCGATGCCGATACCAAGGGTGGTGCCCAGGAGGATCAGGGTGACTAGCGAGGCGGCAGGCGTGCGGCTCTGGATGTGGACGAGAAAGAGCGTGTAAGCGAGGAGGATGAAGAAGATCGGAAAGATGTCGATCATCCCAATGCGCGATTGGAGGAAGAACATCCCGTCGAAGCAGACCAGCGTCGCCGCGGCGATCGCGAACAGCCGGTTCGGCCACAGCCTCCGGGCAAGCAGGTACATCAACGGCACGCACAGCGTCCCGAAGATGCAGACGGCGATCCGCCAGCCGAAGGTGTTGAACCCGAGGTCCATGTAGTCGCCGCTGGCGCCCTGGAATCTGGCCCGATACCATCCATAACCCCACTCCCCGCCCGCGATCATCAGTTTGGCGAGAGGCGGCTCGGGATCGAAGTAGTTGTACCTGCAATCGGTCGTCGACGGACGACACAGCTCCATACCCTTGACGTCGTCATACGCATCGACCGGGAAGTAGATCTCATCGAAAACCTGTCCGTTGGGCGGCGAAAGCACGCCGTTGTTGTCGGCGTATCCACGATTGAACGGATACGCAAGACCGCAGAGAGTGCCCGGGTCACCGGGGGCGTTGATGGGTGTGTTCGACACACAGTTCGTGATCGCCGGGCCCTGGAACGGGTGAAGGAAGAAGTCGGGCATGATCGGGCTGTAGAAGCGAATGACGAAGGCCACCACGGTAAAGCCGAGGATGGCGAGCACGTCCCAACGGTCGAAGTAGACGGACTGCTCGTGCTGAGCAGTCTCCATAGACTCCGCTGCCGACGGACCCAGGACCCCTACCCGCTCCTCAGTCACCGTCGCCGCTTTCGACGCCGGCCTCCACCCTGGTTCTGGCCCAACCGGTACGGCAGCCGCGACGTGATCTCCCATGAGGCTGCATCGGCGTCGGGCACCGGCATCGCGATCGTGTCGTCGTAGAAGAGGCGCGAGCCGAGCTTCTTCTTGATCAGCGCCAGCTCGTCGTCGTCGCCGCGGACGCGAACGAAGAGCGCCGGCTTGTCGAGCAGGGACTTGTAGATTCGGGCGACTTTGGTCCGCCTCTTCTCCTGGAAGGCGACTGACAGCGGCTGGACCTTGACGCCGCGGATGCTTTCGTAGTCGATGACGATGTTCGAGAAGAGTGTCGAGACCTTGAGGCCGCTGTCGAGCGGTTCGACGAAGCTGCGCCATCGATAGACCATGAAAGCGGCCGCGAGGAGAAGGCCCACCGGCGCGTAGAAGAGCCAGATGATGTTGCCGTTGTTGATAGGTTGGCGCGAATACACCACCACGCCCACCGCGAGCACACCGACCACGATCAGCAGGCCGGCGTAGAACCGCTGCCAGCGCCATAACTCCTCGGCGTAGAGGATCCGCTGGCGCCCCTTGATGGGGTGATTGCCGTTCGAGCTCAAGCTACTGATTATCGCTGCCCGACCAGGCCCGACTTCGTTCTACAGCGCGCCGCCAGCCCGCCTGCAGACTTTCCGCCTGGTCTCGAGAGATGGCCGGTTCGAACTCGCGGTCGAGCTTCCACAGGGCGGCGAGGTCGGCATCGGTCCACGCGCCGGCGCCGAGGCCGGCCAGGAAGGCCGCTCCCAGGGCGGTCGTCTCGGTCTGGCGCGGCCGCCGGACCGGGATGCCCAGCAGGTCGGCCTGGAACTGGCAGAGAACGTCCATGACAGCGGCGCCACCGTCCACGCGCAGCTCTGTGAGCGGCCGGCCGGTGTCGCCCTCCATGGCCACCACCACGTCCTTGGTCTGGTACGCCATCGCTTCCACGGCAGCCCGCACCAGCTGCGCCCGGCCGCTGCCACGCGTGAGTCCAACGATCGCACCCCTCGCATACGGGTCCCAGTACGGGGCGCCCAGGCCCGCAAAGGCCGGGACCATGAACACGCCGCCTGCGTCGTGCACGGACGACGCGATCGGCCCCGCCTCCGCGGCGCTGGCGATGATTCCGATTCCATCCCGCAGCCACTGGAGCGCGGCGCCGGTGATGAAGATGGCCCCTTCGAGCGCGTAGCTCAGGGTTCCGCCTCGACGCCACGCCACCGTGGTCAACATCCCCGAGCGCGAGGACACACGGCCGGCGCCGGTCTGCACCAGCACGAACGAGCCCGTCCCGTATGTGTTCTTCGCCATACCGACAGTCGTGCAGGCCTGGCCGAAGAGCGCCGCCTGCTGGTCACCCGCGATGCCGGTGATCGGCGCTTTGATCCCACCGAAAGCCTCGGCATCGCTCATTGAAATCGGGCCGCTGGAGTCGCGCACCTCGGGAAGGTTGGTGAGCGGAACCCCGAACAGCTCGGCCATCTCATCGCTCCACACGCCTCGGCCGATGTCGAACAGCAGCGTTCGTGACGCATTCGACGCGTCGGTGACATGGTCGCGGCCGGCTGAGAGTTTTGCCACCAGCCAGCTGTCGACCGTCCCCATCGCCGCATCCCTGGCACCGGGGACGTGCTTTACGGCCCATGCCAGCTTGGTGGCGGTGAAGTACGGATCGATGACCAGCCCGGTGACCTCCCGCACGCGTTCCTCGTGTCCCGCGTCGCGCAGGCGGGTGCATTCGGCCGCCGTGCGCCGGTCCTGCCACACGATGGCGCGTGTCAAGGGCTCGAGCGTGTGCCGATCCCACACCACCAGAGTCTCGCGCTGGTTCGTGATCCCGATCGCGATGACGTCGCGCGGGCCGGCGCCTGCCGCAGCCAGCGCCTGGCGAGCGCTGTCCTGGACGGCTGACCAGATCTCGTTGGCGTCGTGCTCGACCCAGCCCTGCTGCGGGAAGTGCTGGGTGATCTCTTGGTAGCCTTTGCCACGCACAAGGCCGTTCATGCCGACGGCGACGGACGTCGCGCCCGTCGTCCCCTCATCGAGGCTGACCACGACCTGGCGGTCAGCCACCTATTTCGGGACGGGTTTCCAGGTGCGGTTCAGGCTGCCGCTCGTGTAGCCCTCGAGGTCGAGGGAAACGAATTTGTAACCCGCCTTACGTAGTGCGTCAACGACCTGCTGGCGATGCTCGAGCAGGTGCCCGATCTCGTCGGGCTCGACCTCGATACGGGCGACGTCGCCGTGATGGCGGACGCGCACCTGCCTATATCCAAGGGCCTTGACCGCGGCTTCGGCCGCCTCGATCTGGCGCAGTGCCTCGACAGTCACCTCGGTGCCGTGGGGGATGCGCGACGAAAGGCAAGCAAAGGATGCTTTGTTCCAGTTGGGCAACCCAAGGCGGCGGGCGGCGGCGCGAATGTCGGCCTTCCCCATCCCAGCCTCGAGCAAAGGGAAACGGACGCCACGGCGCACCGCAGATCCGTGGCCCGGGCGGTGGTCGCCGGCGTCATCGGCGGTGGCGCCGTATGCGATGTGCAGCAGCCCGAGGTCGCGACGGATGGGCTCCAGCGTCTCGAAGAGCTCTTCTTTGCAGTGGAAGCATCGATCGGAATTGTTGCGCCGGTACTCCTCGAGCTCGACCTCGCCGGTCGACACCTCGACCAGCCTGGCACCCATTTGCCTGGCCAAGACGCGCGCCTCCTCCTGCTCGGATTCGGGATATGCAGGCGAACTCGCGAGCACCGCGACCGCATGCTCGCCAAGCTCATCGAGGGCGAGCCTCAGCAACAAGGACGAGTCGACACCGCCCGAGTAAGCGACGAGCACGGATGAGAGCCGCCGCAGGATTGCGCGTGCGCCTTCAACCTTGGTTTCGTCGTGCCGGTCGAGCTGGATCATGTCGTCCAGCGACAGCCTAGCTCGCTCGGGCTTCCGAAGGCTCCATCGCGGCTGTGCCACACCAGGCTTCGTAGTCGATGAGCTCATGCACGGTCGGGTTGTCACCGCAGAGCGGGCACGCCTTGCTGTGGGGTAGCTTGAGCTCGCGGAAGCTCATGTCCTCTCCCTCGAAGAGCAGGTACCGACCGACCATCGGCCGGCCGATGTTCAACAGGTATTTGATCGTCTCGAAAGCCATCATGCTGCCGATGATCCCGGGCAGGACTCCGAACACGCCCGCCTCGGCGCAGCTCTGCACCTCACCCGGCGGCGGCGGTTCGGGGAAGAGGCAGCGGTAGCAGCCGGTGCCCTTGGCGGCATCGAACAGGGCCAGGCGTCCCTCGAACCGAAGGATGCTGCCGTGCACCAGGGGCTTGCCCAGGAAGTAGGCGGCATCGTTGGCGAGGTAGCGCGTCGGGAAGTTGTCGGTGCCGTCGACGATGACGTCGTACGGCTTGAAGATGCGCATGGCCGTCTCCGAGTTGAGGTGCTCGTTGATAGGCACCACCTCGACGTCGGGGTTGAGGCTGCGAAGGGTCTCGGCCGCCGAGTCGACCTTCAAGCGCCCGATATCGTCGGTTCCGTGAAGCAGCTGGCGCTGAAGGTTGGAGGCGTCGACGCGATCGAAGTCGACGACCCCGATCTTGCCCACGCCGGCCGCGGTCAGATACATGCCTGCAGGCGAGCCCAGACCGCCGGCGCCCAGGAGCAGGACGCTGGAGGACAGCAGCTTGCGCTGGCCGGCGCCGCCGACCTCGGGCAGGATCAGATGGCGGGCGTAGCGGGCGACTTGATCGGGCGTGAATCCTTTGGCGGGAGACATCTGCAAGTCACTATACCCAGGGTCCCTTGCGTCTTATTCCTATAGTGGGAGGGCGCGTGGAAACCGAATATCTAGACGAAGAACAGGTGATCGCCCTGTACAACAAGGTCCGCACGGGCAAGCGCACCTGGCCGACCGGGATCTGGACCTCTCCCGCCGCCCTCCAGTACGCCGTGACCATCTTCGACTACTGGATCCATAACGTCATGGGCTGGAAAGGGTGGCCGGACGCTCGGGGCAAGGTCACGCCGGTATTGCTGGAGGAGCACCGGCTGGCCGACCTCGTAGACGGCGTTTTCGTGCCCGAGTTCGGGGACGACTGGCTCGACTTCGAGATCGTGCTCAACGAGAGCATGCGGCTGTCCGAGGACGAGGCCTGGGCGCCAGACGTGGCTGACCGCCAGGAGCGTGTGGAGTCGGCTTTCGAGCACGCGTTCGAGCAGCTCATCGGCTCGACCAAGCAGCAGCCCAAGCTCCTGCCCACCTATCACCGCTTCCGCAACCACCTGCTGCGGATGTGGAGCGCGTTTCAGGAAGCCCAGGCCGAGCACGACAAGGCGGAAAGGGAGTCGGCCGAGCGTTTCTGGGCGGCTCTGCGCCTGGTCCGCAGCACGCGCGGACGGGAGGCGGAGGCATGGTCGATCGTGAACGTCGACGACGAGCGCCGGGGCGAGATCACCGTAATCTGGGGCGAACCGCACCCGTATTGCCTCGTCGTCCTCGACGACGCTATCGAAGTAGGCGGCTGGGAGCAGGTGATCTACCGGCTCGAGCAGGAGATCCTGGTCGAGGAACCGGGAGTGGTCAGTTACGCGGTCTGGCACAAGGGATTCGTGGGCGAGTACTACCGCTGCGCCGATTGCGGGGAGCTCCACAGCCAGTTCGACGAGGATGCCGGCAAGGAGCTTCGCCTGGACGACCTCGAGCCCCCGGACGAGCCCTAGCTCTACTCGCCTCCGCCTTCGATGGTCATTTCGAAGTTCTTGCCCTCCCAACCGGTGACGTAGTGCGCGGTCCAGGCGAGCTTGGACCCGGGCGCGAGCTTGTGAGATGGAATCTCCGCCACCCAGACGCCGAGCGTCGTGTCGATCGCCTCCGCCTCGCTGAAGGTCTTCCAATCATCGAATGTGTAGTGGACTGCGCCCGGGCGCGGCAGCTGCACCCTCAACCGGCGCCCGGGTGTGATCCGCGAGATCTGGTGCTTGTGCGACCAGACGAAAGGAGGCGCTTGCTGCGGGCCTTCGGTGTATCGGCGCCTGGCCGGCATGACGATGTCGGGGAAACCGGCGAGAGCAATCGTGACCAGGAGCTCCAGATACTCCGCATGCGCCCATCCGAGTGGCGACACCGAGCCCGTAGCCTTGCCGAAGTAAAGCCCGCGGCTGGGGATGTCGGGCCCGTCCCACACCTGCTCCGGGAGCATCGAGCCGGGACCGGCGAAGCCTTCGAGCGTCCGCACCATCTCGGCGGCGGGTAAGCCCATCGAGAAGAAATGCCTGGCGCGCTCGCCGGTGAGGACCGGCCATGGCCGCCCGCGTCCGCTGCCGTCCCAGGTCGATCCGTCGTCATGCTCGCCGTAGAGGTCGCCTATATAGCGGCGCCAGGAAGGCCCCGCGGGCAAGCTGACCTTGAGCGCGGAGTCGACACTTTGCAGGCTGCGCAGGATGCGTTCGTCCTTCGGCTTTCGCAGGCCGTACCGGACCAGCTCGAGAAACTCCGGCGCGATGGCGCCGGTGGTGGGACGGTGGTCGGGATCGCCGGCAAGTCTTACGTACTGACCGGCTGGAGTGGAGCACCAGGTTTCCACGCGATCGTTCCAGTAGTCAGCGACCGTTCTCAGGTGGCTTGCAGCCACATGCTCACCGGCTTCGTGCGCAAATTCGGCGGCCACGATGAGGGCGGCGATGCACGCTGCGAGCGTCGACGGCGACAGGCCACCGAGATCCTCCCAGCGGTCGAGCTGCGTCAGCGGACCCTCGCGGATGATGAACTGGGCGGCGGGACGCACCATGACCGGGTACGGGTCGTGGTCGAGGCAGCCCGCGACGCCGAGGCGCCAGGCCAGCAGGATGGGAAGGGCGACCTGGTCGAGCTCGGTCGATGTCCAGTGCGGGGTGCCATCCATGAACCAGTTCTGAAACCAGGCGCCGTCGGCTCTTTGGCGGGACTGCAGGTGGCGGAAGGCTCTTAGCGCAGCCGCGGTGTCGCCGGCGTCGAGCAGCGCGGTGGCGATCCGGCAGAGGTCGCGCGGCCAGACGAGGTGGTAGACCTGGTTGCCGTTGTGGTTCGACTCGCCCCATGGCGCGGCGGGCGAAGCCACGAACGCGCCGGCATGGGATTTGTCCTCGAGACAGCGGAGCACGGCAAGCGAGGCCTGCGCGAGCATCCCCTCGTCCCCGCTCACCTTGGTGAGCGCGGGCGGCAGGTCGGGCAGCGAGCGCCATGCGCGCTCGAAAGCGTGGCGGACGTTGCCCGAACCTTTCTGCAGTGCGGTGCGCGCAACCTCCTCGGCGTCCGAGCGCGTATGCGCGAAGCCGATCGCGATCTGGAAAGACCCGGCGCGAATGCCGATCTCCGCGCCTACAGCGACATTGCCCGGCCCCGCGCGCTCATATGTATAGGTGAGGTAGCCGTCTCCGTCGTGGAGGTCGATCTGCAGGTCCGAGCTCCTGTAGTACCCGACGGTGGCCTTCGCGAATGGGCCGACGATGCAGATCCACACATCCTGCTGCCTCAAGAGCAACGCGGGCGGGTGGGTATCGAGGACCTGGCCGAAGTTGCCTTCGCTCCCGGGCTGCCAGTGCGCCGACGCCTGCATGTAGAGACGGACGTCAGGCAGCTCGGGCGTGAACGTGGCCGCGATCAAAAGGGCGTTCTCGTCCGGGTCGGAGAAGAACTCCTTGGTCAGCCGATATTCGTGATGGGTGCTGTCGACGGTGAACGCGGGGACGCCGGGCGCGAGCCACGTGACCCGGTGCTGGCCGTCACCCGCGTCGTCGACGGGGGGCGCGCCGCTCGCTGAGGCGAAGAAACGCAGCTCGTGCAGCGCTACGCGATCTAGGGTCGGGAAGAAGACCTCGCTTAGGGTCCCGTCGGCAAGCGTGTACCAGAGCTTGCTTCTCGGTCCGGGCGCCGCTCCGAATGCCATCTTGCGGCCGGGACCCCACATCGGGGGCGCGCCTGGACCTCCTGGTGCCTCCATGAGGTGCTAAGTATGAAAGGGCTCGTGACGGATAGAATCGAGCGACGCCCGGACCATGCGGGGAGGTGGCTGAGTGGTCGAAAGCACCCGCCTGCTAAGCGGGTAGGGGGTGTAAAGCTCCCTCGCAAGTTCAAATCTTGTCCTCCCCGCCAACGCCACAAGCCTCTTGCGCTCTGATTTTTGCGAGATAGACTGACGCACCGTGGGGAGGATGGAGGAACAGGCGGCGCGCGCAGCCGAGGCGGTGCTCGAGCCGGGAGAGATTGTCGAAATCGCAATCTGGGCCCCGTTCGGCAGGGTCTCGATAAAGAGGCAGGTTTTGACGGCTGCCGCAGTCTCCGTCGCGACCGCAGGTCTGTTCACCGCCTACGTCTCGCCGAAAAGAGTGCCCATCATCCTCACGACGAAACGGTTTCTCATCCTCGGGTCGAAAGAAGGCCTCGTCAACGACCAGGCCGAGAGCAAGGTCGTGGCCGAGATGCCCCGCTCCGAACTCCGGGCAAAGCTCCCCCGCCGCAGGGTGTTGAATGTGGTGCTCGAGCTGACGGACCCCCAGGGAACGCCCGCGGGCCGAATGATTTTCACCCACTTCAACAAAAGGGATCCCGATCGAATCGCCGCGGCGCTGGGTCAGCCGCCGACAAGCAACTAACCTTCCGCAGATTCAGCCGTCCAACCCATCCGGCTAGACTCCGATTTGTGGGTCCGCGAATCACGCCCCTCGCGATCGCGGCCATCCTGCTGCTGACCGCGTGCACGTTCGGGAGCACCGCGCAGCATCCCAAGTCCACTACCAGTCCTGCTCTTCCCAGCCCGAAGAAGGTCGCGTGGACGGCATGTGGCGCTTTCCAATGCGGAACGGTGACTGTTCCGCTCGACTACACGCACCCCCAGAACGGGACCATCGGCATCGCGGTGATCAGGAAACCGGCCACCGACGTCGGTGACCGCATCGGATCCGTCCTCACGAATCCCGGTGGACCGGGTGCTTCGGGCGTTCAATTCCTCCGCGATAACGCATCTGCCATGGCCGCTCTCAACGTTAGGTTCGACCTCGTCGGCTTCGATCCGCGCGGCATCGGTGAAAGCTCGCCGGTACGCTGTCTCGACGGTTCGCAAGAGGACAAGTTCAACGCGCTCGACTCGGTCCTCGACGACCCTGCTGAGAAGCAGGCTGCCATCCAAGCGGACAAAGACTTCGCGGCCGGGTGCCAGGCGCGAAGCGCGAAGGTGCTTCCGTTCCTCGACACGCCGAGCGTGGCACGTGACATGGACATGATCCGAGCGGCTCTCGGAGACGACAAGCTCACATACCTGGGCTTCTCGTACGGAACGTTTATCGGCGAGCACTACGCTCACCTCTTCCCCACCCACGTACGCGCGCTCTCGCTTGATGGCGTGCTCGACCCGACTGTGTCAGCCAACGACCTTCTCCTTGCGCAGCTCGTCGGCTTCGAGAAAAACCTGCAGGCTTTCCTCGCCGACTGTCGCGGACGCGCGTCGTGTACGTATGGACGCAGCGGGGATCCGGGTACAAAGCTCAACACGCTCATGCAACGTCTTGACTCCAGCCCTATGCCGGTTGGCAACCGAGCACTCACGCGCGCGCTCGGCATCACTGGTGTCCTCGTCGCCCTGTACGACGAAAGCTCCTGGCCATATCTCGACCGGGCGCTGACGCTGGTGGATCAGGGCAATGCGTCGGTGCTGCTTGCGCTAGCCGACCTTTACCTCGGCCGGAACGCGGACGGGACTTACAGCAACGAGACTGAAGCCAACTACGCCGTCAACTGCCTCGATCGCGCGGTGCCCCCGGATATCGCTACCTACGACCAGGTCGGCGCCGCTTACGCGAAAGCCTCGCCTTTCTTCGGTCTCGCAGAGCAATACTCAAACCTGCCTTGCGCCTACTGGCCGGTCAAGG
>Ga0209471_1000816_pt1 | contig 19486 bp, 10 predicted proteins | sample GraSoiAngelo_128_FD_185885 | JGI IMG/M metagenome (GOLD analysis project Ga0209471, IMG submission 185885) | Grasslands soil microbial communities from the Angelo Coastal Reserve, California, USA - 14_0927_12_20cm (SPAdes) (version 2) | ecosystem: Environmental > Terrestrial > Soil > Grasslands ...
CGAGTCGAAGGTGAGGGCCATCGTCTCGCGGCCGTCGGCGGTCACGCGCGTGGAGATGAGCGGATGGTTCCCGCTGTCGACGAGCAGCGGCGTGACTTTCGGGTCCGAAGCCGTCGACAGATAGGTCCACGCCATCGAGATGGTGATCGGATTCGCCGTGTTGACGTAGGGGAAGACGTTGCGGCCCGCCGCCGTCAGCGTCGCGTTGATCGGCGTCTTGCTGGTGTCGACCGCGGAGGAAGGCGGATTGAGCCCCTGGTCCGCTCCTGGATAGACGTACCAGGAAATCTCGCGGACGTGGAAGCTCGCCTCGTAGCTGCGCAGCGTCAGCCATTCGGCATTGGTCAACGCCGAACGCCAGGTCGCGCCGCCGTCCGGCGAATACGTGAGCGCGCCGGTGGTGAGGATGACGCCCTGGTATTTTCCCGCGCATCCGCTGGCGAGCTTGTCGGCGGTGAGGGCGCCTGGATTTTGCGTGGCGATCCAGACCGAGTACGGGATGGTGTGATAGCCGAGGGCGTCCTTGATGGCCGGCAGGTCGACTTCGTTTCCGTTGGTCGAGATCACCAGCACTTGCATCGCCACCGTGTAGCTGCTGCAGGCGGAAGTCGCGGCCGAAGGCGTAGGCGGCGCGCGCGTCGGTCCGAGCGGCTGCGACTGGATCAGGGGAGATGCGGGTGGCGCCAGTGTCACTTCATGCGCGGCATGGGCAACCAGTGCAGTCGGAGCGTCCGTCGGGAGAGGCGGCGGATCGATCGGTCCCAGCGGCAGCGAAATGATGTCCGGAGGTGCGGGCGGACCCAGCCGGAGCGTCTCCAGGAGCTTGCCGACACAAATGGGGCCGATGCAGATGCCGCTCGTATCGAGAATGATGATGTCGTGCTGGCGACCGTTGTCGTTGACGTGTCTCGAGGGCGGCGACGACTCGCCGCATCCGAGGAGGAGGGCCACTGCGATCGCAAAGGGGAATCTGGCGGTCACGAACAACTCCTGCGTGATCCCCTCCGCGAGGTCCTCAGTGGTTGACAAAAATGACCGTCTGGCCAGCGCCGACGCTCACGTTGGTGATGCATTTCCCCGCGTACATCTCGGAGGTGCTGGTGCAGAGGCCGCTGACCGCGAACTGCACGGCCACCGGGCTGCTGAAGCTGACGCTCACGCCCGGCGTGATGGTGGCGGTGAGTCCGGCCTTGTTCCGGGCCATGGTGTTGGCCATCCGCGCGCCCGCCACGTGCTCGTCCGGGCTCATGATGGGAAGCGTCGAGTACCGACGGAACTTCTGGAAGGCGGTATCGAGGAGATCGCCGAGCAGGGTGTGGACCCCGTCGTACGCCCGGGTGTTGGGCTGGTGGTACATCGTCGGATCGATGTTCCCCTGCAGCAGGTAGATGAGGAGGTTCTGGCTTTCTTTGTCGAGGACCTCGTTGTAGGCGAGCGCGCGTCCCCAGAAGGTCGTGTAGAAGGAGTTGTACTCGGCGGTCCATTCGTCCGGCGTCGACACGTTGTAGAAGAGGTTGGTCGGCTTGCGCGGGAGGATGAAGATGCCCGGCTGGAGCGCGCTGTAGATGCCGATGTTCGGCGCCGGGTTGTCCCAGCCCGCCCGCGACGTGTCGCTGATGGTGAAGCGGATGCCCAGGTCCCAGGCCGCCTGGAGCACCGCGGCGTTGTTGAGGCCCGACACGTCCGGGGTCACCAGGTTCTGCGGGAAGAAGTTCTTGAACCCCCTCGCCTGAGCGAGCTTGATGTTCTGGTCGAACTCGGCGAACGCGGTTGGGTAGTCCATCAGGTCGAGGTTCTCGTGATCCCAGGTGTGGCTGATCCACTGGAAGTCGCCGCTGTTGGTGATGGCGGCGATGGTCAGCGAGTCGGTGTCGCTGGCGCCGAATCCGTTGAACGCCCAGGCGATGCGGAAATCCGGGTTCCCCGCCGTGAGCTTCGCTCCGGCCTGCCAGGTGCGGGTGGCGTTGAAGTCGTCCCCCGTCATGCGGAACACGCCGCCGGTGTACATGTCGTCATCGATGAAGAGGTCGTCGTTCTGCGCCTCGGTGTACGCCCGAAACTCGCCGAGATAGAGGCCCTTGGTCACCCACTCCAAAAGCCCGTGGGCGAGCACCAGGTCGTGGATGAGGAAGGGATTCGAGTCGAAGGTCAGGGCCATCGTCTCCCGGCTGTCGGCGTTCACCCGGGTCGAGATGAGCGCGTGCCCGGCCGCGTCCACCAGGAGTGGCGTGACCGTCGGATCCGCCGGCGTGGTGAGATAGGTCCACGCCATCGAGATCGTCACCGGGTTCGCGGCGTTCACGTAGGGGAAGACCTTCACGCCCGCTGCGGTCAGGGTGGCGTCAATCGGCGTGATGCTGGTGTCCACTCCCGACGTCGTGGGGTTGAGGCCCTGGTCGGCGCCGGGGAAGACGTACCAGGAAATCTCCCGAACCTTGAAGCTGGCCTCGTAGCTACGCAGCGCCAGCCATTCCGCCGGCGTCAGCGCCGACACGTAGGTCACGCCGCCGTCCGGCGAGTAAGTCAGGCTTCCCGTCGCCAGGATGATGCCCTGGTACTTGCCGTCACAGCCCGTGGCGAGCTTGTCGGCGGTGAGCATTGCGGGGTTCTGGGTGGCGACCCAGGTGGTAAAGGGCACCGTGTGATAGCCGAGCGCCTGCTGGATGGCCTGCAGCGACGGCTCGCTGCCGGTGGCCGAGATCACCAGCACGTTCATGGCGACCGTGGTGACGGCGCAGATGTTCGGCAGCGGCACGGGGAGGGGAGGCGCAGGGACGGGGCCGAGAGGCGAGGTAGGAATGACCGGAGGAGCAACCGGGCCGAGGGTGAGGGTCTCGAGGTTTCCCCCGGCGCACACGGGCCCGACGCAGGTGCTGAGGGGCCCGACCGTGAGCTGGTTGCTCCGCGTCGCCGTCTGGTTCGAGCCGGACGCGCGCTCGCAGGCGCAAAGCACGGCAACTGCTGCAATCGCCAAGATGACTCTAGGTGCTTTCACGAAAGGACTCCTTGTTGGGCGAGAGAATTGGTTCGTGGACAAAAGGCGCTCCTCATTGGACGGGCAGTGTCAACGTCCCGCCCGCAGGCAGGTACAGACTGGAGATGCAGCGTCCGGCATAGCGCTCGGCGGTGAGGTTGCAGACACCGCTGGCGTTGAACCAGACCTCGTTCGGCGTGGTGAATCTGGCGCTGGTGCCGTTCACGATCGCGCCGGTGACGCCCGACCAGTTGCGGCCCATGGTGTCGGCCATGCGCGATCCGATGTCTTCCAGCCGCAGGCTCTTGATCGGCAGCGTCGAATACCTCCGGAACTTGGCGAAGGCCATGTCGAGCAGATCGCCGAACAGCGAATGCGTGCCGTCGTACGCGCGCAGATTCGTCTGGTGATACATGTGCGGGTCGAGATCGCCCTGCAGCATGTAGACGAGGAGGTTCTGGCTCTCTTTGTCGAGGATCTCCTGATAGGTCAGATTCCGGCCCCAGAACGTGGCGTAGATGGCGTTGTATTCGGCCGTCCATTCGTCCGGCGTCGAGACGTTGTAGAAGAGGTTGGTGGGGTGTCGAGGCGCGAAGAGGATCATCGGCTGGATCGTGCTGTAGATCCCGATGTTCGGCGCCGGGTTGTTCCAGCCCGGGGTCCCCTTGCCCGACTCTTTCGAGGTGTCGCTGATCATGAAGCGGATGCCGTTGTCGAATGCCGCCGAGAGGGCAGCCGGGTTGGTGAGCCCGGAGACATCGGGGGTCACCAGGGACTGCGTGCTGTAATCGGGGATTCCCAGGCTCAATGCGAACTGGTTGTTGTTGTTGATCTCCGCGTAGGCCGTGTTGTAATCGACCGGAGGATCCAGGTTCGCGTGCGTATAGGTGTGGTTGCAGAAGAAGTAATCGCCCCAGGAATCCTTGACCGCCAAGGTAAGCGGATCATTCGCTCCGGCGAGGTCGCTCCCCTCGCCGTTGAAGGCGAGCAGGACCCTGAAGTCGGCATTGCCCGGTTGCGCCTGCTGCGCCATCCACCAGTTGTGGGACTTGTTGAAGTCGTCCGACGAGATGCGGAAGACGCCGCCGGCATAGGCGCTGGCGTTGTACATGTCGTCGTCGATGAAGAGGTCGTCGACCTGCGGCTGCAGGTACGAGCGGAACTCGCCCAGGTAGGCGCCCTTCGTCACCCATTCGATGAGGCCGTGCTGCAGCACCAGGTCATGGATGAGGTACGGGTTCGAGTCGAAGGTCATGGCCAACGTCTCGCGGCCGTCGGAGGTCAGGCGCTTGGAAACGAGCGCGTGGTTGCCGCTGTCGACGGCCAGCACCGTGACGTTGGGGTCCGAGGCCGTGGCCTGATACGTCCAGGCATTCTGGATGGGGATCGGATTCGACGCGTTGACGTAGGGGAAGACCGTCTGGCCCGCCGCCGTCAACGTCATGTTGATCGGGGTCGTCGTCGTATCCATGCCCGACGAAGGCGGATTGAGACCCTGATCCGCGCCCGGATAGACGTACCAGGAGATCTCGCGGACGTGGAAGTTGGCCTCATACGTCCGCAAAGTCATCCATTCCGTGCTGCTCAACGCCGACTTCCAGGTGACGCCGCCGTCGGGGGAATAGGCGAGCGCGCCGGTGGTGAGAATGACGCCTTGGTAATTTCCCGCGCAGCCGGTCGCGAGCTTGTCGGCGGTGAGCGCCCCTGGAGTCTGGGTCGCGATCCAGGTCGTGTACTGGATGGTATGGAAGCCGAGCGCCTGCTGGATGGCGCCGAGGTCCGCTTCCTTGCCGTCGGTGGAAATGACCAGCACCTGCATCCCCACCGACCAGTTGATGCAGCCCGGCGGCGGCGTCGTGGCCGCACTTGCGCCGGGCGTCGCGGCGAGGCGGAGCGAGCTCGAGGAGGAGCGCTTGAGCGCGACGCCCGGCGCCGGCAAGGGCAGCGGGAGGGGCGGCGGATCGACCGGTCCCAGCGGCTTCGTGGCAATGAACGGCGGGGCAGGTGGCGCCACGCCGGGGTTCGGCGCGCTGCAGCCCGGACCGACACAGGGTGGAGTGACGAGGGAGTGCTGATGGCCGGCGGGCACCGGAGCCTCCTCACTCGAGCTACCCGAGCCGCATCCGATGATGAGAGCTGCTGCGATCGCGATGAAGATTCTGGATGCCACGGCGAACTCCTTGGTTTTGCGAAAGCGGATTGCGGGTCCTCAGAAGTTGACGAAGGTGATCGGCTGGCCGGCGTCGACATGGACGTTGGTGATGCACTTGCCGGCGTATCGCTCGGAGCTGGAGGTGCAGAGGCCGGTGACGGCGAAGTCGACGGTCACGGAGCTGCTGAAGCTGACGCTGACTCCCGGGGTGACCTTCGCCACCAGCCCAGCGCCGTTGCGCGCCATGGTGTTCTGCATCCGCGCACCGATCTCGTGCTGGTGCGGGCTCATGATCGGGAGCGTCGAGTACTTGCGGAATTTCTTGAAAGCGACATCGAGCAGGTCGCCCAGGATCGTGTGCACGCCGTCGTAAGCCCTGGCATTGGACTGGTGGTACATGGTCGGGTCGATGTTTCCCTGGAGCAGATAGACGAGGAGGTTCTGGCTCTCCTTGTCGAGGATCTCGGCGTAGCTGAGCGCCCGGCCCCAGTACTTGGTGTAGAGATAGTTGTACTCGGCCATCCACTCGGCCGGGGTCGAGACGTTGTAGAAGAGGTTGGTCGGCTTGCGGGGAACGAAGAACATCCCCGGCTGGACGTCGCTATAGATGCCGATGTTCGGCGCCGGGTTGTCCCAGCCGGCGCGCGAGGTGTCACTCAGCATGTAGCGCACGCCGCTGTCCCAAGCCGCGGACAGAACGTCGGCGTTGGTCAATCCCGAGATCTCGGGACTGACCAGATTGAGTGTGCTGTAGTTCGCGTATCCCTGGGCCTGCGCGAACTGGTTGTTCTGATCGAACTCGGCGAAGGCCTGGTCGTAGTTCATCGGGTCGAGGTTGGTGTGATCCCAGGTGTGGTTCAGCCAATTGAAGTCGCCGCTCCCCGCGGCGCAGGCGACGGTGAGCGGATCGGTGTCACTCGCGCCGAAGGCGTTGAACGCCCAGGCGAGCCGGAAGTTCGCGTTGCCCGCCTTCTGCTGCTGCCCGCTCTGCCAGGCGCGGGTGGCGTTGAAGTCCGCGTCCGTCATCCGATACGCGCCGCCGCCGTAGATGTCGTCGTCGATGAGGAGGTCGTCGAGCTGCGGCTCGGAATAGGCGCGGAACTCGCCGAGGTAGAGGCCCTTCGTCAGCCACTCGACCAGCCCGTGTTGCAGCTCGAGCCCGTGGATGAGCCAGGGGTTGGAGTCGAAGGTGAGGGCCAAGGTCTCGCGGCCGTCGGCGTTCACCCGCGTGCTGCCGAGCACATGACCTGCGCCATCGACGAGCAGCGGAGTGACGCTCGCGTCCGCCGCCTTGGTCAGGTACGTCCAGGCCATCGAGATGGTGACCGGATTCGCGGCGTTGATGTAGGGGAAGACCTTCTGGCCGGCGGCCGTCAGCGTCGCGTTGATCGGCGCTGCGCTGGTGTCCACCCCGGCGCTGGGCGGATTGAGCCCCTGGTCGCTGCCCGGATAGACGTACCAGGAGATCTCGCGGACCTTGAAGGCCGCCTCGTAGCTGCGGAGCGCCAGCCACTCGGTGGCGGTGAGGCCGGAGACATAGGTCAAGCCGCCGTTGGGCGAGTAGGCCAGGTTGCCGGTCGAGAGGATGATTCCCTGATAGTTGCCATCGCAGTTGGTGGCGAGCTTATCGGCGGTGAGCATCCCCGGGTTCTTGGTCGCGATCCAGGTGGTGAACGGCACCGTGTGGAAGCCCAGCGCTTGCTGGATCGACTGCAGCGACGGCTCGGTGCCGTCGGCAGAGATGACCAGCACCTGCATCGCCACGGTGGTGACCGGGCAGAGGTTCGGGATGGTGATGGGGAGCGGAGGAGCTGGCGTCGGTCCAAGCGGGACGGTCGGCATCGTCGGCGGCGCGACGGGCCCGAGCGTGACCGAGTCGATCGACTGCCCCACGCAAACGGGACCCACGCAGGTAGGAGCCACGGGTAGGGGCAGGGGGGTGCCGAGTAGCGCGTGGCTGCTCGCGGGTTCGTTTGCCTCGGGTGGGCGCCCGCAGGCGACGAGGGCGATGATGGAGAGAGCGAAGGCGGATCGCGATGTGGTCACGTACGAACTCCTTGGCGCAAGAGAATGGGTTTTCCGTCCCCTGAAGCACGGCGGGCTTCTGGCCAGAGCGGCTGCAGCATGAAGGTGTCGCGCTCGAGCCGCTCCAGCTTCCGCGAGAGGATCGGCAGCCCCACCGCCCAGGCGATCAGCGCCGAGGCCGCGAATCCGAAGCCGTACCATCCGGGGCCGAGCCGCTGGGTGAGGAGCGTGAGAGCGAGATTTCCGGCGGCGAAGATGGCGCTGAGGATCAACGCCGTCTTTCGCTGATCGAGATAGAAGAGGACGTTGAGGACCGCGAGGAACAACACCTGAAGGCTGACCGCCGCGACGTCGATGTAGAGGAGCCGCAGGTAGAGCGGCGAGATGCCCGCGGCGCGCAGCATGGCGGGACCGGCGGCGAAGACGACGACGAGCGCCACGCCTTGCACCTTGACGATCTCGATCAGTCCGCGACGGACGCAGTCGACCATGCCGCGCTTGATCTCCTCGAGCTGGTGGAGCGGCGCTCCCGCGCGCACCGATTCGAAGAAGCTCTGGCAGCGGTCGGCGAAGTCCGCCTCGAGCCGGAGGAAGAACGCGGCCATCGCCGGGATCGCCGAGAGGTAGGCGAAGAAGAGGGGCAGGTCGTAGATGACCGAGTAGCGCAGCGGCCCGACGACCTGCGCCGAGGTGCTCGGGTTGAGCCAGAAGACCGCCTTGTCCGCCCAGACGCCGAGGTAGAAGATGGCGCCCACCGCGGCGAGGTCGTAATGGGCCAGGCGCGGATCGAGGAAGTCGAAGTCGACTCGCTTCTCGCCGGGGAAGGCGCGCACGACCAGCGCGAGCATTCCGAAGAGGGCGGCGGCCTGTCCGAGCAAGAAGCCGGCGAGAAGCCCATCGAGCCCGAAGGGCCGCAGCGCCGCTGCCGCTCCGACGGAGACGAGGTACGCGGCGAGGAAAAGGCCGGCGACGGTCTTGTAGGCCTTGACGCCCGAGAGCAAGACGACCAGGACCCAGCCGTCGCAGAGCACGACGAAATTCGCGACCAGGAGCGCGCGGCAAGAGAGCGATTCATCGAAGGAGGGAAAGACGAGAAGCGAGGCGAGCACGCCGCTCACCAAGGTGGTGACCTGCAACGCGCCGAGAAGGTTGGGCAGGATGCGCTCGCGGCGCTCCTCGTAGATGCGGTCGGCGACGAACCGCGCGAAGAGCAGCTGCAGCGGACCGGTGAGGATGAGCGAGCAGGCCATCAGCCAGGTGATGGAGACGAGGAATTGCGTCACGCGGTAGGCCGGCTCGACCGCGCCTTTGGCGAGAAGGCCGATGGCGAGCACGCCGCCGATCGAGACGACCCACGGCCCGCTCGAGGCGAGGCCCGCGTAGCCGTAGGCGCCGAGCAGGCCGGTGTAGCTGTCGCGCGCGAGAAGCTTGCGCAGCTCGAAGCCTATGCCCGCCATGACGCCGCCTCCCGATAGATCTGCCGGTACGCTTCGATCATTTGCGGTTCGGTGTAGTGGGCCTCGACGCGGCGGATGGCCGCTCGTTGCGCGGTTCGCCACCGCGCCGGGTCGCGCAACAGCGCAAGCGCCGCTCGCGCGGCGGCACCCGAATCGGCGATCGACACGACGGCTCCCGCCGCTCCGAGCGCTCGATCTTCCGCCGTCCTGCCCTCGACCAGCTCGCGGCAGGCGCCCACGTCGGTGGTGAGCACCGGCAAGCCGCTGGCGAATGCTTCGAGCACGACCAGCGGCAGCGCCTCGCTGATGGAGGTCAGCACGAGCAGGCCGAGCCGATGGAGAATCTCCTCCGGCTTCTGGAAGCCGAGGAACTTGACGTTGCTCTCGAGGCCGAGGCTTGCGACCAGCTGCCGGCACTCGGCGGCGTAGGCCTCGTCCTCGGAAGTGGGACCGATGATCCAGCCCTCGACCTCGGGGCGCTCGGCGACGATCGCCTTCATCGCCCGGATGAAGGTCTTGACGTCCTTGATGGGAACCACGCGGCCGATGAAGCCGATCACCGGAGGCGGCGAGGGCGGCCGCAGCGCGCGCAGCTTGCGGAAGCGGTCGACTTCGACGCCGTTGGGGATGATGCGCGTGTGCGCCGGCTCGGCGCCGTCCTCGATCTGCCGTTTCCGGTTGCCGTTGTAGAGCGCGATGATCGGGTTGGCCGAGGAGTAGGCGATCTTGCCCAGACCCTGGAAGAGCTGCATCCAGAGGCGGCGGCCCACCGCCTCGCCTTCTGCGCCATCGCCGGGGAAGGAGTCGGCGCTGGCGAGGTCGATCATCCGCTCTTTGGTGTAGATGCCGTGCTCGGTGAGGACGAGCGGCCGCCCCTGCCGCTTCTGCAGCAGCGCGCCGAGCAGGCCGGCATAGCCGGTGGAGAGCGAGTGGTAGAAGCGGGCCGGGGGCAGCTGCGCCGCGATCTCCGCCACCGCGAAGAGCGGAAGGTGCGTGGCACGCATCGTCCAGAAGAAATCGGTGAACGAGGCCGCGGGGCAGTCCTGCCGGTAGCGCTCGCAGATGCGCTGCCAGGAAGCGTCGCCGCGGAGGAAGCTCTCGCGAGAGAGGACTTGCCCGAAGGTGGCCGCCATCTGCTCGAGCAGGGCCGAGTCGATGACGCAGTCCTTGCGGCGCGGCCTCTCCTCCCGCTCGAAGAGGTAGTGGCGCTCGAAGTGCACCACGTTGCGCGGCAGCTGGTAGGCCGGCGCCGAGTGGTCGGAGCGGCGGCCGCCGAGGAAGACGAGGGAGAACCGGAGCTCGGGCAGCGCCTCGATCAGATGATGCACCCAGGCCGAGACCCCGCCGCGCACGAACGGGTACGTGCCTTCCAGGAGCAGCGCCACGTCGGCCTCGCGGAGCGGCGCGGTCATGTCCAGTACCTCTGCAGCCGGTCGACGGTCTCGACGGCGAGAGCAGGTTGCGCGAGCCGTTGCTTGACCAGATCGAACCTCCGCCGGAGGAAGGCGGCCTCGGCGAGGTACGGCCGGAGCAGCACCGCGGGCATGCCTTGTTCCGCGGCGCGAGCGAGCTCGGCCTCCGCTTTGTCCGCCCCGCCAAGGCGCAGGTCGATCCTGCCGAGGAGGAAATGGAGCGAGGCCGACGCCGGATCCGCCTCGAGAGCGAGATCGGTGTGCCGGCGCGCCTCGCGCAGGGTGTGCTCGAGGCATTCTCCCTGCGCGAGGCCGAGCCAGGCCACCTCCCAATGCTGGAAGGCGAGGCGGCGGTGCAGCGCTCCACGGCGAGCGGTGGGCGTCTTTTCCAGCTCGCAGGTGGTTTCGTGGATGCGCCGGTACGCCGCCCTGCTCTTCGACTCCAGAAGCGCATGGGCGAGCAGCCTCACTTCTTCTTCGGAGTCCTCCAGCGCGCGCCGGAGCATCGCGACGGAAGCGGCGTCGGTGCGACCGCGCACTTTCGCCAGGGCTTCCATTCGCGCCCGGCGGCCACCGGAGGGCCGCGGGACGATCGGCGGCTGCGCGGTCGCGGGCGGCTCGGGAATGGGAGTCCGAACGAGCTCGGGCTCCGACGATTCCCGTAGCCCGCGCGTGGCGAGACCGACGGCAACGAGCCCGAGAAGGCCGAGGACGGGAACGAAGAACGCTCCGGCGAAGACGAGCGCGAAGCTCTGCCGGGGTCGACCTTCGAGCAAGCGGCGGTGCAAGAGGGCGGCGCCGCAGCAGCATCCCGCGGCATGAAGGCCGAGCGCAGCGGCGCCGGCGCCGCGGAGCACCGCGAACAGAGCGAGCGCTTCGAAGGCCCCTGCAGCGATGCCGCGCAACCAGATCATGAGGCGCTCTCCACGCTCGCTGGAGCCACCGCGACCAGCTCACTGCGCGGCGCCCGAGCGGCCTGCGGCGCCTGCACCAGCGCCTGCGAGAGGAAGTCGCCGAGCCGGCCGCCCAGCGTGGCGAGCAGCTCGAGCGTCTCGCCATGCAAGGCGACAAACGGCATGTCGCGGATCGCGACGACCGCGTGCACCCGACACTTGAAATCGACGAGCGGCACCGCGGCGAGCACTTGCGCTCCTTCGGTGCCGTCGCGGACGCTCGTCGTCACTCCTTGCCGCGCGGCCTTGTGCACGAGCGGATCGCTTTCGCCTGTGGAGGCCGGCCCGAGAGTGGCGATCGCCGCACCCGGCTGCCCCTTGGCATCGACCGGGTGCAGCGTCGCCACGTGCACGAAGGCGTGCTCCGCGAAGAGCGCGAGGATGAGATCGCCCAACGATTCGAGCGAGGCGGAGTCGGAGCGGCCAGCCAGAGCGCGCTGGAAGGAGGCGAGCGCGTCGCGCAAGCTGGCCGGCCTTCCCGGCCCCTCGCGTTCCAGCTCGTCGTGCGAGACCTTGAGGGCGAGATAAGCGCGGCCGAGACTCGTCAAGCGCGTGCGCAGGCGCTCGCTGGAAGCCTCGACGCGGCGGATGCGCCGCTGCCAGGCGTCGTGGAATTCTCCGGCGAGAAGACCGGCAGCGAGCCAGCCGAGCACGACTTGCGCGATGGAATCGGGCACCGAAGTGATGCCCGCTTTCCAGGCGATCGCCAGCGCCAGCGCCTGCGCTGCTCCGCACAAGAGGCCGTGGCTCGCGCCGTACTGCAATCCCGCCAGAAGCGGCGCGAGGATGAACCAGGAAAACTCGCGGCGCACCAGGAATGGATCGTGCGCGTCGATCAGCCCGCCGACGGCGAGCAGCGCGCCCACCAGACCCGCGATCTCCAGCCAGGACTGCCAGGTGGGGGCAGCTTCGCGCCGCTCGATCTCGTTCGTCTCCGGGAGTTGCTCGAGTTTCATGGGTTTCACAATCCGAAGCGGTGGGTCAGCGAAAGGGTGACGCCGAAGTTGCCGCCGCTCGTCCAGCGGTCGTTCGCGGCGAAGGCGGAGAGCGCGAGGTCGGCATTGCTGAAGGGAGCGACCGCGATTCCGGTCTGCACCCGGAACGCAGGACGGGCAGGAGGTCCGACCCAGCCGAGCCAGGCGTCGCCCATCAGCCGCGCCGGACCGAGAGACACCCGCGCAGCGCCCACGCCCAGGCCGAGCAGCGCCAGCTCGGCCGGAAGCACAGGCGCTCCGGGAGCGAAGGCGGCGATCGCGGCAGGGACGAGGCCGGGCGCGACCGAGTTGCGCTGATATCCGCCCTGCAGGCGGATGCTCAGGTCCGGCTCGGCGCGCAGCCGCCAGCCGATCTCGACATTGCTCGATCCGCCGGTTCCGAGCGCAATGCCCGAACGCGTCGACCAGCTCTTCCAGTCGAAAGCAAGGCGATGCCAGGTGGGACCGGCCGAGATTGCCACTGCGCCGCCGGCCCGCCTCCGCAATGCCTCGACCCGCAGGGCGGCGGACTCGTCGGCGGGCTCGTTGAACGACGCCTCGACTCGCGCTTCACCGAACGAGGCGAGGGCCTGCGAGCGCGCGACCGCCAGCTGCAGGACATTTCCGTCGGCGCGCAAGCTCATCCCTGCGGCCACTTCGGTCCGGCCGCCCAATCCCGGGGCGGCGGCGCGCAGGAGCACTCTTTTTTCCAGGTCGGGCAGCGGTACCGCGCCGTCCCTGGCGATGAATCCGATGACGCCGGCCCGGGCCTCGAGCTCCGCGCCGGAGAGCTCGGTCTTGACGAAGACGCGCTGCTGCTCGAAGAGGATGTTGCCGACCGTCTCTGCTCCGACATCGGCGCCGGCCAGCGATGGCCATGGGGCAGATTGCTGGGCGACCCAGGTCTGCGCGAGCGAGAGATTGCCCGAGTCCCGCTGGTAGAAGGCGAGCGCTTCGCGCGACCGGCCCAGCTCTTCCAGACCGGCGCCGTAGGCGCGCCACAGGCCGGGCTCGCTCGGCGCGTCTGCTCTCCACGCATCGAGGCACTCCGCGAGAGCATGCCGGTCGTGCACGCCGGCCAGGAGCCAGATCAGCCCCGAGCGCGCCGCGGCCGACTTCGGATCCGCCGCCAGCGCTTTGCGATAGGCCTCGCTCGCCGCGGAGATCTTGCCGCTCTGCTCCTCGAGGCGCGCGCGCAGCAACCAGTACGCTGGCTGGCTGGCGAAGACATCGCCGGCTGCCTCTGCCTCGCCGGCCAGCCGCTCGAGCTCGGCCCACTGCCCTGCTCTTGCCGCCTCGTCCATCGCCAGGAGAAGGAGGCGCGGCTGGTGGAGGCGAGCCCAGCTGTCGCGGCCGAGATGGATCACCTCGTCGCTGCGACCTGCCGAGCGGCTGAGGAGGAGCAATCGCTCGGCGGCCATCGCGTCGCTGCGGCCTTGCTCCCAAAGAGCCGTGTACGCCCGGCGCGCGAGGGCGTCCGCTTCCTGCCGCCAGGCGAGATCGGCGAGCAGCTCCCAGTAACCGGAATCGGGCTCGCGCGCGGAGTCGATGAAGCGCTCCAGCTCTCGCAGCGCCCCGCCGGCGTCGCCGACGGCCCAACGCAGACGCGCCACCCGGATGGAGTTGGCCAAGCTGGCGCCGAACCTTCGTTCCATCTCCGTCCGGGTGGCGAGGGCGTCGGTGAAGTCGCGCCTTCTTTCCTGCGCCTCGGCGAGGCTCTCCCAGGCGGCCGCGGTGCGGGAATGAACGGCGGCGTAGCGCTCGAGAACGAGCGCGGCGCTCCGCGGCGGGCCGCTGCTGTCGAGCGCATCCGCCAGCTCGGCGAGAGACGCAGGGGGAAGGGAGCCGCTCCGCGACTGCAGCGTCAAGAGCTGGGCGACGGCCCCTTCGTCGCCTACGCCTCTGGCGAGCGGCAGCGCCTGGCCGATGGCGTCGGGAGCGCCGTGCCGCGCCAGCCAGGTCCAGTGGCGCAGCGCAAGGTCCGCGCGGCCGGCCCAGCCCGCGACTCGTGCGGCCGTGAGCCGGGCGCGTGGATCTTCTGGCGATCTCGCCGCGAGGAGCTCGGTCACTTGCACCGCTGCGGCCAGGTCGCCGGCGGCGAGGTCGAGGTCGAGCTGCCTCGCCAAAGAGACTGGATCGACGGCGCCGATCCACATGAGATTCGCGCCGAACCGCCGGGCACGCTCCACATCGCTCTGGGCCAAGGCGGCCGCCTCCGCCCTCTCCAGGACGGTGCGCTCCGCTGGGAAGCGCTCGACCAGCATGTCGGCCAGGCGCAGCGCCTCGGCGCCCTGCCCCGCGGCGCGATACGCATCGAGCGCCTGCAGCCCGAGCGCCATCGCTTGCTGCGGATCGCCGGCCTGCGCTGCGGCGCGCTCGTGCGCGTGCGCGGCGACGTCGGGCCGGCCGAGCTCCTCGGCGACGGCGGCGGCGCGGGCGAGATCGTCGAGCTCGTTTCGCGCGAGAAGCCACTCGACGCGAGCGAGTGCTCTCGCTTCCGCGGCGCCGCGGTCGGCCGACCCGAGAGGCGCGGCTCGCCAGGCGCCGACTGCAACGTCGAGCAGGAGCAGTGCGACCTCGCGCTGCGCCGATTCTTCGAAAGGAGCCAGCGTCCGCTCGGCATCCTCATGCAGTCCAAGCGCCAGCTGCTCGCGCGCCAGCCGGCAGCGCATCTCGACATTGGCGGGATGGCGATCGACATCGGCGCGGAGGAGCGCCACCGCGAGCGCGTCGCCGATGGCATTCGCGGGGAGCTGCGATCGATCGCCAACCCAGAGGTGAAGGGCGCTCAGGCCGCCCACCGACATCGCCGCGAGTGCGGCTGAACGCAACGGCCCGATCAGTCGCTCGCGGCGAGTCTGGTGGGGGGCCCGGGACATCATTCTCTCCTGCACTCGAGCCGCGCCTCGCCGGTGTCGGCTTGCGCGAAGGAGAAGGTGAGAAGGCCCGCCGCGCGCGCCGGCCGGATCCATCTGCCGTGCGCCTGCAGCGTGCAGTCGTCAGCCCCGGCGATGGCGAAGCGCACCGGGGCGTGTCCCTTGAGCCGCAGGAAGAGGGAGTGGCCGTTCGAAGACCAGCGCTCGAGCGGAGCATTTGCCCAGGCGAGATGTGCGCCCTCCATCGGCTCTTCCGAGAGCGCAAGGGCAGGCTGCCCTTCGGGAGCGAAACTGACGTACCGCCATTCGCCGACCTCGCGGACCGCAGCGACGCCGCTCGATCGCGAGAGGTCCGGCCATCCCGACGCGCGCGGCAGGCGAACGGTCCGCAGCCGGCCGAGGTCGCGGAACTGCCAGCTGCCGTCCAGCCTTCGCGCCATCGAGAGCGAGCGGAAGTCGAGTACCCGGCGTGCGTACTCGCTAGACCAAATCGGCAGCGCTGCTTGGTCCATTGCCCAGCGCAGCACCTCCTTGAGAGAGTGCAACGCCGCCGACTTGGTCGCGATGGAGAAGTGGTAGTAGAGCCCGATCGGCTTGAGCCGCCGCGGGCTCTCGGCGCGGTCGATGAGCGCGATGACGTGCTGAGGATCGAAGCGCCGCGCCTCCCAGGAGCTCGAGACGCCGCTCTCGTTCCAGCCCGGCAAGTAGACTTGGAAGGTGTCGCCGACGGGCAGGCCGCTCGGCGACAGCTCCGAGAGCGACGGCTCGCCGGCGTCCTGCAGGTTTCCATTCGCCAGCAATCCGCCGAGCTGGCTGACCGGCTCGACGTTCGGGAGCACGGAGACCGCCTGGCGGAATGCTGGCTGATCGGAGGGGAGCACGACCGTCGTCGGGAGCGGCGCCCCGAGCACTTGACGGAGGATCACGTCGGCCGCGGTGCTGTGGCCCGCCGGCCGCGAGAATCCTTCGGAGTCGGCGACGACCACGAGCAGCCGTGCCCCATTTTCGGTGGTGAGGTCGGCTACCGGGATGGTCCCCAGCGCGAGCGCTTTCTCGAGAAACGAGAAGGGATCGACGATCCAGCGCGCGCGATCCTGGTAACCGACCTCTACGGCATACGGCTCGAGAGCCATCCCTCCCCAGGGAGCGGTGATCACCGGGTCGGTCGGCTGGCCTGAAGCATCCTCGAGACGGAGATGAACGTTGACTTCGGAAGCCGCGGCTCGCCAGCCGAGCAGCCCGCGGCCGCGCGGTTCCGGCTCGGCCTCGAGGCCGATGAGCCCGTCGCGCCCGGCGATGCGGAGCGGGCGCGACGGCGGGCTTTGCGGAGCCTCGAGCCCGAGCCGGGTGAGGAAGCTCTTCGACGCGCTGAAGCCGAGGTGACCGAAGATCGCCACCCGTACGCCCGCGTCGATCTGCTCCAAGAGCCACTGCGGATAGCCGAGCGAGTCCGGCATCTCGTCGTCGGTGAACCAGGTGACGATGCCCGCGTAACGGCCGGCCAGCGGCTCCTTGGGCAGCCCTCGCCGCACGTCGAGGTACTCGGCGATGCAACCGAAGTATTCGACCGGCAGCGTCGCCAGCCGATGGATCGGGCTCTGCTGCAGACTGGGAGTCTCGGCGCCGTCGTAGAGAAGCAGCATGCGCCGCGGGATCACTTCGACCGAGCCCACCCCGAGCACATCGAGCGCGGCATTGGAGATCCACGGCACGAAGCCCATCGCCGCGATCCGCCGCGCCGCCTGCTGGGCTGCCTCGCGCCGCGCGGGCGGGAGGTAGTCGACGACGACGATGGGGATGCCGAACCGTTCCTTCACCTTCTGCAGCTGGCCGGCGAGCCACTTGCGGTCGTCGCCGGAGACTTCGACGTAGCGCTTGGCGTTCGCATCCCAGCCGTAGAGGAGCGATTCGGCGGCGAGGCCGCTGGCGAGCGCTCCGACTTCGTCGAGGATTTCGAAGCCGCGGTTGAAGAAGAGCTTCAGCTCGGGATTGCGGCGATGGATGGCGCGGATCAGATCGGCGAGCGCAGCGCCGGCCGCCCGGCGGGCCTCGCCGCCGTGAAGGACGCGCAGATAGCTATCGAGCGTATCGAGGAAGAGGCCGCGGTATCCGCTCTCCGCGAGAGCGGAGGCCCGATCGAGGATCAGGTTGCGCCATCCGGCTGCGGCTGGATTGACGACGACGCTGTTCCAGGCCGGGTTCGTTCCCAGGACCCAGCTCCGCTCGACGCCGGGCGCCGCCTCGCCGAGGCTCAGGTATGCGAAAGCCTGGACGCCGGACGCTTGTAGCTTGCTCAGCTCGCGGGCGTCGACGTTCTCGGGTAGCACGACCGCCCAGTCGAAGTGGCCCAGCTCGACGATCGGGACCGGCCTGCCATAGAAGAAGGCGACTGCGGGGCTCGTGTGGCGCGCTTCGGCGGGAGCGACAGCAGGTGCTACCAGGGAGAGAAGAACCACCGTCAGTCGGCTCCAGGCGCGCATGTACGTACGGAATCTCCGTACGCGCCGGGCGGATCCAAACTCGGCGAATCGTGCAATTTGACTACATGGGATTCCCGAGGCCGATCAGGTAAACACCTGCGTCGTCGGGTCTCGGCCCGATGCCCGGCTCAGCGCTCTTGGGAACGAAGCCAGGCCGCGATCGCCTCGGTGCGGCTATGCAGGCCGTGCTCGCGGAGGAAGCGATCGAGATGGGTGCGCACCGTCCGGTGCGCGAGCCCGAGGCGCGCGGCGATCTGCTTGTCCGACAAGCCCGAGGCGATCAGCGCCAGCACCTGCGACTGCCGCGGCGTGAGTCGCAGGCGGTTGGACGCTCCTTCGAGACGCCGGTAGGCGACGGAAGCGTTGGTCGCGAGCGTCGCGAGCAGCCGCCGATCATCGGCGGTGAACGCGCCCGGCCGGAGCGCAGCCAGGTACGTCAAGCCGACGATACGCCCCTCGATCGCCAGCGGAACATGGAGCGACGAGCGCAGCGGAGAGCGCGCAGTCGCCGTGGCGATGTCGTCTTCGGTCCAGGGTTCGCCCGCGACGATGCGAAAGAGCGCGAGGGCACGCGCCCGTACGACCCGCAGCGTCTCCTCGCCGAAGTCGGACGTCGCGTGCACGTCGACCAGCGGCTCGGATCCCGGCCGGGCGACCACGGCGGCGCCGACGTCGAACTCGATGGTGTGCTCGAGAGAGCGCGGCAGGAGCCCCGCGAGGTGCGCATAGGAGCGTGGCTCGCCGATGAGCTCCGAGGGGACAGGAACATTCGCGGTGCCCGATGCGCCCGTTTGCCTCGACAAGGCGAGCATCGTGCGAATGGCGAGCCCGAGCTCTTTGGCGTCGGCTGCGCCGCGCAAGAGAACGACGGGTTCGCCGGCGAACTCCACCGCGAGGGGCGCCAGCTCCGGATCAGGCGCGGCGACGACCGCCGGCAGTCCGTGCAGAAGCTCACGGATCCGCCTCGCCGTCTCCGGCGCCCCCGACCCGGAGGCGACGACGACGTCCGGCGTTCGGGCCGCTACGCTCTGCGCCGCCCGCTCGGGAGTGGAGATCCTCTCGACTTCGTGCTCAGGCTCGAGGCCCGCTTGGAGATCTTGCGCGAGGCCTGGCTCCTCGATCACCAGGAGCACGTAGGGGCGCGCGGCCGGCTCGGCCGAGGGCTGCTCCACCGAGCGCTGCTCGGGAAGGAGCGCATCCGTGGCTTCCGCCAGCTCGTCGAGCGCTTTGAGAAAACGTCGGAGCGCCGCCTTGCCCGGAGGTCCGCCGGCCTGCGCCCCGGCAGCCTCCCAGCTGGCAAGGACGCGCTCCACGCGCGCCCGGACGAAATCGCGGAAGGGAGAACTGCCTGACCCGATGCTCACGGCTTCCATCGAATCAATCTTAAGTGCTCGGTCGTATCGGTGCTTGGAGGAACGGTGGAGCCCATCGAGGCAGCGGATTCAACGGGACTTTCGGCTCGTCTTGGCAATGTGCATCAGCAGCTCGAGCGCATCGCCAAAGCGCTCGAGGCCGCCGCCGAAGGCGACTTTCGCCCCCGGCTGCATACAGACGGAGCTGATCCGATCGGCCGCGTCGCCGGCGCCGCCGGCCGGCTCATCGGCCGCAATGCCGAGCTCGCCCGCGAGATGGAGCGCGTCGCCCGGCGCGTGGCAGAGGAAGGGCACCTCTCCGAGCGCGCTCAGCCCGCGCTCTTTCCCGGGGCCTACGGAGATTCGCTCTCCTCTTTCAACGACGTCCTCGATCAGCTGACCTGGCACGCCCGCGAGACGGCGGCGGTCGCGCACGCGCTCGAGCGGGGCGAGCTGGCCCAGAGCATGCCGCTCTCGACGCCGGACGGGATGCCGCTGCGCGGTCAGGCCCTCCGGGTGGCGCTGAGCATGAATGCGCTGGTGGCGAGGCTGCGCGCCATCCGCTCCGAGGTGATCCGCATCGCAGGCGAGGTGGGAACGGCAGGAAAGCTCGGCGGACAGGCGGAAGTGCGCGGCGCGAGCGGCGCCTGGAAGGAGCTCGTCGAGGCAGTGAACCTGCTTGCCGCAAATCTCACTTCGCAGGTGCGCAACATCGCCCTCGTCACCACCGCCGTCGCGCGCGGGGATCTGTCGCGCAAGATCACGGTCCCGGCGCAGGGCGAGATCCTCGAGCTGAAGGAGACCATCAACGCGATGGTCGATCAGCTGCGC
>Ga0209471_1000825_pt1 | contig 19375 bp, 14 predicted proteins | sample GraSoiAngelo_128_FD_185885 | JGI IMG/M metagenome (GOLD analysis project Ga0209471, IMG submission 185885) | Grasslands soil microbial communities from the Angelo Coastal Reserve, California, USA - 14_0927_12_20cm (SPAdes) (version 2) | ecosystem: Environmental > Terrestrial > Soil > Grasslands ...
GGCCACGGACGACGTCCGGCGGGCCTACGACCAGATCGCGACGGTGTTGTTGCGCGCCGCCGGGCTCGAGCAGGCCTCGGCGGACCTGGGCACGGCCACGACGCGCTCACTGGACGCGTATCGGGCGTACCTGCGCGGTGTGGCGCATCTCAACCGAGCGGAGTACCGACAGGCGCGTGACGCAATGCTGGAGGCCGTCCGTATCGACAGTACGTTCGCCCAGGCATACGCCAAGCTCGCGGAGGTTTCACTGCTCGCGTTCTCGGTGCTGGATCCCGACCATCCGGCGTACGGGTACGCGGAGCGCGCCGCCGCGCTCAGCAACCGGCTGCCGCCGCGGGCGGCCAGTCACGTGCGCGCGCTGCGGAGCCTGCTGAACGCCGACTTCACCGCGGCGCGCACCGAGCTGGGGCGCCTCATCGCCCAGGACTCGAACGACGTCGATGCGCTCGAGGAGCTCGCGGGCCTCGAGTTTCTCGACCCCCTGCTCGTGGCGACGCCGGCCGGCGAGCGACGCCGTGGGTCTCTGAACGCCGCTACTCGGCTGTCCCGGCGCGTGCTCGATCTCGACCCCACCCGGCACGGCGCCTACCAGGGACTGGTGGTCATCTACTCGCTCGCGGCCGGGCAGCCACCGGGCGCGGTGGCGGGCTACCGCCGCGAGCTGCCCCGCCCCGTGCGGAGCTCGGTCCGTGCCTGGTGCAGCTGCGACTTTGAGCTCGGCCTGGCAGGGCAGCCGCCCGGCCGCGGGAGTGACTCGGCGCTGGCACTCCAGTTCGCCGGCCCCGATCTCATGCTCGTGCCGCTGCTGCGCGACTCGCTGGAGCTCGTCCCGTTCGATTCCCTGTCGACGATTCCGGCGGAGTCATTGGCAGCCGCGCGGGCCCGCGCGCGCGCCGCGGCCAGGGCGTGGGCGCGGCGCTGGGTTGTCGCTGGCCCCGCCGAGGCCGAAGCCCACCGCATGACGGCGCGTGTCTTCGAGCTGGACGGCAATTACGACGCCGCGCTCCGCGAGCTCAACACCGCAGACTCGCTCGGTGTCGAAGCGGAAGCGGAGGCCGTGGCGGCACGGCGCATGATCCTGCTCGGAAAGCTCGGACGATTGGACGAGGCGCGGCGGATCGCGGACTCCCTGTGGGGGGCGCATTATTTCGGGGGGGAGTTGTTCGCCACCGTGCCCGCCATGACCGAAGCCTATGCCTGGGCCACGAATCTGTTCGCCACAGCAGGAGACTTCGAGCGTGTGCGGGCCGGGCTGGCCGCGTTCAGCGCCCGGCTGGCTGTGCGTCTCGAGCCGGCTCAGGCGTACGCCGCCACGGTCGCGGTGCTGTCCGGATCGGAGACCGGGCCGGGCGCGCCGGTACTGCTCCCCGACGGGCTTCGGCACGCCGTGCGGGAGGCGTTACGCGCGGAGCTGGCGCGGTACCCGGGAGACCCGCTCCTCGGCGCCTGGCTCCGGACCCTCTCGGCGGCGTTCCCGAACCGCTGAGCGCACGTGGTCGGTTTAGACTCAGGCTTCGAGCAGCAGGCTCCGGAACGCTGCGGCTGCAGGCCCGAGCGGCGTCCCCAAGCGCCGCACGATCAGAAGATCCCGCGTCCAGCGGGGGCCGGCGAGTCGCGCGGCCACGATCCGTCGATCCCGCGCCAGGACCGCGTGACGCGACACGAGCGCGACTCCGAGTCCTGCGGCCACCGCCTCGCGAATCGCCTCCGTGCTCCCGAGCTCCATCGCCGGCGTGAGCGTGACCCCCAGCCGCGCGAGATAGCGTTCCGCTACGCCGCGGGTGCTCGAGCCTTCCTCGCGAGCGATGTAGGACTCGGCCGCGATCGCGGGCGCGGTCACGGCTCGGCGTCGCGCGAACGGGTGGCCGCGCGGGACGATGAGCACCAACTCGTCCTTCACCCAGGGTTCCGCAGCTAGCCCGCGCACGAGCGGCGCTTCGCCGATCACTCCCAGCTCCAGCTGACCCACCGCCACCGAGCGCTCGATTCCCCGGGTATCGCTGATCTCGAGCCTGAGCGTGATCCCGGGATACGTCGCATGGAACCGCCCGAGCGCGGCCGGCAGGAGGTAGGTGCCGGGAGTCGTGCTGGCGCCAATCGTGAGGGAGCCCGCCCGAAGCCCGCGCACCTCGCCCGCCGCTTGCTCGGCGGTGCGCAGCAACGCGAGGGCCTGCCGCGCGTATGGCTCTACCACGCGCGCCGCCGCAGTCGGCCGGACGCGCTGCCCGTGACGCTCGACCAGTCGGACGCCAAAGTGGGCTTCGAGTCCACGCAGGTGCTCGGAGACGGCGGGCTGGCTGATGTGGCAGGCCTGGGCGGCGCGGCCCACCCCGCCATGGTCCAAGACGGCGAGGAACAGCTCGAGGCGGTGCACCGTGAGGCCGGGCTTCATCTCTTGATCATAGGATAAACCCTATCGGGGATATTGATAACTCGTATTGGCCCTATGGTGCAACCTCCGCCAGTTTCAGGGCAATTCTTCGTGTTTGGCGCCGAGCGCCCCAGGAGGTCCTCATGAGGCACCACGTGATGCTCACCGTCGTCGCTGTCGTGTGCGCTCTCGCTTTCGCCTCGCGGGCGAGCGCGCAGGCGGCCGCGACTCCATCGGCCGGTCCCATCGTCTTCCATGCGTCGGGCATCAGCTGGGCCGACGGCCCGCCATCCCTGCCCCGCGGAGCCCAGTTCGCGCTGCTCGAGGGCAACCCGGCCGAGGCCGTCCCGCTCACCTTGCGCCTCAAGTTGCCGCCAAACTACCGGATACCGCCGCACTGGCACGCCGTTCTCGAGCACGTGACCGTGCTCTCTGGGACGCTGAACGTCGGAATGGGCGAGCAGCCCACCTATTCGGGCGGCACGGCGCTTTCGGCCGGCAGCTACGCCGTGATGCCACAGAAGATGGTCCACTACGCTTGGACCGGAACCGACGGCGTCGTCTTCCAACTCCACAGCGTCGGGCCCTGGAGCATCACCTACGTGAATGCGAAAGACGACCCGAGCCAGGCGCGACCGTGACCGACGTCGCACTGCTTCACGCCGAAGAGCAGGCCCCGCTCGAAGGAGTGATCAAGGGTGAGGTTCTGCGGATGTATCAGGAAGTGGCCGAGCACCCCGAAGGGGAGTTCCACTTTTACCACGGACGTCGGGCAGCCGAGCTGTTCGGCTACGAGCCCGAGTGGCTCGATCGCGCGCCGCCCGGCGCCGTGGCGTCGTTCGCCGGCGTCGGCAACCCGCACCTGCGCAGCCGGCTCCAGCCCGGCGAGACGGTGCTGGATCTCGGGAGTGGCGCGGGTCTCGACAGCATCATCGCGGCGTGGCAGGTGGGGCCGACGGGCCGCGTGATCGGCGTCGATTTGAATCCGACCATGTGTCGCAAGGCTGAAGCGCACGCCGCCGCCTCGGGTTTGCGGATGGAGTGCCACGAGGGGCGGATGGAGGACATTCCGCTGCCAGATGCCAGCGTGGACGTGGTGATCTCGAACGGCGTCATCAACCTGTCCTTCCGCAAGCGCACCGTGATCCGTGAGCTGTTCCGCGTCCTCAAGCCTGGCGGCCGGCTCTCGATCACCGACATCGTGAGTGCGAAGCAGCTCTCGCAGTCCATCGTCAACGACCCCAAGCTCTGGGCCAGCTGAATCGGCGGCGCTCTCCCGGAGGGAGAGGTGTTCGTGTTGCTCGAGGACGCGGGGTTCCAGCGGGTGCGCTCGACGGTGGTCCCGGGCTTCGCGTTCCGAAAGGAATCGACGCGCGACGCCGCCGAGGCCTACGGCGTGAAGGCCGTGCTGTTCACGGCGCAGAAGCCCGCGACCTAGGCTCGCGTTCTCGATGACTGCACCGACCATCTCGACCGAAGGTCTGCGGGAGCTGCTCGAGCGGGGGGCGCCGGTCACGGTGCTCGACGTGCGCCCGGCCGCCGAGCACGCAGAGTGGTCGATTCCCGGCAGCGTACACGCCGATGCGTACGACGCGCTGCGGCGCGGCGACCCGACCGTCCTCGCGGACTTCCATCCCACGAATGGCGACCGCGTCGTGACCGTGTGCGCTGCGGGGAAGACGAGCATGCTGGCCGCCGAGCGCTTGCGCGCGCGCGGCCTGGACGCAGTGTCGCTCGAGGGCGGGATGCGCGCCTGGAGTCTGGCCTGGAACACCGCCGAGGTTCGGTGCGCCGGGAGCGCCGCTTGGATCGTGCAGCTCCGCCGCACCGGGAAGGGCTGCCTCTCCTATCTCATCGGCTCGAACGGCGATGCCATCGTCATCGATGCCTCGCTCGATCCCCACGTGTACCATCGGGTGGCGGACCAGCAGGGCTGGCGTATCCACACGGTGCTCGAAACGCACGTGCACGCCGACCACCTGTCCCGCGCTCGGGCCCTCGCAGCCGACACTGGGGCGAGGCTCTGTCTTCCAACGACGGATCGCGTCTCCTTCAAGTACGCGCCCCTGAACGACGGCGACATCGTGCGCGTGGGATCCGGTGGGCTCCGGGCGCTGCACACGCCTGGCCATACCCCGGAGAGCACCTCCTATCTTTTGGACGACCGTGCCCTGTTCACTGGCGACACCCTGTTCCTGGCGGCTGTTGGTCGTCCGGATCTCGAGGCGACGAGGGACGAGGCGCGCCGCCGCGCGCACGTGCTCCACGCGTCCTTGCAGCGCCTGGTCGCATTGGCTCCGGAGACTGTCGTCCTGCCTGCTCATACGAGCGAGCCCGTGGCGTTCGACAGCCGGCCCATCAGCGCGACGCTGCGGCAAGTCCAGGAGCGGACGTCGCTCCTGCGCGTAACCGAGGAAATGTTCGTGAGCCAGATCCTCGCCCGGCTCCCGCCAACACCGCCGAACCATCACCGCATTGTCGCCCTGAACGAAGCCGGCACGTTGCCGGATGACCCCACCGAGCTGGAGGCAGGCGCCAATCGCTGCGCCGTTGCCTGAGACGCCGTCTCCCATCCGGCTCGGCCTCGGCGCCAACTGGCGGCAGTTCACGCTGCTCGTTGTCGTCAATGCCTTCGTCGGAGCGATGGTGGGGCTCGAGCGCACCGTCGTCCCACTCATCGCCCAGGCAGACTTCGGGCTCGTCTCGAAGACCGTCGTCCTTTCCTTCCTTGTCAGCTTTGGAATCGTCAAAGCGCTCGCCAACCTGTTCGCCGGGCAGCTCGCCGACCGGATCGGCCGCAAGCCGCTGCTCGTCGCAGGCTGGCTCGCGGGGCTCCCGGTGCCGCTGCTCATCATCTGGGCGCCGAGCTGGGGCTGGATCGTGTTCGCCAACGTGCTGCTCGGCGTCAACCAGGGACTGTGCTGGTCTACCACGGTGATCATGAAGATCGATCTCGTGGGGCCGGCGCGGCGCGGCCTGGCGATGGGGCTGAACGAGTTCGCGGGCTACGTCGCCGTGTCGCTGTCGGCGCTGCTCACCGGCTACCTCGCCGCATCGCACGGTCTGCGACCGGTGCCATTCTATCCAGGCATAGCATTCGCCATGCTGGGACTACTCCTCTCCGTGTTTGCCGTCCGCGACACCCATGGCCACGCGCGTGCGGAGGCGCGCCAGCGCGGCTCGGAGCAACCCCGCCTCGGGTTCGTCCGCGTCCTGCTACTCACGAGTTGGCGAGACCGCGCACTCTTCGCGGCGAGCCAGGCAGGCATGGTCAACAACCTGAACGACGGGATGGTATGGGGACTCATCCCCGTGTTTCTCGCCGCGCGCGGTGTCACGCTCGACCGCATCGGGGTGGTGACCGCGACCTACCCCCTGGTGTGGGGAGTAGGCCAGCTCGCCACGGGCGCGCTGAGTGACCGTTGGGGACGGAAGTGGATGATCGCTACCGGTATGTGGGTTCAGGCGGTGGGCATCACGGCATTTGTCGTGGGCCGCTCCTTCTCGTCATGGATGGCCGGCGCCATGCTCTTGGGGATCGGGACCGCACTGGTCTACCCCACCCTGCTCGCCGCGGTGTCGGACGTCGCGCACCCCGACTGGCGGGCGAGCGCCGTGGGAGTGTACCGGCTCTGGCGCGACTCCGGCTACGCCATAGGCGCAATCGCCGCAGGGCTCCTGGCGGACGCGTTCACCATGCCCTTCACCATCGGCGCCATCGCAGCCCTGACCTTCGTCTCGGGAGTGGTCGTGGCCGGCGTCATGTACGAGACTCTGCCGGATCGATTGAGAGTTCGCGTTTCATGACGTTCAGGCCCTAGGAGGCGGCTCGCCCCGCCACGGTCTGGAGCCGACGCCCCAACTCGGCCATGATGTAGACCGCCAGGGCGAGGAGCAGGACGCCTGCCCAGCGCGCCGCGCGCGCTTCGACAGCGGGCCCGACGCGCGCCGCGCCCAACTCCGCCCGCAGCCGCCACCAAAGAAGTACGCCGCTTGTCACCTCTATGACCGAGTCGATTCCAAATCCGGTCAGCGCTACAGAGCCGGCGGCGAGACCGGCCACGATCGCTATTACGCCTTCGAGCGCGTTGTACCCGACCGTCACGGCCTCGAGCACGACCCCTCGGCGAAGCAAAGCGACGCGATTCATTAACCGTTCAACCCTCGGCGGCGCCACAGGTAGTAGATAACCGGGATCACGATCAACGTCAGGATGGTGGACGTCACCATCCCGCCAACCATCGGCGCGGCGATCCGCTTCATCACGCTCGCCCCCGCGCCGTGACTCCACAGCGCCGGCACCAGTCCGAGCATGATCGCCAGGACGGTCATGAGCTTCGGCCGCACACGGTTGACGGCGCCGTGCTCGATCGCGCCCACCAGCTCCGCCAATGTGGGACGCCGCCCGCCCTGCGCGATGGCCGCCCACGCGTGATCGAGGTAGATGAGCATCACGACGCCGGTCTCCGCAGCGACGCCAGCGAGCGCGATGAATCCCACTGCGACCGCGATGGACAGGTTGTAATCGAGCAGCCACATGATCCACACGCCGCCCACCAGGGCGAACGGCAGCGATAGCATCACGATCGCCGTCTCAGCGACGGTACCGAAGGTGAGATACAGGAGCAGCCCGATGATCCCGAGCGTGAGCGGGACGACGACTTTGAGCCGCGCCTTCACGCGCTCGATCGCCTCATACTGACCGCTCCAGCGCAGCCAGTAGCCGGTGGGCAACTTCACCTCGCGCGCCACGACGCCCTGAGCGTCGCGCACATAGCTCCCCACGTCCCGCCCGCGCACGTCAATCGACACCTGGTCGTAGAGGTAACCGCCTTCGCTCCGGATCATCGGTGGGCCGGGGCTGAACTGGATATCGGCCACCTGCCCGAGCGGCACCTGCGGTCCGTCACTGCTGCCGACCAGGAGCCGGGCGATCGTGGTGGGGTCATCCCGAAAGTCACGGGCATAGCGCACCTGGACGGGATAGCGCTCCCGGCCCTCGACCGTGGTCGTGATCTCCTCCCCACCGAGCGCCAGGCTGATCACCTCCTGCGCGTCGCCGGTAGTGAGCCCGTAGCGGGCGAGGGCATCCGCATCCGGCCGGATGTCCAGGTAGCGCCCCCCGAACGATCGCTCGGCGTACACGCTCGCTGTACCCGGGAGCGGCGCGAGCGCGCGCTCGATATCCTGACCGATACGCTGGATGGTCTGGAGATCTGGGCCGAAGATCTTGACCGCGAGGGTCGTCCGCACGCCGGTCGAGAGCATGTCCGTGCGGTTCTTGATCGGCATCGTCCACGTATTGACGACGCCCGTGAGGCGCAGCCGCTGATCCATTTCGGCGATCAGGCGATCCTGGGTCATCCCCCGTCGCCACTCCGACTCCGGCTTCAGGTTCACGACGGTCTCAACCATCGACATCGGCGCCCAATCGGTGGCCGTATTCGCCCGGCCCGCCTTGCCCCACACGGACGCGACCTCAGGGAAGGTCATCAGGATGGAGTCCTCCACGTGGAGCAGCCGTCGCTGTGTGGTGAGGGACAGAGCGGGCAGCGTGTTGGGCATGTACATGAGCGAGCCCTCGTTCAAGGGCGGCATGAACTCACTGCCGAGACTCGCTAACGGAAGGAACGTCAGCAGCAGGATGCCCGCGGCACCCCCCAGCACCAGCCAGCGGGCGCGCAGCGCCCATTGCAGCACCGGCCGATAGAGCTGCAGGGCCCAGCGGTTGAGCGGGTTCTCCGCCTCCGCGCGGATCTTTCCCTTCACGAACCAGCCCATGAGCGCGGGCACGAGGGTCACCGAGAGCAGTGCCGCGGCCGCCATCGCGAAGGTCTTGGTGAGCGCGAGCGGCCGGAACAGCCGCCCTTCCTGATCCTCCAGCGTGAAGACCGGCAGGAACGACAGCGTGATGATCAGGAGGGACATGAATAGTGCCGGGCCGACCTCGCGGGCCGCGGCGAATACGCGCTCCCAGTGCGCCCGGCGACCGTCAGGGAGTCCTTTAGGGTCGGGCTCGTGCTCGATGTGCTTGTGGAGATTCTCCAGCATCACGATCGCGGCGTCGATCATGGCGCCGATGGCGATGGCGATCCCGCCGAGGCTCATGATATTGCCGTTGATGCCGAGCCAGCGGGTGACCGCGAGCGACACCAGAATGCCGAGCGGCAGCGTGGCGATCGCCACGAGCGCGCTGCGCGCGTGCAGCAGGAACACCGCGCAGACCAGCGCGACGATGACCGACTCCTCGAGCAGCGTGCGCCACAGTGTCTTGATGGACCCGTGGATCAAGTCCGAGCGGTCGTAGGTCGGCACGATCCGGACGCCGGCTGGCAGCGCGGGTGCGATCTCGGCGATCCGCTGCTTCACGCCGTCGATCACGCGCAACGCGTTCTCGCCATAGCGCATCACTACGACCCCACCGACGGCCTCCCCTTTGCCATCCCGCTCAGCGATCCCGAGCCGCAGGTCGGGCCCGATCGTCACCCGGGCCACATCGCCCACCCGCACCGGGCGGCCATCCTTCCCGACGCCGACCGCGACCTTCCCGATGTCCTCGACCCCCCGGAAGTAGCCGAGCCCGCGGATCGCGTAGTCCGAGCCCGCGACTTCCACCGTCCGGGCCCCGACGTCCTGGTTGGCCCCGCGCACGGCGGCGGTGACCTCGCGTCCCGTGACACCGTACGCGAGAAGCCGAGCCGGGTCGAGCAGAACTTGGTACTGGCGCACGAACCCGCCCAGACTCGCAACCTCGGCGACGCCCGCAACCGACTGCAGCGCGTACCGCACTTGGAAGTCCTGAATCGTGCGGAGCCGGTCGGGCGAGTACCCGGGACCATCGAGGGCGTATTGGTAGACCCAGCCCACCCCGGTGGCGTCCGGCCCTAGCCGGGTCTTGGCACCGGCGGGGAGGCGGCCCTGAATCGCGTTCAGATACTCGACCACGCGTGAGCGGGCCCAGTAGAGATCGTTCCCGTCCTGGAAGATCACGTACACGAAGGACGAACTGAACATCGACTGCCCGCGTACTACCTTGACCTTGGGTACGGCGAGAAACGTGGTGAGCAGCGGATACGTCACCTGGTCCTCGACGACTTGGGGCGCCTGGCCGGGCCAGTCCGTGTAGACAATGACCTGGGTGTCCGAGAGGTCGGGGATCGCATCCACCGGCATCGTGCGCAGCAAGAACACGCCGGCCACGAGCACGAAGATCGCGCCGAGCGCCACGAGCTCGCGGCGCCGGATGGACCAGGCGATGAGCTTCTCGATCATGGCCGGCGCGCCCCTTCCTTGGCGGGCATCTGCATCCCGCCCATGTTCAGGCCCATCCCCATCTGGAGCATCAGTCCCTGAATCGCCGCGGCGAGGTTCGACTCCGAGTCGAGCAGGAACGTCGCCGAGGCCACTACTTCGTCGCCCGGCTTTAAGCCGTCGACGATCTCAACGAGAGAGTCGCCCCGGAGCCCCGCGCGAACCTCCCGAGGCACGAACCGGCCATCGCCGCGGTTCACGAACACGAGGTCCTTCGTTCCTGTGGGCAGCACCGCCTCGAGCGGAACGCTCACGCTCCACCGGCCCGCCGTCGCGAGGGCGGCCGTCGCGTACATTCCCGGGCGCAAGGCGCCGCCGTTCTCTACCGCCACGCGCGCCGTCAGCGTGCGGGTCTTCTCGTCGAGCTGCGGGTAGATGAAGGTCACGCGGCCGCGAAACGTCCGTCCGGGGACCGCGTCCACGGTGATCGTGGCCGCGGTGCCGACGCGAACCGCGGCCGCATCCTGCTCGAAGATCGCGACGTCCACCCACAACTCTCGGGCGTCAGCTATCTGGAACAGGTTGTCCCCCGCTTTGACCGCTTGGCCTTCGATCACCATCTTCTCCGTGACTTCTCCGCGCCGCGGGGCACGCAGCAACAGCGTGCGCGTCACACTTCCTCTCGTCTCGAGGCTGTCGATTTGGTCGGGCGGGATGTCCCACAGGGCGAGACGGCGCCGAGCGCTCGTCGCGAGCGTGTCGTCTTTCAGCCGCCGCGCCAGAAGGTATTCCTCCTGAGCACTCACCAGATCGGGAGAGTAGAGCGCCAGCAACGGGTCCCCCTGCTCGACGCGCTTGCCGACGTAATCCGCGTACAGGCGCTCTACCCAGCCGCCGACCCGCGCGTTGACGTACACGAGGTTGGGTTCGGCGTACTTCAGTATCCCAACTGCCCGCACCGAGGATCGTACCGGGCGCTCGGCGGCCCGAGCAAACGTGATGCCGAGCCTCGCGGCTTCAGTACGGTTCACCGGCACGCCCGAAATGTCAGCGCCGGCCGCCGGCATCCCTGGCATGTCTTTCATGCCCGCCATCTCCTGGCTCGGAGCGGGCGTCTTCTTGCATCCAGTCAGCATGATGGCTGCGACGAGCAGCCCGATAACGATCTGTTTCACGGCTGGGACTCCCCTGCGGTCAGCTGCCGCAGCATGACGAGTTGAGCCTGATAGTCCGCTGCTACTGCGACCGCTTCCAGCTCCGCCCGGTACCGCCCGTCTTCCACCGACAACAGGGTCAGGAATTCGGCGCGACCGACCTGGTAGCTCCGCAGTACCGATTCGACTGTCCCCCGGGCATTGGGCAGGACGCCGTCCACGAGGAGCGCGAGCCGCTGCTGTGACGCCTGGACTCGGGCAGCGGCTTCAGTGACCTCGCGGCTGAGCTGGAGCTCCGCGTCGCGCAGCCCAGCCGCCGCCCCAGTCGAATCCGCGCGCGCGGCATCGGCGAGCCGGTTCTGCTTGCGCCACGCCCACACGGGAAGGCGCAGGCCTACGAAGGCGGAGAAGAAGTCCGGAAACTTGAAGTTGAACGCCCGCGGTCGGTACCCGTAGCGCAGCGTTAGGGTGAAGTCGGGCCGCGCGCCGAGACGCTCGACCTGAATCGCACGTGTGGCCGCCTCGACTGCCGCCCGGCGAGCGGCGAGCCGGGGATAAGTCGCGAGCGCTAGGGCCACGAGCGAGTCGGCGGGAGGCTGCGACGCGGCCGCGGCACGCAGCGCTGCCGGGTCGATGGAGGTCACCGGGACCGAGTCTCCAGGTGCTCGGTTCCGCAGCGCATTCACCGCGGCGAGCGCGGCGATTCGCTCGCTTTCCAGTGCGAACTCCTCGGACCGCAGGCGATCGCGGGCCAGCTTTGCCTGGAGGGGATCGCTTTGCGGCGCGGCCCCGGTCGCGTAGCGCGTGGTGCTGAGTTGGACGGCGGCCTCGAGCAGATCCCGCTGGTGGCGCAGCGTCTCCAGCGCCTTCACCGCGTAGCCAAGGCGGTAGTAGGCGACCGCCAATGCGGTCGTAAGCTCTCTGCGGACGTTGCCTTCTTCCGCACGGACGCCGGCCGCAGCAGCTCGCATGACCCCCGAGCGAGCCCCGAGTGAGCCAGGCCACGGGATCTCCTGGCTCAGCTCCACGTCCGCCTCGGTGAAGTCACTTTGGTTGAACTCGAAGTGCGGCAGCACCAGGTCCATCACGCCGACCGTCAGCATCGGATCCGGCAGCGAACCGGCGGGGCGGATGCGGAGCGTGGCGGCTCGGACGGCCGCTTGCCGCTGCGCGACGGTCGGATTGCGCGCGAGCGCTTCCGCGACGAGCGATCGCAGAACCGAGTCGCCAGCAACAGGTGCTGAGTCCTGCCCGTGCGCAGGACCGGTGCTCGCTATCACGAACGCGCTCGCGGTCAGAATCAGTTGTCGGACTTGCATACCTCTCCTCGCCAATCAGTTTCCGGCGGAACGCGCGGAGCCCGCGCCGTCTCGTGGCGGCGCGTCAGGGCACACTACGTTTGGGCGAGGCTAGGCTTGGGGCGGTGGAGGAAGCGGTGCTTGTGGTTCGGCTGGGGCGAGGGTCGAGACCCCGAAACCGACAATGTGGGACTCTCCTGCGGAGACGGAAACTGCTCCACCAAGCGCGACGACGGCGGGTGCGGTGATCGCGCAGAACGCTGCGTTGGCGCACGGGGCAGCGTCGCTCGTGGCAGCAACGGCCGGCCCAGACTGGTGGGACGCCATCTGTTGCTCGCAGCTCGTCGACGTTGCTCGCTGGACTTGGTCACACAACAGCGGCAGGCCGACGGGCAACATCTGGCCGCTCAGCAGCAGCGTGGCGACTAGTCTGACGAGTGTGAGTTTCATGCGCGCTCGGCAATATACTGCGACGCCGGCGGCATAGTCATGCCCCACCAGTCTGCCGAGGCGGGCATCGGCTCGACCCATAGGAGCAGAAGACGCAGCAATCCCCAGGCTTGGGCCGGAGTACCGCGCCGCATCCCGTGCACTCGTAAACGTGCACGCAGGCGTTGGTCGGCATCGTTTCGTTCTTCTCGTGCCCGCAGTGCGGACACGTGAACGTGGCCGTCAGGACCGTCATGCCAGATTGTAACCGTGGTGCCAATGGTGGTGCCAACGAAGGCGTTTCTCACGAGCGCTCATCGTCGCTCGCTTCGCCTAAGTCGTTGAAAACACAACGGCCAGCGCTGGCATGCGCTGGCCGTGCGGGATTACGAATCGAGAGCTCTACCACTGAGCTACGGTGGCGCGCCCGTAACTTAGCAAAGCCACAGGCTCCATGCTACGGTCCTGCAGCCCGCGCATGCTCCGGGGGTCGAAGCAGCAGCGCATTCACCGTCACGGTCACCGTGCTCGCGCTCATCGCCAGCGCCGCCCAAGCCGGCTTGAGCAGGATCCCCAGCGACGGATACAACACGCCGGCGGCAAGCGGGATGGCGATCAGGTTGTAAATCGCGGCCCAGAAGAGATTCTGCTTGATCTTACGGTGCACACGGCGTGCGAGAACGAGCGCCGTGGGAACGTCGGCCGGGTCGTCCTTCATCAGAATGATTCCAGCTGTCTCGATCGCCACGTCCGTTCCCGCGCCAATAGCGATGCCGACCGTCGCCGCCGCCAGCGCCGGTGCGTCGTTTACCCCATCCCCTACCATGGCCACCCGGCGGCCTTGCTCCTCGAGTCGCTTGACCGCTGCAGCCTTGTCCCCCGGCAATACCTCGGCGCGGACTTCATCGATGCCGAGCGTACGCGCCACTGCCTCGGCAGTGGCCCGGCCATCACCCGTTAGCAGCAGGACGCGGACGCCGAGGTCGTGGAGCACCGCAACGGCACTCTTGGCGTTCGGTCGGATGCGATCGGCGACGGCGATGAGACCGATCGTCCGGCCATCCGCCGCCACGTACAGTGCGGTCTTGGCTTCCGCTCGCAGTCCCTCGGCCTCGCGCTCCAGCCCCGGCGTGACGCCGTTTCGCTCGAGCAGCTTGCGATTACCCACCAGCACGATGCGACCGCCCACGGTCGCCTGTACGCCCTGGCCGGGGACGGCCTCGAAATGGGAGGGCGGATCGACCACAAGCGCGCGCCGCTTGGCCGCTTCCACAACCGCGGTAGCGAGTGGGTGCTCCGACTGCGCATCGGCGGCAGCAGCGAGCCGGAGAATCTCTGCCTCTTCCACGCCTGCCGCGGGAATGACATCCGTCACTGACGGCCGACCTTCGGTGAGCGTGCCGGTCTTGTCGAAGATGACTGTGTCTACTTGGGCAGCCGCCTCGAGAACCGTGGCGTTCCGGAACAGCACGCCGGCCCGCGCTGCCCGCCCCACGCCCACCGTGATCGCCGTCGGAGTCGCGAGCGCGAGCGCGTCTGGACAGGCGATCACGATGGCCGCCACCGCAGCCGACAGGGCGAACGCGACGCCTTGGTGTCCAAGCACCAGCCAGACCAAGAACGTGACGACCCCGGACGCAAGCGCCACGATGACCAGATACTTACCGGCGAGGTCCGCCAACCGCTGCGCCGGCGCCTGCGACGACTGTGCCTCCCGGACCATCGCGACGATGCGAGCGAGCGCCGTATCGGCGCCGACTTTGGTCGCGCGGAACCGGAACGCGCCCTGCTGATTGCGCGTCCCGCCCACGACCTCGTTGCCGGGCCCCTTCGCGACCGGGACCGGCTCCCCCGTGAGCATCGATTCATCCACGTAGCTCGATCCTTCGGTCACGGCACCGTCAACCGGGACGGTGTCGCCCGGGCGAACGACAAGGACGTCGCCCACCGCGATGGCTTCGAGCGGCACTTCCTCCTCTTGCCCATCCCGCACCCGCCGCGCGGTGGGCGGCGCGAGCTCGAGCAGCGCCTCGACCGCCCGGCCGGTGACGAAGCGGCTCCGCATCTCCATCCAGTGGCCGAGCAGACTGAAGGCGGTCAGCATCGCCGCGGCGTCGTAGAACGGCTCGCCCCGTAAGCCGAATGTGACCGCGGCCGAGTACACATAGCTCACGAGGATACCGGTCGCGATCAGGGTCATCATGGTGAGCTCGCCCTGCCGCAGCGAGCGCGCCGCAGACGACACGAATGGCCACCCACCCCACCAGACGACGATCGACGTCAGGACGAAACTCAGGAGCCCGGGCGACAGCCCAAAGGGCGGCGCGAGCGCGCGGCCGAACAGCGAGGTGCCAAGCGGCGAATAGAGGATGATCGGGACGGTGAGGATCGCCGACCCGATGAACCGGCGAAGCATGTCCTGCACCATGTGCGCCCCGTGTCGGGCGTGCGGATCTGGCGCATGGTGGTGGTGATGTGGTTCCATCGAGCCCGCGGTCCTCAGTCGACCTGCGTCTGCACCACCGGCCCGAGCTGAGCCGGCGTTCCCGACGCGATCACCAGGTAGCGACGCTCCATCGCGGTTTGGGCCCGTACGATTTGCCGGATCGGTCCGATCGCGTCGACGACGGCCGCTCCGGCCGGATTGGTGGTGAATGCCGCGAGCGGCTCGAGCAGGCCAAGCCCCTCCCGGCGCGGCGCCAGCGCGAGGACGTACGGCTTCCCAGGCTCGAGCCCGGTCACCGCGGCCTGGAGCACTTGAATGAGTCCCTGGTCGAACAGCGACACGCTCGTGGGCTGGCCGCCGCCGGGCGCCGCGAGGGTAATGTGGGCCGCCTCGCCGGCGACACCGAGGGGTTGGAGAGCTTCCGTTCCGGCACCCGCTCCCGTCGGGACGGCGTCGGACACGTAGATCACCGCCTGCGGCGCCTGCCCGATCGGGATCGTCGCGACCACCTGATTCGTCAGCGTGTTGATGGCGACCAGCCGGTCGTCGTTCTCCAATCCCACGTAGACCCCGGTCCCGTCGCCCGAGTCCCACACGCCATGGGGCAGCTTCCCGACCGGGATCGTCGCCACCTTGGAGAAATCGTCGGTGCGGTAGACTTGGACCTGGTTCAAGCCCCCAACGGTCACATACGCGAAGGTGCCGCGCGAATTCCGCACGATCTTCACGTGGTTCGTGATCGGTCCGGTCGCAAGGACCTTCAGCACCGCGAACGGCGGGCGCCCGCTGAATGCCATGGTCTTGCCGACGTCCTTCAGCGTGAACCAGACCTGTTCGCCGTCTGGCGTGACGGCGATGTTGGGGCAGAACGGACTCTCCTGCGGCACCCGGCCGACGATCTGGTGATCCTTCACCGTGATCACGACCGTCTCCGGGTTGAAAGACGAACAGACGAACCCGTACTGGCCGTCGGGAGAAAAGATCTGCATGCCCGGTCCGCCGGGGACGATGATCCGGGCTTTCTCTTCGTACGTGTGAGCGTCCAGGATGGCGACATAGTTCTCGCCGCGCACCGTGACCCATACCTCGGACCCGTCCGGAGTGAAGAACGCCTCATGGGGAGATCGCCCGACGTAGGTGATGTGCTTGACCGTGTTGGTCGCGGTCTCGATGAATGCCACCGAATTCGAGCCGATCGAAACCACCACGATGGTGTGGTGATCGGGCGAGAACCCCAGGCCGTGCACCAACGCCTGCCCGCGGTACAACGGGCTGAAATTGCCGGGCGCCGGATCTCCCAGGCGAATCACGCCGACCAGGCTATTGTCCGCCGGATCGGTGACGGAAACGGTGTTCGAGAACTGCTCCGCCGCGTACACGCGGTCCCGGTGACTGACGGGAATCCCCTGCCCCGCGAGGTTGCGCTCGGGTGTAAGGGCCGGGGCCGTCACGAGCGCGGCCATGGCGACGACGGCTTTCATTTCAGGGCCAGCCGCATCGCCGCGATCTCCTGCTGCTGCGTCACGACGATCTCCTGCGCCATGCGCCGCAGCTGCTCATTTTTGCCGTAACGGAGTTCGGCTTGCGCCATGGCGATGGCGCTCGCGTGATGCGGGATCATCATGGCGACGAAATCACGGTCCACATCACCGGATGGTCGGATTGCCATGGCCTTCATCATTAGCTCCACTGCGGCACTGCTGGCGGCGATGAACGGCTCGTCCGCAGGGCCGTCAGTCCGTCGCACCGCGGAATCGCCAGCCGCGCGCGTGCAACCCACGACCGCTGCGGTGAGACCGAGGGCCAAGAGCGCGGCCAGGCACGGCCGCACGGCCCTCTTCGGCATAGTGAATCTCCATTCGAGTCGATTGGTGCAAGTCATTGTTGTCTCCGGGTCATGAGTGGTTTCCCGGCCGCGAAGGCTGAGCGGGATTGTGGCCCTCATGACGCCGTCTCATTTGCAGGCCGCATGCCGGTAGTCAGCCCATCGCAGCCTTCCCGGCAAGTTGCTACGGTGCCGGGTGTTCGCTCGGCACACGGCCAAGTGCAGTTGCGGGTGCGACCGCTGGCTTGATGCCGAAGGTCGAGCAGAACTGCGCGAAAGCCGACAGCGCCTGGTCCATGGGACCCTCGGTGCATGCCCGGCATCCCGTCCATTTTCATACCGCCTCCGCTGGCGCCTGCGGGCCGCAGTTGGAGATAGATCGCCGCTCCTGCCGGCGGAGCGCTGCCGTATACAGCATTCAAGCTTGACGGGACGAAGTTCACAGACCCACGCACGCCTACTCCGGCAGCGAGCCCTGCGACGGTCCCGACGGTGCGCTGAAACCCGAGCGCGAGCGCGCCGACATCGTACTCCGTCGTCGGGGGAACCGACGGAATGACAAGCTCCGCCGCGCTCTTCCGCACGTACTCGGCGCGACCGAAGAAGGCGTTCCTACCGTCCAGGTCGAGCGTACTCTCCAACACGACGCTGCTCGCGAGCGACGCGGGCCCAATCTGGTCGTTCGCGCCGTAGATCAAGGCGCTCGACCAGGTCCCCCTCGTACCGACCGGCTGGGTGGTCAGCGCGGACGCGCCGAGTCGGTGGAGGGACTCGTCGGGGTTGAGCGCTTCCGGACCTGTCAGATAGGCGTACCACGCGGACACGCTCCAACGCGGTCCGGGATTCACGGTCAAACGGGCGCTGTAGGAATCGAGCCGTCGGCCCGCGTAGTCGAAGTTGGTTCGAATCTCGTCGGGCTCCCGGCCGTTGAACCACGAAGCTTCGAGCTTCGCGCTCCGCGTAAAGACGCCGGCGGTTACGACCCCGAACGTGATGTGGGTGCCGTCCTGCCAGTGATGGGAGATCGGCGCCAACGGATCGTCCGCCGCGGACGGCCGGTGCGGGAAAGCCACCGGGCCCACCGCCGGCTCGCCGACCGGCGCGAGGTAGAGCGAGAGCCCAAGATTGCGAGCCACCGGCCGCTCGTAGAGGGCCGAGAGCTCCATGAACAGGTCGTGCGGGTGCTGCCGATCGTGCAGCAGCGCGCCCTGGTAGGACTCCCCCGATTGGACCAGCAGCGGGTAGCCTCGGCTGCCGATGGTCCACGGCTCGGCGCTGAGCATCGCCCGGAGCTGCAATTGACCGCCACCCAGCGGCCGGCTCGCAGCTGCCATCGCCCAATTGACGATTCCCAGCTGGTTGCTGCCGCGGGAGTCTCCCTGCCAGTCGTATTGAACAAAGCCCTTCCCGTGGAGCATCACGGTCCAACGCCCCAGCGTGTAGTGGGCGGCGTGCATTGGGGAGGCGTCGGGAAGCCACGAGGTACCGGATCCCATCCGCGTCTCAGGAATGCCGAGCGGTCCTGGGTTCATCTCCATGGGGTGTTGCATGTGCACTTGCGCGCGGAGCGGCGACGCCGTGCCGGCGATGAGCACCAGCAAAAGCCTTCGCATATCATTCTCCTCAAGCCAAAGTCGGAAAGCGCGCGCCGCTCGCGCGACGCGGACGCACTACATCTAGGATGGCCGACTTAGGCTTGAGGCGGTGGAGAGAGTGGTGATGCGAAGTAGGAAACGAAGGTAGTGCTTGGTCCCAGAACTCCCGTACGGGATGCGGCACGCACGCCGACCGACACCTTGGCCGACACTCCCGCCGCGGGACCTCCCGTCGGGCACGTGCTCCCGGCAGCGCAGCCGAGTCCGGTTGCGTCCTGGTGGCACGCTTGGGCCGATGGTTGAGCCACGAGTGCGGCGAGATGCGCGGCGTGCTCGTGCCTCGCGGCTCCGTGGTGACCCGAGTGCATGTCGCACGGGGCTGCCGCCTGCGCCAGCAGGCTGACGCACATCGGTAAGCCGCTGCCGACGGTGGCGACGGACAGTGCGACCGCGAGACAGATGGCTCGCACGGGGGTGGGTGCTCGGGAGCAGTGAATCACGGTGGTCGCTAAGATAACACGCCGGACCGCCGACAGTTCCTCACTCTTCGCCTAGTTCGGTTTTTTGACGTTCACGTTGTCCAAAGCCGCTCGGAGCCCCTCAGCGAGTCTGACCGCATCCCCCACGGCCCAGAAGTGCATGAAGAAGAGCCGCGGCTGTTCGTCCAGCATGTGGTTGTGAACGGCCGTGACCTCAACGCCATGCTCGCGCAGGGCGCGCAATACTGGATTCACTTCCGCCGCGCGGAGCACGAAGTCACCCGTGATCGCCGCGTTCCCAGCGCCTGTCGCCTGGAAGTAGACCGATCTTCACCAGCGGGAGAGCCCGCGGGTGTATTATGGAGCGTGCCTCGACACACCAAAGACCAATTCCCCATCGCCCCGCCGATCGAGCCGATGCTCGCCAAGCTGGCGGACGCGCTGCCCGATGCGGGGCCCTTTCTGTTCGAGCCCAAGTGGGATGGGTTCCGCGCGATCGTGTTTCGCGGCTCCTCGGACGTCTA
>Ga0209471_1000827_pt1 | contig 19371 bp, 15 predicted proteins | sample GraSoiAngelo_128_FD_185885 | JGI IMG/M metagenome (GOLD analysis project Ga0209471, IMG submission 185885) | Grasslands soil microbial communities from the Angelo Coastal Reserve, California, USA - 14_0927_12_20cm (SPAdes) (version 2) | ecosystem: Environmental > Terrestrial > Soil > Grasslands ...
GGTTGCCTCAAGCGGCCAGGCGCGCGTTGTCTTAAGGGGACCTGACTTCGCATGGCGTCGAAGATTCACCTTCTGTGTAGCGAGCCCCAGGTACGGGCCGTGCTCCGCGCCTGGCTCGACCGGGCGCAACTCGATCCGCCGATTCCCGTGTGGATCGACGTGCGGCTGGAGCAGCCCCCTACTCTCACCGACGACCCCCGGCCGGTATTCCGGCAACCGGGGGTCGTGGTGCGCGCAGATCCGTCCGACGGCGGGGTCCACCTCACCTGGGAGGCCGCACCAGCCGTCGCCGAGGTGCACGCGACGCAGCCGCAGGCGTGCGTGACCCTGTCGCCGTCCGCCGCCGCCCGGCTGGACGAGTGCACCGACACGTTCCTGGTCACGGTGCTGATCTTTCTGCTACGCCGCACCGGCTGGCACCACATCCATGCCGCGACGGCGGTGGACCCTGCCGGGCGCGGCTGGCTGCTCGCCGGCGACGGCCAAGCGGGGAAATCGACCACCGCTGCCCTGCTCGCCACGCAAGGGTGGCGCGTCGGCACCGACGACACGGCGTTCCTCGCGCCGCTGAACGGATGCGTCACCGCGGTGGCGTATCGAGCGCCCATCGCGCTGCGCCCGCCCGGATATCGCCTGCTCGGCCGGTTGGGCGGCACGCTGTTGCCGCGGCGGCGCAAGCTGGGATACTGGCCGGAAGAGCTCGGCGGCAGATTCGCGGCCCGCGTGGTACCCGACGTCATCCTGTTCACGTCAGTGGGGATCGGGCCGACGACCGCGACGCCACTCGGAGCGCGCGAGTCCCTGGCCCAACTCGTGCGGTGGTCCGCGTGGGTGATGCTCGAGCCCGATTTCGCCCAACAGCATCTGGAGCTCCTCGCCGATCTGGCACGGCAGGCGAAGAGCTACCGCGTGACCTTGGGGCCCGACCTGTTTGCCCGGCCGGCCCGACTGACGGAGTTGCTCGCGTGACCGTGCGCTATCTGCGGCATCCAGAGCTGCGCTTCACCGCCGTCGAGGGCGAAGGGGTGGTGCTGCATCTCCGCACCCGGCGCTACTTCACGGTCAGCGAAAGCGGGTTGGCCGTGCTCGAAGCACTCGCCGCGCCGCGCACGCTCGAGGAGCTCGTCCCCGTGGTGCTCAACCGCTACGAGGTGACCCCGGAGCGGGCGGAACAGAGCGTCCGCGACTTCCTCGAGCGCTGCCTCACCGCCGACCTCCTGGCGGTGGAGCGGGTCGGGTGACGCGTCGGCTCTCCGTCACGTGGCGGCTCCGGGCCGCCGGCGTGGCGCTCGTCGTCCCACCGCTGCTGCGTGTCGCGTCCTTCGCGCGCGTCGTCACCTGGCTCGGCCCGGGCGTGCGCCCGCGGGCCGTGCCCGCCCGCGAGCTGGACGCCGCCGCGCTGGCGCGCTGGGTGGACGCCGTGCTCCGGCGGCTCCCCGGCCCCTGGCACCACACCTGTTTGAAGCGCAGCGTCGTCCTGTACCATCTGCTGCACGCGGCGGGCCGCCCGGTCGAATTGTGCATCGGGGTGCGCCGCACCAAAGGCAGCGGTGAGACTCTCGCCGCACACGCCTGGCTCGTGCGCGACGGCACACCGTACCTCGAGCCCGACCCCGGCGTTTCACTCGCGCACACGATGATCGCCCGCTTCCCCGAGCCCCACACCGCCCCGTCCGTCGCATGCATCCCGCAGAGCTCCTAGCCCACACCCTCCGGCTCGGCGGCGGTTTCGACACCGGGCGGCTCGCCGCGGAGTGGCGCGAGGCCCGTACCACCGGGCTGGTCCGGCTGGTGGAGTTCGAGCGGTGTGCGCTCTGGCTCGAGCGGCGCTTGCGACAGATCGGCGCGTGCGCCCTGACCGAGCATGGCTTCCCCCGCTGGCTCCGCCAGCGCGCCCACGCGGAAGCGGCGGGGAACCTGCTGGTCGATGCGCAGGTGGCGGCGGTCGCGCGGCGGTTGGCCGAGTGGGACGTGCCCCACGTGTTCCTCAAGGGGACCGCCCGGCGGATCGCCTCGGATCTCTACCCGTTCGCGGACGCGCGCGCCACCCACGACGTCGATGTGCTCGTCCCGGCGGCGCGCGCCCAGGCGGTATGGGACGGGCTGCGGCGCGTCGGCTACGAGCCGGCGCTGCCGCCTGGAGAGGCGCCGCCACGACCGGAACACCACCACCTGCAGCCGCTGTGGGACGGCGCCCGCGTGGCGGTCGAAGTGCATTGCTCGACGTCGCCCGCGGTGGCCCCCGACCTCGCGTGGGACCGCGCCAACGCGCACGCCCGCGACATCACCCGCGACGGGCTGCGGCTGCGCATCCCCTCCGCGACGGAGCTGTTGTGGAACGGGATGACCCACAGCCTGCGCCATCGCGCCAACGCCTTCCGGCTGCACTTCCTGCTGGACGGCGCGGCGATCTGGGCGAGCGGGGCCCCGCTCGATTGGGGAGAAGTCCACCGCCGCCTGGCAGCGGGTGAAGCCGGCCGGCTCGCTCGCGCGGGGGGCTGGCTCGGCGCCGCGGCGTGGCTCGCCGCCGCAGGTCGGCCGAGCGCGATCGCGGGCGACGTACGCCACTTCGATGTGCCCGCCGCCGTGCGACGCCGCTGGGCCTTGCTGCGACACATCGCGGTCGACGGCCGAGTGGGAGAGCTGCTGTGCTGGTGGACGAACGCGTGGGGCCCGGCCCCCCGACCCGCGCTGGCGTGACCGCGACGCCGGTCAGCCGGCGACGCGGCGCCACACGTGCGACAGCCGCACCAGCCCGACACCTTCCGCTTCGCTGTGAATGATCCGGAACCGAGCGGCCCGCTTCACGACCAGCAGCGGCGCCTCGGCCAGGCGATGCTCCAGCACGGCCACGTGCACCGCGTAGGTGCCGCCGCTCAAACCCAACTGGCGGTACTCCACCTCGAGCACCACCGGCTCCCCCGCGCGCGCCGCGATATCGATCCCCTGCCGATTCGAGCGGGTGCCGTGCAGGACGTGCCAGTCGCGCGCGATCTGGACGCCGACCGTCGCCCGTGCGACGTCACGCGTGGCGCGTAGTCGGATCCGCACCGTCATCGGCTGATCCATGGCGAGCGCCGGCGTGACGCCGTCGGCGTGGCCGTCGACCTGGACCCCCTCGACGACCAGTGGACTCCGGGTCACGTCGCCCTCGATCTGGCGAGCACCCGCGGGCTCGGCCTCGATGAGGCGTTCGTAGGCTTCGAATGCTTCGCCCGGCGTGCCGGCGGCGGCCATCCGGCCCCGATCGAGCAGCAGCGCCTGATCGCACAGCTGCTCGACGAGGTACCGCTCGTGCGACACCAGCACCATCGTCACTCCGGCGGCCTTGAACCCCAGGATCCGTCCGAGACAGCGGTCCCGAAACGCGGTGTCGCCCACGGCAAACGCTTCGTCGATCAACAAGATCTCCGGGTCCAGGTGCGCGGCGATGGCGAACCCGAGCCGCAACGCCATGCCCGACGAATACCGTTTCACGGGCACATCCGCGAACGGCTCCAGCTCGGCGAATGCGAAAATGGCGCCCGCCTTGGCGCGCAGCTCCCGCCGCCCGAGCCCCAGCACCGCCCCTTGCAGGAAGAGATTCTCCCGGCCGGTGAGCTCGCCGTGAAACCCGCCGCCGAGATGGCTGAGGAGACTGAGCCGCCCGGTCGCGCCGATCGCGCCCCGCGTGGGGTGCATCATGCCGGCGATGAGCCGCAGCAGCGTCGACTTGCCCGACCCGTTCCCGCCGATGATGGCCAGGGCGGTGCCCGGCTCGACCCGGAACGACACGTCCTGCAGCGCCCAGAACACGCTCGGCGCGGTTCGCGGATCGGGGGGGGAGCGCCGCCACAGACGCGTGGTCAGGTCGGCGAGGGTGCGCTCCCGCAGCCGATAGCGCTTCCACACGCCCGCGACCGAGACCGTGCCGGGCATGTCCCTACACCGACTCCGCGAAGAACGGCTCCGCGTACCGGAAGACCAGCGCCCCGGCGACGAGCAGCACGCCGCCCACCACCACAGGGTACCCGAGGGCGCCGGGGCCAGGGACCGCTCCCCCGAACAGCGCGCGCCGCAGCGTATCGAACAGGGCGACCAGGGGATTGAAGTCGTACCACCGGCGGTACGGCGCCGGCACCACGGAGGCCGCGTAGGCCACGGGCGTCAAGAGCAGCCAGATCCGGACGCCGACGTCCACGAGGTGCGTCACGTCGCGATAGAACACGCTCAGCGCCGACGTCGCCAGTGTGAGCCCGGTGACGATCGCCACCACGATGACGGCAATCGGCACGACCCACAACAGCTCGAGCGACGCCGACGCGCCGCGCACGGCCAGCCAGACCGCGAGCAGGGTCCCCGCGAGCAGCGCGTCGATCGCCGCTCCGGCGAGCGCCGACAGCGGGATGACGGCCTTGGGAAAAACGGCCTGCGACACGAGGCCGGCGTGCGCCGTAATGCTGCGGGTACCGCGCGACAGACCCCCCGCCACGAAGGTCCACAGCACGATGCCCGAATACGCGAACAGCCCATAGGGAACGCCGTCCGATGGCGCCCTGAGGAACACGCCGAACACCATGACGTACACGACGAGCTCCACCACGGGTCGGCCGAAGACCCAGAAGGGGCCGAGAAACGTCTGCTTGTAGCGGGCCTTCAGGTCGCGCAACGTGAGCTGGTACAGCAGATACGACCAATCCGCGAGACTAGCCACAGGCCTGCCGCCCGCCCGTGACACCCGCCTGGTCCAGGACCAGCCGCGCGAACGGAAACGCGCTCGTGAACGCCGGAGACACGGCGTTCAGGATGTGGGTGGAGCGCTCGCCCGGTTCCACCACGAAGTCCATGACCAGGCGATGGGTGGTACGATCCACCAGCTGTGCCCGGATGCCGACCTTGGAGCTGCGCGCGAGGTGCTCCGGACCGAGTCGCGGCACGAGCGCGCGCGCGGCGGCGACGAAGCGCGACTTGAGGAAGCGCAGCGCCTCCATGTGTGCGAACCGGCGAAATCCCTGCTCGTTGCGCGCATATTGCGCGGCCACCTGCAGCAGGATACCGGCCGCTTCGCCGGGCCGGATGCCCCGTGCGCCGCGGTAGTTCTCCCGCCCCAGCGCCGGCACCGCCGTGGGGCCGACCGCGACGGTGCCGTCCACGTCCCTGGTGAAATGGATCCCCAGGAACGGCACCCGGAGGTCCGGTACCGGGTAGATGAGTCCGCTGACGCGGACCCCCGAGTCGGGGACGAGGCGGTAATACAGGCCCTTGAATGGCAGCATGCCGTACCGCCCGCCGGCGCCACAGGCCTGCGCCACGCGGTCGGCGTGCAGGCCCGCGGCATTGAAGAGGTGGCCGTAGTGCACCTCCAGGCCACCCGCCCGAAGCCGTCCGCGCGCCGGGTCGATCTCCCCCACGCGGTGACCGAGCAACAGCTCGACACCTGCGCTCGTGAGCGTGTGGGCGAGGTGGCGCAGCACGGCTTTGGGGGCGACGACGGCGGTCTCGGGAACATGCAGGGCCCGGCCGGTGGCGGACCGGGCATCGGGTTCAATCTCGCGGAGTTGCTGCGCGTCAATGAGCTCCGCGCGGGCGCCGTTGCGCCGCGCGCGCTCCAGCAGCAGGTCCAGCGCCGCATCGTCCTCTGGCCGCGTCGGGACGACGACTTTGCCGGCGCGCACGATCGGCAGGTGATGCTCGCGGCAGTAGGTGGCGAGCTCGCGGGCACCCTCGGCGCACATCGCGCCCTTGAGCGACCCCTCGGGGTAATAAATGCCCGAGTGCAACACCCCGCTGTTCCTGCCGCTGGCGTGCTCCCCGAGCGCATCCTCTTTTTCGAGCACGACCACGTGGTCGGCGGGGTGCCGGCGCTTCAACTCCCGGGCCACCGCCAGGCCCACGATGCCCGCGCCCACCACCACAAAGTCGGCGGTGCGAGGTTCGTTCATGGGGCCCCGGCGCGCGCGCCGAGCCCGGACCCCGCCCGAGTCAAAAGGCGCGCTTCAGAGCGTAGATCGCGACGGGGATGCTGAGCAAGGTCGCCCAGAACCTGACGTTGTCGTACGCGTGACCCGGCACACCCGGCACGACGAAGCGGTCGCCCGCGCGCAGATTCATCGCGTCGAACGTGCGGCCCTCGGTGAACGCGAGGCGCAGCTCGTTCCCCTGCAGGATGCGCGTGCCGGCCCGCTCGATGCGCACCTTGTCGAGCTTCGCATCCTGGGTCGGGCCCCCGGCGGCCGTGAGCGCATCGGAGAGTGCCGCATCGCTGGCGACGAAGTAGAAGCCCGGCTTGGCGACCGCACCGGCCACCGAGACGCGGACCAGCGCCTTGGCGTGCACCACCGGGTCCTTCACGAAGCGGGCGATCTCTTGCGTGAGATACGGTTGCAGCTCCGCCCGGAGCACGCCGCGCAGCGAGATCGAGCCGAGCACCGGCAACACCAGTTCGTGACCCGCCCCGACGGTGAACGTGTCGGAGAGTTGTCGCTCGATCGTGCGCGGTTGCTGCACCGGCACAGGCCGGTCGGGGTGCTGCGACTCGCCCTCGACGGTGAGCACGATGCGATCGCCCTGCTGGAAGTCCCCATCGGTGAGCCGCGCGTGGATGGCGGCGGCGAAGCGAGACGAATCGCGTTGCGCGAGACCTTGCAGCACCACGCGCGTCGCCTGTAAGGCGGCCTCCGAGTCGGCGGCTTGCTGCGCGCCCCCGGGTCGCGGCAGCGCCAGACAGCACAGGCCGAGGGCCAACGTCGCGGGCACAATTCTCAAGTGAGTCATGGTGTTACTCCACCGTCACGCTCTTTGCGAGGTTACGTGGCCGATCCACATCGCACCCTCGCAATACCGCGATGTGGTAGGCTAGGAGCTGCAGGGGAATCGTGGTGACGACCGGTGAGAGCAGGGACGGCGTCGCCGGGACGCGCAGCTGGTGGTCGACGAGCCCACCGAGGTCGCCGTTTCCCTGCGTCGTGACGGCGATGATGCGGCCGCCCCGTGCTTTCACCTCTTGCATGTTGGACAGCACCTTGGCATACACCTCGTCTTTCGGAGCCACAAACACCACGGGCATATCGCGATCGATGAGCGCGATGGGCCCGTGCTTCATCTCGGCCGCGGGATACCCCTCGGCGTGGATGTAGCTGATCTCCTTCAGCTTCAGGGCGCCTTCCAGCGCCACCGGAAAACTCACGCCCCGGCCCAGGTACAGAAAATTGCGTGCATCGGCGCACGACTGAGCGAGCGCCTTCACCTCGGGCTCCAACTCGAGCGCGCGCGCCACCAGGTCGGGAAGCCCGGCCAGCGCACAGGCCACCGCCTGCCCCTGCTCCAGCGACAGTCCGCGGTGGCGCCCCACGTACAGGCCGAACAGGATCAGCGCGGCGATCTGTGCCGTGAACGCCTTGGTCGACGCGACGCCGACCTCGGGGCCCGCATGCAGATAGATGCCGCCATCCGCTTCCCGGGCGATCGTGCTCCCCACGACGTTCACGATGCCCACCACCGGCGACCCGAGGGCGCGGGCCGTGCGCGTCGCTTCCAGTGTGTCGGCGGTTTCACCCGACTGGGAGATGGCCATGATCAGCGTGCCGGGCACGTCGATGTGGCGGCGGTAGCGATATTCGGACGCGTACTCGACGACCACCGGGATGCCCGCCAGCTCCTCGATGACGTGGCGTCCCACCAGGCCGGCGTGCCACGACGTCCCACACGCTACGATGACGACGCGGCGCAGCTGGCGGCAGGCGTCGGGCGCCAGGTTGAGCCCGTCGACCCGCGCCGTGCCGGTGGAGAACAGCACCCGCCCCCGCAAGGTGCTGCGGATCGTCTCGGGCTGCTCGCAGATCTCCTTGAGCATGAAGTGGGGGTAGCCACCCAGCTCGATCGCCTCGAGGTCCCAGTCGATGTCGTCGATCGAGCGCACCTGCACGTGCGACTCGTCGTCCAGCACGTGACACCCGGCCGGCGTGAGCACGGCGATGTCGCCGTCCTGGAGGTACATGACGGACCGCGTGTGCTCGAGGATGGCGGACGCATCGGAGGCGACGAAATATTCGTCCTCCCCGATGCCCAGCAGCACCGGCGAGCCTCGCCGGGCCACCACGATCTTGCCAGGCTCGTCCGCGGTGATCACGGCGAGGCCGTAGGTCCCGTCCACGCGGCGCAGCCCGGCCGCCACGCGCGCCTCCAACGTGGCGCCGGGCGCGGTCTCGACCAGATGGGCGAGCACCTCGGTGTCGGTGTCGCTGGAAAACCGGTGGCCGTCGCGCTCGAGTGCCGCGCGGAGCGGGCCGGCATTCTCGACGATGCCGTTGTGCACCAGCGCGATGCGCCCGGTGCAATCGCTGTGGGGGTGCGCGTTGCGCTCGGTCGGCGCCCCATGCGTGGCCCAGCGCGTGTGGGCGATGCCGCTCGTGCCCTGCACCGGCTCGACGGTGAGCCGGTCGCGCAGCCCTTCGACCCGCCCCGCCAGCTTGGTGACCACCACGCCCGCGCCATTTTGCAACGCCACCCCCGCGGAGTCATACCCGCGGTATTCGAGACGGCGCAGCCCTTCGAGTAAGATCGGCGCCGCTTGCCGCACGCCGACGTAGCCTACGATGCCACACATAGCTCACCCCTCTCGGGGCGTCGAGTTGCGCGTCCGCGGTACACGCCGCGTGGACCCGGCCACGCCGAACCGCGCCAGCTGCGACAGCCGCCGCGGCACCGATTCCGCCATCTCGCCCTGGGGGAGCGCCACGCCGCAGCGTTCACAGAGCAGGTCGCTCCGCGCCGCGCCGCTCGGCGTGGCGCCCTCACTCGCGGGCGACCCGCACTCTGCGCAAACGTGACACCGCACGACCGGAACTCCCTTCCGACGATGGTTCTGCCGTCGCTCCGGCCTATATCAAGTTTGAGGCCGACACCCGAGCGGACCGCCTCGCGCGGTCGCCCTATCCGGTACGTCCCAACGAGTTCCGCGCTGGCGTTGCGGCCCGCGCCAACCCACGGCTCGTGCAGCCGCATGCGCCAATCGCGGCACTTGAGCCACAACAATGTGGGTCGGATGAGCGACGCCGGGGCGGCGGCAAACGGCGGAGCCCCGTGTAACCGCCTGTCGGATAACAGACTGGCCCGCGCGCCCGCGGCGCACGCGTAATGCACGGACTGCACAAGCCGTCCGCAGCGGCTCGGCGGCAACGCACACAACCGCTTCCCCAATGCTGGAGGGTACGTGACCCATCGAGTGACGTCCCAGCGCGCGCCCGTCGTGCTGTTTGCCAGTGCGCACGAGTGGTCGTTCCGCGCCATTGAGTCCGTCCTGGCACCCTCGGGATACGTGGTGGTGCGCGCGCATACCGGCCAGGACGCGCTCAAGCGCGCACACGAGACGCCGCCGGATGTCGTCATCATCGACGCGGACCTCACCCGACCGGACGGGTTGAGCGTGTGCCACGTGTTGCGCACCTCACCAACGATCACGCGCGGTACCCCCATTCTCCTCGTCACGCCCGGCCCCACGCCGCGGCAACAACGGATTCAGGCGATCCGGGCCGGCGCATCGGAGTGCCTCAGCCTCCCGATCGACGCGGAAGAGTTTGCCCTGAGACTCGAAGCCATGGTCGCGGCCAAACGCGACGCCGACCACGCCCGGGACCTAGGCCTGGTGGACCAGGCGACGGGGCTCTACAACGCGCGCGGTTTCGCGCGCCGGGCCCTGGAACTGGGATCGTATGCGTACCGCCGCAGCGCGGCCCTCGCGTGCGTGGTGTTCTCACTCGACGCCGACCCGGGCGCCCGAGCCGCGGACCCGGCCGTCGTGGAGCACGTCGCGAGGGTGTTCGGCGCGACGCAGCGCGCTTCCGACGCGGCTGCGCGCCTGGGGCCCATGCAGCTCGCGATCGTCGCGCCCGACACCGACGGTGCGGGAGCCGTCCGACTCGCCGAGCGCCTCGCGCTGGCCGTCGAGCACGCGACCACGGCGCGCCACCTCCCCGACCAGGCCGTCCGACTCCGCGCCGGTTACGACGCAGTATCCAATTTCCGTGAGGCTGCGCTCGACCCCGCCGGGCTGCTCCAGCGCGCCACCAGCGCGCTCGAGGCGTCTGCGGCCCATCCCGCGGGAAATTGGATTCGCTCGTTCCAGCCGCCCCGCGCCAGCGTCCCCTCCTAGCGCCCGGCGGCGCGCTTCACTGCGCCGCCGTGAGGATGCGCTTGCGCTGACCCGCCGACTCTTCCTCCCGCAGCTCGTAGCCCTCCGGGAAATACGAGTAACAGCGGTAGGCGCCGTCCTGCCGGATATCGTTCAGCACCGCCCCCAGCAGCCGAATCGGCAGGCGGTCCAGCGCGTCGAGCTTCGTGGCGGCAAGCTCACGATCGGTGACCCCCGAGCGCAGCACCAACAGCAGATTGCCCGTCAGGGTCCCCAGGATGTAGGGGTCGACACCGACCGACAGCGGCGGGCTGTCGACCAGGATCACCTCAAAGCGCGGCCGGAGACTGGCGAACAGCCGCGCCATCTCCCCGGAGCCCAGGAGCTCGGGGCCCAACGACGTGCGCGGGCCGCACCCGATGAACGACAGGCGCGGGTAGGGAGTCGTCTGCAGGATCGCGTCGAGCGGCGTGCCCTCGGTGACCCCATTGGTGAGGCCCGGGACGCGGGCCGCGTTCAGCACGCGGTGCAGCTGGCCGCGGCGGATATCGCCGTCGATGAGGAGGGTACGGTGGCCCGCGTCGGCGAACGCCAGCGCGATATTCGCCGCAACGAACGACTTCCCCTCCCCGCTGCCCGGACTGGTGATGGTGACGAGCAGCGGCCCGGCCGTGCCGTATGCGTGAACCAGGCTGAGGCGGATCCCGCGCAACGCCTCGATGACCGGCCCGGCCGCCCCCGCTCCCCCACCGTTGAGTCCCCGCGCTCCCTTACCGTTCGCCGCGTTCAGGTGCGGCACGGCCCCGAGGATCGGGAGCCCCATCTCCTGTGTCACATGCGCCGGGTCACGCAGCTTGGGATCAACCCGATCGCGCAGCACGGCCGCCAGCACGCCCGCGCCGAGGCTCCCGACGACGGACAGCAGGAGCAGGAACGGCGCCGCGTCCATGAACGGCTGCCGCGGCTCCACTGCGGCATCGAGAATCCGGACGTCGGGGATGCTGCTCGCTTCCGCCAGGCGCGCCTCCTCGGACCGCTGTTGGATGTTGGCGAACAGCTGCTCGGCATCCACCACATCCCGCTGGAGCCGCAGCTCGTCGATGGCCAGCGAGGGGAGTTGGCGGAGGTCCGCGGATGCCCATTCCACCTGACGCACCAGTTCCGCCTCCCGCCGGCGCAGTTCCCCGAGCAGTTGGCGCGTGAGCGCGGGAATCGTCTGCCGCTCCAGCGTGCCGATTTCCCCGGCGACGCGTCGCACCTCCGGATTGGTTTCGGTATAGCGGTAGCGCAGCGCCCGGAGGTCGGCGCGCTTCCCCACCAGCTCCTTGAGGGCGTCCGTCAGCTCGGAAGAGCGCTCCACCGACCCCACGAGCTCCAGCGCGTCCACCGCCAGCCCGGAGTCCGCGGTCTGCGCCAACACGCGCTCGATGGCCGCCCGGTCGCGCTTGAGCTGCTCCAGCGCCACCCGGGTGTCCAGGAAGTTTGCGAACACCGGGTCGCGGCTCTGTCCGACCAGGTCGCTTACGGGAGGCCGCCGCTGCGGAGGCGTATTCGCCCCCGGGGCGAGCGCCTCGGGCGGAATGATCGCGCTCCCCGGCAACACCGTGGCCGTTCGGATCTGGAAGCTTCGCAGCGCGCTTTCGGCGCTGCGCAGATTCGCCTGGGCGTGCTCGAGCTGCGTCGCGAGGATCTTCGTCAGCTCGCTGAGCCGCTTGCCCTTGAGATCGGTGGCGACGTCGACAAAGCGCGTCGCGACCGCGTTCACCGTGGCGGCGATGTACGCGGGGTCCGACCCGCGCAGCGAGATCTGCAGGAAATTGCCGTCGGGATCGAGCTCGACCTGCAGCCGCTGGGCGAGGTTCGTCGCGGCGTCATAGGGTGACGAGACCGAGAACCGGATGGTGCGGCGAGGCGTGAACGCGCTGGCCGGCGGGACCCACACGAATCCCACCGCCCCGCCGATCGAGTCCCCCGCGATGCCGTGTTGCACCTCCCCGCCCTGGGCCGTGAGAAGACGGAAGCGACGACCCGACGAGTCCACCTGCAGCCGATACTCTCCCGAGCGGAACTGGGGCTTGAGCTCGAGCGAGGCGAGCGCCGCCGAATCCTGCTCGCTGTCCCAGCCGAGATACAGGCGCATCCCGCGCGCTACACTGTCCAGCACGACGTAGGAGCGCGCCAGATTCACCCATCCACTGGCCCCGAGCAGCTGCCCGGAGTGGATCGGGCCCGGCGTAGCCTGATCCCGATCGGGGCGGTGCCCGCTCCCATCGATCCAAATGTTCGCCGTCGCGGCGTAGAACGGCAGGGACGGCACCACCAGCTTGGTGGCCACGACGCCGAGGGCCGTCCCGGCGAGGGTGACGATGATTACGAGCCGCTTCCACCGCTTGATGGACCCGAAGTATCCGCGCCACTCCTCCTCCGGCGGCGTGTCGCCGGACGGCGGCAGCCGGTATCCGAGCGACGTGCCCCGCCCGCCCCGCGTCCTGCCGTGACCCAACGGCACCGTGTCGCCCCCCTGGGGCCCTACTGGTAGATCGGTCGCCATCGCGGTCTCACGGCCTCCCTCGGGTGCCTGCGCCGCCGGCAGCGAACGGGACCAGGCGTGCCGGCGCACCGCGCCACCGCAAGGCTAGTACCGCGAGCGCCCGTCACTCGCGCGACGCCACTGTCTGGGCGGCAGCCGCGCCACCGCGCGCCTCGTCCGCCCCTGGCAGGGCGGGCGTTGCGGCGGCCGGCAGCAACAGTGTGGCAGATCGCTGACAGCCCCGCTTGACAGGAGGGCCAAATGAGGCGTATTTGGGCCCTTACAACCCGCGTTGCGGGGTCGGCGCCTCGGCCCGAACCCTGCATCTGGCCGGGCGCCGTGCGGCGCTTCGCCAGCGGGTGAGGTGCCCCCGGCGCACCTCCACGTGAAAGCACGGGGCCAGAGGTCGAATCATGAGCAGTCCGTCCATCCCGACAGCGGTTTCAGTCCCGCCCCCGCCACCGGCCCCGCACGGGCCCGAGGCTCCCCCCCTCCAAGACGACGTCACTCGCCTGCTGCCCATCAGCACCGCGTCACGCGCCAGCGTGCGGATTCTGATCGTGGACGACGAGCGTACGCTGCGGGAGAGCTGCGCAACCTTGTTGCGCAGCCAGGGTTACACGGTGGCCGTGAGCGGTCGCGGGGATGAGGCGCTGCAGACCCTCAAGAGCTCGCCCTTCGACATCGTGTTGATCGATCTGTACATGTCGCAGGTGCTCGGGCTGGCCCTGCTGCGGGCCGCGCTGGACGTACGCCCCGACATACTCGTCGTGATGATGACGGGCAAACCGAGCATCGACTCGTCGATCGAGGTGCTGCGGGCGGGGGCCTGGGACTACCTCCCCAAACCATTCTCCGCCACGCACCTGCAAGTCCTGGTGGGGCGTGCCGCCCACACTGTGCTGGTGGCGCGGGAAACGCGCGCGTTGCAGGGGCGGCTCGAGCAGGAACACGGCAACAGTGAGAAGGTGGCGGTCCTAGGGACATCGCCCACGTTCCGCCGGGCGATCGCCCTCGCGCGGCGGGTCGCGCCAACGGACGCCTCGGTGTTCATCACCGGCGAGAGCGGCTCCGGCAAAGAGCTCATCGCCCAGTTCATCCATCATCACAGTCGCCGCAGCAGTCGTCCGCTCGTGGCGATCAATTGCGCCGCGTTGCCGGAGACGCTACTCGAATCGGAGATGTTCGGTCACTGTAAGGGTGCCTTTACGGGCGCGGTGCGGGACAAGCCGGGCCTGCTGGAGATGGCCAACGGCGGCACCTTGTTCCTCGACGAGCTGATCGAGATGTCCAAGCCGATTCAGGCGAAGCTGCTGCGCGTCATTCAGGACGGCGTGGTGCGCCGCGTCGGCAGCGAGACCACCGACGCCATCGTGAACGTGCGCTTCATCGCCGCCACCAATCAGGTCCCGGAGGACGCCGTCAAGTCCACCGCGCTGCGGGAGGACCTGTATTACCGGCTGCGCGTGGTGCCGATTCACGTGCCTGCGCTGCGCGAGCGGCCCGACGACATCCCGTTGCTGGCGACGCACTTCCTCGCCTACTACTGGAACCGTCACCGCAGCGGGATGCCGGCCCTGCCGAAGCTCACCGAGGCGGCGTTGACCGCGCTGCGCGCGCACTCGTGGCCGGGGAACGTGCGCGAGTTGCAGAACGTGATCGAGCACGCCGTCGTGCTGCTGGAGCCGAGCGCGGACGTCCGGCCCGAAGACATCCCGTTCATCACCGGCAATGGCCAGCGCGCAGCGCCGGCGGCGGCGCCGGGCGCGCTCATCGGCAGCCCGACTGGCGAGAAGTACTACGCGTCGCGCGACCGGATGCTGGCAGAATTCGACCGCCAGTATCTGATCAGACTGGTGCAGCTCGCGGGGGGCAACATGTCCAAGGCGGCCCGGCTGGCGGGCATCGACCGGACGACACTGTACCGTCTAATGGAGCGTCAGGGGATGCAACGCGACCCCGAAGGGCTCGCGCTGACGGAGGACACGTAGCGTCGCACGCGAGCGGCTATGCGACGACACAAGTTGGCACATGTTGCACACTAGAGAGGCTGGCGGACACGAAAGCACCGAGGGGAGAGCGATACAGCGTGCCGCACGCGCCGCCGTCGAGCGACCTCCGCAGGTGGGATGCGTACGCGCCGCCGCGGGTCACTGAGGCGACGGTGTGGAGCGCGGATGCCGACCTGCTAGCGGCCGCAGCGCACGCCGCCGTAACCTGGCGCGCCGAGGGCGCGCGGGGGGGGGCGGCGGGAGATGGCCCGACGCTCCTGCTCGGTTTGGCGGAGGCGGTGCAGCAGGCCCGCTGTGGCAACGCCGTCACCGTGGATGCGCGCGCCGCGTCCCCGGCCGGCTGGCGTCAGCTCGAGCTGCTGCAAACCGAGCTGATCCGCGCCTGGGACGAGGATGGCGCGCGCGTGAGCACGGCCCTCGTTCTCAAGACGTGGAACGCCGTCGAGGCCGTGCGCAAAGCGCTCGAGCGAAGCGGTGCGGAGCACATGGCCTCGCAGCTCGCCGGCCCCGACGGCCTGGAGCTGCTCGTCGAAGTGGCGCACGACCTCCGGTCTCCCCTCACGTCGATCCTGTTCCTCGCGGAAACGCTGCAGCAGGGTCAGAGCGGCGCGGTCAACAAGCTGCAGCACCGGCAGCTCGGCCTGATCTACAGCGCCGCCCTCGGCCTAAGCTCGCTGGCGAGCGACGCGATCGAGCTGGCGCGCCACGGCAACGAGCTGCTCGATGACGGGCCCTCCTCGTTCTCGCTGGTGGCGTTGTTCGATTCGGTGCGCGACATCGTCCACCCGATGGCGGAGGAGAAGGGCCTGACCGTCCGCGTGGTGCCGCAGCTGCCGGACCATCGCCTCGGGAACCCGCTCGCGCTGGGCCGCGTGCTGCTCAACCTCACGACCAATGCGCTCAAGTTCACCGACCACGGGTTCGTCGAGATCCACGCGACGCCGCGCGGGCCGACCCGCTTGGAGTTTGGCGTGCGCGATAGCGGGCGCGGCATCAGTCCGGCGGCGCTCGGCAGTCTGTACGAGCCGTTCCGTCGCAATCCGGGCCGGGAGGGCTTCTGCTTCTCGGGCACGGGACTCGGGCTGGCGATCTGCCGCAAACTCGTCAGCGCCATGGGGTCGGAGCTCCGAGTCGAGACTGACCCCGACAGCGGCACGCGGTTCTTTTTCGAGCTGGAGTTGCCTCCGGCGCCCGAACTGTAGCACTCCGAGTCGGGCTCCCGCCCGCCTGTAGCTCACCCCACCCACAACCAGACGAAGCGCTGCCACATCCGGCGCGCCCGCGAGTCCCGCCAGTCCGTCTAAACCACTGCTGCATCAGCTGTTACGGAAACGCGCACGGCGCATACGCCGGCGCACGGCCCTTGCCTGACGCGTATCCCCGGGTCCGCAAATGCGAGGGAGCAAATGGCAGCACAATTCCGAAGTGGACTGGCGCGAGTGACGACGATCGAGGTGCCGCGGAGCAGCGAGCCGGTCCATCGAGCCGCCCCGGCCCGGGACACCGACCTCAGGTGGCTCAAAGTGCTGGTCAGCGCGGAGACGACGATCTCCGACACGATGCGCGTCATCGACCGCGGCGGCGTGGGGTTCGCTCTCGTCGTGGATGGGGAGCGGCGGTTGCTCGGCGTCGTCAGCGACGGCGACATTCGGAAAGCCCTGCTCGCCGGCGAGGATGCCGCCTCCCAGACCCAGGTCGCCATGACGAAGACTCCCGTGGTGATCACGCTCGTCGACCTGGCTCAGCGATCGCGGCTGGCGGGTGTCGTACGCCTGCTGCAGGAGCGCCAGGCCCGGTTCGTCCCCGTCTTGTCGGCTGACGGGACGGTCGCGGGGGTGCGCCGTATCGACGAGCTCGAGCGGCTGCTCCACAAGCCGCCACTGGCGACGCGACGGGCCGAGCAGGCCGTCCGCCGCACCGTCGGCTCGGTGCTCGTGATCGGAGGCGCCGGTTATCTCGGCTCGGTCCTCACGCGCCGCTTGCTGCATGCCGGCTACCAGGTACGCGCGTTCGACCGGCTGCTGTTTGGGGGACGGCGTGACGGGGAGAGCATGAGGGACCTCCACGCCAACCCCGATTTCGAGCTGATGCGCGGCGATCTGCGACACATCGACGAAGCGGTGGCCGCGCTGGAGGGCATGGACGCGTGCATCTTGCTGGCGGCGATCGTAGGGGATCCGGCGTCGAAGGCCAACCCGCGCGAGACGATCGGCACCAACCTCGTAGCCGCCCAGGCCCTGGCGGACGCGTGCCGCTACCAGCAGATCAACCGTTTCCTGTACGCCTCGACCTGCAGCGTGTACGGGCTCGGCGGCGCGGTGCTGGACGAGACCTCACCGCTCGCGCCGGTGTCCCTCTATGCCCGCACCAAGATCGGATCGGAACAGGGGATTCTGGCGTTCGCGGACCAGAACTTCGCACCGTGCTGCCTCCGGCTCTCGACCCTGTACGGGGCGTCGCCGCGGATGCGCTACGACCTAGTGCTGAACACGTTCGTGCTGAAGGCCTTCACGGAGCGCCGCATCGTCGTCAAAGGCGGCAAGCAGTGGCGCCCGCTGCTGCACGTGCGGGACGCCGCCCGCGCCTTCCACCAGGCCCTGGAAGCGCCGATCGAGTGCGTACGCGGCCAGACGTTCAACGTGGGTTCGGACGCGCAGAACTACCAGATTCTGGCACTGGGGCAGCTGGTGTGCGACGTGCTCCCGGGCGTCGAGCTGGTGATCGAAGACGGCGTTCAAGATCTACGGGACTATCGGGTGAGCTTCGCCAAGATCGAACGAGACCTGCACTTCCGAACGCAGGAAACCGTCGAAACCGCGATTCGGGAAATCTGGGACGATCTGGCGCAAGGTCGCGTCGCGAGCCCGTCAGAACCGCGCTTCTACAACCACCTCGTGGCCTATTGAGCGAGTGCCGTCGCCACTCCCTCACGGTCGGGTAGGAGGTCGATTCCCATGGCGCACACCGTCGAAGCGGCGCGGGCCGACCCTCCGGGACACCGGTCCTCCGCGGTGCCCGCCGGCGCAACCGTCTCGCGCGTCGCGCTGACGCTGCTCGAGACGCTGGACCGGGCAGAAATCCGGTACTGCCATTGGAAGAGTGACCCGCGCGGAATCGACGAGGCGCTTTCAGGCGTCTCGGATCTCGATCTGCTGATCGATCACGCCCAGGCGCAGGCGGCTGGCGCGGCGCTGGCGCGCTGCGGATTCAAGCGCGCCGTGGCGACCCCGGCCATGCGCCATCCCGCGGTGGAAGACTACCTGGCGCTGGACGCCGACACGTCGCGGCTGCTGCACTGTCACGTTCACTATCGCCTCGTCGTCGGTGAGCCCTACCTCAAGGGTTACCACCTGCCGTGGGAAGAGCGGTTCCTCGCGACCCGCCGACCGGCCGCGAGCGGCAGCGGTTGGGTTCCCGATCCCGCGCTGGCCATGCTGTTTCTCTGCACCCGCGCCGCGACCCGGGTGCGGTTCCGCGACCTCGCCGGTACCCTCTTCGGGCGACCGGGGATCGCACCGGGGGCGGCTCGCGAGCACTCCTGGCTGCGCCAGCGCGCGGACCGCGTGGCTGCCGCGGCGTGGTGCACCGAGCTGCTCGGTGCGCGGGTCACGCCCGCATTCGGAACGCTGCTCGCCGGCGAGCTCACCCTGTCGCGGCTGCTGGCCTTCCGACGGTCTCCTGGCCTGGCGCCGCGAGCTGGCCGCCGGCGTCGTGAAGGTCAACGGGCGGCGGTGGCGCATTGCCCGCCCCATTCGGCGCACCTTGACGAACGGCGGCGTGATGGTGGCGTTTCTGGGATCAGATGGCGCCGGGAAATCGACGCTCACCCGGGCGCTCGCCGCCCTGCTCGCCCAGAAGCTCGACGTCTTCCTCATGTACTTCGGCAGCGGGGACGGGCCCGGCTCGTTACTGCGCTGGCCCTTGCGACTCGCGCGGCGAGTCGGCGCCGGACTCGGGCTCGGGTGGCGACCGGCCGGGCAAGCGCGCGCGGCGCGGCGCGCCGGTCCCATCCGGTCCTTTGGACTCGTGCTCTGGGCCCTCACGCTCGCCGTCGAAAAGCGGCGGAAGTTGCGGGCGTCGTGGCGAGCCCGGAGCCGCGGCATGATCGTTCTTACCGACCGCTACCCGCAGGCGCAGCTGGCGGGCTTCAACGACGGCCCGCTGCTGGCTCACCTGGCGACCCATCGCAACGTCGTGCTGCGCGCGCTCGCGCGCTTCGAGGCGGCGCCCTACCACTGGGCGGCGCGGCATCCGCCGGATGTGATCGTGAAGCTCACGGTCACCCGCGAAACGGCCACGCGGCGCAAGCCCGAGACGGGCGCGCATGAAGTGCAGCGCCGGATCGCGGCCATCAGCACGCTCGCGTTCCCGGGGGCGACGGTCGTCCAGATCGACGCGGATCGCCCCTTGGAGCAGGTCCTGCGCGATGTCGAGGGGGCGGTGTGGAGCCACCTCTAGCCACACCCAACGGCAGTGTGTGGGTGGAGTTCGTCGGGCTGCCGGGCGCCGGCAAGTCCGAAGTGTCTCGCGCGACGGCGCGAGTGCTGCGCGCGCGCCATCTGCGCGTCTCCGAGCCGTCCTACGAGATGGACCACGCTACCCCGCCGGCGCAGCGGCTGGCATCGAAGCTCTGGCTGGCCGCGCGCGGGTGGGCTCGGAATCCACGCGAGAGCCGGTTCTGGATGCAGACGCTCGTCGCGGCGCACCAGGACGGCGCGCGC
>Ga0209471_1000831_pt1 | contig 19349 bp, 16 predicted proteins | sample GraSoiAngelo_128_FD_185885 | JGI IMG/M metagenome (GOLD analysis project Ga0209471, IMG submission 185885) | Grasslands soil microbial communities from the Angelo Coastal Reserve, California, USA - 14_0927_12_20cm (SPAdes) (version 2) | ecosystem: Environmental > Terrestrial > Soil > Grasslands ...
CGCGGCCCGGATCTGCGAACCGTCGGCGAGGCCCTCGAGACCGGCGGTGACGACCTCCTCCTCGGACTGCAGGCCGGAGAGGACCTCCAGCCATTCCTCGCCGTCGACGCCCAGCTTCACTTCCCGCCGCTGCACCTTGTCGCCTTGCAGCGCGTAGACGAAGTTGCGACCGTTGCTCATCTGCACGGCGCCGACCGGGACGGTGAGCGCGCCCGGGTGCACGCCGGTGACGATCGAAGCGCGGCCGTACATGCCGGCGCGAAGCTCGCCGCGGCGGTTGTCGAGCTGCACTTCCGCCTCGAGCGTGCGCGTGGCCGGATCGAGAGCGGGCGCGAGCCGCACCACATTTCCGTCCCAGCGCCGGCCGGGCATGGAGTCGAGCTCGATGTGCGCGATCTGGCCGAGCTTGAGCCGCTGCACCTCGCCTTCGTTGACGCTGACGAAGAGGCGGAGCACGTCCACTTGATCGACGGTGAGGATGGCGCCGGTGTTGGTTCCCGGCCCGACCAGCGCGCCGGGATCGAGGCGGCGCGCGGAGACCACGCCGTCGAGCGGCGAGGTGATGCGCGTCTCGCCCAGCTTCACCGCCAGCCCGCCGACCTGCGAGCCCGCGGCGGCCGCGGCGGCTTCGGCGGCGGCGAGCGCGGTCTCCGCCTGCTGCAGCTCCTGCCGGGAGATGCGGCCGCTGGGAGCGAGCGCCACGGCCCGGTCGCGGTTGGCGCGCGCCAGCGCGACCGCGGCCTGCGCCTGCGCCGCGGCGCTGCGGGCGGCGGCCAGTTGATCGGGCAGATCGCTCGGCCGGACCAGCGCCAGCAGCTGACCTTTGCGCACGCGGTCGCCGCGGTCGACCAGCACCGCGTCGAGATATCCGACGCTCTTGACGCCGACTTCGGCCTGCAGCAGGGGGCGCAGATCGACCGGCGCGCGCACACTCTCTTCGACGTCGCGGACGGTCACCTTCGCCACCGCCACCAGCGGCGCCGGCCGGGTGCGCACGGCCTCGCCCCCTCCTTTGCTGCAGGCGGCGGCAAGGCAGAGAAGTGCCAGGAGGGCGTGGCGCACGGGCGGCGTTGTACGCGATGGCCGTTGCGCGTGCAACCATTGCGTTTGCAATCATTGCGGACTAAGGTCCCCGCCCGCCATGGCCGCCCGACCTGATCCCACCCTCACCGAGGAGATCGGCAGGGGCATCCACCGCGTGCGCCGCCTCATCTTGCAGGAGGCGAGCCGCCGTCTGGAAGAGAGAGGCGAGTCGCTCTTCATCTGGCAGATCCTCAATTTCCTCGACCGCTGCGGCCCGCAGATGCAGAGCGAGCTGGCCGAGGGCACCGGCCAGCACCCGACCGGCCTGTCGCGGCTGCTCGAGGAGATGGAGCGCGAGGGGCTCGTGCAGCGGGCCCGCGATTCGCGCGACCGCCGCAAGGTCCGCGTCGAGCCCACCGCCACCGGCCGCCGCCGCCTGCGCGCGGGCAGGCCCTCGGTCCACTCCGCCGTCGAGCAGGTGCTGGAGCCGCTGGGGATGGGCGAGCGGCGCACGCTCCGTGATCTTCTCCAGCGCCTGCTCGACGTCTGAATGTTGCATCCGTGTTTCGGGCGGCGCCCTTCGATTGACGGCGCGAACGGAGCCTCGTTACGGTTTCGTCCGCATGCGCAGACTCCTGCTCTTCCTCGCGGTCGCCGCCTGCAGTCGCGGCGGTGCCGTGAACTACCGCACCGAGGCCATCACCCGCGGCCCGGTGAGCGAGATCGTCAACGCCACCGGCGACGTCTCCGCCATCGTCACCGTCAACGTCGGCTCGCAGGTCTCCGGCATCATCGACAAGCTCTCCGTCGACTTCAACAGCCTGGTGAAGAAAGGGCAGCTGCTCGCCACGCTCGACCCGCGGCTCTTCCAGGCGACGCTGGAGAGGGCCGATGCGGGCCTCGCCTCGGCCAAGGCCAACGTGGAGAAGGCGCAGGCCGCTTTCGCCGATTCCGAGCGCATCGCCAAGCGCGAGCAGGATCTGCGCCAGCAGGGACTCGTCTCGCAGGCAGAGCTCGACACCGCCCTCGCCACTCGCGACTCCAATGCCGCCGCGCTCAGCGGTGCCAAGGCGGCGGTGCTGCAGGCCAAGGCCGACCGCGATCTCGCCGCCACCAATCTCGCCTTCACCCGCATCACCAGCCCGATCGACGGCATCGTCGTCTCGCGCAACGTCGACGTCGGGCAGACGGTGGCGGCGGCGTTCCAGGCGCCCACGCTCTTTCTCATCGCCAACGACCTGACCAAGATGCAGATCCTCGCCAACATCGACGAGGCCGACGTGGGCAAGGTGCGCGAGGGCCTCGAGGCGCGCTTCACGGTCGACGCCTATCCAGGCGAGGTCTTCAGCGGAAAGATCCGCGAAGTGCGCCAGGCGCCGACCACCATCCAGAACGTCGTCACCTACGCGGCGGTCATCGACGCGCCGAATCCCGAGCGCAAGCTGCGCCAGGGGATGACGGCCTCGGTGCAGATCACCGCCGCGCACAAGGACGACGTCCTGCGCGTCGCCAACGCGGCGTTGCGCTGGAAGCCGGAAGACGGCGGCGCGCCGGAAGCTGCGCCGGCAGGGCCGCAGCGGCCGGCGGCGATGGCCCGCGCTGCATCGCCGGCAGCGCGCGGGGGGCGCGAGGGGGGACCGCAGCAGGGCGGCGGCCGGGTGGCGCGCGTCTACAAGAGTGAAAACGGCAAGCTGGTCGGCATGCAGATCCGCGTCGGGCTTTCCGACGGCCAGCGCACTGAAGTGCTCGAAGGTTTGTCGGAGGGCGACCGCGTGATCGTCGGCGGCGCCGACACCGGCAGCCAGCCGCAGCGACCGCGACGTGGACCCTTCTAGCAACAGCGGCGCGCCCGTCGTCGAGACGAGAGACCTCGTCAAGATCTACCGGATGGGCGACGTCGAAGTGCAGGCGCTGGGCGGCGTCTCGCTCACCATCCAGGGGGGCGAATTCGCGGCGGTGATGGGCGCCTCCGGCTCGGGCAAGAGCACCTTCATGAACCTGGTGGGTTGCCTCGACAAGCCGACGCGCGGCAGCTACCTGCTCAACGGCCAGGACGTGGGAGGCCTCTCGCGCGATCAGCTGGCCCGCGTGCGCGGACGCCAGATCGGATTCGTCTTCCAGGGATTCAACCTGCTGCCGCGCACCAACGCACTCGAGAACGTGGAGCTGCCGATGCTCTACCAGGGCATCGCCGCGCGCGATCGCCACCAGCGGGCCGCCGAGGCGCTCGAGCGCGTGGGACTCGGCGACCGGCTCCATCACACCCCGGCGCAGCTCTCCGGCGGCCAGCAGCAGCGGGTGGCCATCGCGCGCGCGCTCGTCAATCGCCCGACCCTGCTGCTTGCCGACGAGCCGACCGGCAACCTCGACTCGCGCACCAGCGTGGAGGTGATGGGCATCTTCCAGGAGCTCAACGAGCAGGGCCTGACCGTGCTCTTGGTGACGCACGAGGCGGACATCGCCGACCACGCCAAGCGGATCGTCGTCTTCAAGGACGGACTCTTGCTCGAGGATCGTCCGGTGACGCGCCGGCGCCTCTCGCGCGAAGAGCTCGTCGAGGAGGCGAGGGCATGAACCTGCTCGCCTCGCTGCGGACGGCCCTGCGCGCGCTGCGCAAGAACAAGCTGCGCTCGCTGCTCGCCATGCTCGGCATCGTCATCGCCGTCGGCGCGGTGGTGGCGACGGTCGCCATCGGCCAGGGCGCGCAGGCGAAAGTGGCGGCGCAGATGGCGTCTTTGGGATCGAATCTCCTGATGATCGTCCCCGGATCGATCGCCGCGCACGGCGTCGCGACCGGCGCGGGCGCCACCCAGAACCTCAACCGCGAGGACTTGACCGCCATCGAGCGCGAGCTGACCACCTCGGTGGCGGCGATCGCGCCCATCAACCGCACCGGCGCGCAAGTGGTCTACGGCGACCAGAACTGGTTCACGCAAGTGCAGGGCACCACGGCGGCGTATCTGCAAGTCAGGGGCTGGGCGCTCGCGCAGGGCGAGCCCTTCGGCCGCGAGGAGGACGCCGCCGCCGCCAAGGTCTGCATCCTCGGCAAGACGGTCGTGGACAAGCTCTTCCCCGACGAGGAGCACGTGCTCGGCGAGCAGATCCGCGTCAAGCACGTGCCCTGCAAGGTGATCGGCGTCCTGGCCGCGAAAGGGCAGAGCTCGTGGGGCCAGGATCAGGACGACGTCATCCTCATGCCCTGGTCGACGGTGGTGCGCCGTCTCGTCGGCACGCAGTCCGACGCGGTGAGCACGATGATGGTCTCGGCCCGCTCGCCGGAGGCGGTCGACGACGCGCAGCGCGAGATCACCTCGCTGTTGCGGCAGCGCCATCACCTGAGCGAAACCGCCGAGCCCGATTTCCAGATCCGCAACCTGGCCGAGATGCAGAACGCGGCCAAGGAGAACACCAACACCATCGCCATCCTGCTCGGCTCGGTGGCGCTCATCTCCCTCATCGTCGGCGCCATCGGGATCGCAAACGTCATGCTCGTCTCGGTAACCGAGCGCACCCGCGAGATCGGCATCCGCATGGCGGTGGGCGCCCGCGGCCGCGACGTGCTCTTCCAGTTCCTCACCGAGGCGGTGGTGCTCGCCAGCGTGGGAGGCGTGATCGGGCTCTTGCTCGGCGCCGGCATCTCCAGATGGATGGCGAGCCGCTTCGACTGGCCGACGCTGCTTTCGCCGCCGGTGATGGCCGCCACCATGCTGCTGGCCGGCTTCGCCGGAGTCGTGGCTGGCTTCTATCCGGCGCTGCGCGCCTCCCGGCTCGATCCCATCGAGGCGCTGCGCTTCGAATGAGCCAGCGGCGAGCCGCTCGGCCGATCGCACGCTGCCGCGCCACACCGCGATGGCGACTTTCCTGCCATCATGAAACGCAACCTCTCCTTGCTGGCGGCCGGCCTGGGAATCTGGTGCGGCCTGCGACGCGCGTTGGCGCGCGGATTCTTCGCCCGGAAGGTGGTGTTCATCACCGGCGGATCGCGCGGCCTCGGGCTCGTCCTGGCGCGGCAGCTCGTCCGTCGCGGCGCTCGCCTGGCCATCTGCGCGCGCGACGGCGCCGAGTTGGAGCGCGCCCGCGCCGAGCTGTCGAAGGGCCGCGCGGAGGTGATGGCCATCGTCGCGGACGTGAGCGACCCGGTGCAGGCTTCGACCGCGGTGGATCAGACCCTGCGCCGCTACGGCCGGCTGGATGTGGTCATCAACAACGCCGGCATCATCCAGGTGGCGCCGCTCTCCTCGATGGGGCCGCAGGATTTTCGCGAAGCCATGGAGGTGAACTACTTCGGACCGGTGCACGTATCGCTGGCAGCGCTGCCGTACCTGCGCAAGCGCCGGGGGCGCATCGTCAACATCACTTCCATCGGCGCCGCGGTCCCCGTCCCGCATCTGCTGCCCTATACGGCCTCGAAATCTGCCTTCGCCGGATTCTCGCAGGGCCTCGCCGCCGAGCTGGCGCGCGAAGGCATCTGCGTGACCACGGTCCTGCCCGGCCTGATGCGCACCGGATCGTTCGTGAAAGCGCTCTTCAAGGGGCAGCGCGAGAAGGAGGTCGCCTGGTTCGCGGTCGGGGCCTCGCTGCCCGGCGTTTCATTGGCTGCCGAGCGCGCAGCGCGCCGGATCCTGCTCGCCTGCGCGCTAGGCGAAGGGTACGTGACCGTCGGCCTGCCGGCAAAGGCGCTGCGCCTCTTTCATGCGCTCGCGCCGGGCCTCGCGTTGCGCGTCCTCCAGCTCGTGAATCTCCTCTTGCCCGGGCCGGGAGGCGCCGGACCCGAAGAGGAAGCGGAGCCGGGCTGGCTGCACCGCTCCGGCGCTTCGAAGGGAATCCTCACTCGCCTGGGAGACAGGGCCGCGCGCCGCAACCGCGAAGTCCCTTGGGCGCCGCCGGCGAAGTGACTCGATGGACGTCCCGCTCCTCAAGATCCTGCTCGTCTCGGCCGTGGTGATGGGCATCTCCCATACCCTCGCCAGGGAAAAGATGTTCGAGCGGCTGCGCAACGCGCTGGGCGGAATGGAGACCTGGCGCGGATATCTCGTCTCCTGTGCCTATTGCGCTTCCCACTGGCTCGCCTTCCTCATCGTGCCGCTCACCGGCGCCTACGGAATCCACGTCGCCCCTCGCTGGCCGGTGATCTCGCCGGTCCTCGACTGGTTCCTCTCCTCCATCCTGGTGACGGTCGTCGCGGCCATCCTCCGCGTCGGCTTCTATCTGGTCGACGAGGAGCAGCGGCTGACGAAGACGAGAAAGAAGGTTACGCAGGCCGAAGCGGAGCTGCGCGAACGGGAGCTGCAGTAAGCTCTCGCGAATGCCGCGCTTCACCAACATCGACGGTTCGGGGCCAAGTCCGGGCGGCGCGATCTTTCGCTGGGCAGTGATCGACAGGATCACCGGCCGGAGGCGGCGCAGCCCTGGCCGCGCCGAAGTGCCGCAGGTGCGCGCCGACGTGAAGCTCCTCTCCCGACCGCCGGCAGTGGGGGATCCGGCGCGCATCACCTGGATCGGCCACGCCAGCTGGCTGGTACAGCTCGATGGAGTCTCGCTGCTCATCGATCCGGTCTTCTCCGAGCGCATCTCCGGATTGATCGGCCGCAACGTCCCGCCCGCGCTGCGACCGGAACAGCTGCCGCGCATCGACGCGACGCTGGTGACGCACGCTCATTACGACCACTACGACCGCCCCTCGGTCCGCGCGGCCGGAGCGCGTGCCATCGTGGGAAGGGGCCTGCGCGTCGATGTGCCCTCGGTGGAACTGGGCTGGTGGGACGCCGATCTCGTCGGCGAGGGCGTGCGCGTCACCTACGTCCCTTCGCAGCACTGGAGCCGCCGCGGCCTCTTCGATACCAACAAGACGCTCTGGGGCGGCTTCATGGTCGAGGGCAAGCGCGCGCGCATCTATCACGCCGGCGATACCGCATACTTCGATGGCTTTGCGCAGATAGGAGCGCGATTCGCCGCAATCGATGCGGCATTGTTGCCGATAGGAGCCTATGATCCGCCCTGGTTCATGGAAAAGCAGCACATGAATCCCGAGCAGGCGGTCCAGGCGTTTCTCGATCTGGGCGCGAAGAAGCTGGTCGCGATGCACTGGGGCACCTTCAAGCTCACCGACGAGCCGCTCGACGAGCCGCCTCAGCGGCTGCGCGCGGAGTGGCGAAGGCGCCAGCTTCCCGAGAGCGCGCTGCGCATTCCAGCCATCGGCGAGACGATCGAGCTGGCGAGAGGCGGCTGATGGCCTCACCCGAGACCAAGATCTTCCAGGTGCCTTTGGAAGAATTCACGGCGGCGCGCAACGCTCTGGCGCAGGAGCTGCGAAAGGCCGGCCGCGCCGAGGAGGCAAAGCACGTCGCGGGGCTGCGCAAGCCCTCCCAGCCGCTCTGGCTGGTCAATCAGCTGGCGCGGCATGCTCCGCGGGCGATCGAGGCGCTGCTCGAGGCGACCAGCAGGTTGCGCCAGATCCAGGAGCAGGGTCTCGCCGGCGAGGACCTGCGCGAGGCGATGCGCGAGCAGCGCGAGGCGCTGCATGAGCTGCTCGATGCGGCGCAGGCGCAAGCCAAAGGGCCGCTCGCACAGGCGGTGCAGCGGCGGATCCAGAGCACGCTGCAGGCCGCGGCGATGAGCGAGCCTTCGAGGCTGCGGGAGGGGCGGCTCGAGCATGAGCTGCAGCCCTCTGGATTCGAGGCGCTGCTCGCCGGCGGCGCTCCCCGGCCGCGCAAGACAGATGCGGCGGAGGAGAAGCGCGAGCGCGCGGCGGAGGCTGCTCGCGAACGCCAGCTGCGCGCCGCCGAAGCCGAAGTGCACGAGCTGGCCGCGCGCGCCGGGACGCTGGAGCGGACCGCAGCGAAGGCCGATGCCGCCGCGGCCAAGGCACGCGAGGCGGCGCGACAAGCGCGGGCGAAAGCGGACGAAGCTGCGGCGCGCTCCCTCGAGATCCGCCGGAAGCAGTAGCTCAGGCTTTTTCGTACGTGCCCATCAACTCCGCCTTCTCCAGCACGTGCCCGGCGAAGGCGCGCTCGAGCCGCTGCCTGGTCGGTGTCCCGAGATCGTCCAGCAGAATGTCGAGCGCAAAGAGCTTGAAGAAATAGCGGTGCCGGCCGATGGGCGGACAAGGGCCGCCGTAGCCGGTGCGCTTCCAATCATTGAGTCCCGGCAGTGTTCCTTCGGGCAGCGCCGATTCCGTCACACCCTGCGGCAGACCCCGGCAATCGGGAGGCAGGTTGTAGAGCACCCAATGGACCCACGTCGTCTTCGGCGCCTTCGGATCGGGCGCGTCGGGGTCGTCGACGATCAACGCCAGGCTCTTCGTTCCCTTCGGCGCTCCGGAGAATTCGAGGGCCGGCGAGAGGTCCTTCCCTTGGCAGGTGTGCAGCGAAGGGATCGTTGCGCCCTGCGCGAATGCCGGCGACCGGATGGTCAGCATGCGGCAACAGTGCGCCCGCACAGCGTGATAGACAAGCCGCGTGCAGAAGCCGCGCGTCTTCATCGCACGCCGCCTTGCGCTCGATCCGCGGCAGGTCCTGGGCGCGGGCGTGGAGATCGATCTGCACGACTCCGAGAGCGCCCTCCCGCGCGCCGAGCTGCTGCGCCGCGCGCACGAATCGTCGGGCCTGGTGGCCACGCTCGCCGACAAGGTCGACGGCGAGCTGCTCGACGCCGCGCCTCGCCTTCGCATCGTCGCCAACCACGCGGTCGGCTACGACAACGTCGATGTCCCCGCCTGCACCCGGCGCAGCGTCTGGGTGACCAACACGCCCGACGTCCTCACCGACGCGACCGCCGATCTCACCTGGGCGCTCATCCTCGCTCTCGCCCGCCGCCTGCGCGAAGGGGAGCGGCTGCTCCGCAGCGGCGGCTTTTCCGGCTGGGCGCCGACGATGCTGCTCGGGCGCGAGCTGCGCGGCCGCACCTTGGGCATCTTCGGCTACGGCCGCATCGGCCAGGCGGTCGCGCGCCGCGCGGAAGGCTTCGGCATGCGCGTCCTCTTCAACACCCGAGGCGGCGGCGTCTCCTTCGAGGAGCTGCTCGAGGAATCCGATGTCCTCAGCATCCACGTGCCGCTGAGCACGCAGACCCGCCACGCCTTCGGCCCCGCCGAGCTCTTGCGCATGAAGCGCGGCGCGCTCTTGATCAACACCGCGCGCGGCCCCATCGTCGACGAAGCGGCGCTGGTGGCCGCGCTCGCGGCGCGCCATCTCGGCGGCGCCGGCCTCGACGTCTTCGAGAACGAGCCCGCGGTCCATCCCGGCCTCGCCGGCCGCGACGACGTGGTGCTCCTTCCCCACCTCGGCAGCGCCACGCAGGAGGCGCGCGAGGCGATGGCGCGCATCGCCCTCTCCGAAGTGGAGCGCGTCCTGCGCGGCGAGCGACCCCTCCACGCGGTGAACGAGGTCCCATGAAATCGCTGAGGCGCTCGCTCAAGATGCGCGAATGATCCGCGAGTTCACCCTGCGCGCCGCGGTCGCCGGCGTGATCCTCGGCATCGTCTTCGGCGCCGCCAATGCCTATCTCGGATTGCGCGTCGGATTGACGATCTCGGCTTCGATCCCGGCTGCCGTCATGACGGTCGCCGCTTTCCGCGCGCTGCGCATCGAAGCCACCATCCTCGAGACGAATCTTTCCCAGACCATCGGCTCGGCCTCGACGGCGCTGGCGACCGGAACGATCTTCACCATTCCCGCGCTGTTCCTCTGGGGAATGGTGCCGCCCTACTTCCAGGTGGTGGCGCTCTGCTTCCTCGGCGGCGTGCTCGGGCTCTCGGCGATGATCCCGCTGCGCAAGCTGCTCATCGTCGACGCAGCCGCGGAGCTGCCCTATCCCGAAGGGACGGCCTGCGCCGAGGTGTTGCGCGCCACCGCCTCGCGCATGGGCGGCAGCGGCTTCATCTTCTACGGCATCGCGGTGGGAGCGGCGATCAAGCTTCTGGTGGCGCTCGCCTTCCTCGTGCCGGCAAGCCTCTCGGCCTCGCTGCCTGTCCTGCCCAAGGCCGAGCTGGCCATCGAGCTCGCCCCGGCGTTGATCGGCGTCGGCTTCATTCTCGGATATCGCCAATCGGCCGTCATCGTCGCGGGCGCGATCGTTTCCTCCCTGGTCCTGATCCCGTTGATCGCCTTCGTCGGCGCGCAGCTGCAGGCGCCTGTCTTTCCCGAGACGCAGCGGCTGGTCTCGCAGATGAGCGCGGGCGAGATCTGGTCGCGGTACGTGCGCTACATCGGCGCCGGCGCAGTGGCGGTGGCAGGGATCGTCACGGTGGCGCGCGGACTCCCGACCATGGCCTCTGCCTTTGCAGCGGTCGCTCGCGGCTTGCGCAAGTCCGCCGGCGTCGACCGGGAGCGCGATCTGCCGGGATGGTTCGTCTTCTCCGCGATCGCCGCCGTGCCGCTCCTCTGCTTTCTCGTCCCGGGCATCTTTTCGGGCGAGATGGGCCCGCTCCCTCGCGCGGTCTGTGCCGCGGGCGTCGCGATCTTCGGCGTCCTCTTCGTCGCGGTGGCCGCGCGCATCGTCGGGATCGTGGGCGTCTCCTCGCAGCCCACTTCGGGGATCACGCTGGTCACCCTGCTCGGCGTCGCCACCGTCTTTGCCGCGGCGGGATGGACCAGCGGCGCGGCGCGAGCGGCCGTCCTCACCGTCGGCACGGTCGTCGCCATCGCCGCGTCGAAGGCAGGCGACATCTCGCAGGATCTGAAGACGGGATATCTGGTCGGCGCCACGCCGGCGCGGCAGCAGCTCGGCCAGCTGATCGGCGCCGCCTTCGCCTGCTGGGCCGTGGCCGCCACCGTTCTCCTGCTCGGCCGCGCCTGGACCTTCGGCTCGCGCGATCTTCCCGCGCCGCAGGCCATTCTCATGAAGACCATCATCGAGGGCGTGCTCGCCGGCGCGCTCCCCTGGGGTCTGGTGCTCAGCGGCGGCGGCGTCGCCATCGCCGCCATGCTCTGCGGCGTCTCCGGCCTCGCCTTTGCCATCGGAGTCTATCTGCCGCTCGCGTCGATGGCGCCCATCTACCTCGGCGGTTGCATCCGCGCGCTCTGCGATCGCAAGGCGCTGGCGCAGGGGCAAGCCGATGCCGGCGTCCTCGCCGCCTCGGGCCTGGTGGCAGGCGAGGGTCTTGCCGGTGTGCTGGTCGCCGCGCTCGTCGCCGCCGGCGTTGCGCCACGCTCGCACGAGCCGCGCATTCCCGGCGCGGCGGGCGCAGCGTTCGCGCTCCTCCTCATCGCCGCGGTCTGCGCTTTTCTCTGGGCCTCGCGCCGTCAGGCTTCCGGCAAGACCGGCTCGGTGTCGGCGTAAATCGAGACCGCCTCGGCTTGCCTGGGCAAGCGCGCGTCGCCGGCGCGGCGCGCGGGCCGCGATTGCTGCGGCCCTTGCTCGGCCTCCAGCACGCGCTCGCTGGTCTTGATCAATGAATCGGGCGTCAAGGAGATGGAATCGATCCCCTGCTCCACCAGGAAGGCGGCGAAGTCGGGGAAGTCGCTGGGCGCCTGCCCGCAGATGCCCACCTTGCGGCCTTTGCGATGGGCGGCGTCGATGATGCGCGCGCAGGCCTGCAGCACCGACGCGTTGCGCTCGTTGAAGAGCTGCGCGACCAGCTGGCTGTCGCGGTCGACGCCGAGGACCAATTGCGTCAGGTCGTTCGAGCCGATGGAGAAGCCGTCGAAGATGTCGGCATATTGATCGGCGAGAAAGACGTTGGAAGGCAATTCCGCCATCACGTAGACCTCGAGCCCGTCCCTTCCCTGCACCAGGCCGGCCTCGCGCAGGACCTCGATCACCCGGCGGCCCTCCTCGGGCGTGCGGCAGAAGGGCACCATCACGGTGAGGTTCTTCAGCCCGAACTCCTCGCGCACCCGCCGGACCGCGCGCAATTCGAGCAGGAATCCTTCCTTGTATTGCGGATGGTAGTAGCGCGAAGCGCCGCGCCAACCGATCATCGGATTCTCTTCGCTGGGCTCGAACTGCTTTCCCCCGAGAAGCGTCGCGTATTCATTCGACTTGAAATCGCTCAATCGCAAGATGACCGGTTTCGGGTGGAAGGCGGCGGCGATGACGCCGATGCCCTGCGAGAGCTTGTCGATGAAATACTCGCACTTGTCGGGGTAGCCGGAGGTGACCGCGTCGACCTGCGCGCGCACCTCCTCGGAGAGCTGCTGGTATCGCGTCAGCGCCAGCGGGTGCACCTTCACCCAGCTGGCGAAGATGAACTCCATCCGCGCCAGTCCGACGCCGTCGTTGGGCAGCATCGCCGTCTGGAACGCCTGTTCGGGATTGCCGACGTTGAGCATCATCTGCGTGCGCGGGCGGGCGAACTGGGCGCGGTCGACTTCTTCGACCTCGTACTCCAGCTCGCCGCGATAGAGATGGCCTTGCTCGCCCTCGGCGCAGCTGAGCGTGACGGTCTCGCCGTTCGGCACTTTCGCCGCCGCGTCGCCGGTTCCGACCACGGCGGGGATGCCCAGCTCGCGCGCGACGATGGCCGCGTGAGAGGTGCGGCCGCCGCGCTCGGTGACGATGCCGGCGGCCATCTTCATGATCGGTTCCCAGTCCGGATCGGTGGTTTCGGTGACGAGGATTTCCCCGCGCTGGAATTGCTCGAACTGCGAGGAGCTCTTGATCACTCTCGCCTTGCCGATGGCGATGCCCTCGCCGACCGCCAGCCCTTGCGCCAGCTGCTCGCCCTTGCCGATGAGCCGGTAGATGCGCAGCGCAGCGCCTTTGCGATTCGAATGCACCGTCTCGGGCCGCGCCTGCAGCACGAACAGCTCGCCCGTCTCGCCGTCCTTGCCCCACTCGATGTCCATCGGCGAATCGCCGCCGCGCTTGTTGGCGTAATGCTGCTCGATGTCCAACGCCCAGCGCGCGAGCTGCAGCACTTCCTCGTCGCGGAGCGACATCTTCTTGCGCTCATCCTCCGGCACGGGCTCGAGCGCGACGCCTTTCTCCCGGTAGACCATGCGCTGCTCTTTGGAGCCGAGCGTCTTCCAGATCAATGGACGGTATCCAGCCTTCAATGCCGCCTTGTGCACATAGAATTGATCGGGCACGACCTGCCCCTGCACCACCGCTTCGCCCAGGCCATGGCTGGAGGTGATGAGAATGACCCCGCGGTGGCCGGATTCGGTGTCGAGGGTGAAGAGCACGCCCGAGGCGGCAAGGTCGGAGCGGACCATCTTCTGCACGCCGACGCTGAGCGCGACGTCCAGGTGATCGAAGCCCATGTCGGCGCGATAGCTGATGGCGCGCGCGGTGAAGAGGCTGGCGAAGCAGCGGCGGACCGCGTCGAGCACCGCCTCCTCGCCGCGGATGTTGAGATAGGTGTCCTGCTGGCCGGCGAAGCTCGCGCCGGGCAGGTCCTCGGCGGTGGCCGACGAGCGCACCGCCACGTCCGCATCGCCCTTTCCATAGCGCGCCGAGAGCGCGCGATAGGCGGCGATCGCTTCCTCCGCGATCTCTTGCGGCATGGGAGCGGCGCAGATCAGATCGCGGATGCGCGCGCTGCGCTCGACCAGCGCATGGACGTCGTCCTTGGCGATGCCCGCGAGCAGCTCGCCGATCTGCCGATCGATCCCGGCTGCGGAAATGAAATGCCGATATCCCTCGGCGGTGATCGCGAATCCGTCGGGCACCCGGATCCCGAGCGCCGAGAGCTCGCGGATCATCTCCCCGAGCGAGGCGACCTTGCCTCCCACCAGCCCGACGTCCTCGAGCCCCACTTCTGCAAACCAGCGGACAAAGCGCATCCCGACAAGATGTACACGGAAGCGACGCAGGAAAAGCGTATGTTCCTCCGGAACGTCCAGGCCGATCAATTCCGTGCAGCACTCGACACCAGCTCCTCCAGACGCGAGAGCGCGGTGTCGATCTGCGCCTGTGGCGCGCCGAAAGAGAAGCGGGTGTAGCTGCGGAAGCGCGAGGCGCGGCGGCTGCGGCGCTTGCCGGGGTTGACGTCGAAGAACTCGCCCGGGACGGTGATCACCTTGCGCTCCAGCGCGGCCCGGAAGAATTCCATCCCGTCCTGGATGGGCGCCGGCAAGCCCGCCAGATTTCCCCAGACATAGAAGGTGCCGTCGGGCGCGCGGTCGGCGCGGATGCCGAGCCGCTCCAGCCGGGCGATCATCTTCTCCCGTTTGTCGCGGAAGGCAGCGTGGGTGGCCAGCGTCTCCTTCTCCACGATCTCGTCGGAGAGCAGCGGAATGGCGGCGCGCTGCAGCGGGCGCGAGCCGCCGCCGTCGAGAAAGGAGCCGGCGCTGGAGACCGCTTCGATCACCTTGGCGGGCGCCAGCGTCCAGGTCACGCGCCAGCCGGGATAGCGCCAGTTCTTGGTGAGGCCGTCGAAGATGACGACCGGATCGCGGTTGACGTCCTCGACGTAGCGGGCGGCGCTCTCGATGGGCAGCTGCCCGGGGCGGCTGGTCCAGACGTAATGGGAATAGAATTCATCGATCAACAGGGAGCAATCGAGCTCGCGGCTGATCTGCACCCAGCGGGCGAGCTCGTCGCCCTGGATGAGCTTGCCGGTCGGATTGCACGGATTGGACATCAGCAATGCCGACAAGCCCCGACCCTGGATTTCCTTGCGGAGGTCCTCGGCGCTGAAGGCATATCCGCGCTCTCCTTCGAGCAGGATGGGAATCGCGGTGAATGCCTTGAATACGTCCAATAGTTCTTCATAGGCAGTGTAATCGGGGAGGAAATGGCCCAGGTTGACGTGGCCCAGCGAAGCGGCGGCGCGGGTGAGCGCTGCGCGGCCGCCGCCGCAGACGCTGACGTTTTCGGCGCTGTACTGGGAAGGAAGGCCTTTGCGATAGAGGCGGTTGTAGAGCGAGGCGACCGCCTCGCGCAGCTCCCACAGCCCGGGGATCGGCGCATATTCCTGGTCGTCGACCTGCACCGCGACGGTCTGCACGCGCGGCGGCGCGCCCGGCAGCGGTCCCGTCTCGGGCTGGCCCTGGCCGAGATTGCACCAGGAAGGATCGGCGCTGCGGTACCCGCGCTTGTGCGCTTCGGAAGTGACGAAGATGACTCCGGTGCGCGGGACGGTGCGGAAGGCAGGAATGGGGACGTCGCTCACGCCTTATGACTAACACGTTCCCCGAGAGCGGCTACCGCTTGTACCTCGGCAAACGAATGCCCTGTTTGAGCGCCGGCTCGAACAGATCGCCGACCTTCCGGATGCGCTCCGGCATCATTCGCAAATTGAATTGCGCGGGATCGAGCCCGGTCTCGACCTCTTCCCATTTCAAGGGCGCGCTGACCGGCGCGCCGGCCACGCCGCGCAGCGAATAAGGCGCGATCACCGTCTTCCCATATCCGTTCTGCATGCAATCGAAATAGAGCCGGCCGCTGCGGGAGGCCTTGGAGCGCTCGAGGGTGATCTCCTTCACCTGCTTGGCGAGCGTCTCGCCCACGGAGAGCGCAAAGGACTGCGCGTCGTCGTAGGTATGTCCCGCCGCCAGCGGGACGAAGACGTGCAGGCCGCGCTTGCCGCTCGTCTTCACCACGCTGGGCAGGCCGAGGCGCGCGAACATCCCGCGGAGGATCTGCGCGACCTCGATGGCCTGCTCGATGCCGCGCTCCTCGGCCGGATCGAGATCGAACAGCACCCAGTCGGGCTGCGTCAGGCTGTCCATCCGCGAGTGCCAGATGTGCAGCTCGAGCGCCGAATGCTGCGCCAGCCAGCGCAGGGTCTCGGGCCGATCGGCCACCAGGTGGCGCGCGGCGCCGCCTTTCGTGCGGAGAGGAGTCTCGACCACCGTCATCCACGGCTCGGCGTCGCTGCCAGTGTTCTGCTGGAACCAGCGGCTCTTCTCGATCCCTTGATTCCAGTGGACGACCGCCAGCGGCCGGCCGGCGAGCGCGCGCAGAAGGGGCCCTGCGACCGCTTCGTAGTAGGCGGCGACGTCCGCCTTGGTGATGCGGTCCTTCGGATAGAGGAGGCGATCAGGGTTCGAGAGCTGCACTGCGGGCGCTTGCGAAGGCGCGCTCGCGCTCTTGCTCGAGCTCGTCGCTTTTCTCGATCTCGCGCGCGAAGTCGAGGTCGGGGTTTTCGTTCCCGGCGCTGCCGGTGTTTCTCGAATGCACTCTTCGGGCAACTTGTCCGCCCGGAGGCCCTGGAACGACGGGTGGCGCAGCTTGCCGTCGCTGGTCCACTCGGTGAACCGCACCTGCGCGACCAGCCGCGGCTTCGCCCAGTGAGCATCGCGCATCCGCGGCGCTCCGCGCGCCAGGGGAGAATCGACCTCGTCCTCCAGGAGCTGCTTCTTCAGCTCCGCCCGCATCTTCGAGGAGAATCCCGTCCCCACCTTGCCGGCGAATTCATATCCGCCGCGCCCATCGGCCACCGCGAGCAAAAGCGCGCCGAGCGACCCGGCCTGCGCGCCCTTCCCCGGCGTCCATCCCACCACCGCCAGCTCCTGCGTGGCCTGGGCCTTGAGCTTGAGCCACTCGCGCGAGCGGCCCTTCTCGTAGAGCGAGCGCGGCGCCTTGAGGATCAATCCCTCCATCCCGCGCCGCCGCATCGCCTCGAGCGCCTCGTCGACGGTTCCGGGCACCTCCTCGGACCGCTGCACTTCCGGCGGCGAATTGGAGAGCACGCTGCGCAAGAGATCGCGCCGCTCCTCGAGCGGCCGGCCGCGCAGATCCTCGCCGTCGAGCCGCAGGAGGTCGAAGGCGAAGAGCACGCCGTCCGTCTTCCCCTGCTGGATCAGCTCGAAGCGCGGCACTCCGTCGGGGTCGAGCACAGCCACCTCGCCGTCGAGGACCGCATCGCCCACCACGATCTGGGAGAGAGCGCGCGCCACGCCGGGAAAGCGGCCGGCGAGGTCGAGCTTGTTGCGCGACCACATCGCCACGCGCCGGTTGGAGACCGCGCTCAGCGCGCGGTAGCCGTCGTACTTCACTTCCTTGATCCACTCGCCCTCGGGAGCCTCGGCGACCAGGGTCGCGAGCATCGGCGGAAAGAATTCCTCGAGGATCTTCTCCGGTGGCGCGCGCGGGGCCCGCAGCGCGCCGGCCCGCTCGGGGCCGCGCGTCAGGACCCGGCCGCTCACCACCGACTCGGGACGCTCCGTGACGACGTCGTAGGAGGGGTTCTCCTTTCCGTCCTTCGCCTTGAACATCAGCCACTGCGCCTTCCCCGGCGCGCCGCCGTGCGTGCGCACCAGATGCCATTGCCCGCGCAGCTTCTTGCCGTTGAGCTCGACGAGGATGTGCCCCTTCTTGCGCTGTTGCGAGAGCTGCCCGGGCGGCACGGAGTCGCAGGTGCCGCTGTCCCAGATGAGCGAATCGCCGGCGCCATACTCGCCGTCGGGAATGCGCCCTTCGAAGCTGCCGTACTCGAGCGGGTGGTCCTCGGTCTGGATCGCCAGCCGCTTGACTGCGGGGTCGTAGCTCGGCCCCTTGGGGACCGACCAGCTGGCAAGAGCGCCATCGATCTCGAGGCGCACGTCGTAATGGAGCCGCGTGGCGTCGTGCTTGTGCACCACGAACGTAGGCTGCCCGTGCTCGGGCGCCTTGCCGGGTGCCGGCTCCGGCGTGACGGCGAAGTCGCGCTTGGCCTCGTATTCTGGAAGCCGTCGGCTCAAGGCAGCGCCCGTACGCCTGGCCGTGCGCTTGCCGGTCTTTGCGGGCTTGCGCGCCATTCCGGTAGGGTCGCCATGCACGCAAGCTATCGCAAGAAAGAGAGCAAGAGCTCATTCACGCGGTCGGGGGCGTCGGCCTGCACCCAATGGCTCGTGCCGGAGATGCGCTCGAGGCGAGCGTCGCGCACCCAGCGCGGGTCGGGCTGCGCCATCTCCGAGCCGAGCCAGCGATCGGGCTCGCCCCAGATGACCAGCGCGGGCTTGTCGATCACCTGCCAGCGCGGCGATCGATATCGCGCAGCGGCGCGGTAGTAATTGATCGGGCCGGTCGGATCGCGCAGTGCGCGCGCGATGGTCTCGATGGTCTGTTCATCATAGGCGTCGCGGCGCGCCGGTGTGGAGCGGAAGAGACGGCGCAGCGACTGGCGCACGCTCCGCTCGGGCAGCCAGGGCAGCTGGAAGAAGAAGAAGTACCAGCTCCTCCGCAGCTGCCGCAGCGTGCGCAGCGCGCGTCGCATCTGCTGCGGATGCGGAATGTTGAGCACCGCCAGCTTGCCGAGCTGCTGCGGATGCCACATGGCGAAGTGCCAGGCGATGTATCCGCCCCAGTCGTGGCCGACCACGTGCGCCGAGCTGCGGCCGAGAGCTGCGATCAGACCTGACACATCCTGGGCCAGCTTTTCGAGTCGATAGGCCGCGACGCCGCGGGGCTTGTCGGAATCGCCGTATCCGCGCAGGTCGGGAGCGACGGCGCGATATCCCGCGGCAGCCAGCGCCGGCAGCTGCTTGCGCCAGGTGATCGAGCATTCCGGAAATCCATGCAGGAGCAGCACCAGCGGGCCGTTCTCCGGTCCCGCCGTGATGCAGTGCAGGCCCACTTCGCCCGCATCGACCAGCACGCTACGCCCCCAGCGTCTTGACAAAACCTCGCCGGCTCAGCTTCGTCTCCTCCGACATCGCGCGCCTCCGGGAAGGTCGATCGCCATACACCTTGAGCGCGCGAAAGGGGAAGCCCGATGCGCGGCACCATCCTCATTCTGGTCGGTCCCGAGTACGAAGACCTCGAGGTCTGGTATCCCAAGCTCCGCCTCGAGGAGGCCGGCTTCGAAGTGAAGCTCGCCGGCCTGGGCGAGCGCGAATATCGCGGCAAGCACGGCTATCCCTGCCCGGTGGATGGCGCGGTCGGAGACTTTCCCGCCGCCGGTCTTGCGGGCATCGTCGCCCCGGGCGGCTGGGCGCCGGACAAGATCCGCCGCGACAAGAATGCGCTGCAGCGCGTGCGAGAGGTGCACGAGGCGGGCAAGATGGTGGCGACCATCTGCCACGGTCCCTGGATCCTCATTTCCGCGGGCATCGTCCGCGGCCGCAGGCTGACCTCGACGGTCGGCATCCGGGACGACGTCATCAACGCCGGCGCCGAATGGGTCGATCAGCCGGCGGTGATCGACGGCAACATCGTCTCCTCGCGCGTGCCCAAGGACCTGCCTGCCTTCGGCCGCGCGATGCTCGAAGTGCTCAATCGATAATCTTCGCTCGAGGAGTGCGCATGCTCTTCAAGAGGATGGCCGCCGTCTTTCTTGCGCTCGCGGCCTGCACCGCCAGCGCGCCGCAGACGAGGCCCACGCCGCTCGCTCCGCAGCCGCCGATCGCGCGAAAGGAGCCCAAGGACGTCACCGTCCACGGCGACAAGCGCATCGACGACTATTTCTGGCTGCGGAACAAGGGCACGCCGGAGGTGGAAAGGTATCTGCGCGCCGAGAC
>Ga0209471_1000832_pt1 | contig 19342 bp, 14 predicted proteins | sample GraSoiAngelo_128_FD_185885 | JGI IMG/M metagenome (GOLD analysis project Ga0209471, IMG submission 185885) | Grasslands soil microbial communities from the Angelo Coastal Reserve, California, USA - 14_0927_12_20cm (SPAdes) (version 2) | ecosystem: Environmental > Terrestrial > Soil > Grasslands ...
CGGGCCCTGGACGAGCAGGTGCGCGAGGAGCTCAAGATCGGCGAGGCACACGCCACTCCGTTCAAAGAAGGATGGGTCACGGGGGCGTCCACCGCGGTCGGAGCGCTGATTCCGGTGGCGCCGTTCCTTGTGCTGAGTGGGCCGGCGGCCGCGTGGACCGCGTTCGCCATCGCCATGCTCTCCCACTTCGCGGTCGGGGCGGCACGCAGCTTTTTCACGGGCCGTGGGGTGATCCGCAGCGGGGGCGACATGTTTGTGGTGGGACTGGGGGTCGCGGGGGTCGGGTACGTCGTCGGCGACGTGATCGCGAAGGTGCTGTAACTCACCCCGGGCGCGAGCCCGGGTACGCGAGATGGCCACTCATTAACCCCGGGCTTGCGCCCGGGGTTAGTTACACCACCAGGTTCAACAATCGATCCTGTACGTACACCGTCTTTCTAAGCTGCTTCCCGTCGACAAATTTTCGCACAGACTCGTCTTGCATTGCCAGGGCGACGACCTCCGCCTCGCTCGCGCCGCGGCCCACCGTCACCCGGCCCCGCACCTTGCCGTTCACCTGCACCACCACTTCCACGTCGCCCGCCGCGGCGAGCCGTTCGTCGAACGCCGGCCAGGCCGCCGTGAAGATCGAGCGCTCGTGTCCGAACAGCGACCACAGCTCCTCGGCGAGGTGGGGAGCGTAGGGCGCGACCATGACGACGAGGGGCTCGATCGCGCTTCGCGTCCCGCCACCTTCCTCCCGCACCGTGTTGAGATACTCCATCATCGCGGAGATGGCCGTGTTGTAGTCGAGCCGCTCGGTGTCGGTCGTCACCTTCTTGATCGTCTGGTGGAGCTTTTGTTCCACCACTGACCCCGGGCGCAAGCCCGGGGTTCCCGGGGTCAGTTGGGCCGCCTCGTGCGCCGTGGTCCACAGTTTGTCGAGGAAGCGGCGCACGCCCACGATGCTCGTGTCGCGGAAGTCGCCGCCTTCTTGGAACGGACCCAGGAACATCAGGTACATGCGCAGCGTGTCGGCGCCCCATTTCCGGATGTAGGCGTCGGGGATGACCACGTTGCCGCGCGACTTGGACATCTTCGCGCCGTCCTTGATGATCAGGCCGTGCGCGCGGAGCTTGGGAAACGGCTCAGCGAAGTCCACCTTCCCCAGCTCGTGCAGCACCATCGTGATGAAGCGCGAATAGAGCAGGTGGAGCACGGCGTGCTCGTTGCCGCCGATGTAGCTCGACACCGGCAGCCACGTCCTGGTGCGCGCCGGGTCCCACGGCCGGTCGTCGAATTCGGTCGACGGGTAGCGCAGGAAGTACCACGCCGAGTCGAGGAACGTGTCGGACACGTCGGTCTCGCGCCGGCCCTGGGCGCCGCACCGCGGGCACTTCACGAAGTACCACTCCTTGTGGCGCGCGAGCGGCGAGACCCCGCTCGCATCGGGACGGAAGTCCTGGATGAACGGCAACTCCACCGGGAGGTCCCGCTCCGGCACGGCCACCGGGCCGCAGGCGTCGCAATAGATGATCGGGATGGGTGGTCCCCAGTAGCGCTGGCGTGAAATGCACCAGTCGTGCAGCCGGTACTGTACCTGCGGGGTGGCGAGTCCCCGCTGCTCGAGCCAGGCCACGATGCGGCGCTGCGCGTCGCGGCACGAGAGCCCGCTGAATTCGCCGGAGTTGATGAGCACGCCGTCCTGCGTGACGCTCGGGAGCGGCCCACCGGTGCGCACGACCTCGCGGATCGGCAGCGAGAACTGGGTCGCGAACTCGAAGTCCCGCGTGTCGTGGGCCGGCACGGCCATGATCGCCCCGGTGCCGTATTCCATGAGCACGTAGTCCGCGATCCAGACGGGGATCGCCTCACCCGCCGCCGGATTGCGCGCGTAGGAGCCGAGGAACACGCCGGTCTTGGTCTTGTCGCCGACCCGGCGTGACACGACGTCCTTGCCCTGCATCTCACGCCGGTAGGCGTTCACCTGGCGCCGCTGCTCGTCGGCCGTCAGCTGGTCCACCAGCGGGTGCTCGGGGGCGAGCACGAGGTAGGTGGCGCCGAATACGGTATCGGGACGGGTGGTGAACACCGGGATCTTCGCCCCGGCCGGGGTCTCGAAAATCAGCTCGGCTCCCTCGCTGCGTCCGATCCAGTTGCGCTGCAGGGTACGGGTGGAATCGGACCAGTCGAGCCGGTCGAGGTTCTCGAGCAGCGGCTCCGCGTACTTCGTGATGTTGAAGAACCACTGCTCCAGGAAGCGCTGCTCGACCTTGGTGTCCGGGTGCCGCTCGCAGTAGCCGTTGATCACCTGCTCGTTCGCGATGACGCTCATGTCCCGGGGACACCAGTTGACCGCCGCCTTCTTACGGAACGCGAGCCCCGCCGCGAACAGCTGCAGGAAAATCCACTGCGTCCACTTGTAGTAGCGAGGGTCGGTCGTGGAGAGCTCGTGCCGCCAGTCGAACATCCCGCCGAACCGGCGCAGCTGGCGGCGGAAGGTCTCGATGTTCTTCGGGATGAGTTGGGCCGGATTGATCCCCACCGAGAGCGCGTAGTTCTCCGAGTGGATGCCGAACGCGTCGAACCCGATGGGCTCGAACACGTCATGGCCCTGCAGCCGCTTGAACCGTCCGTAGATGTCGGCGCCGGTGAACGCGAACATGTTCCCCACGTGCAGGCCTTCGGCCGACGGATAGGGGAACATCATGAGGTTGTAGAACGGCCGACGCGGATGATCGAGATCGGGCTCGTTGGTGTGCTCGCGCACCCAGCGCTCCTGCCACTTGGCCTCAACCAGCTGCGGGTCGTACGCCGGGACCTGGGGCATAAGTCACTGAAATTACACAGACTTGCTCCCCTGAGAAACCCGCCGTACCTTGCGCCACGACGTCATGGCTTCGACCCTCAAGCACCTGCTCCAGCGGTTCACGTTCTGGGCCGCCGGCGGCGCGCTCGTCGCGGTGCTCGTGCTCGCGTCGCTCGCGGGCGCGGGGGTCAGGCGGACGTTCGAGCGTCTCGCCAATGAGCGTGGAGCCGAGGTGGCGGCGCGGGCCACGGCCCTGGTGACGAACTACGTCCGCGAGCGACACGGTGAGGCCGACCGGCTCGCCGCGAACCCGTCCCTGATTCGCGCCGCGATCGACGCCGGGCGGGCGGTCGTCGTGCGCCGGCTCGACCGGGTGCCCCCGCCGGACCTCGAGCGCCTGGTCGGGGCGGCGCACCAGCTCGGCACCGACGCCGAGCTCACCCGCTACATGAGGGGCTACCTTGAGCGATCGGAGTTCACGGATCTCACCCTGACGGAGCGCCACGGACTGGTGGTCGTACGCTCCGGCGCGCCCGGCCGGTTGCATCTGGGGGACGATTCGCTGTGGCAGCGGGCGATGAAGGACGGTGCCGCCGAGAGCGAGCCCGCGATCGACTCCTCCACCCGGACCGTCACGGTGCGGTACGCGGTGGCGCTGCGCCCGGGAGAAGGAGCGCGCCCGGTGGGCGTGCTGCAGGGCGTCTACACGCTGGACCGCGTCGGGTGGCTGCTTACCGGGATCGGGTTGGGCGACAGCGCCTACCTGCAGCTCGTGGACCGGCGCGGGAACCTGGTGTACGGCCCGCCCGACGCGGCGTTGCGCCAGGTCCCGCGAGACAGGGCGTTGTACGATCCGGAGCGCCCGGGTGAGACGATCCTGAGCACGGCCCGCGGCCCCGAGCTCGTTGTGTCGGTGCCGGCGGCACGCGGGCGCTTCCCCGCGAACGAGGCCTACTACTGGGTGCTGTTCCGCGAGCCGCGGGCCGTCGCGTACGCCACCGCTCGCGTGGTGCAAGGCTATCTGTGGCTCGGGGCCATCGCCCTGTCGGTGTTCGCCGTGCTGATGACACGGTGGCTCGGGCGCTGGCTCAACGCGCGCGTGGCGGCCCCCGTGCGCACAGCGAGCGATGTCGCGGCTCGCGTGGCGAGCGGAGACCTGAGCGTGGCGAGTGTGGGTGGCGAGAGCGTTGCCCAGGAGGTCGGCGAGCTGCTGTCGTCGGTGCAGACGATGGTGCTCGCGCTGCGCCGGCTGGTCGGCGCCATCCGCACCGCGGCGGACGAAGCGGCGGCCATGGCCACCGAGATCTCGGCCTCGACCGAGCAGATGAGCGCGTCCACCGAGCAGATGTCGGCCACGTGCCAGGACCTCACCAAGCGCGCCGCCGAGCAGGCGCAGCTGGTGCGCGCGGCCGCGGACGACGCTGGCAAGATCCTGCAGATCGCGACCGTCCTCGCGGCCGGCGCCGACGACTCGGTGCGCCGCAACAGCGCCGTCGCCGACGTCGCCAAGCGACACAAAGAGGTGCTGGACCAGAGCACGGCCCAGCTCGCGAAGCTCGAGGAGGAGGTGGGCAGGGGGGCGGCGGAGGCCGACGCCCTGGCGCGGGCATCCACCGACATCCAGAAGTTCGTCGCCCAGGCCAAGTCGGTCGCGACCCAGACGAACATGCTCGCCCTGAACGCGGCTATCGAGGCGGCGCGTGCCGGGCCGCAGGGGCGCGGGTTCGCCGTCGTGGCGGACGAGGTGCGCAAGCTCGCCTCGGTCGCCGCCGCCGCGGCGACCGATACGGCCGACACGGTGCGCGGCGTCCTGGGGCGCGTGCAGGCGACGCGCGATCGGCTGGCGCATCTCGCCCAGGGCGCGGGCGCGGCGCGGGAGGCGGCCCAGACGGCGGCTCAGGGGCTCGGGACGGTGGCCGCGGAGGCGGAGGCCAACGACGTGTGGAGCCGCGAGATCGCCAACATGGCGGGGGAAATGCGGCGGCTCGTCGAGGAGATCGGCGCGCGCCTCAACTCGGTGGCCGAGGGAACCGAGAACCTGCTCGCGTCGGCCGAAGAGATCGCCGCGTCGAGCGAACAGCAGAGCGCCTCGACCGAGGAGATCGCGTCGTCCGCGAACCAGCTGGCCGAGGCGGCGGACAAGCTCACCGGGGCGGTCAAGTCGTTCCGCCTCCTGGCCGATGAGGAGCCGCCGCGCGTGCAGGCGGCCGATTAGCCCGGAACCAATCGGCAGTGCGCTCCGTACGTAATCACGCCCCCCGCGCCACCTACCCCAGCGGAGCCGTCCTAAGATGAAGCGCCGCAATATGTTCGCCGTCGTCACCGTGGTCGCCGTGCTGGCGCTCGGCGCCATGGCCGCCGCCGGCAGGCTGGGCGGGCACAAGAAAGACGGACTGAAAGCGGTGGCGGTGGCCCGCGGGTCGCTGGTCGATAAGGCCCTCGCCGTCGGCACGATCGAGCCTCGGGTCCAAGTCAGCGTCAAGTCCATCCTCGCCGGCGTGGTGCGGCGGCGCTTCGCCGAGGTCGGCGACTTCGTCAAGCGGGGCCAACCGCTGCTGGAGATCTCACCCAACCCGACGCCCCTGGAAATGGTCGAGCTGCGCCGCAACGCCGAGCTGCGCGAGATCGAGCTCAAGAATCTGGAGCGCGAGCTGGGCCGCCAGCAGGAGCTCCGCGACAAGAACCTGATTTCCCCCTCCGATCTCGAGAGCGCGCAGCGGCAGGTGGACGAGGCGCGCTCGCAGCTGTCGCTCGCGCAGGAGCGGCTGGCGCTGCAGGAGGGCGGGACGGTGCTGGCCAACGGCAAACCGGTCGAGACGGTGGTCCGCGCCCCCATCGACGGCTATATCCTCGAGGACTCGATCGAAATCGGTGATCCCGTGGTGCCGTTGACGCCGTACCAGGCGGGCACCGTGCTGATGCGGATGGCGGCCATGCGGGACCTGATCTTTCGGGGCACCGTGGATGAGATCGACGTCGGCCGGCTCAAGGAGGGCATGCCGGTCACGATCAAGATCGGCGCGCTGCCCAACGCGACCGTCAAGGGGCGGCTCGACAAGATCTGGCTCCAGGCGCACAAGCAGGAGCAGGCGACGGTGTTTCCGATCGAGATCGTCCTGACCGAGGTAGCGGGGGCGACGCTGCGCGCGGGCTACTCGGCCAACGCGGAGGTGATCATCGCTCGCCGCGACAGCGTGCTCTACGTCCCCGAGCGGCTCATCACCCACCGCAACGACTCGAGCTTCGTGACCGTCCGGACCGGCCCGGGTAAGACCGCGGAGCGGAGCATCAAGACCGGTCTCTCGGACGCCATCAACATCGAGGTGCTCGAGGGCCTGCAGCCAACCGACTCGATCATCGAACCGCCCCCGCGCGAGATCAGCTGACGTGTGGCGCGAGTTCTTCGCCGACCTGCGGGCGCAGAAACTCCGCACCTCCCTCACCGTGCTGGGGATCGCCTGGGGCACCGTCGCCGTGGTGGTGCTGCTGGCATTCGGCGTCGGACTGGAGCGCCAGACCAGAAAGCGGTTTCATGGGTTGGGTGACCGGATCGTGATCCTCTGGGGCGGACGGACCACGAAGCCGTTCGCCGGCTTCGGTGACGGCCGCCCCATCCGTTTACAGGCGGAAGACGTGCCGCTGCTCGCCCGCGAAGTCGCCGAGATCCAGTACATCAGCCCCGAGTACATCACGCAGAGCACGCGCGTGCGGCGCGGCGTCAAGGCGGCCGCGCCCGCCGTCACCGGCATCGTCCCGGCGTACGGCTTCATGCGCAACATCATCCCCGAGGCGGGCGGCCGCTTCATCAACGATCGCGATGTCGCCGAGCGGAGGCGGGTGGCCGTGCTGGGCGACGAGCTGGCGAAGCTGTTGTTCGAGCACGACGCACCGGTTGGCCACCAGGTGTTCCTGGGAGACGCCCCATTTACGGTCGTGGGCGTGATGCGGCCCAAGCTGCAGAACTCTTCCTATCAGGAGCGCGACAAAGACCGGATCTTCATTCCGGCCTCGACGCACTACGCCCTGTTCGGCAACCGCTTCCTGAGCAACATCGTCTATCGCGCGCGGACTTCGGAGGTCACCAAGCAGGCGGAGCGGCGCGTGTACGAGACGCTGGGGCGCAAGTACCGGTTCGATCCGACGGACAAGGACGCGCTGGCGTTCTGGGACACGAGCGAGTGGGAAACGCGCTTCGGCCAAATGTTCGTGGCCTTCAACGTTTTCTTCGCCATCGTGGGAAGCTTCACGCTGCTGGTGGGCGGCATCGGCGTGGCGAACATTATGTACATCGTGGTCAAAGAGCGCACGCGCGAGATCGGCGTACGGCGTGCCGTGGGTGCGACCCGCGTCGATATCATGAGGCAGTTCTTTGCCGAGTCGCTGATGATCGTGGCGATGGGCGCGGTGCTTGGCCTGCTGCTCTCGCTCGGGCTCGTCACCGCCCTGGGCGGCTTGCCCATTAAAGAATTCGTCGGCGTCCCGACCATCTCACCGCAGGTGCTGGCGGCGACCCTCGTCCTGCTCGCGGCGGTCGCCTTTGTCGCAGGCCTGATGCCGGCCCGGCGCGCGGCCGCGCTCGATCCGGTGGAAGCGCTGCGCACCTAGCCATGTTCTACATCCTGCTGCAGGAATTCATCGGCGACTTGAAGGCACAGCGTACCCGGGCCTTCCTCACCTTCTTCGCGGTAACGTGGGGAACGTTGGCGGTGGTGTTGCTACTGGCGTTCGGCGAGGGACTGAAGCGCACGGTGCGGGACGGCCTGCTCGGCGCGGGCGAGCGAATTTTCATGATCTACGGCGGCGAGACCAGCAAGTCGTTCGCGGGCCTGGGTCAGGGCCGGCAAATCCGCCTCGTGGAGGAAGACCTCGACTTGCTCGAGCGCGCGATCCCGGACATCGACCGGGGAAGTATCTCGTACGGACGCTGGGGCACCGCCTTTCAGGTGGGGAAGACCCGCACCAACGCGTATCTCGAAGGCGTCGGCCCCGATCACGAGGCGATGCGCCACATGGAGCCGGCGCAAGGCGGACGCTTCATCAACGCCGCCGACGTGGCGCAGAAGCGGCGCGTGCTGTTCCTCGGCAACGAGCTGGCGGAGCGGATCTTCGGCAAGGGCGTGGACCCGATCGGCAAGAACGTCGTCGTGGACGGCCTGCCGTTCACCGTAGTCGGCGTGCTCAAGAAGAAGTTCCAGGACTCGAGTAACAACGGGCCGGACGCCCAGCGCGCCGTGGTTCCGTACTCGACGTTTCGCACCATCTGGGGAAACCGCTTCGTGAGCCATCTGATCGTGCAGCCGCACGACGCCTCGCGCGGTCCCCTGGTGAAAGCCGAGCTCTACCGCGTGCTGGGACGGAAGTACCGCTTCGACCCCACGGACGAGCGGGCCCTGGGCATGTGGGACTTCATCGAAAGTGAAAAGGAGACCCTCGCCGTGGGGCTCGGCATCCAGGTCTTCATGGGGCTGGTCGGGGCCTTCACCCTGCTCATCGCCGGCGTCGGCGTGGCCAACATCATGTACGTCGTGGTGAAGGAGCGGACCCAGGAGATTGGCGTCAAGCTCGCTCTCGGGGCCCGCCGCCGGCATATCATGGCGCAGTTCCTGTTCGAGGCGATGACCATCGCCGTTTCGGGCGGGCTGGTGGGACTGGTGACGGCGGCGCTGATCGTGCTCGGAGTCGACGCCATCCCGACCGAGGGCAACCCGGCGATGCAGTACATCCTCAACCCGAAGCTGTCCTGGCCGATCGCCCTGATCTGTGTCGGCATCCTGATCAGCATCGGGCTCCTCGCCGGCATGCTGCCCGCGCGCCGGGCGGCGGCGGTGGACCCGGTGGAGTCGTTGCGGTACGAATAAGCAGGTGTCGGGTGTCAGGTGCCAGGGCGGCGGTCTGCTGACACCCGACACCTGACACCCGCCTCTCAGTCCCCGAAGTTCGCCAGCCGGACGAGCTGGATGTCCGGCACCTTCGCCAACTCGTCGAGCACGCCGTTCTTAAGAGGCTGATCCACGGTGATCGCCGCCAGCGCGTCGTGCCCCGGGAAGGGCACCCGCGCCTGGTGATAGCTGCCGATGTTGATCCCCGCCCCGCCGAGCAGGGTACCCACGCGGCCGATGACGCCGGGGACGTCCCGGTTGCGGATGATCAACATCCACCCTTCGGGCGCCACGTCGACGTGGTAATCGTCGATGCGAATCACGCGCCCATGGCCGTTTCCCAGCACGGCGCCCGCGACGCGCGCGCGTCCGCGCGCCGTCTCGAGCGTCACGCCCACGGTGGTCTCGAAGCCGGGCTCGGGCGTGCCGGTCTTGCGCGCGTGACGAACCCCGCGCTCCTCCGCGATGAGCAGGGCGTTCACCAAACTCACGGGCTCGACGTTCATGGCGGAGAGCAGGCCCTCGACGGCGGCCATCAGGACGGGTCGTGGCGCTGCCTCGTCCTTGCCGCCGTAGTCTACTTCGAGCGCCGTGACCGGCCCATCCACCAGCGCCAGCGCCAGCCGGCCCAGGCGGCGCGCCAGGTCGAGCAGCGGTCCGAGCCGGCGCAACAGGTCGCCCGAAATGCCGGGCACGTTGATCGCGGGCGACAGATCGCCCGCGAGCAGCGCGTCGCGCACCGCACCGCAGATCTCCAGGCTCACCCGCTCCTGCGCCTCCGCCGTGGACGCGGCGAGGTGGGGAGTGAGGATCACGCGCTCGAGCTTGCGGAGCGGCGAGTCGGCGGGGAGCGGCTCGACTGCGAATACGTCGAGCGCCGCGCCACCGATGCGCTTCTGCTCGATCGCCTCGGCCAGCGCCACCGCGTCCACCAGCTCGCCCCGCGCCGTGTTCACGAGCACCGCGGTGGGCTTCATGAGCGTCAGCCGCGCGGCATTGATCAGGTGGTGTGTCTGCTCCGTATGCGCCACGTGCAGCGTGACCACGTCCGCCTGGCGCAGCAGCTGGTCGAGGGGGAGCAGCTTGAGCTGCAGCTCCGCGGCGCGTTCGGGTGAGAGGTAGGGGTCGTGCCCCACCACGTGCATGCCGAACGCGCGCGCCAGCTGCGCCACGTGCCCGCCGATACGCCCCAACCCGACGATGCCGATGGTCTTGCCGCGGAGCTCGGTGCCCTCGAACCGCTTGCGGTCCCATTCACCGCGGCGCATCGCTTCCGCAGCCCAGGGGATGTGGCGCGCCTGGGCGAGCAGCAGGCCCATCGCATGCTCCGCGGCGCTGACCGTGTTGGCGCCGGGTGCGTTCATCACGGCGATGCCCCGGCGGGTGGAGGCGTGCACGTCGATGTTGTCCACGCCTGTGCCCGCCCGGGCGATCACGCGAAGCGCGGGGCCGTGCGTGAGCAGATCCGCGGTGACGCGCGTCTCGCTGCGCACGATCAGGGCGTGCGCGGCGCCGAGCGCCCGCTCGAGCTCGTCACGCGGCTTGCCGGCGCAGTTCACCACCTCGATCTCCGGGGTGGCCGCGAGCAGCTTGAGCCCCGCCTCCGTCAGGCGGTCCGCCACCACCACGCGCACGCTCATGCCACCAGCCCCGCGAGCAACGCCAGCAGCTCGTCCAGCGCCGCGACGGTGTGGTCGCCCATGTGGCCGATGCGGATGGTCGACTCCTTGAGGGAGCCGTAGCCCGCGCCGATGGTCCACCCGGCCTGCTTCAACGCCGCCACAATCGACTTCGACGTCTTGCCCTCGGGGAGCTTGAGACAGGAGACGGTCCAGCTGCGGCGCCCTTCACGCGGTAGGTAGGCGATGCCGTGCTGCTCGCTCCACTGCTCCACGCGACGGCGCATGGCATCGTGCCGGGTCCAGCGCGCTTCCACGCCGCCCTCGCGCTCGATCCGGCCGAGCTGCGCCTCGAGCGCATACAGCAGGGAGATCGCGGGCGTGTTGGTCGGCTGGTGCTTGGTGGTCGCCTCGAGAAAGCTCACCACATCGAAATACAACCCACGTCCGGGGAGCGTCTTCGCCCGCTCGACCAGGCGCTCCGAGGCGACCCCCAGCGCGAGCCCCGGGGGCAAGGCGAGCGCCTTCTGCGAGCCCGTGAGGACGAAATCGAGCGCCTGTCCCCCGCCCCAGCGGTCGGTCTCCACGGGAGAGCCTGCCAGCGACGTCACGGCGTCCACCAGCAACAGCACGTCGTCGAACTCGCGCACCACGGCCGCGAGCGCTGCGACGTCCTGCAGCACGCCGGTCGACGTCTCCGAGTGAACGAGGGTGACGGCGTCCACGGGGGTGCGCCGCAGCGCGTCCCGCAGCATGTCGGGCTCGACGGCGCAGCCGAGTGGCACATCCAGCCGGATGCATTCCTTGCCGCAGGTCCGGACCAGGTTGGCAAAGCGCTCGCTGAACGAGCCGTTCACGAGCGACAGGGCGCGGTGCCGCACGCCGTTGCGCACCGCCATCTCCATGAAGCCCGTCGCGGAGGTAGTCCCGACGAGCACGGGACGGGCCGTGCGGAACAGGCCGGCGAGCGGCGCCTCAAGCCGCGCGAGCAGCTGCTCCATGGCTCCGGAGCGGTGCCCGATCATGGGCCGTTGCATCGCGGCCAGCACCTCGGGGTGAACGTCGGTGGGACCCGGCAGAAAAAACCGCCCAAAGGCGGGGGCGGTGGCGACGGAGGCCGCGCTCATACGGTGGCGCGGGCGAGACTCTCGACGAGCCCCTCCTCCACGACTTCCCTGGTCTTGACGAGGCGCACGCCCTCGTCACCCCAATCCTTGAGCAGCTGCTCGGAGACGTCCTTATCGATGCCCTTCACCGCATCAGTGACCACGAACAGGCGGGTATGCGGTCGCCGCTCGAGCAGGCCCTCGATCGCCGCCTTGTCGCACACGTCGGTCGCCACGCCGTACAAGACGATGTCGTCCGGCGCCAGCACATCGAGCACGGTGGTCACGTTCTCGTTGGTGAACACGTCGAACCGGTGTTTGTGGAACAAGATGTCTCCTCGATGCGCCCGCACGCGATCGGCGAGCGTCTTGGGGTCGGCCCGCGCCGGCTCGATCACGAGCGGGTCGCGGAGCGCCGTTTCCGGAATCTTCTGCTGACCGGGAGTCCCACGCATGCAATGCGGCGGGAAGGTGCTCTTCCAGTCCGGCGTGTCGGAGATCTCGGCGTGGCTCTTCACGTGGTCGTCGGCACTGGCGATCAAGCAAATGCCGTGCCCATGCGCGTAGTCGGTCAGGCGCTTCAGGTTGCCGATGATGCGCTCCGCCTCGGGGACGTACAGCTTGCCGGCGGCGTGCATGAAGTCGTACTGGGTATCGACATCCCAGAAGATCACTCGGGGCATGGCGAGGAATCTCTTCGACTGTACGGGAATGTGTCAACGGCAGAGCCGCCGAGTGTCGCGAAATCGCGACAGACGGCTACAGACGCAGTACGACGGCGACCTCGTCGCAGCAGTTCTGCCTGGGACAGCGCGCGCAATCCGCCCACACCTTGAGCGGAAACTGCTCGCGCTCGGCGGGCACAAAGCCGAGCTTCACGAAGAACGCGGGCTTGCGCGTCAGGGCGAGCACCTCGTGCAGCTCCTGCGCACGCGCTTCGGCGGTGAGCGTCTCGAGCAGGGCCCGCCCCACTCCCGCTCCCTGCCAGCGTGCATGCACGGCGAGACCGGCGACCTCGGCGAGCCCACGCGAATAGATCTTCAAGGAGCCGCATCCCACGATCTCGCCGTCGGGGGCCGTGGCGACGGCGTACTCCTTGATGTGCCGGCACAGGTCGTAGTTGCTGCGCGGCAACAGATCGCCGGTGGCGACGTAGGGGGCCATGAGCGTCTCGAGGGCCGGGACGTCGGCGAGCACCGCGCCCCGCACCGCGACGCCGGGCAGCGGTATGGGAAGTGCGCTCACGCCAGGATTTCCTCGAGCACCGCCGCGCCACGCTCCAGCTCCACGTCCGTGACGACGAGGGGCGGGATCAGGCGCACCACGCTCGGCCCCGCGGTGGCGAGGAGCAGTCGCCGCTCGCGCGCCACGGCGACGAACGGGGCCGCCGGCTCGTTCAGCTCCACCCCCCACAGCAAGCCGCGCCCACGCACCTCGGCGACGCGCGTGCCGCGGGCCGCCAGCCGCGCGAGCCGCCCGCCGAGCCATTCCCCCTTGCGGCGCACCTCGGCGAGAAACTCGGGTGCGGCGATCGTGCGGACCACGTCGAGGGCGACGCCGGCGACGAGCGGTCCGCCGCCGAAGGTCGTGGCGTGATCGCCCGGCTTGAGCGCCGCCGCGACGGCGCCGGTGAGCAGCACGGCTCCCATCGGGAGCCCGCCGGCGAGGGGCTTGGCGAGCGTGAGCACGTCGGGCACGACGCCCGTCTGCTCGTAAGCGAAGAGCGTCCCGGTGCGACCCAGCCCGCACTGCACTTCGTCGAAGATGACCGCGACGCCACGTGAGTCGCACAGCTCCCGCACGAACGCGAGCCATTCGGGATCCACCGGCCGGACGCCGCCCTCGCCCTGCAGCGGCTCCACGATCACGGCCGCGGTGCGCGACGCCGACACCGCGTTATCCACGGCCGCCCAGTCCTCGCGCGGGACGATGCGGATACCCGGGACGAGGGGCTCGAACGGCTTGCGGTATTCGGGGCGGTCGGTGGCGGCGAGCGTGGCGAACAGCCGCCCGTGGAACGAGCCCGAGAACGCGACGATCTCCGGCTTGCCGGACCACTTGCGGACGAACTTGAACGCCGCCTCGTTGGCCTCGGCGCCCGAATTGCAGAAGAACACGCGATCGGCGAACGAGCGCGCCACCAGCTCCTCCGCGAGCTGTTCACCCGCCTCCGTGCGGTACAGGTTCGAGACGTGGATCAGGCCGGATGCGAGCGCCCGCTCGATCGCTCCGCGGATGACCGGATGATTGTAGCCGAGCGCGTTCACGCCGATGCCGGCGACGAAATCGAGGTAGTGCGCCCCGTCGTCGGCGACGAGCTCCGCGCCGTTGCCCGCCACGAACACCGGGCCGGCGCGGGAATACACTTCGAGCAGCGCGGACAGCGCCGAAGGGACCGCGGTCACGCGGGCTGGGGGGCGGGGGCGGGGGCGGGGGCGACGACGCGCGTGCCGGCGCCCGGGTGTTCCAGCAGGCGCAGGTCGCCGATGCGGACGCCGCGGGCGCCGGCGCGGAGCGCCGCGGTGGCGGCCCGGAGCTTCGCGGCCATGCCGCCCGTCACCGCGCCGCTGTCGATCAGGACTTCCACGTCCACCGCGTCGAGCGTGGGCCGCAGTACACCGTCCACCTGCACACCGGCCACGTCGGAGACGAGCAGCAGCTCCGCGGCGTGCAGCGCGCCCGCGATCGCGGCCGCCGCGGCGTCCGCGTTGACGTTGAGCGGCGGGCCACCCTCTGGTGCCGGAGCGGGTGCCATCGGCGCGATCACCGGGGTCAGGCCCGCGAGCAGGAAGCTCTCGAGCAGGCCGGCGCGCACGTGCGCGATCTCCCCCACCATGCCGAGCCCGCCCCCGGCCGGGCGAGCGACCAGGAGCCCACCGTCCACGCCCGACAACCCGACCGCGTCGAGGCCCGCCGCGCGCAGCTCGGCGACCACCTGCCGGTTCACGGGGCCGCCCAGCACGAGCTCCACCACCTCCGCGATCTCGGGAGTCGTGACGCGCACGCCGTCCCGCTGCTCGACCGTGAGGCCGAGCCTGCGGGACAGCGCGCTGATCGCGCGCCCGCCGCCGTGTACCACGACCACCGGATCGAGGCGGACCAGCGCCCGGGCGCAGGTCGCGAGCCAGCCGGGGCGATCGAGCTCATTGCCGCCCAGCTTCACGACGCGCGGGCTCAGCATACCAGTCCCGCGGTCTCGGGGAGGCCGAGCATCACGTTCATGTTCTGAATCGCCTGTCCCGCGGCGCCCTTCACGAGGTTGTCGATCGCCGCGATCACCGTGAGTCGCGGGCGCCGCACGTTGGCCACCGCCGCCACGCCGATCGCGACCCGGTTGCGGTACACGACATCCTTGAGCGACGGCAGTGCGCCGCGCAGCACCGTCACGCACGGCTCGGCGGCGTACACCGCGTCGTAGATCCCCTCGGCGCTCGCCTGGTCCACCGCCCGGGTCAGGGGTACATGGATGGTCTCGAGAATGCCCCGCTTCACCGGAAGCAGATGGGGCGTGAACACCAGGTCGCCCGTGAAGCCGCCTTCGCGCGCCAGCGTGGCCTTGAGCTCGGGAAGATGGCGGTGGTCGTTGCCCACTCCGTAGGCCCGGAAGTCCTCGGCCACTTCGCCGAACAGCAGCTCCCGCTTGGGCGAGCGGCCGGCGCCGGTGACGCCCGAAGCGGCGTCGATCACCACCTCGCGCGATTGGTCGATCAGGCCCTGGCGCACGAGCGGCAGCAACGCCAGCAGCGCCGCCGTCGGGTAACAGCCCGGGTTCGCGACCAGCTCGGCGGCGGGGAGCCGGGGGCGCGTGACCTCGGTGAGACCGTACACCGCCTCGGGCGACAGTCGGAAATCGGACGACAGGTCCACGGTGCGCTTGCCAGCGGCGCGCGCCTCGCGCACGTAGCGACCGGACACGCCGTGCGGCAGCGCCGACAGCACGATCTCGGCGCGCGCGAGCGGCGCATCGTCGATCGGCACGAGCGTGACGCCGTCCAGCGTCTCGCCCGCGCTCGCGTCCGCCGTGGCGAACACCAGCGCCGCCCCCGGGTGCCGCGTCAGCAGCCGCACGAGCTCCTGCCCGACGTAGCCGGAGGCCCCCAGGATGCCCACGGGGACTCGTGAATTAATATTCATTACTTCGGAAAAATATGCATTTGCACGGCGAGTGCAAGGGTCGTAGCCTTGCGCCCATGATTCGAACGACCCGAACGACCCGAACGACCCGACCGCTCAACGTCCTGCTCCTGACGCTCGGCGCCCGCGGCGTCGCCGCGCAGGCCCCCGCCCCCGCCCCCGCCCCCGCGCCCGCGCCCCGGCTGGTCACTGTCGCGGACCTGTTCCGGCTGCGCGACGTTGCCGATCCGCAGCTCTCCCCCGACGGCGCCTGGGTCGCCTACACCGTGACCGGCGCCGATTCGGCCGTGGACAAGCAGCCCGGCGCCGTGTGGATGACGAGCTGGGACGGTAGCCGCACGCTGCGTCTCACCAATTCCAAGGAGGGGGAAAGCGCCCCGCGCTGGAGCCCCGACGGCCGCTGGCTCGCGTTCCTGTCGAGCCGCGAGGACGAGCACGCCCAGCTCTGGCTGCTCGATCGCTCCGGGGGCGAGGGCCGCAAGCTCACGAGTTTCGCGGGCGACGTCGAGGACTACGTGTGGGCACCAGATGGCAAACGGCTCGCGGCCGTGGTCGGGGACGCCGACACGGCGAAGCCCAAGATCCCGGCCCCCATCGTGATCGACCGCTTCCAATTCAAGCAGGACGAGATCGGCTACCTCGGCAAGGAGCGGCGCCACCTGTATCTGGTCGACGTCGAGACCGGGAAGGGCGCGGTCCTCACGCCGGGGCCGTACGACGAGCTGCTCCCCGCATGGTCGCCGGATGGTCGCTCGCTCGTGTTCGTGAGCAAGCGGCGCGCCGATTTCGACCGCGACAACAACTGGGACCTGTACCTGATGGACGCGGTCCCGGGGGCCGTGCCGCGTCAGCTCACCACGTTCGAGGGTCCTGACAACGATCCCGACACGGAGAGCCGGCCAGCCTGGAGCCCCGACGGGCGCTCGATCGCCTACCTCCAGGGCGGGCTCCCGAAGCTCATCTACTACGGGCTCCAGCAGCTCGCGGTGGTTCCAGCGGCGGGCGGCGCGCCGCGCCTGCTCACCGCGGCGCTCGACCGCGGTGTGGCGAACCCGGCGTGGGCGCCGGATGGGAAGGCGATCCTGTTTCAGCTGGAGGACGACCGCACGGTACAGCTGGCTCGGGTGCCCGCCGCCGGCGGCGCGATCCAGCGGCTCATCGGCGAGTCCCGCGTGGTCACCAGCTTCACCACCGCACCGAGCGGGAGGGTCGCAGTGGCGGTGTCCACGCTGGACGCGCCCGCCGAGGTGTTCGCCCTGGACAGCGCGGGAAACGCGCTGCGCCCGCTGTCACGCCAGAACGACGCGTGGCTGAAGGAGGTCAAGCTCGCACGCACGGAGCCCATCACCTTCAAGAGCCGCGACGGGACGACGGTGAGCGGCCTCGTCGTGAAGCCGCCGGACTTCCGGGCGGGAACGCGCTACCCCGCGATTCTCCGCATCCACGGCGGACCGGTGTCGCAGTTTCAGTACGAGTTCAGCCATCTGTTCCAGGTGCTCGCGGCCCACGGCTACCTCGTGGTCGTCGCGAATCCGCGCGGCAGCTCGGGACGGGGCGAGGCATACGCGACGGCCATCTACGCCGACTGGGGGAACAAGGACGCGCAGGACGTGCTGGCGGCGGTCGACTACGTCATCGCCCAGGGGCTGGCCGATCCGGCGCGGCTCGGCGTGGGCGGGTGGAGCTACGGCGGGATCCTCACCAACTACGTGATCGCCCAGGACCGGCGCTTCAAGGCCGCCGTGAGCGGCGCCTCGGCCTCGAACATCCTCGCCGGGTACGGCACCGATCAATACGTCCGCGAGTACGAGGCGGAGCTGGGCGTCCCCTGGAAGCACTCGGACGTCTGGCTGAAGCTCTCATTCCCGTTTCTGCACGCCGACCGAATCGTCACACCCACCCTGTTCCTGTGCGGCGACAAGGATTTCAACGTGCCGCTGCTCAACTCGGAGCAGATGTATCAGGCGCTCAGGAGCCTCGGCGTAGAGGCCGAGCTGGTGATCTATCCGGGGCAGCGCCACGCGATCGGGAAGCCCAGCTACCTGCGGGATCGGATGGAGCGGTATCTGGCGTGGTACGATCGGCACCTCAAGAACTGAGCGCGCCGCCTCGCGACGGCGGAGCGGCGCGCTCCCCCGGGGACCCGGCTAGTGATGGCCTCCCCCCGACCCGACGCCGGCGCTGTCCACGGTCAGCTGCAGCGCGAGGGTACAGACCAGAACACGCTTCGTGGTGGTGTCCGCTCCCTGGATCGATACCCAGGAGCAATGCATTCCGCCGGACCCGACGCCGGCGCTGTCCTGCGTCACGGTGAGCTTGCCCCCGCCGCTTCCCACGCCCGCACTGTCGAGGACCATGCTCATGCTGCTCGAGAGCGTGCACTTCAGGCTCTTCTTGGCGTTCCGCGCCGTGTCGGCGGGCGTCGTCGGTATCCACAGACATTGACGTTTCCCGAGCTTCATGTGCTTGGGCTTGGGAGACTGCGACTGATACGCCGCCGCGATAGCGGCGGCTGCCAGGGCGACCAGCAAGATGCCTTTCGCGTTCATGGGCGTCGTCCTCCGGTTCATTGTAGGGAGTCCCGGGCGCGGCGCGCCTCGGCGACGGTCGGCGCCAGGTCCGGATCGGGATGAGTCAGGGTGGCGAGAACGATGCTCCAGTGACGCCGCGCGTCGGCCCGGACCCCCAGGCGCTCGGCGAGACGCGCCATCCGCTCGTGCGCGAACGGAAACACCAGGCCTCGAAGCGCGAAGGCGCTTCCCGGCATGCGCGTGGGTCGCACGACGAGCTCCAGCAGCGCCAGCGCGGAATCGACGTGCCCGAGGTGCTCGTAGGCGTCGGCGGCCGTCCAACGGAGGGCGAGGGTGTTCACCCGGTCGAGCAGCGCGCTGTCGTGCTCGCCGCGGGCAGCGGCGGGTCCGATCGACGCGACCACATCCGCCCAACGGCCGGCTCCCGCCGCCAGGCGGGCCTGGAGCAGGGCGGACCCGTAGCCGAGGCGAGCGCGCTCCGACTCGGACAGCCGCAGCACGCGCCGCAGGCGACGCCGCGCCCCGACCGAGTCCCCGAGTTGCGCGGCCCACAGGCCGTACGTGATGAGTCCCGGTCCCGAGGTGTCGCGGTCCGCCGCGGCGGGGAGCGGCGGCGCGGCGCGCCCGGCCGCATCGGCCAGCAGTAAGCGGGCGCGCTCGTACCACCGGGCCACATCGGGGGGCGCGCCCACGGCGGCATCCGCCAGGGCGCGATCGGCCGCGTCCACGCCTCCCCGAGCGGCCCGCGCCGCCGCCCCCGTCGCCACCGCCTGGACGCGCAACCAATTGGGCGCCGACGGCGCGCCGGCGGTGGCCGCCGCCACGGAGTCCGCTCCGACCCAGTCGTCCGTCGCGGTCGCGAGCAACAATTGGATGTAGGTCGCGAACGGGCCGGTCAGGTCCCGCGCGGCCGCCCGCGCCCGGTCGACCTGGCCGAGCGTCACCAGCGTCGCGACCTGGTTCAGGAGCTGAATCTGCGCCTGGCGGGCGCCGAAGGGGTGAGCGGCGACCGCGCGCTCGAAATCCGCCAACGCCTCTTCGTACCGCCCGAGCGCGAGCAGGTAGAGACCGCGATTGTTCAGGACGCTGTAGGATCGTGGAAAATGCTGCAGATAGAGGTCGCAGGCGCGAACGGCCGCGGGCAGGTCGTACCGCATGGTGTACGCGGCCTCCGCCTCGACCCGGTAGCGACGCGGGACGCCGAGGCGATCCGGCCGCTTGAGCGCTTCGGCGAACGCGATCCGCGCCGAGTCGAGCATCCGCTCGTTCAAGTAATTCCAGCCGA
>Ga0209471_1000836_pt1 | contig 19249 bp, 17 predicted proteins | sample GraSoiAngelo_128_FD_185885 | JGI IMG/M metagenome (GOLD analysis project Ga0209471, IMG submission 185885) | Grasslands soil microbial communities from the Angelo Coastal Reserve, California, USA - 14_0927_12_20cm (SPAdes) (version 2) | ecosystem: Environmental > Terrestrial > Soil > Grasslands ...
AAGACGCGAAGACCCGGGACGAATTCCTGCGGCTGGTGTACAGCGGCCGGGGCCCGGGGTGAGCGACGCGTCCCCAGCCTCCCTCGCCGGGAAGCTCGCCCTCGTCACCGGCGCTTCGCGCGGGATCGGGCTCGCCGTGGCCGAGCTGCTGCACGCCGCGGGCGCGCACGTGGTGCGCCTCGCCCGCAGCCTCGTGGACGGCACCACCGACCGCCGGACGGACCTGCGCTGTGATGTGACCGATCCCGCGGCGGTGGAGCGCGCCGTCGGCCGCGTGCTGAAAGACCGGGGGATCCCGGACATCGTGGTGAACAACGCGGGCATCTTTTTCATCAAGCCGGTCGCGGAGACGACGCCCGACGAGTTCTCCCGCACGCTCGCCGTGAATCTCACGGCCCCGTTTCTCGTGACGCGCGCCCTGGTCCCACACCTCGTGCGGCGCGGCGCCGGTCACTTCGTCACCATCGGCTCCATCTCCGACCACGTGGCGTTCACGGGCTCGACCGCCTACGCCGCGAGCAAATTTGGGCTGCGCGGCATGCACGAGGTGCTGCGGGCCGAGTTGGGCCGCACTGGCGTCCGCACAACGATCGTCTCGCCGGGCCCGGTGGACACCCCGATCTGGGACCCGATCGACCCCGATGCGCGGCCGGGATTCACCAAGCGCAGCGCGATGCTCGAGGCGCGGGACGTGGCCGAGGCCGTCCTGTTCGCGGTCACGCGGGCCCCGCGTGTCGACGTCACGGAGATCCGGTTGCTGCCCACTGTGTATTCGTTGCGAGGTTAAACAATGCGGAGTGCGGAATGTCGAATGCGGAATTGCAGAGCGAGCGTCGATCGTGAGCGCGGGCGTCGAATCCGGCACTGCCATTCTGCACTCCGCATTCCGCATTCCGCACTCTTTGCCGCGCTGATGGTTCTTTGGGCACGGGCACCCACCAACGCGCAATCGCTCCCACCGCTGCCCGACACAACCGGCTTCGGCGTGCACGTGCTCGCCCTGGCCCGGGCGCCCGACAACGCGCTCTGGGTCGGCACCTATGGGCAAGGCATCTTCGTCCTGCGCCAGGGAGCAGGCAGCTGGGAGCAGATGAAGCATTCGAGCGACACGACCACTCGCTCCATTTCCTTCGACTTCGTACACGCCTTCGGATTCGGGCCACGCGGGGAAGTCTGGTACGGCTCGGTGGGGAACGGGTGGGGCCTGTCCACCGACGGCGGCAAGACCTGGACCAACTGGGCGCTCAACGAGCTCGGTCCCGAGTGGCAATACGTCGCGCCCAACGGCATCGTCACGCGGGGCGATACCGTGTACGTGGGCACGGCCGACGGGATCAAGCTGTCGTGGGATCGCGGCGCAACCTGGGTGGAAATCACCGACTCGGCCGGGGCGGGCACGGCGCCGCATCCGTGGGGCCGGTTGCGCAGCCAGTACGTGCTGGCGCTCGCCCGCGGCTCCGACGGCAATCTGTGGGCCGGCCACCTGCGGGGGCTCGCCCGCTCGACCGACGGGGGCCGTAACTGGACCGAGTACCCCGCGCCGGTACGATGCCCTCCCCCCGGCGCCGAGTGTGTGAACCGCGTGCGGGCGCTCGCTCCGGATACCGGGAGTCTCATGTGGGTGGGGACCGAGCGGGGGCTGTACCGGCTCGATCCCACACGCAGCGCGTGGCTCGATAAGCAGAGGAATCCGGCTTGCCCGGTCGCCGCCGTGGTGAAAAGCTGCCGTGTGGACTTGCCGCCCGTGCAGGGACTGGTTCGCGCCGGGCCGGGGCAGGCGTTCGCCGCGACCCGCGACGGCGTATACGCGGAGGACGGCGACGCGCTCAACGTCTGCGACATGACCCGCAGCGTGAGCGCGCTGTTGCTGCTCGCCCCGGGAGTCTACGCCGCCGGGAGACCCACCGGTGTGGGGACCTGCCGCATCGATCAGCGGCTCACGCTGGTGGGCGTCACGTACCAGGAGCGGCCCGATACGGACTCGCACGGCACGCGACACACCTGGTTCGCCCGGCCCATCGCCCTGGCCGACCAGCCCTACATCGACCAGACGTACCGCTACGGCTCGACCATGGGGGGCAATTTCCAGGAGCATCAGGGCGTCGAGTTCAACAATCCCGACGGGACGCCCGTCCACGCGATCGGCGATGGCGTCGTGGTGTTCGCGGGCCCGGCGGAGCGCGGGGCGAACACCGTTGCCATCCGCCACGACCGGAAGCTCAAAGGTCTCTTCATCTTTTCCACGTACTACCACAATGCTCGGCTGCTCGTGTCCGTGGGCCAGCGCGTGAAGGAGGGCGACGTGATCGCGCTGGTCGGCAACACCGGCCGCGCGACCAACGACCACCTGCATCTGGAGATCCACACCGCGCCCGTCGACTCGGTTCCGTTGATTGTGGATCCGAACGAGCGGTATCCGAAGTACACCGTGAATCCGGAGCTCTGGATCCGTCCCTTGCCCGGAACAGGGATTGTGGCGGGGCGGGTGTGGGACGCGCAGCGCCGACCGGCACCGCACGTCCGCGTGTACGGGTTGGTCAAGGCGGAGCCGCAGGAGACGCCGTACTCGTACGCCGAGACCTACGGCGAGCACAATCACCCGGACCCGGATTACCGCGAGCACTTCGCCGTGTCGGATGTCGAGCCCGGTGAGTATACGCTCGCGGTGGTGGTGGACGGCCGGCGGATGACGCGGCGGGTGCGCGTCGAAGCGAATCGCGTCGCATGGGTGGAGTTCGGCTCGGGTGCACATTGAGCTGACGGAGATGCTCCGCTGCCCGGAGCCGCACGAGGAGGGATTCCTCGTGCTGTCCACGGGCGAAATGGTAGGACGGATGGTCCGGTCGGGCATCCTCGGCTGCCCGGTATGCGGGAAGGAATATCCCATCGTAAGGGGCGCGGCGCATTTCTCGGGGCCCTCCGGCGCACCGTCCGGTACCGCTCTCCGCTGCCCGCTCCCGGTCGATGCCCAGACGCTCCAGGCGCTGCTCGATCTCTCCGGCCCGGGCGGCTACGTCCTGTTGCTCGGTTGCGCCGCCCGGCATGGCGCGGCGCTCGCGGGGCTCATGGGCGGCATCCATTTTGTGGGGGTGAACGCACCGGATGAAATGGAGGAGCTCCCGGTGCTGAGCCTGCTCGCCTGCGAGACGATGATTCCGCTGCGACAGACGGTGGCGCGAGCGGTCGTCGTCGGCTCCGACCGCGTGGGCGCCGAGTGGCTTGCCGAGGCGCGGCGGGTGCTGCTCCCGGGGCGGCGGCTGGTGATCGAGAGCGAGCAGGTCGCCGCGCCGGCCGGGCTCACGCAGCTGGCCCTGGGGCACGGCCTGTTCGTCGGCGAGCGGCGCTGATCAGCCTTCCACGGCTGCCGCGGTGGGATCGGCCGCCGCGTACACCCGATCGATCAGGTTCTTGTAGTTTTTTTCGACCTGACGGCGCTTGACCTTGAGCGACGGCGTGAGCTCGCCCGATTCGATCGTGAAGTCCCGCTCGATCAGGACGATTTTCTTCGGCATCTCGAACTTGGCGAGGTCGTGCAGGCCCCCCATCACCTCGCGCTCCATCTTGGCCTGGACGTCGGCCAGCCGGATGAGCTCCGCCGGCGACGCGTAGGTCAGGTTCCGCTCCTTGGCCCACCGCTCGAGCTGGTCGTAGTTGGGGACGATCAGGATGATCGGGAACTTCCGTTGATCGCCGAGCACGACGGCGCTCGCCACGAATTTGTTCAGCCGCACCGCGTTCTCGATCGGTTGCGGCGCGATGTACTTGCCGCCCGCCGTCTTTAGCAAGTCTTTCTTGCGGTCGGTGATCTTGAGGTAGCCATCGGCATCGAGCTCACCGATGTCCCCCGTGTGGAACCACCCCTCCGCATCGATCGCTTCGCGGGTCTCCGCCGGCTTGTTGTGGTAGCCCTGCATGATGTTCGCGCCCTTGGCGAGGATCTCGCCGTCAGCCGCGATCCGTATCTGGACTCCCGGGATTGGCTTGCCGACCGTGCCGAACTTCGGCCGCTGGAGCGGATTCAGCGTCAGCACCGGCGACGTTTCCGTGAGCCCGTACCCCTCGATGACCGGGAGCCCGGCACTGTAGAAGAACCGCCCGATCTCGGCCGAGAGCGGTGCCCCGCCCGACACGAACAGCTTGATCCGTCCGCCGGTGCGCGCCCGCAGCTTCGAGAACACCAGCCGGTCCGCGATCGCGTGCGTGAGCTTGAGCCCCAGGGGCACGCCGACGCCGGCCAGGCGGTGCGCCGCCCACCGCTCACCCACGCGCCTCGCCCACTGGAAAATGCCGCGCTTCGCCGCGCCACCCGTCATCGCGTTCTCGAGCACGCGCGCGTACACCTTCTCGTACACGCGCGGCACCGCGGCGACCACCGTCGGTCGGACCTCCTGGAGGTTCTGCGCGAACGCGTCCACCGACTCGGCGTAGTTGATGGTCACGCCCACGTGGAGGAAGTAGTAGTCCACCATCCGCTCGAGGATGTGCGACAACGGCAGGAGGGCGAGACAGCTGTCGTCCCGACTGACGCGGATCGTGTCCGCGGTGGCACGTACGTTGGAGCAGATGTTGTCGTGGGTAAGCATCACCCCTTTAGGCTGCCCGGTCGTCCCCGAGGTGTAGATCAGGGTCGCGAGGTCGTCGGGCCGGACGCCGAGCGCCTCCTCCTTGAAGCGGGGATACTTCGCGGTGGCAGCCCGGCCGCGCGCTTCCAGCTGGGCGAGGGTGAGCACGCCGTCGCTCCCGCCCCCCGCGTCGAACACGATCACGTGGCGCAGCGATGGCAGCCCGCGCCGCACGGCGCTGATTTTCTCCACCTGGGCCGCCGTCGAGCAGGCCACCGCCGCCACCCCCGCGTCCCGCAGGATGTACTCCACCTGATTGGCGGGGAGGGTCGGGTAGATGGGCACGTCGGTGGCGCGGGCACACAGGCAGGCGTAGTCGGTCAGGGCCCACTCGAGGCGCGTTTCCGCGAGGATCGCAACCTTCTCGCCCGCCGCGATTCCCAGCTCGCGCAGGCCGAGGGACAGCGCCTGCGCCCGCGTCGCGGCTTCCTTATGTGTGACGTCGCGCCACACGCCGTCGGCCTTGTAGCGGAACGCAGCCGCATGGCTCGCGTAGCGGTCCACCGCGTCGAAAAACAGCTCGGTCAGGGTACGGGGCGAGGCGCTCATGGCTGGAACCTCACGACGAAAGTGACGGGCGAGCCTGGCACCGTGTCCCCGACGGCCCGCCGCGCAATCGCCTTCACGACGACGCTGTCCGGAACGGATGGACCCAGGAGCCGCACCTTGACGAAGGCAATTCCCGTCACGCCCGTCGCCACCGTGTCCATGGTGACGAGGGCGTGGGTCGAGTCGTTCGTGACCAGCGTGGCGGGGCCCGGGGACGCCGGATCCGTAATCGCGTACACCACGGGCCGGCCGGCGAGACCGACCGTCAGCGGGTCCCCGCCGCTCGTCGACTCGATCGTGTCTGCAACCTCGACCTTGAGCGAATCGGAGACCGAGTCCGCCGCCAGCGATACCGTATCCACGGTCGACAATGCAGTCGCGAACAGCGTATCCGCCGCCGCCAGCGTGCGGATCGAGACGGGGTTGCCGACGAAGGGGCCGGCGCTGGCGAGCAGCCGCCCGGTCAGGCCGGTGTGGTTTACGGTGATTCGACCGGTGGTCGTGTCGATGAGCCGGAGGGCCACGGTATCGGCGCTGTCGGGCAACGACCAGACGATCGTCCCCGCGACCGAGTCGCCGCGACCATCCAGCAGTCGGGCGTGCGGGGTGACGGTGTCGTACTCTTCGAGGCTGTCCGGGGCGGTGACCTCGAGCGCGATCGTGCGGCTCAAGTCACCGGGCCCGAATTTCCCGCAGGCCGCAGCCGCCACGAGCACCAGCAAGCCGCCGAGCTGGCCCCTCCCCGGGAACCGGGGGGGCCGGCCGGTCAGGGTGCCTCCGCCGCGGCCGCGTGAGTCGGTCCGGAGGCGCCGAGGTCGCGCAGCGCCTGCGTCGCGTGCTCGATCCATTTCTGCGCGTCGGGCCCCTTGGGCGGGTGCGCGAGAAACGCGCGCAGGTGCTGGGCCGCCCCGTCCGGATCGCCGCGCTTGAGCAGCAGGAATGCGAGCCCGTAGTGGGCGCCCGCGAGCTCGCGGTCGAGCTCCAGCGCGCGGCGGTAGTGCCGGATCGCCTCGTCGATGCGCCGCGTCTTGGTGAACGCGATCGCCATGTTCTGCAGGATGCGCGCGTCGTTGGGGTGGTCGCGCAGCGCCAAGCGGTACGACGTGAGGGCCGCGTCGTAGTCGCCCTGGCGTTCCAGGGCGAGTGCCTCGTTGAGATAGTCGAGACGCTGCGGGTTGACCTCGTCGGCGCTCGAGCCGCCGAGCAGGCGGCGCCAGAAACCCATGCGCCGAAAATAGCTTGCGGCGTCGCGACTGTGCAATGTAGCTTCACAGCCCATGCCCGCCCCGCCCCCGCCCCGCACTCCCCCGCCGCCCCCCCAGGCGCCCCGGCCCCGGAACCCGCGCACCGCCGGCAAGGCGCCGCACGGCGTCCTCGAGGTGGATTGGCCGTTCTTCGGCGAGATGTGCCGGGCTCTGGCCCTCAAGATCTTCCGGGAATACGACCCGGACGTGGTGATCGGCATCGCCCGGGCAGGAGTGATCCCGGGAGCGGTGGTGGCGAGCATTCTGCAGCGCGACTTCGCTTCCATGGCCATCACCCGTACGGAGTCCGGCGGGCGACCGGTGGTGATCGCGGGACCGACGCGTCTCGTGACCGGCCGGCGGGTGCTGATCGTGGACGAGACCTGCGACACCGGCGCGACCATGAAGCTCGCCCTCAACGCCGTGCGCGAGCTCAAGCCCTCGGCCGTGAAAACCGCCGTCTCGTTCCGCACCGGCCCCTTCCAGCCGGACTTCTCCGCGCTCGAGACCGACAACTTCATCATTCTTCCCTGGGACCGCGAGGTCATCATCGACGGGGAGATCGTGGTGCGGCCCGACTACGCCGCGAAGCTCAAGGAACTCGGCGGTTGATCGACCGGCTGACCGCGGCGCTCGCCCGCTCCCGCGCCGACTACACCGAAATCCGCGTCGAACGCACCTGGAGCACGGCGGTGAGCTTCCGCGGCCGCCGGCTCGAATCCGCCACGGCCAGCGAAGACCAGGGCGGTTTCGTGCGCGCGCTGCACGCGGGCGGTGGCTGGGGGGTCGCGTCCTTTACGTCGCTCGACCGCCTCGACGCGATGGTGGAGCGCGCCGGCGAGCTGTCGCGCACCGTGCCGGTCGACCCACCCATCCGCCTCGGCGCCGTCCCGCCGCATCAGGCGGACGCGCTCCTCGACCTCGACGGAGACGTGCGCGGCGTGCCCATTGCGGAGAAGAAGCGGCTGCTGGAGGCGTGCAACGGGGCCATGCTCGGCGTGAGCGACCGGATCGTCGACACGCTCGCCGTGTACCGCGACGAGGTGAGCGAGTACTGGTACGTGAACTCACAAGGCACCGTCCTGCACGAGCTGCGACCCGACGTGACGCTCTCCGGAACCGCGGTGGCGCGGCGCGACGGCACGATTGAGAAGGGACTCGAGTCGATCGGGATGCGTCGGGGCTGGAACTCGGTGCAGGACAAGGCGCCCGGGTTTCGCGCGGTCGCGGAGCGGGCGGTCGAGCTGCTCGACGCGCCCATGGTCAAGGGCGGCACGTATCCCGTGATCCTCGATCCCGAGCTGGCCGGCGTGTTCATCCACGAGGCGTTCGGGCACCTTTCCGAGGCGGACTTCGTGTACGAGAACCCGCAGGCGCGCGAGATGATGACCCTCGGCCGCCGTTTCGGGAAACCGGTCCTCAACGTGGGGGACAACGGCGCGGCCCCCGGCCTGCGCGGCACGCTGCCGTTCGACGACGAGGGCACGGCCACCCAGGATACCACGCTCATCAAGGACGGCATCCTGGTGGGCCGGCTGCACTCGCGCGAGACCGCCGCCGCGATGGACGAGCGGCCGACCGGCAACGCCCGCGCGATCTCGTTCCGCCACGCGCCGATCGTGCGCATGACGAACACCTACATCGCCGGTGGTCGCGGCAGCTTCGAGGACCTGATCGGAGACGTGAAGCTCGGGGTCTACGCCTGCGGCGCGTTCGGCGGGCAGACGATGCTCGAGAATTTCTCGTTCACGGCGGCCTACGGCCGCATGATCCGCGACGGCCGGGTAGCGGAGCTGGTGAAGGACGTCGTGCTCGCGGGAAATCTGTTCCAGACACTCGACCGCATCGATCACATCGCCGGCGACTTCCGCTGGAACCAGATGGGCGGCGGTTGCGGCAAGGCCGGCCAGTTCCCCCTTCCCGTCACCGAAGGGGCACCGCACGTCCGCATCGAGGAAGCGCTGGTGGGCGGCGACGTGGGGCCATGATCGCGCAGCTCATCGAAGCGGCCCGGCGCCGCGCCGACGGTGGCGCCGATGCGCTGTGGCGCCGCGGCGAGCGGACGACCGTCGCGTTCGAGTGGGGCCGGCTCAAGTCGGCCGGCGCGTCCGAAGAAGCAGGGGCGAACTTGAGGGTGCGCCACCACGGGCGGGTGGGCGTCGCCGGGACCACCGCCACCGCTGCCCCCCCCGACGAGCTCGTCGGCCGCGCCCTCGCGTCGGCCGCGCTGGGGGAGGAGCTGGATCTCGTGTTTCCGGCGCTGGGTCCTCTCCCACCGCTCACCACCTGCTTCGACCGGGCGGCGAATGCGTCCCTCGACGATCTGATCGGTATCGGGCGCTCGCTCCTGGCCGGGCTTGAGCGTGAAGGATGTCGGGTGAACGTGGCGGTCGAGCGCGAAACCACGGCGACGCGGGTCGCCAACTCCGGGGGGGGGAGCGGGGAGTACCGCAGCACGGCATGCGGCATAAGCGCCGACGTATGGCGCATCGCCGGCGACGACGTGCTGGTGGTCTCGGACGCGCTCGAGGGAGCGGATGTTCCGTCGGACGAGGCGCTCGCAGCCCTGGTCGCCTCGATCAACGCGCGGCTCGATCACGCGCTGCGCGTCGTCGAACCACCCGAAGGTGCCCTCCCCGTCGTCTTCACCCCCGCCGGGCTGTCCGCGCTGATGCTTCCGGTGACGCAGGCCTGGTCGCCTCGATCAACGCGCGGCTCGATCACGCGCTGCGCGTCGTCGAACCACCCGAAGGTGCCCTCCCCGTCGTCTTCACCCCCGCCGGGCTGTCCGCGCTGATGCTTCCGGTGACGCAGGCCCTCTCCGGAAAGGCGGTGCTGCAAGGCATTTCCCCGCTGGGGGCGAAGGTCGGGCAAGCGGTGTTCGACGCCCGGCTCTCGCTCACCGACGATCCCCTCCGTGTAGGTCGCACGGCGTCTCGCCCCGTCGATGATGAGTGTGTCCCGTCCCGAACCATGCGTCTCGTGGAACGTGGCGTCGTGCAAGGGTTCATCTACGACCTCGAGACGGCGGCGCGTGCACGGGCCGAGAGCACGGGACACGGGACTCGCGGGATCTTCGGGAAGCCGGTGCCGGCGTACACCAACATCGTTGTGAGCGACGCAGGGGCGCAGCACGCTGCGTCCCTACAATTGGGGGGCGGCCTCCTGGGGGAGATCCGGGACGGTCTCCTGGTCGATGAGCTGATCGGGGTGGGGCAGGGGAACGTGATCGGCGGGGCGTTCAGTCATCCGGTGGCCCTGGCGTACCGAGTCGACCGTGGAGAGGTCACCGGTCGCGTGAAGGACGCCGCGGTCGCGGGCAACGCGTACGAGCTGTGGAAGCGGGTCGCAGCCTTCGGGACCGACGCGCGCTGGACGGGGTCTCGCTGGGCGCCGTCGGTGTTGTTCGAGGGGGTGAGCGTGGTCCGTCGCTGACGTCGTCGCGTGACGCCGTTTACGTGACGTCTCTGCTCGACGTCTTCAGTATTGCAGCACTCCCGTCTGCGCGATCATCTTCCACTGCGTCCCGACCTGCGTGTAGATCTTGCAGGTCCGCCCCTCCCAGTGCTGATCGGCGCCCGTCTCCTTGTGCCGCCACAGCGTGTCGATGTCCACTACCGCGAACGCGCCGTCACCTTCGGCCGAAACGACGATCTTCTTTATCTCGCGGCGGTTGTGGACCAGGGTGTGGGTGTCGAACAGCTCCTGCCACCCGCGCCGCCAGCGCTCCGCGTTGAAGCGACCCCACACCATGACCCAGGTCATCGGATCGTGCGATTGAGCGGTCGGGGGCCAGGGCCAGACCATGGCCGGGTGGAAGCAGGACGCGAGCAGCTCCGTATCATGGGTGTCCCAGGCCTGGGTTTCGCGGTTGACGATCTCGCGGATCTCCGCTTCGGCGCGACTCAACCAAGCGCCTCTTCGTAGCCTCTCCCCTCCTTCATGTGTTCGTACACGAGATTGAGCGTATCGGGAGAAGCGGACAGGAACCGGCACCGCTCGTCGTTCCGGGACCGACACTCGACCTCCATCACGGCGACGGGCTCACCCGACAGGCGACCGAAGAAATCCGCGAGCATGCCCGACGAGAAGAAGCACATCGGCTCCTGGGCGCTCCCGGGGGCCGCCTCGGCCCAGTCGCTCGAATCCACGACGAGCGCCGCGCTGCCGAGCGGCGCGACGCTGACCGCGCCCCATCCCGTCGCCTGGAAGAACGCGGACAGGACGTCGTTCAGCCGGCCGGCGTCGAGGTCGTCGGGCCGCGTGACGCCCGTCTCCGTGGGCAGCCAGGTACAAAACGCCTGAAACACTCCCGCACCGGCGGCGAATCCCACCTCCTGGAGGATGGGGACGGCCTGATCGGGCGCATCGCGGAGCAGGCTGTCATGGAGCTGCTGCAACGCGGCGCGCCCGATCGTCAGGGCCTCGGTCGCGGCGGCTGTGGCAGGAGGGGCGCTCATCTGGGACGCCAACTTAGGGTTTGGCCCGTGCGCGGCGCAAGAGTTCGGCCTCGTCGATGATCGGGATGCCGAGCACTTTGGCCTTTTCGAGCTTCGATCCCGCGTCGGCCCCGACGACGAGCGCGGTGATCTTCTTCGAGACGCTGTCGACGACGTGCCCGCCCGCCGCCTCGATCAGCTCGGCCGCCTTCGCGCGGGAGAGCGACGGGAGGGTGCCCGTCACTACATAGGTCTGTCCCGCGAGCGGGCCCTTCGCCTCGGCCGCCGTCGGCTCGGTGAAGGTGAGCCCGAGCTTCTCCAGGCGCTCGAGCAGCTTGCGGTTCTTGGGCTCGTCGAAGAACCCCGCCACCGCTTCTGCGATCGCCGTCCCGACGCCGCGGATCTTGCTGATCTCCTCGCCCGAGGCGTTGCGGAGCGCCTTCATGGTGCCGAACTGGCGGGCGAGCAGCTTCGCCACCTGCGCGCCCACGTGGCGGATACCGAGCGCGTAGAGCAGCGTCGAGAGGGGCTGTTGCTTCGACGCCTGGATCGCATCGACGAGCTGCTGGGCGGATTTCTCCGCGAACCCTTCGAGTGCAAGCAGGTCGGTCGGCGTCAGCTCGTACAGATCGGCGACGTCCTTGATGAGCTTCGCGTCGAGCAGCGCGCGCACCCGCTCGTACCCCAGACCGCGAATGTCCATCACGGCGGCGAAATGGACGATGCTCTCGAGGATCCGGCCCGGGCACGAGACGTTGGAGCAGTACGCCATCACCTCGTCCGCCGGGTACTCGACCTTCGAGTGACAGACGGGGCAGCGCTCCGGCCGCTTGAACTTGCGCTCCTTCCCGGTGCGGCGCTCGCGCACGGGTCCGAGCACCTGCGGGATGACCTCGCCCGCGCGCGTGACTTCCACCCAGTCGCCCTCGCGGATGTCCTTTGCTTCGATCAGATCGAAGTTGTGGAGCGTGGCGGTGGTGACGGTGACGCCGCCGATCTCCACGGGCTCGAGCACGGCGTACGGGTTGAGCGCGCCGGTGCGTCCCACGTTGATCCGGATCTCGTTGAGCTTGGTGATCTGGACCTCGGGCGCGAACTTGCGGGCGACGGCCCAACGCGGCTCGCGGTTCCCCACGGTGCCCAGCTCGGCGTGCAAGGCGAGCGGGTTGACCTTCACCACGACGCCGTCGGCCCCGTAGTCCAGGGTGGGGAGCAGCTGCTCGAGCGTGGTGATTTCCGTGTTGGCGTGCGGCAGGTCGGGGACGAGCGCGTGGTGCTTTTCGACCGGGAACCCCCACACGGTGAGCTGCTCGAGCAGCTCGTGCTGCGTCGCGACCGGCAGCCTTTGGCCCGGGGCTTCGATGTGGAAGCAGAAGATGCGCAGCCCGCGGCTGCGGGTGATCTTGGGGTCCAGCTGGCGCAGCGATCCGGCGGCAGCGTTGCGCGGGTTGGCGAATGTGGGCTCGCCCGCCTGCTCGCGCTCGCGGTTGAGCTGGGTGAAGCGCGACTGGGAGAGATACACCTCGCCCCGGACCTCCATCAGCTTGGGCCAGGCCTTGCCCGTGAGCCGCAGGGGAACGTCGACCACGGTGCGGAGGTTGGCGGTGACGTCTTCGCCGACCAGGCCGTTGCCGCGCGTCGCGCCGACGACGAACAGGCCCTGCTCGTACGTGAGGCTCACCGCGGCGCCGTCGATCTTCACTTCCAGCGTGTAGCCGGCCGTGCGGACCTCGGGGACGAGCCGGGCGTTGCGGTTCTCCCATTCGGCGAGCTCCGCCTCGTTGAACGCGTTGGCGAGGGACAGCATCGGCACCAGGTGGCGGTGCTTCTTGAACCCCGTCGCCGGATCCGCGCCGACGCGCTGCGTGGGACTGTCGGGGGTGCGGAGCTCGGGATGCTTGGCCTCGAGCTCCTGCAGCTCGCGGAACAGACGGTCGTACTCGGCGTCGGAGATTTCCGGCTTGTCGAGTACGTAATAGGCGTGGTTGGCGCGCTCGATGAGCCGCCGCAGCTCGGCGGCTCGCGCGGCAGGACCCTTCACCGACCTTTGGCTTCCTCTTGAATGACGGCCATCGCGACGCCGACCAACCGGTCGAGCTCGTCGGCCGAGGCGCGCGGCAGGAGCCCTTCCGCCCAGGCACCCTCGCGCTCGCCGAACGCCGCGAGCAGGCGGCGCAGGAACGACAGCAGCGCCACCCGCTCGAGCTCCATGCGGCGCATCGTTTCTCCGGTCTCTTGCTGGCGCTGCGCGAGGCGCTCGTAGCGGTGCGCGTTGCGCAGCGCCTGCGCGGTGATCGCAGCGACCACCTGCACGAATCGCACGTCCCCGTCGGAGAACGTGGGGCCGTCGCGGAAGGTGCGCAGGAAGATCGCCCCGATCGCCACACCCCGCCACGTGATCGGCACGACCGTGATGGACTTCACGCGGCGACTGATGAGCTCGCTCTTCACATGCTTCAGGCTGGGATCGGTGGCCGCATCGGGGATGAACACTGTCTCGCCCCCCTGCATCGCGCGCTTCAGCTCGGGGTAGCGCTCGAGGTCCACCACGTAGTTGCGGATGGTCGGATCCTCGTAGGACGCAACCAGCCGCACCGACCGGCCGCCGCGCTCGGCGAGAAAAATCGAGCAGCGATCGAGCCCGAACGCCTCGCCGAGCTTGCGCGCGATCCCCTGGAGGATGTCGATGAAGTGGAGCGAGGTGGAGACTTCCTTGAGGATCTCGATGACGGCGAGCAGGTGCTTGCGCTCGCGCTCGAGCTCGGCGACGCGCGCCTCGAGAGCGGAGGGGAGAATCATGGCTTAGTTTGCGTCCCCCGCGGATGCGGCGTCAAGTTGCCGCGCGCGCGAGCGCGCGATAGCTTCGGAGCCCATGCGATCCCTCATCCTCGCGGTTTGCGTCGTCCTCGCGGTTTGCGTCGTCTCGCCCGCGCTCGCCGCGCAGGGCCGCCCGACCCCCGCGCCGCCGCTCGGCGCCTGGACGCCGGTGCCGGAGTTGCCGGGCATGGGCCGGCCCGTCGACACCGCGAGCGTCGCCGCGCGGCGGCGCGCGCTCCTGGCCCGCATCGGCCGCGGCGTGGTGCTCGTGCCGGCAGCGCACGAGCGCGAGCTCGAGCGCGACTACATCCAGGACAACGACTTCCGCCAGAGCAACACGTTCTTCTACTTCACCCAGCTCGAGACCCAGGACGCGTGGCTCCTGCTCGTCGCGGGTGGCGGCGCGACCGAAACCGTGCTGTTCCTGCCGCCGCGCAATCCTCTCCAGGAGCGCTGGACCGGCCTGCGTCTCGGCCCGGACAGCACCGCGTCCCGTCTCACCGGCATCGCGCGCGTCCTCCCCACGGACTCCCTCGATCCGGTGCTCTCCGCCGCGCTGCTCCGGGTGCACGGTCCTCTCTACGCGCCCCTCGACCTGACGACGCGCGACGAGCCGCGGCTCCGCGACCTCGTCTTCGCGGGGCGCGACGTGCGCAACCTGCGTCCCGCCGCGGACTCGATGCGTCTCGTGAAAGACCCGGACGAGATTGCGCGCATGCGGAAGGCGGTCGACATCTCGGTCCTCGGCCACCTCGCGGCGATGCTGGCGGCCCGCCCGGGCGTGTGGGAATACCAGATCGAGGCGGCGCTCGAAGCGGAATTCCGCCGTAACGGGGCCGATCGCGTCGGCTATCCGTCGATCGTGGGCAGCGGTCCCAACACCACCACGCTCCACTACGACGTCAATCGGCGCCAGACGCGGGACGGCGACTTGGTCCTGGTGGACGCGGGCGCGGAATGGGGTCAATACACCGCCGACGTGACGCGCACGTTTCCGGTGAACGGGAAGTTCACTCAGCGCCAGAAGGCCATTTACGATCTCGTGCTGGCGACCCAGCAGGCCGCGTTCGATTCCACGCGTCCGGGCACGACGATCGCGCAGCTCAACCGGGTCGCGCGCGACTACATGCGCGCCCATTCCGGCGCGCTGTGCGGGGCGGAGACATGCGACGCCTATTTCATTCATGGGTTGTCGCACTGGCTGGGCATGGATGTGCACGACGTGGGCGACTACGGCACGCCGCTCAAGCCGGGGATGATCCTGACGCTCGAGCCCGGGATCTACCTCGCGCCGGAGGGCCTCGGCGTGCGGATCGAGGACAACGTGCTCGTGACAGCCACCGGGGCGGAGTGGCTCTCCGCCAAAGCGCCGAAGACCACGGCCGAGATCGAGCGCCTCATGGGCCGGCGCTAGGTCTCGTCCTTCTCGCCCTTGATGTCGTCGAGGATCTGCTTGGCTTCCTGCTTGTATTCGTGGTCGAGAACGTCGGCGATGGGCAGCGGGTCGATTGCCGTGAACTGCTCCCGCGCCTTGGAGTATTTCCCGAGGTCGACATACACCTCGCCGAGCTCGAGACGGTGGAAAATGTTCTGCGGCTTCAGGGCGACGGCCCTCTCGAGGTACCGCTGGGCGTCCTCCCAGTTCCCCTTGTCCAGGAACCCGCCGCCGAACAGCGTCTTGGCGAAGAACTTCTGGAACCCCGACAACCGCTTGACCTCGGCATGCCACGCGCCGATCAGGTGATTCGCGCCGTCGTGCGTCGAGTCGAGCTCGAGCGCCTTCATCCCTTCGTCGTAGATGAGCTTGGCGAAGCGGACCCGCTCTTTGCCGCCCTTGGTGCGCGACATACGGCCCAGGGCTTGGGCGACCGTGAAGTGTCCGTCCGCCCCGTTGGGATTCACGCGCACCGCGGCCTCGCCGTACGCCCGCGCCACGACATAGAGGCTGTCCCGGACCTGTTTGGAGGAATCGTCCTTGCCCTCGATCTGCTTCGCGATGTCCACGGCCTCGCGGCCCGCCTTCCACAGGGCGGCGTAGTTGGTGGAATCGTGCGCGAGCGCGGCGCGATAGTGTCCCAGGGCCTGCTGCGGCGCGAGGGCCGCGTGCGCGCTGTCGCCCAACGCGATGTGCTCCGCGACCCCCAGCGGTGCCTGCGCCGCCAGCAGCGCGGGAACGACGAAGGACAGGGCCAGGAACACGGGACCACGCATCGACGACTCCGCACGCAAGGGGGCCGCTAATGTTCGTCGTGCCGCTCATCGAGCGCAAGCGCGACGGCGGCGCCCTCACGCCAGAGGAGTGGTCCGCCCTGGTCGCCGCCTACACGGCGGGCCGGGTCCCCGACTACCAGATGTCGGCGCTGCTCATGGCGGTGCTGCTCCGCGGGCTCGAGCGTCAGGAGCTCGCCGCGCTCACCGACGCGATGCTCGCCTCGGGTCAGCGGCTGTCATTCGACTCGTGGGGGACGCCGCGCGTCGATAAGCACTCGACCGGCGGCGTCGGCGACAAGGTATCCCTCGTCCTCGCGCCGCTCGTCGCCGCATGCGGCGTGGCCGTGCCGATGATGTCGGGACGCGGGCTGGGCCACACCGGCGGCACGCTCGACAAGCTCGAGGCGATCCCCGGGTTCCGCACGGGACTGTCCCTCGCGGAGGCCAAGGCGCAAGTGATGAAGCTGGGCTGCGCGATGATCGGGCAGACGCCCGAGATCGCCCCCGCCGACCGCCGGCTGTACGCGCTGCGCGACGTGACGGGCACCGTCGCCGCGATTCCGTTGATCGCCGCCAGCATCATGTCGAAGAAGCTCGCGGAGGGGCTGAACGCGCTGGTCCTCGACGTGAAGCGGGGCAGCGGGGCGTTCCTCCCCAAGCTCGAGCAGAGTCTCGAGCTCGCACGCACGATGATCGCCCTCGGCGAGGACCGCGGCTGCCCCACCGTCGCGCTGCTGACCGCCATGGACCGCCCGCTCGGGCGCGCCTGCGGCAACGCCCTCGAGACCGAAGAGGCGATCCTGGCGCTGCGCGGCGAGGGGCCGGCGGATCTGATGGAGGTGACCTATGCCCTGGGCGTCGAGATGCTGCTCGCCGCCGGCGTGGAAAAGACGTCGAAGAAGGCGCGGCAGCGCCTCGAGAACGCACTGGCATCGGGGCTCGCCGCCGAGCAATTCGAGCGCGTGATCGAGGCGCAAGGCGGCAATCCCAAAGTCGTCGAGGATGCGTCGGTGCTCCCGCAGGCGCTGGAAGTGGAGGTGTACAACGCGCCCCGCACGGGCGTGGTTCAGCGGGTGGAGCCGAGGATCATCGGCCGGGCCGTCGTGGCCATGGGTGGGGGGCGTCTGGCGGTGGAAGATGCCGTGGATCCCACGGTCGGGTTCGTCATCACCGTGAAGCCGGGCGACAAGGTCCCGGCGGGCGAGCCGATCGCCTCGGTGTTCGCGAAGGATCCGGCGGGGATCAAACTCGGGTTCGAGGCGCTGGCGCAGGCGATCGTGATCGGGGACAAGCTCGCCGAAAAACCGCTGCCGCTGATCTCACATCGGGTGACGAGGGACGGCGTCGAAGAGCTGAAGCGCTAGACCCCTAGATGTCGAGGTTCCGCACGAACTTGGCATTCTCCTCGATGAACTTCCGCCGTGGCTCCACTTCGTCGCCCATCAGCGTCTCGAACAGCTGCGAGGCCTCGAGCGCGTCCTCCATGGTCACCTTGAGAAGCGTGCGGCGCGCCGGATCCATCGTGGTGTTGCGCAGCTGGTCGGGATTCATCTCCCCCAGTCCTTTGTACCGCTGGATCATGGTGTTGCCATGGCTCGCTCCCGCCTCGCCGTTCGTGAGCCGCTTCACGTAGGCGTCGCGCTCCTTCTCGTCGTAGGCGTAGAACTCCTCCTTGCCCTTGGCGACGCGATACAGCGGCGGCTGCGCGATGTAGATGTACCCGGCGTCGATCAGGAACTTCATCTCCTTGTAGAAGAACGTGAGGAGCAGGGTGCGGATGTGGGCGCCGTCCACATCGGCGTCCGTCATGATGATGATCTTGTGGTAGCGCGCGTCGTCGAGCGTGAAATCCTCGCCCACGCCCGTGCCGATCGCCGTGATGATCGTCCGGATCTCCTCGTTGGAGAGGATCTTGTCGATCCGGGCCTTCTGCACGTTGAGGATCTTGCCCCGCAGCGGGAGGATCGCCTGGAAGCTGCGGTCGCGGCCCTGCTTGGCCGAGCCGCCGGCGGAATCGCCCTCGACGAGGTACAGCTCCGTGAGCTTGGGGTCGGAGACCGAGCAGTCGGCGAGCTTCCCGGGCAGGAGCCCGCCCTCGAGTCCGCTCTTCTTGCGGACCAGCTCGCGCGCTTTGCGCGCCGCCTCGCGCGCCCGCGCCGCGCTCAGCGCCTTGGCGATGATGGTGCGCGCCACGCTCGGGCTCTTATCGAAGAACCCGCCCAGGGCGTCGTTCACGACGCTCTTCACGATCCCCTCGACCTCGGAGTTGCCGAGCTTGGTCTTGGTCTGCCCCTCGAACTGCGGGTCCTTCACCTTGACGTGCAGCACGGCCGTCAGGCCCTCGCGAATGTCGTCCCCCGTGAGGGTGAACTCTTCCTTCTTGAGGAGCCCGTCCTTCTTCGCCCACTCGTTGATGGTGCGGGTGAGCGCCGCGCGGAATCCCGTGAGGTGCGTGCCGCCTTCATGGGTGTTGATGTTGTTGACGAACGAGAACGTGTTGTCGTTGTAGCCGTCGTCGTACTGGACCGCGCCCTCGACCTCGACCCCTTCGCGCGTGGCCTCGAAGGTGATCGGCTTGGGGTGCAGCGACTTGCGGTTGCCGAGCAGGTATTTCACGAACTCGGCGAGCCCCCCCTTGTAGAAGAATGTCTCTTGCTTCAGTTGCCCTTTCCGCTCGTCCTTGAGCGTGATCGTGAGGGCCTTGTTCAGGAACGCGAGCTCGCGCAACCGGTTCGCCACCGTGGCGTAGTCGAAGCGCGTCTCGGTGAAGATCTCGGTGTCGGGCTTGAACCAGACGGTCGTGCCTGTGCCCTTCGCCTTGCCGATGACCTCGAGCTTCTTCTTGGTCTCGCCCCGCTCGAATGCCATGTGGTGCCGCTTGCCGTCGCGGTCCACCCACACCTCGAGCTTCTCCGACAGCGCGTTCACGACCGACACGCCGACGCCGTGCAGCCCGCCCGAGACCTTGTACGTGCTCTTGTCGAACTTGCCCCCGGCGTGCAGCACCGTGAGCGCCACCTCGACGCCGGGTTTCTTCTCCGTCTTGTGGATGTCGACCGGGATGCCGCGGCCGTTGTCGACCACCGTGATCGCGTTGTCGGCATGGATGGTGACGTCGATCTGCGTGCTGTAGCCGGCGAGCGCCTCGTCAACCGAGTTGTCCACCACTTCGTACACGAGGTGGTGGAGCCCTCGTCCGGACACCGACCCGATGTACATCGCGGGGCGTCGTCGCACCGCCTCCAGGCCTTTCAGGACCTGGATCGAGTCGGCCTGGTAGTCGCCGTTACCCTTGTCCTTCGATGCTCGGGGTTTTGCCTTCGCCATATCGCTCTACTGTGAGAGAAGCCAGCGGATCGTCTTGATC
>Ga0209471_1000837_pt1 | contig 19237 bp, 16 predicted proteins | sample GraSoiAngelo_128_FD_185885 | JGI IMG/M metagenome (GOLD analysis project Ga0209471, IMG submission 185885) | Grasslands soil microbial communities from the Angelo Coastal Reserve, California, USA - 14_0927_12_20cm (SPAdes) (version 2) | ecosystem: Environmental > Terrestrial > Soil > Grasslands ...
AGGCGCGCTCGTGAGACGCGTGCTCGCGGTTCTTCCATATGCCGTCGGGCTCGGGGCGGTGCTCGCGCTTCCACGAGTGATGTACCCGGTGCTAGCCCTCGACATCCTGCTCTGGGGCCTCTTCGCGATGTCGGTCGACCTCCTTCTTGGCTACGTGGGTCTTCTCTCGTTTGGTCACGCGGCGTTCTGGGGTCTCGGCGCGTACGCCGCGGCGATCGCCGCGAAGTCGACAGGGGTGCCGTTCGCGGTTGCCGCGCTCCTTGGCGCCGGAGCGTCCGCGCTTCTCGCGCTCCCGTTCGGGTTTCTCGCGACTCGACGCCGCGGGATCTATTTCGCGATGGTCACGCTCGCCTTCGCGCAGCTCGTCTTTTATGTGGCGAACGAGTGGCGGGACCTGACCGGCGGAGAGAACGGGCTTCACGGAGTGCCGCGGACGTTCCCGGGGCTTTCGCTCGGCCGCTCGACCGACTTCTACTACGCCGCGCTGCCGCTGATCGTGCTGGGCTACGCGCTCGCGCACCGGATCGTGCACTCGCCCTTCGGGCACGTGCTCGTGGCGATCCGCGACAACGAGCCGCGCGCGCAGGCTCTGGGCTACGCCACCTGGCGTTACAAGCTCCTCGCGTTCGTGCTGTCGGGCGGACTCGCCGGACTCGCCGGAGGCCTCTTCGCGCTCGGCAACGGCTTCGCCTCGCTCGATCTGCTGCACTGGACCACGTCGGGCCAGGCCGTGCTCATCACGATCCTCGGCGGGATCGGAACGCTCTGGGGAAGCTTGCTCGGCGCGGTGATCGTCCTCGAGCTCCGCGACGCCCTCACCAGCACGCCGGAGCTGTCCGGGGTCGTCACCGGAGCGGTCTTCGTCGTGATCGTCCTGGCGTTCCGTCGCGGGCTCTGGGCCACAGGCCGCGACGCTCTCCGCCGGTTCGCCGCTCCGGCCGTTTCTGCAAGAAATGTTGACTGACGAGTCGGACGGTTCGTGCGCTTTTTCCGATCAATTCAAGGCATCTGCCTCGCAAGTTGCTTCTTAGCTAGATCGATGGCGACCGAAACATCGGTAAGACCGGCGATGCCAGTGACCGCCAGCGTGTTGCTCGCGTTCGCATATCGGAAGTACACGGAATACGTGGTGTAGTTGTAGTTACCCGTGGCGTCCTTGTTGGTCGCCTCGAACGCAATACTGTCCTCGCCTATGGCTTGACCGAGTGAGACTTGTTGTGGGCTGCTCGGCAACGCCCTCATGAACTCGGCGTTCAACATCACGCCGTTCCGGGCACCGTCAGCGGCGTTGTAAAGAGTCGCAATGGAAGAGATGTACTGCAGGCCGAAGCCAGACTTCGAGAAGGTCCGACTGTGGCTTGAGGCGAAGCCCACCTCAATCAGCCGAGCCTTACCGGCTACCGGATCGGCGAACCCCTTCGCCACGTCGTCGATGGTCCGTACCTGATCGGTGCTTTGGACGAAACCTGCCGGTATATCGCTCAGGGTCAGAGCGACTTCAGCCGCCGTCTTGGAGACGTACGGTTTCGCGGTCGGAGGAACCGTCGCTGTCTTTAGCGGAGGGTTAGTCCCGCTCGGGAGCGCCGATGGTCCGGACGCGGCCGGGGTCGTGCAGGCGATGCCAACCACCATCGCCAGTCCGATGCAGAGTTTGCCAATCACTGAGTCACGCCTTTTCTGGGGAGCCCACCTGCTCCCTCGATTCGCCATTGTGAGCGTTCTTGCCTGCTCGCCGGCCCTCATTTATCTGGTCGTCGTGGTGACCTGATTTCTGTTCGTCGCGAACGTGATGTCTGCAGGGCCGTTTGTGCTCACCCGAGGCCCCAGACCAGTCATTACGACTCGATTTCTGCGAGAATCGACATCTCCGAAGGGGAGGTCCGCCATGGCCGTTCGTAGCCGCCCCCGCACAGCCGCGACCCGCCGCGCCGCTCCCAAAGCGCAGAAGTGGGTCTACCTGTTCGCGAATGGCAAAGCCGAGGGCAACGCGAAGATGCGCGATCTCCTCGGTGGCAAAGGCGCGGGCCTCGCCGAAATGACGAACGCCGAGCTCCCGGTCCCTCCCGGATTCACGATCACCACGGCCGCGTGCAACGCGTATTTCGCGTCCGGAAAGAAGCTGCCCCCGGGGCTGTGGGACCAGGTCGAGAAGGCGCTCGCCACCGTCGAGAAGTCCGCAAAGAAGAAGCTGGGCGATCCGAAGGATCCGCTCCTCGTCTCGGTCCGATCGGGCGCGGCGATGAGCATGCCCGGGATGATGGACACCGTTCTCAACCTCGGACTCAATGACGAGAGCCGCAAGGGCCTCGCGAAGCTCACGAAAAACGAGCGCTTCGCCTGGGATGCCTACCGCCGGTTCATCTCGATGTTCGGCCGGATCGTGCTCGGAATCGACGCGGCGAAATTCGAGCACGCTCTCGAGGCGAAGAAGAAGGCCGCGCGCGTTGAGACCGACCCGGAGCTTTCGGCCAAGCAGCTCGAAGAGCTCGTGAACGAATACGCGGCGATCGTCCGCAAGGAGACGGGGAAGCCGTTCCCGACCGAGCCGCAGGACCAGCTGCGCCTGGCCATCGAGGCGGTCTTCGGCTCGTGGTTCGGTCAGCGCGCGAAGGACTATCGCAAGCAATTCAAGATCTCCGACGACCTGGGCACCGCCTGCAGCGTCGTCACGATGGTCTTCGGGAACATGGGCGACGACTCGGGCACGGGCGTCGCGTTCACGCGCGATCCGAACACGGGAACGAAGGAGCTCTATGGCGAGTACCTGACGAACGCGCAGGGCGAAGACGTGGTCGCCGGCATCCGCAACCCGTCGAAGATCGCGCAGATGAAGAAGGATCTCCCGAAGGCGTACGCGGAATTCGAAAAGATCGCGAAACGGCTCGAGAAGCACTACCGCGATGCGCAGGACCTCGAATTCACGATCGAGCGCGGAAAGCTCTACATGCTCCAGACGCGCTCGGCGAAGCGCACCGCCGCGGCCGCGGTGAAGATCGCGACCGACATGGTGAAGGAGGGCCTCATCACCAGGGACGAGGCGCTCATGCGGGTCGAGCCCGCACAGGTCGAGCAGCTCCTCCTGCCGCGATTCGATCAGAAAGAGGTCGAGCGGGCGCGTGCCGCCGGCCGTTACCTCGCGAAGGGGCTCAACGCCTCGCCGGGCGCGGCGACCGGGCGTGCGGTGTTCGACGCGGATCGCGCCGTCGTGCTCAAGGGACAGAAGCAGCTCGTCGTGCTGGTGCGCCCGGAGACGAGCCCCGACGACTTCCACGGGATGGTCGCCGCCACCGGGATCCTCACGGCGCGCGGCGGCTCGACGTCGCATGCCGCGGTGGTCGCGCGCGGACTCGGCCTGCCGTGCGTCGCGGGCGTCGCCGCCCTGGACATCGACCTACAGAAGCGGGAAATGCGCGTCGACGGCAAGGTCATCCACGAGGGAGACGCGATCTCCATCGACGGCACGACCGGCGAGGTCTTCGCCGGCGAGCTGCCGACGATCGCCGCGAAGTTCCGCGAGGAGAAGGAGCTCATCGAGCTCCTCTCGTGGGCGGACAAGCGCCGCCGCCTCGGCGTGTGGGTGAACGCGGACACGCCGGGTGAGTGCCGTCTCGCTCGCGAGCTGGGCGCCGAGGGCGTCGGCCTCGCGCGCACCGAGCACATGTTCCGCGAGGCGGAGCGCCTGCCGATCGTGCAGGACATGATCCTCGCGAACGACACCGCGGGACGAAAGCGCGCGCTCGCGAAGCTCCTGCCGTTCCAGCAGGGCGACTTCCGCGAGATGTACGAAGCGATGGACGGCCTCTCAGTCGTCATCCGACTGATCGATCCGCCGCTTCACGAGTTCCTGCGCGAATACGCGGACGTGGACATCGACATCGCCGTCGCGAAGGCCACCGGACAGAACGGCGCCGCGCTCGCCGACAAAGAACGGATCTATCGACGGCTGGAGCAGCTCCACGAGGACAATCCGATGCTCGGCCTGCGCGGCTGCCGGCTCCTGCTCGTCTATCCGGAAATACTCGAAATGCAGATCCGCGCGATCCTCGGCGCGGCGATCGATGTCACCGAGAAAGGCGTGAAGGCCAAGCCCGAGATCATGATGCCGCTCGTCGGCACGATGGGGGAGCTCGACCGTCTCGCGGCTCACGTGACGGAGGTCGCGGAGACGGTGTTCAAGGAGCGCGGCAAGCGCGTCGAGTACAAGTTCGGCACGATGATCGAGATCCCGCGCGCCTGCATCATCGCCGACCAGATCGCGACGAAGACCGAGTTCTTCTCGTTCGGCACGAACGACCTCACGCAGACCGTGCTCGGCATCTCACGCGACGACGCGCAGAAGAGCTTCCTCACACGCTACGTCGAGGAGAAGATCATCCCGGCCGACCCGTTCCAGGTCCTCGACCGCGACGGCGTCGGCGCGATGATGCGGATGGCGGTCGAGCGCGGGCGCAAGACGAAGCCGGGCCTGAAGATCGGTATCTGCGGCGAGCACGCGGGCGAGGCCTCATCCGTGGCGCTCTGCCACGAGCTCGGCCTCACCTACGTGTCCCCCTCGACGTATCGCGTTCCGGTCGCGCGGCTCGCAGCGGCCCAGGCGGCGCTGGCAGGAGCGACCGCGAGGGACCGCTAGGCGCCCTCAGCTCTTCGCGATCGTCAGCGGCTGCGCCGGTTCACCCGAGACCGAGGGCTGTAAAGGGCGTCCAGTAGCCTTACGGCCACATGGCCACACAGACACGGGCCGACGCCAAGCTTTCGCGGTCGCGTTCTGTCGCCGCGCTGCGGGTCCGCGAGCACATCGAAGAGCTCGAGAAGGCGAACCTCGCGGAGTACGCGACCCGCTCGGCGGAGGCTCATCGCGACCAGCCCGAGGACCCTTCGCCGACCCGCGCGGCGTTCGCGCTCGACCGCGATCGCATCGTCCACAGCAAGGCCTTCCGCCGCCTCAAGCACAAGACGCAGGTCTTCCTGGCGCCCATCGGCGACCACTACCGGACGCGCCTCACGCACACGCTCGAGGTCACGCAGATCGGCCGCTCGATGGCGCGCGCCCTGCGCCTGAACGAGGACCTCGTCGAAGCGATGGCGATGGGCCACGACGTCGGGCACACCCCGTTCGGCCACATCGGCGAGGAGCTCCTGGGCACGTTTCTTCCCGACGGTTTCCGCCACAACGAGCAGAGCGTCCGCATCGTCGAGAAGATCGAGAAGAACGGCGCGGGCCTCAACCTCACCAAGGAGGTTCGAGACGGCATCCGCAAGCACAGCGCGCCGACCGAGGGTGGCGTCGAGACCGCGGCGTGGGGCGTGCCCGAGACGCCCGAGGGTTGGGTGGTGCGCTACGCCGACAAGATCGCGTACCTGCACCACGACATCGACGACGCCATGCGCGCGGAGATCGTTCGCGAGGAGGACATCCCCCAAGAGATCGGCGCCTCGCTCGGGCGCGATCGTGCCGAGCGCCTCGACACGATGATCTACGACGTGATCGTGACCTCGTACGGCAAGCGCGAGGTCACCATGAGCGACGAGGTCCTCGATGCGACCAACGCGCTCCGCAAGTTCATGTTCGAGAACGTTTACCTCGCCGGCCCGGCCAAGACCGAGGACCGCAAGGCCCAGGGCGTCCTTTGGGATCTTCTCCAGCACTTCGAGAAGCACCCGGAGCTCCTGCCGCCCGAGCATCAGCGCATCGCTCAGCGGGACGGCCCCAAGCGCGCGGTCGCGGACTACGTGGCGGGGATGACGGACCGGTATGCGCTCGACACGTACGTCTCGATCTTCATCCCATCGGGCTGGAGCCATTTGTAACGAGGGCCGAGGCCCTCCCGAATTTTCTTTGGCACGAATTTGGCAAACGGTCATCCTCAGTGGCGACGAACGGTACGAGTGCGTCCATGAACGATGGGCACCTCGTCCAGTACTACGAGAAGGAAGGGTTCCTCTACGACCGGGTCACGGACTTCATGTCCGAGGGCCTGCGCGGTAGCGATGCCGCGGTCCTCATCGCCACGCCCGCCCATCGCGACGGCGTCGAATCGCGGCTCCTCCGTCAGGGCATCGACCTGTCGCGCCTGAAGGCAGGCGGCCGCTACCACGCGCTCGACGCGCAAGCCACGCTCTCACGGTTCATGGTCGACGGAACGCCGGACCCGCATCGCTTCGCCGACACTATCGGACCCGTCATCCGGACCGCGCGCGGCGGCGACAGGCGCGTGCTCGCGTTCGGCGAGATGGTCGCCCTCCTGTGGGCGGCGGGAAACCAGGACGCTGCGATCCAACTCGAGGAGCTCTGGAACGATCTTGCTCGACGAGAGACGTTCGCCCTTCTCTGTGCCTACCCGATAAAGCACTTCGATGACGCCGTTCATGCGAAGCCGTTCGCCGATATCAACGCGGCACACACCTGGGTCACGCCGGCCGAGAGCTACAGCATCGCGGAGGCTGACGAGCGCAATCGCGTGATCGCGATGCTCCAGCAGAAGGCTGCAGCGCTCGAGACCGAAAGCAAGCAGCGTGCGGTGCTCGAGTCTGCTCTGCGAGGCAAGATCGACGAGCTCGCCGAGGTCGATCGCCGTAAGGACGAGTTCCTCGCGATGCTCGGCCACGAGCTCCGGAACCCGCTGGCGCCCGTGACGACCGCCCTGCAGCTCATGCGCATCCATGAGACCGAGCCGGGTCGCGTCGCGCGTTCGCGCGAGATCGTCGAACGCCAGATCGAGCACATGACCCGACTGATCGACGATCTCCTCGATGTCTCCCGCATCACGCGTGGAAAGATCGAGCTTCGCGAGCAGCCGCTTCTTTTGAGCGCTGTGGTCGAGCAGGCGATCGAGAGCGCGCGACCGCTCATCGACGAGCGCGGCCACCAGATCGCGGTCGATCTGCCCTCGGAACCCGTGAGGTTCCTCGCCGATCCCGCCCGGCTCGCACAGGTCTTCACAAATCTGCTGAACAACGCGGCGAAATACACCGACGTGGGCGGCCGCATCTGGCTGCGTGCTCGGATAGAAGGGAACGACCTCGTCGTCGGCGTCAAGGACGACGGCCCCGGCCTTTCGCCGGAGTTGCGGAAGCACGCCTTCGAGCTGTTCATGCAAGGTCCGCAGGCCCGGACTCGCGCGCGCGGCGGCCTCGGGATCGGTCTGACCCTCGTGCGGCGGCTCGTGGAGCTGCACGGCGGTACCGTCGACGCGTTGAGCGACGGCCCCGGCCACGGCACCGAGTTCGTTGTCCGCCTGCCCCTGCGCCTTCCGCCGGTCGCCGACGGCGATGCCGCTCCGGCTCCGACCGCCTCCTCGGCCCCACAGCGTCGTGTCCTCGTGGTCGACGACAACGTCGACGCGGCTGAGGCGCTCGGGGAGTTGCTCCGCGACTTTGGTCACGAGGTCACCACCGCGCACGACGGCCCGCAAGCTCTGGATCACGCCCGGTTGCACCGTCCGGATGTCGTGCTTCTCGACATCGGCATGCCCGAGATGGACGGGTATGAGGTCGCGAAGCAGATGCGCGACCAACTCGGGCTTTGTGACGCGCTGCTCGTCGCGCTCAGCGGTTACGGCGAAGATCGGCACCGTCGCCTCGCCCGCGAGGCCGGGTTCGATCGGCACGTCACGAAGCCGGTCGACGCGGCCAAGCTTGAGGAGCTGCTGAAGCTTTCCCCATAGAGCAAGCCGGGCGCGATACTTGGCTTGATGCCGGGGGACTTCGACACAGTCAAAGAGCGCGTCGATATCGTTCAGCTGATCAGCGAGCGCGTGGTGCTCAAGAAGGTCGGCCGCGCCTACTCGGGGCTCTGCCCTTTCCACTCTGAGAAGACGCCTTCGTTCACGGTCGACCCCGATCGGCGTACGTATCACTGTTTTGGTTGTGGAAAACACGGGGACATCTTTACGTGGCTCGAGGAGCTCGACGGCCTCGAGCCTGTCGAAGCCCTGAAGGTCCTCGCCGAGCGGGCCGGAGTGGAGCTGACCAGTCGGCGCGACCCAGCCGAGGTAGAGCGCGAGAAGCGCCTCCTCGCGGCGAACGACACCGCGCACTTCTACTTCCGGCAGGCGCTCCGCGGCACCGAGCGGGGGAAGGAGGTCGCCCGATACATCGCCGACCGTGGAATTCGGCCGGAAACCGCCGACAAGTTCGGACTCGGCTACGCCCCGGACAGTTGGGACGGGCTCGTGGGGTATCTCCGCAAAAAGGGGTACTCGGACGAGGAGGTCCTCGCCGCAGGACTCGTTGGCCGGAGCGACCGGGGGGCCTTCGACTGGTTCCGAGACCGCCTGATCGTCCCCATAAAGGACGGGCGGGGCCGGATCATCGCCTTTGGGGGCCGCGCCATGCGCGCCGACCAGCGCGGCAAGTACGTCAACTCGCAGGGGACAGTCCTGTTCAACAAGAGCGCGACCCTGTACGCGCTGGATGCCGCCCGGGCCGCGATCCGGAAGGAGCGCTCGGCGATCATCGTGGAGGGCTATTTCGACGCCATCGCACTGCATCAGGCCGGTTTCGAGAACGCGGTCGCCTCCATGGGCACCGCGCTGACCGAGGACCAGTACCACGTCCTCGACGCGATGCGGATCGAGCGAGCGATCGTCGCCTTCGACGGCGATGCCGCCGGCCAGAACTCCGCGGAGCGGAGAGGGATCGACCTGGCCCAGCAGGTCCAGCGGGCCGTTCGCAGGGCCGGCCGCGGTGCGGTCACGGCCACGACGGGGCTCGCCGTCTACGTGACCGTGCTGCCGGCGGATACCGACCCGGACGTCCTCGCGCGACGCGATCCCGAAGGTCTCCTGGCGCTGCTCGCGCACGCCAAACCGGTGCTCGAGTTCGTGCTCGCCCGGATCGCTCAGCGAAGCGATCTCGAGAGCAATGCCGGCAGGCGGCAGTTCCTCGCGGAGACGCTCCCGCTCGTCGGCGGCGAGCCGGATCAGCTCACGCGGGAGCTCTACCTCGGCACGCTCTCGTCATCGACGGGCGTCGATCAGGAAACCCTCCGGCGCGAGGCCGCCGCCGCGCCGCCGCCGACTCAGCGCTCGGCCGTCCCGGCCAATGAGACTCCCGCGAAACAAACGGCCCCTGCGGAGCGTTACCTAATGGCACTATTGATCCGATTTCCAGAAGAGGCAGCGCGAACCGAACTCGCCCCCGGCGACCTCGACGACCCCGACCACCGAGCGATGCTCGTATGGCTCAAGGCGGGGAAGCATCCGACTTCTGACCTGCCGGCTCATCTGGCCGCCAAAGCCGCGGCCCTTGGCGTAGCAGCGCCTGAGCTCGAAGGCGAAGTGGACGTCGCGCAGGCGGTCGAAATCGCTGCCCTCGGACTTCGGGAACGAAACCTGCGGCGCCGCATGAAGGCCGCGCAAGGTCAGCTTGCCCGGGCCAATGGCGGCGACGTAGGGACGGTGGACGGAGAGGTTGCCCAGCTGGCGAACGAGCTCACGGAGCTCATGCGCCGCCGGGAGCGACACACGGTCTTACAGGCGGCGGACGCCGACGAGAGGGATGAATGAAGAGCAGCACCAAAATCAAGGAAACGACGACGGCCAGCGCGGCGGCGCCTGAGCAGCGCGGGATCCACCCGGAGCACCGCGAAGCAGCCGAGCGCCTCATCGCGCGTGGCCGCCAGCAGGGCTATGTCACGCAGGAAGACATCGTCCGGGCGATCCCGGACGCTGAGCCCGGAGAGGTTGAGGAGCTCCTCACAACGCTCGACGACAACAACGTCGAGATCCTCGAGGCCGAGCGCTCGCCCACGTGGGCCCAGGTCAAGGAAGAAGAGGAAGAGACCGAGGAACTCCAGCGCGAGGACTCGATCGCATCGGTCCTGGCCTCGGACCTCATCAGCGTCGACGACCCGGTCCGCATGTACCTCAAGGAGATCGGGAAGGTTCCCCTGCTCACCGCGGAGGAAGAGGTCAACCTTGCCAAATCGATCGAGCTGGGCGAGCAGGCGCTCGTATCGCCGGCGCTTTCGGTGATCCACCTGTACGAGCTCGGCGTCGAGGTGAAGAAACGCATGGCCCTCGGACGTCCGAAGGAATTCGTCGACGAGGCCACCCGGTTCACCAACAAGTCGCTCCGCTTCACGCTCGGTGATGAGGAAGGCGGCAAGGAGCTGAAGCGCGTCGCGAACCGGCTCCTCAAGCTGCGCGACCCGCTGCAGGGCGAGGCGAACAGCAAAGAGATCAGCTATGAGGCGAAGGTCCTCATCGACGAGACCGTCGCCCTCATCGACGCCGCACGCCGTGATCCCGAGCGTCTCGCATTCCGGATCCTCCCGCAGTACGCGAAGATTCACGGCCCGGCCGAAGGCGCGGAGCGTCTCGGCGAGCTCGTCATGCTCGGCGCCGAGCTTCGCGACATCCTCGTGAAGCATCTCGACAAGCTCGCCCAGCTCGACTCGGACGAACAGCGCGCGCTCCGCCGTCTCGCCGACGAGCTCATCCAGAAGGGCGACGACGCGCGGCACAACCTGACGGAGGCGAACCTTCGTCTCGTCGTGTCGATCGCGAAGAAGTACATCGGCCGCGGCATGAGCTTCCTCGATCTGATCCAGGAGGGGAACATCGGTCTCATCCGTGCGGTCGAGAAGTTCGACTACCGCAAGGGCTACAAGTTCTCGACGTACGCGACGTGGTGGATCCGTCAGGCGATCACTCGCGCCATCGCGGACCAGGCGCGGACGATCCGCATCCCGGTCCACATGGTCGAGACGATCAACAAGCTCATCCGCGTTTCACGTGGACTCCTTCAGGAGCTCGGCCGCGAGCCGACCGCGGAGGAGATCGCCGAGCGGATGCTCATCACCGCCGACAAGGTCCGCGAGATCGTCAAGGTCTCGCAGGAGCCGGTCTCGCTCGAGACGCCGATCGGCGAGGAAGAGGACAGCCACCTCGGGGACTTCATCCCGGACAACCAGGCCCTCGCGCCGAGCGACGCAGCGTCGCACAAGCTCCTGAAGGAGCAGGTCGAGTCGGTCCTCGAAGGGCTGACCGGCCGGGAGCGCCGTGTGCTGCAGCTGCGCTTCGGTCTCGAGGACGGGCGCACGCGAACGCTCGAAGAAGTGGGCCGCGAGTTCAACGTGACTCGTGAGCGCATCCGCCAGATCGAGGCGAAGGCGCTGCGCAAGCTGCGCCACCCATCGAGGAGCCGCAAGCTCAAGGACTACCTGGAATAAGAAGAAGGGCCGCGACGCAAGTCGCGGCCCTTTCTGGAGCTAGTCGTCGTCCGGTTCGCCGACCCTCACACGCGTGGTCATCCAGATGTCGCCGTTGTTCGAGCCGGGCCGGTTCGAGCTGAAGAAGAGCGTTCGCGCGTCCCGAGATAGATACGGTTGAATGTCGCCGAACGCCGAGTTCACGACGAGGCCGACATTCACCGGGGTCGACCAGGTATCGCGTGTGCTGGACCGAGTGGCGGTCCAGAGATCGGTCTGCCGGGAGCCGGGTCGGTTCGAGAAGAAGAAGATCTCGAGCCCGTCGGAGCGGATCGTCGCTCGCGCGTCGGTGAACCGTGTGTTCAGCTCTGTTACCGGGGTCGCAATCCCGAACGCGCCGTCCTGTCCGCGCAGGCTCATATAGAGATCCTGGCCCGTGCCGGGGTCCCTGTTGAAGATTAGGACGCCTCCGGACTCGTTCGCGTCCTCGTCGTCTCCGCCGTCTCGCTCAAACAGCGCGGGGCCGGCCTCAGACGCGAGCGTGTTCACTCCAGGACCGACGTTCACCGGCGGACCCCAGCCGAAATCGTCGCGAGGGTTATCGCGGCGAGTCATCCAGACGTCGGTGTTGCCGAATCCGCCTGGGCGATCGCTCGCGAAGAACATGGTCCGGCCGTCGCGAGAGAAGGCCGGCACGCGCTCATTGGCGCTCGTGTTGATCGGCGTAAGGCTCACCGGAACGCCCCATGGGTCGCTGCGCTTCTCCCGGTGCGACACGAAGATGTCCTCGTCGCCCTTCGACGCGGAGAACACGCTGATGTACAGGCTGAGGCCATTCGGTGTGATCGCCGGGCCGAAGTCGATGTTGGCCGAGTTCACGACCGGCCCGAGATTGACCGGAGTGGACCATTCTCCAAACCGCGGCGCGGCCGCGACCGACGGGCCGACGAGCGCCAGCGCGACGAGTGGAAGAAGCGCGACGGTGAGCGCGGATCCCCACCGCTGGATGAGCGACCGATGGTTCGGCATCGTTTCCCTCCCCTGCCACGCGTGTGGCGTGGCGGGCAGGATGCTAGTCCCGGGTCAAAACGATGAAGAGCCCTTCTTCACTCCTGCTTCGAGTTGCCCCAGCGGTCGTAGCTCACGAGCTCCGAGAGCGGCTTCCGCCCGCGCATGGGTCCGGACGGACGCGGATCTTTGGTCGACTTCGGGCGGCCGATCATCACGATCTGGCGCGCGGTCAGATTGTCCGGAACGCCGAGGATCCGCTTGGCCTCGGCGTCCTGCGCCGGGCCACCGAACCACGCGATCCCGCCCCCGTAGCCGAGCATGGTCGCGCCGGTCAGCAGGCGCTCGGTGAGACGCCCTTCGTCGTACGCCCCGAACATCCCTTCCGCGCCGTCGAGAACGATCGCGATCCCAAGGGGCGCGCCGGCGAGCCAGCCGATCGGTGGCCGCAGGGCCGCGATCTTCTTCAGGCGATCCCTGTCACGCACCACGATGAAGCGCCACGGCTGGCCGTTCTTCGCGCTTCCCGTCCAGCGCGCGAGCTCCAGGAGCTGATCGACGACATCGTCGGGCACCGGGTCCGGCGAGTACTGCCGGATCTGCGGCACTCGGCGGATGGGCTCGAGCGCGGACGAACGGTCACGGCTCTGCGGCATGCAGTGCAATGATGCGTCAATGAAAGAGATCGATCCGGGCGAGCTCGAGCGCCTGGCGTCGGCACTCCGGCTTGCCGAGTCCGCCCTCGAGGAGGCGCTAGAGGCCGCGGAGAACCTCGGGAGCTTTGATCGACGCTTCGACGTCCCGCGCGCGGTCGGCGGCGCGCAGCGCCTGGTGGGCAACGCGCTCGAGGCCGTGGATGCAGCGCGGAGGCCTTAGCGAGACGCCGATCTCCGCGACCGACGGGCTGAGCGCCCGCCGCGACCGGACGTGGGGCTGGACCGGGGCCGTACTCGGCGTCGCCGTAGGTCTCGGCTCGGCCGCGATCGCGATCCTCGTCGAAGGCGCGAGCGCGTTGGAGTCGAGCCCCTATCCCCCGTTCTTCACCGCGCGGCGGCTCCTCTTATACGACGCGTTTCTCGGTGCCGTGGTGCTGGTCGGGGCGGGATTCGGCGTAGCGGCGATCGCACTGGCCCGCCGCAGTCGTTTCCCGCGCACCGATGCGATGGGCGCCGCTCTCGTGGGTACGGTCCTGACCGTGCTCGGGTCGGCACTGCTGTTCACCCGTCTCATCGCTATGGCGCGGGGCGTGTGACGTAGCATCGAGCGATGCATAGCGTGATCGGCAAGCAGCTCGTGGACGTGGACGTCGGTTAGACCCTTGCGATAGCCGCCTCGTTCGGCCACGTCCTCGTGGACGTGGGTGCGGGTGACGGCGGTTACGTTCTGCATCGTGCGCGGACCGAGCCAACGACCTTAGCGATCGCCATCGATGCGAGCCCTGACGGCCTCGCCCGTGGCGCGTGGCGAGCGAAGCGGGCACGCCTCGCCAACATCGCCTTCCTCGTCGAAGGCGTCGAGCGACTACCGCCGCAGCTGTCGCAGATCGCCCACGAGGTGAGCGTGCACTTTCCGTGGGGCTCGCTCCTCCGAGGACTCGTGGACGCGTCGCCCAGCATCGTCGGCCCGATCGCCGATCTCTTGAAGCCGGGCGCCGAGCTGCGCGTGCTCATCTCTGCCGTTGACCGGGATGGCGTGGGCGAGATCACCCCGAGCGTGCTGAGCGCGCGGTCCGGCGCGTACGCGGAACACGGCCTCGATCTTGTCGGGGCTTCGTGGGCGTCGCCCGTCGCCGTCCGCGAGAGCCACTCGGCATGGGCGAAGCGACTCGGCGCTTCCCGCCCCGTCGTCCTCGCGCGCTACTCGCGACACGGTCTCGCGCCCTCCCGCCGGACTCTAGACTCGCGCCGTCGCGCTCCTGTGTCCGGAGGTGGTTAACGCGGGATGTGTCATCCGGAGGTCCCTGCCGGCGCGCCGATCCCTGATGTCCGGGTAAAGGACGTCGCGATTCCAGTCGAGGATGGTGCGATGCCGGGCCTGCTCGCACTCCCCGAGCGAACGCCCGCACCGGGTGTTCTGGTAATCAATGACGTTTTCGGACGAAGCCCGTTCTACGACCAGCTCGCGCGGCGCCTCGCGCAGGCGGGGTTCGTCGCCGTGACGCCGGAGTATTTTTTTCGGGAGGGCTCTCTCCCCGAACCGACGCGAGAGGCCGCGATGGCACGCGCGAAGCGGCTCGATTTCAAGCGCTGGAGCCGCGACATGTCGGCCGCCGTCGACTGGCTCCGAGCGCAGCCGGAAGTCAGCGGCGCCGTCGGGACGATCGGCTTCTGCATGGGCGGGACGCAGGTTCTTCTGCTCGCGGCCCGACGCGACGACCTCGCGGCGACCGTCTCGTACTACGGCTTTCCGGCGGATGCGCGGACCGATGCGTCGCCCATCGATCTCGCGCCGAAGATGCGCGGCCCAATCCTGGGTCACTGGGGCGATCAGGATGCGGGCGCCGGAATGGAAAACGTCGAGAAGCTGCGGGCGGCACTGGAAACCAGTGGAAAAGAGCATGAGTTCCACATCTATCCCGGCCTTGGTCACGGCTTTCTGAAGGCGTCCCTCGAGGATTCGAAAACCCCTGGCTACGACCAGGCGTGCACGTCCTGGCGCCGCACGCTCGAGTTCTACCGCCGCTCTTTCGCGCGAACGCCAGCGACCGCTCGCTAGACCCACCGTGCTACGGTTTCGCGCGCATTACTGGGGCGTCATGGAGGAGAGGGAAGCGATGAAGCTGTTTGCCGCGTGTCTCAGCGCGCTTGCTCTATTGGTCGCGACGATCGCGCTCGGCGGGGCCGGACTTCAAGCTCGAACATCCAATGCATCGGGCACCGCCGCCCGTAGTGAGGCGATCCCGCAACCGTGGGTCACCGACTTCCAGTTCATCAAGACGGGCACGAAACCTCCGACGAATGCCGACTGCGAAGCGGTAGGACGCACGTGCTTCACGCCACAGGCGATCCAGTCCGCCTATAACGTCGGCCCGCTGTACGCGCGGGGCTTGGACGGTAAGGGCCGGACCATTGCGGTGGTCGACTCGTACGGCAGCGACACCATGGCGCACGACCTCCACGTGTTCAACCAGGCGTTCGGCCTCGCGCCGATGTGCGGTGAGGAGGGCGTCACGTGCACCGCAAGCATGCCGACCTTCAAGGTACTCGCGATCACAGGGTCGCCGGCGACGAAGCCCCAGCCCGGCAACGGAACCCACCTCGAGGACAAAAGCGCGTGGGCGCTCGAGGTCGCGCTCGACGTTGAGACCGCGCACGCGATCGCGCCCGGCGCCAACATCCTGCTCGTACACACGAACAACGCCGAGACGCTCGGCGTGCAGGGTTTCCCACAGATGATGATGGCTGAGGACTACGTCGTTACGAACCATCTCGCCGACGTCATCTCGCAGAGCTTCGGCTCGGCGGAGGAAGCCTTCAGCAGCTTCCAATCGCTCGAAAATCTTCGCTACGCGTTCAAGAACGCCGCGGCGAACGGCGTCACCGTCCTCGCGTCGTCCGGCGACGGCGGGACCGCGAACGGTACGAAGCAGCCGACCGCCAAGGGCGGCAACCTCATTCCGTTCCCGACGGTCTCGTGGCCCGGGTCGGATCCGCTCGTGACCGGCGTCGGCGGCACGTACCTCTGCACCGATCCGCTCGCGACGACGAACCAGCCGCGGACGAACTACAAGAAGGCCGGGATCGGCGCGAAATGCGGCAGCAACACCTATAACCCCGGCGGCGTGAACGCCGAAGTCGCCTGGACGTTCTCGGGCGGCGGATTCAGTCATGTCTTCGCGAAGGAGAGCTGGCAGAACACGCTTCCCGCGGGGAGCACGCCGATCGGCGCGACGCGCGGAGTGCCGGACGTCGCGTTCCAGGCAAGCGCCGGGACGGGTGCGCTCGTTTACCTCTCGCTTCCGCCCGACGGCTTGGGCAGCAACGTCAACAACACCGGCTGGTACGACATCGGTGGCACGTCGCTTTCGTGCCCGCAATGGGCGGGGCTCGTGGCGATCGCCGGTCAGCTGAACGGCGGGTCGCTCGGTCCGATCAACGCTGCCCTCTACAAGATCGGAGCGAATCCGGCTCGGTACGCGAAGGACTTCTTCGACATCGCCACGAACAACACGAACCAAGGCGACCCGACCGTCCCGGGATATCCCGCCACCACGGGCTGGGATCCCGTAACCGGCCTCGGGACGCCCAACGCGGCGAATCTCATCCCCGATCTGGTGGCCGCGCTCCACGGCAACTAAGACGCAAAAGGGGCGGGCCGTGCGCCCGCCCCTCTTTCTTCGCGCGCTGAGGAGAGCTAGCCGGTTTTCATCGCGACGAGCGTTCCCGCCTGCTTGTCGTGGAAACCCTGGTTGAGCGGGTCCGTCGCTGCCGTGTAGAGAAGGTAGACCGCGTACAGGATGGCGAGGAGGGCGACGATCGCTGACACCCCGCTGAACTGGAAGAGGGAGCTCAAGACTCCCGGGCCGAAGAGGAAGGCCCACCGCTTTGCGGCCTGACTCCAGTTCAGAGTGCTTGCGTCCGCCGCGTTTACGGTGACGAGGCCGAAAATCCGCTGGCCGGGAGAGGCGCGCCACGCCGTCCACGAGTAGGCGAAGTATCCGAAGCCGATGACGGCCAAGATGATGGCTCGCGTGAGACCTCCAATGATCGTTGCGTCGGGCACGATCGACCCGATCACGGACTGCAAGATGATGACGACGATGCCGTCGACGATGAACGCGACGACCCGCGCGCCCATGGCGGCGGGCGCGAGCGCGGTCGATGCGGCTTGGACCGACAAGATGAGTCTCCCTTCCTCCACGGCGCTGCCGCCGGGCACAATGCCGCGGAGCATAAGCGGCGAGCCCTAGCGCTTCGGTCTCGATTCGGTCCAAGCAACGTCCGCCGGCAGCTCCGCGCGCAGGATCGGCTCGAGCGCCGCGACGTACGCGGCGATACGCGTTCCAATGCGGTCGAGGAAGGATCGATCCAGCGTCACGAGCGCGACGGGCTCCCACACACGCGCCCAGCCCTTGTCCCAGCCTTCGATCCGCACGTCCGGGCCGAGCGAGCGGCGGATGGCGCGTTCGTGCGCGCGGAAGGCGGCGAGGAGACGAGCGTTCGTGAGAGCATCGGCTTCGAAGTGCAGTCCGACCTCGATCACTCCGAGGCGGTCACGGATCCAGGCTTCGTAGTGAAGCTGCTTGTTGCCGGACCAGACCTGGGCCATGTGCGACCAGGCGATCGAATGAAACGCGCGAGTGCCGGTCTCGTCCCGAATGCTCTCCACCGCCGCGCGGAGGAAAGACCGTCGATCGAGCTTCGGGAGTGCGGACGCGGAGCGCGCGGTCGCCGACGCTCGTGAACGCGAGCGCCGCGATGCCGGCGAGCGTGACGCAGGCGAGGACGCGGCGGCGCGTCGCACTTTCAACGAGACATCACGTCCGATGCGCGACGGGTCGAGCGCCCTGATTGGCGCCGCGAGCAGCGCGCCGGCACGAGTGAACGGCTGGTCCCAGATGATCGCGGTCGCGACCCCGAAGCAGAGGACGGTGAGCGCCCACCAGCGCCAGCCTATCGCCACCGAGCCGCGAAGCCCGACGACCACGGTCGGCACCATCAGGGGGACGAAGTCCGTCGTTCGCGCAAGAAGAATGCCGAGCCCGAGAACGAGGAGCGGCGGCGGTGAGAAGAAGTCTTCGAAAGGATGTGTTGCATGCCAGCTGCGGCCATCTGAAGCCGACACCGAATGCCAGGATGTCGAACACGACGGCCAGCCACAGCAGGCGATACGCGGTATCGAGTTCGACCCGATCTTGCGCACCGTCCGCTGCCATCACTCGCTGTCACGCGAGATGGATACGTCATCGGCTTAGGGAGGTGGCATCCCTCTATCGGTCGATCCGTGCGATAGCCTAAAATCGCACGCACGGTCCCCGGTGGCGCAATGGCAGCGCGGCTGACTGTGCCAAAAATGGTAGCAGCGTCTTGGGGAAACCCAAGAATGAAAACTGGGTGAATTGCGGGAAACCTAAAGCGCGAAGGCGCCATGGCAATCCGCAGCCAAGCCCGAGGAAACGCCTCGGGAAGGTTCAGAGACTAAGCGCCCAGTGCCTGTAGCGCGGAAACGCGCCATGGCAATGAGATAGTCCACGCCCGAGGGAAACCTCGGGGAACGGGTAATCAGTAGGTTGGAGGTTCGAGTCCTCCCCGGGGAGCAGCGGTCGCGAACTAGCATTCGCGGCGTGACGGACGGTCCGTTTCTCGAAGACTTCAAGGTCGGCGACGTGTTTCGATCCTCTGCCGGCCGCACCATCACACAGGCCGACAACATCTGGTTCTCGCTGCTCACCAATAACCAGAACCCGATTCACATCGACGCACACTACGCGTCGCAGACCGAGTTCAAGCGGCCCCTGGTGAACAGCGTGTTCACGATCGGGGTCGTGACCGGGCTCATGGTCCCGCACACGAGCCGGAACGGGTTTGCCCTCGGATGGGACGAGGTGAAGCTCCCGAACCCGCTCTTCGAAGGCGACACCCTCTACGCGGACACCGAGGTGCTCGATACCCGCGCGTCGCGATCGCGGAGCGGATGGGGCATCGTTAAGGTCCGGCAACGCGGGTTCAAGCCGGACGGCACCGTCGTTCTCATCATGACTCGCAGCTTCATGGTCCCGACCCGCGCCGCCGCACCGCGCCGCGAGCCGCCGTCGCCTCGGGACTGAGATGGACTTCTCCAGCGATCCGGATCGGGAGAACATCCGCGCCGCCGTACGGAAGCTCTGCGCCGATTTTGGCGACACGTACTGGCGCGAGGTCGATCGCAAGAGCGAGTACCCGGAGAAGTTCGTGGACGCGCTGACCGAAGCGGGGTGGCTCGCCGCGCTCATCCCGACCGAGTACGGCGGGCCGGGGCTCAAGGTCGCGGACGCAGCCGTCATCCTGGAAGAGATCAATCGCTCGGGCGGCAATGCCGCGAGCGCCCACGCGCAGATCTACACGATGGGCACGCTCCTGAAGCACGGAAGCGAGGAGC
>Ga0209471_1000838_pt1 | contig 19230 bp, 17 predicted proteins | sample GraSoiAngelo_128_FD_185885 | JGI IMG/M metagenome (GOLD analysis project Ga0209471, IMG submission 185885) | Grasslands soil microbial communities from the Angelo Coastal Reserve, California, USA - 14_0927_12_20cm (SPAdes) (version 2) | ecosystem: Environmental > Terrestrial > Soil > Grasslands ...
TCAGGCCCGCGACGTCATCACCAAGGAATTCGGCGCGCCGTACGCGATCGAAAAGCCGCGCCACTACAAGACGCGGTCGAAGGGCGCGCAGGAAGCGCACGAAGCCATCCGGCCCACGGATCTCTCGCGCACACCGGATCGGGTGAAGCGGTTCCTGAAACCCGATCAGCTCAAGCTCTACACGATCATCTGGCAGCGGACGATCGCCTCGCAGATGGCGGCCGCGCGATTCGAGAACACACGCCTTGACATCGAGGCGGGTCAGTACACGCTGCGCGCGAACGGACGTCGCGTCCTGTTCGATGGGTTCCTGCGGGTGTACTTCGAGTCGAGCGACGAGCCGGAGAAAGAGATCTCGCCGCTCCCCGAGGTGCAGGAGGGGGAGGCGCTGAAGCTGCTCGGCCTCGATGCCTCGCAGCACTTCACGCAGCCGCCGCCGCGTTTCACCGAAGCGTCCCTCGTGAAGACGCTGGAGGAGTTCGGCATCGGCCGTCCGTCGACGTACGCGCCGACGATCTCGACGCTCGTGGATCGCAAGTACGTTCGCAAAGAGGGCCGCGCCCTCATGCCCGAGGACGTTGGCTTCGTTGTCACCGACTTCCTGCACGAGCATTTTCCCGACATCGTGGACACGGGCTTCACCGTGCGGATGGAGGAGGACCTCGACCGGATCGCCGCGGGCGAGGTCGAGTGGGTCCCCGTCGTCCGCGACTTCTTCGAGCCGTTCGCCAAGCTCGTTGAAGAGAAGAACAAGAGTGTGAAGAAGTCGGACGTGACCGAGGAGGCCACGGATCGCATCTGCCCGAAGTGCGGTCGGCCGGTCATCATCAAGCTCGGGCGATACGGCCGCTTCTACTCGTGCACCGGCTTCAAGAAGGGCAAGAAGGGCGACCCGCTGCCGGCGGGCGCGTGCGACTACTCCGAGCCACTCGAGGGACAGAAGGAGCCACAGCTCGAGCTTCTCGAGGGCGAGATGTGCCCGGAGTGCGGCAAGCAGCTCGCGAAGCGCCGCGGGCGGTTCGGCCCGTTCGTCGGTTGCACGGGCTATCCGGACTGCAAGTACATAAAGAAGACGCAGCAGAAGACCGGCGTGACCTGCCCCGAATGCGGCAAGGGCGAGCTCGTCCGCCGTCGTGGACGAGGCCGCTCGATGTTCTTCGGCTGCGAACGCTACCCCGACTGCACCTTCACGGCGCGCGAGCTTCCAGGAGCCGCCGCGACCCCGGGCAAAGACGCCGCATAGGCTTTGCCCCTAGTGAGGGCACGGCCGGCAACTACGGACGAGACGCGCGACTGGGACCAGCTGATGCATGAGACCGCGCGTCCGCATCTTCTCCAGTCGAAGGGATGGGCCGAAGTGAAGGCCGCCACCGGCTGGCGCGCGGAGCGCTACGTCTTCGAAGAAGGGGACACACGCGTCGGCTGCGTTCAGGTCCTCCGCAAGCGACTCGTGCGGGGACTCGATGTCGCGTACGCCCCGCGCGGCCCCCTCGTCGTCGACGAGAAGCTTCCCGACGCGATCGTCGCGCTCCGCAAGGCGCTGAGCCGCGGGCTGACCGTGAGCCTCCTCTGCGATCCGGAAGCCGGCGAGAACGACACGCTCGCGAAAGCACTTGAGGCGCAAGGCGTGCGTCGTTCGCCTGTGTACGTGCAACCCCGGCGAACCCTGCTCATGGATCTCACGCAGGATGCCGACGCGATGCTCGGCGCGATGCGCAAGAAGACCAGGCAGTACATCCACAAGGCGGAGCGCGATGGGGTGGTCACCGAGAAAACGACTGATCTGGCGCGATTCCATCGGGTGCTGCGCACGGTCGCGGAGCGCGATCAGTTCGGCATCCACGACCTTGGATACTTCGCATCGCTCGTCGAAGCGTTCGGCGAAGCGTTGCATCTACGCATGGCGCGGGTCGACCGTGAGGACGTGGGCGCACTGCTGGTCATCCGGATCGCGGATCGCGCGTGGGAGCTCTTCGGTGGGTGGAGCGGGGCGCACAGCGAGAAGCGTCCGTTCTATCTGCTCAAGTGGCACTCGCTGATGCAGATGAAGGAGCTCGGCGTGCGCCGCTACGACATGTGGGGCCTCGCCGAAGGTGACGAGCTCACCGGCGTCGAGAACTTCAAGCTGGGCTTCGGCGGCGAGATCACGCCATGGATCGGAGCGCTCGAGACGCCGGTCACCGCATTCCTGTTCCCGCTTTGGAGGTTCGGCGCGCGGCGGCGGCTCGCGGCAGCGAGCGCGTGACCGAGGTAGGGATAGAGGCCCCGCCAGGATGGGACGAGGCCGCCGTCCGCTCGCCGGCTGGTCACGTGATGCAGTCGGCCGCATGGGCGAAGATTCGGGAAGCGCAGGGCTGGCGCCCGGAGTTCCACCAACTCGGCTCGCCGGCGTTGCCGGTCGCGCTCGTCCTCTGGCGGCCGCTCCCAGGCGGTCGATCGATCGCATACGTTCCGCGCGGGCCGATCCTCGGTTCGCCTGAGCAGCTCGAGCCCGCGCTCGCGAAGCTCGCTGGGATCGCTCGCGACCGGCGCGCGATCTTTCTGAAGGTCGATCCCGAGATCGACCCCAAGCTCGCGGCGGAGCCCCTCCGCGCCGCGGGCTTTCGCCGCGGCCCTGATATCCAGCCGGTGGTCGCCACCCTCGAGCTTGACCTCGGGCCGGACGAGGACGCGCTCTTTGCGGCCCTCGAGAAGGACACCCGCTGGAGCGTGCGTCAGGCCGAGAAGCGCGGCGTCAGCATTCGCGAGGCGATCGGCGAAGACGATCTTCGCGCGCTCTATGACCTCTACGCCGAGACCGGACAGCGCGCGGGCTTCATCACCCGAACGTGGGACTACTACCGTCGTATGTGGGGGACGCTCGTCACGGCAGGACACGCCAAGGTGCGTCTCGCGGAAAAAGAGGGAAAGCCCGTCGCGGGGGTGCTCACCTGGCGATGCGGCGAGCGCGACGTCTACCAGAGCGCCGCGACGAACGACGCCGGCCGGACCACCTACGCCGCGTACGCGCTCCTCTGGCGGTGCATCATCGAAGCACGCAAAGGGGGCGCGCGCCGATTCGATTTCGGCGGCATACCCGTGGACCTCAGTCGAAAGGACGACCCGATGCACGGCCCGTACCGCTTCAAGAAGGGATTCGGCGGGGTGTCGAAGCGATTCGCCGGCGCGCACGACGCCGTTCCGAACGAGCTCGCGTACCGCGCGTACGCGGTCGCGGAGCCGGCGTACACGGCTGCACTTCGTCTTGTGGGCCGGATCCGCCGTTGAACCTCGGCGCCCTTCTCCAAGCGACGAAGATCACGGTCCCCGAAGGCGCCGCGGCGATCGACATTCGCCAGATCGCCTACGACTCGCGAAAAACGAAAGAGGCCGCGCTGTTCGTCGCTGTCCCCGGCTTTCACCGCGATGGACACATCTTCGCCAAGGACGCGGTCCAGCATGGCGCCGTCGCGATCGTCGCGGAGCATGCGATCGACGTCCGGGTCCCCGTCGCGGTCGTGCCGGACGCGCGTGCGGCGCTCGCGGACCTCGCTGCGGAATTCTTCGACCACCCGACGCGGAAGCTGAAGCTCGCGGCGGTCACCGGGACCGACGGCAAGACCACCACCGTTCACCTCGTGTCCGACGTTCTCGAAGCGTCGGGCGCGAAGACCGGCTTCGCCACGACGGTCGACTTCAAGGTCGCGGACCACGAATGGAAGAACGAGACCCGTCAGAGCACGCAGGAAGCGGTCGAGGTACAGGAGTTCTTCGCTGAGCTCCTCGTCGCCGGAGGAACGTGGGGCGTGCTCGAAGCGACGAGCCACGCGCTCGCACTGCGAAAGCTCCGCGGCACCGAAGTCGACATCGCCGTTTTCACCAATCTCACCCCTGAGCATCTCGACTTCCACGGCACGCTTCAGAAGTACCTCGAAGCGAAGGGCGAGCTCTTCGCGATGCTTTCGAGGTCCGCCGACAAGGGAATACCGAAGACCGCGGTGCTAAACGGCGACGACAAGCATTGGCGCTACCTCGCCGACCGCGCGGAGGGCGCGAAGATCGTGACCTACGGCGTCGAAGCGCTGTGCGACGTCCAGGGCGCGATCCTTTCGTCCGACGCCTCGGGGTCGCGCGTGCGGATCACGGCGTCCGGGCAGTCAGTCGAGCTCGCGCTCCCCCTGGTCGGACGGTTCAACGTCCACAACGCACTGGCTGCGGCGGCCGCCGGTCTCGCCGCCGGCGCCACACTGCAGCACGCGCGCGACGCGCTCTCCCACGCGCGCGCGGTGCGCGGGCGGATGGAGCGTGTCGAGAGCGGACAACCCTTCAGCGTGATCGTCGACTACGCGCACACGCCGGAGTCGCTCGACAAGGTGCTCGGGCTTCTTCGCCCGCTCACGAAAGGAAAGCTCATCGTCGTCTTCGGCAGCGCGGGCGAGCGGGACCGTGCAAAGCGGCCCGCGCTCGCCGAGATCGCCGCGAAGCACGCGGACTTCTTCGTGATCACGCAGGAGGATCCGCGCCTCGAGGAGCCGGAGAGGATCCTCGAGGAGATCGAGAAAGGCGCGATCGCCGCCGGCAAGCGAAAGGGCACCGACTACGTCGTGATCGACGATCGGCGGGAGGCGGTGAGCGAAGCCATCCGCCGCGCGGCACCGGACGACACTGTCGTGCTTGCCGGCAAGGGTCACGAGGACTCGATCATCGTCGGCGAGGAGAAGCGTCCGTACGACGAGGCCACCGCGGCACGCGAGACCCTCAAGGCGCGGGGGTTCGGTACATGACCAGGCTCAAGCGGCCGTCGAGCGCAGCGACCGCCGCGCAAACTCGCGTGTACGCGGTGCGCCCCGAGGTCCTCGCGTCGCAGCTCCGAGGGGAGATCGCGACGGTGCCGGCGACGCCGCACGGCCGGCCGGCGCTCGTCGTACTCATGGGCCTTCCCGGGGTGGGGAAGTCCCACTGCGCGCGGCTCCTCTGCACGCGGCTCGGCGCGGCGCACGTGGCGAGCGACGAGCTCCGAAGCCGTCTCTTCATCGCGCCGTCCTACGCCGACGAGGAGAACCGCGCCGTTTTCGGGGCGGCGAGCGCGATCGTCGACGCCCTGCTTGCAGACGGACATCGCGTCGTGGTCGACGCGACGAATCTCATCGCAAGAAACCGCACGGGTGCGGTCGCTGTCGCGCGGAGCCGGGAAGTCCCGGTGATCTACGTGAGGATCATCGCACCCGACGGTGACGCCCGCGTTCGTCTCGCGTCGCGGCGGTCCGCGCGCGCGCCCGGAGATCACTCCGAGGCCGACGAGCGCATCTTCGAGCGCATGCGCGCGCAGCCGTTCGAGCCGCCCGCGGAGGGATTCCTCGAGCTCACCAACGGAGCCGACCTCGCGGGTGAGATCGATCGGATCGTCGCCGCCGTCGAGCGGGCGTCGTAATGGGGCGATCGCGCGAGCTCATCTTCGCGGGGATCGCGGCCGTCCTCATCGTGCTGTATCTCGGGATCGCGGTACGCGTCGGCCCGGCGTTCTTCCCGCCATCGAGCCCCACGCCGACACCGACGAAGCCGGTCACGCTCGTCACTCTCCCGCCGGGGGCGGACGCGAGCGTGAGCGGCACGATCGCATTCGCTCTCCGCGGCGACGTCTATGTGCTGTCGGGCAAGGGTTACGCGCCGCTCACGTCGGATGGCCGCTCGCACGAACCGGGCATCACCACCGACGGCCGCACGGTGTTCTTCGCCCGGGTCGAGGAGATCGATGGCAAGCGGATGGTCGACGGACAGGTCGTCCCCGCGCATCTGCGCTTCTCGAACGTCGTATCGGCGAGCGCAAGCGGCGGCACACAGGCCGTCCTCATCGACGGCCTCGTGAAGGCCGACAGCGGCTTTCACCTCGTGACCTGGTTCGACAGCCCGGCGGTCTCACCGGACGGAAAGCGAATCGCGGTCGTCGCCGACGACGGTCAGGGGTACTCGGACCTGGTCCTGTACGACGCGCAGACCGGAAAGCAGCCGCTCCCTCTTTCGAAGGGATCGAACCTGGCCGACCCGTCGTGGTCGCCCGATGGCACGACGATCGCCGTCACGTCCTACACGCTGGGGACCCCGCGCCTGCTGCTCGTGCCCACCGATGGGCGCGCGACGACACCGCTCGTGACGCCCGACGGTGAGCCGTATCGCGCCTCGTACTCGCCGGACGGCGCGTGGCTCGTCTACACGCTCCGGCACGACGGGAAGAACGACCTGCACGCGATACAGATGAGCGGAGCCCGCAAGGACGTCGCGCTCACGAGGGACGGGGCGAGCTGGAACGGCGTGTTCTCACCCGATGGGAAACAGATGGCGTTCCTCCGAGAGAAGGACGGAGTCATAGACCTGTACGCGATGGATCTCGCCGACGCGCTCGCCGGCGGATCGGCAAGGCCCGCGGTCAAGCTGACCCGTGGCGAGGGGATCGACGGCGCAAGCCGGCCGGCGTGGGGCGCCTGACTGCCTAAGGCGAAGGGGTCGGCTGAGCGTTCAATCGGGCTTGTAACTGTGAGAGGTCTTTCACCCGTGCAGTCCACCGCGCGACCAACGCGTCGAACGTGCTCCGGCTCGAGGAGCTGGTGAGGTTGGAGAACTGCGTGGCGATATCGACGGCCTCGCGGTAATTGCGCACTAGCCCGTCGCGGTACCACCCGTAGTCGGACGGCGGACTCGATGCCGCCAGCGCGTCCGCGGCCTGGCCGTAGGACGACGCCACCTTGCGCATGTCCGCTGAGTCCTGTGTGGTCCAAGCGTCCGTCCGATTCATGACGTCCCGAAAGAGCGTCGCGCCCTGCGTCTGGTAGTGACCGGCTGTGGTGAGGGCGCCGTCGAACTGGCTCGCCTCCGTTTGCGCAGTGACCTCGCTCGCGATGACCCACCCGCCGGTGACCAAACCGGCGCCGACGATCGCGACGAGCATCAGCGCGTGTCCCATGTTCCGGTGCTCCGCCGGCGTGCTGACATACGTCCGCGCGGGGCGGAAGAGCCGGATCAGACCGTATATGACAGCGCCCCATGCGATGAAGTAGCGGCCCGGGAGAAGCGCATAGCTGCCGGCCGTGACGATGCAGCCCACGAGGAAGGCGAGCGCGCCGTTCCGCGCATCGCGAAATGCCACCTGCGCGGACGCCGCGGGATCGGCAGGGACCGCAGCGGCGTCGAGCGTGGGCAGCGCGCCGCCGGCGCCGACGACCGGCGCATCCGGCAGAGACGCCAGGAACGCCTCGCCGGCGCCCTTGAGCCAGACGTGCGTATCGGTGATCTTCGTCGCGCGCACGACCCGCGTGCCGACCGCCGCGTAGATGAGCCCGACGACGCCGCCGATGAGGCCGGCGGTCGCGAGTAGCGGAAGCACGACGTCGGTGGCGTGCACCTGAGTGAAGACGAGGATCGAAAGACCGATGACCGCAAGGGAGATGAGCGCGGCGTTGATCGCGCGCGAGCGGCGGTGACGCTCGCAAAGCCCGACCTCGAGCGTCGCTCGTTTCGCGAACGCGTAGGCGATGGCGCCGACCATCATCTCGGTGCCAAGCGGCACGTGCGTGAGCTTCACGGTGCGCCGGTACCCGTTCGCCGGCTCGTTGCACTTGAAGCAGCGGTCGGGCAACGCGGCGTTGCGGTCCATCGCGACACGCTTACCGTCGCGCCAATAGCCGGCGAACTGACCCGCGAACACGCGGCGATCCTATGAGCGGCGCCCGCTGGATCCGTATCAGGGGCGTGCGAACCGCTAGAGCAACCTCCGACGTATCTGTGCCGAGGCAAAGTCCATCGCCGCAACGGTCACGACGATCATGAAGATGATCAGACCCGCTGCGCCGTACTGGAGAAGGTTGATCGACTGGAAAAGCAAGATGCCGATTCCGCCGCCTCCGACAAGCCCGAGGATCGGCGCGAGCCGCACGTTCGCATCGAGCCGGTAGATCGTGAAAGAGATGTAGGGGTTGACGATCTGCGGGATGACCGCGGTCCAAATCACCTGAACACGATTCGCGCCGGTCGCGGTGATGGCTTCGAGGGGACCCGGGTCGATGCCCTCGATCGCTTCCGAGTAGAGCTTGCCGAGCACGCCAATGTTGTGGAAGGCAAGACCGACCACACCGGCGGCGTTGCCGATGCCTAGGAGAACACTCGAGATGATCACCACGATGAGGACATCGATGGAGCGCACGATCGTGAAGATGAGGCGGACCACGACGTAGACGCCGGCGGTGATCGGGTTGCCCGCCATCACGTTCCGCGCGCCCAGGAACGAGAGCGGAAGCGCGATGATGATCGCGAACGCCGTGGCGATGACTCCAAGAAGGATCGTGACGACCATCAGGCCTTCGGCGGTATCCCACCATGTTTCGAACTCGTTCTGAGGCGTCAGGATGCGAAAGTCCCAGTTGAATAGCTCGCGGATCACCGCGGCCGCGTGCTCGGGATTCGCCCGCGAGAAATCGAGATTCGTGACGCGCAAACCGATGACCACGATGGCGATGCTCGCGGCGAGCGCGACGAGACGGCGCCATTGCAGAAGCGGATTGCGTGTGAGCTCGGGCGGGACGGGAAGTCCTCGAGAGGTGAAGTACTCGGCCACTAGATGTGGGTGTCCGTATCGTCCGCAAGCGCCTTCAGTCCAGCCTCCGTCGCGCTTACCGGCTGCGGGATCGAGCGCTCGGGGCCGATCTCGACCTCTACGGCATCTTCGCCGTAGATCTCCTTGAAGCGGCGCTCGTCGATGTCCTCGGGCTTTCCGTCGAACGCGACCTTGCCGCCTTTGAGCGCGATCACCCGCGTCCCGTAGCGGCGCGCTAGCGAGAGAAAGTGCAGTGAACAGATGACCGTGATCCCGTCCTTCTTATTGATCTCCTCGAGGTACTTCATGACGGAGTGGCTCGTCGCGGGATCGAGGCTCGCGACGGGCTCGTCGGCGAGCATCAGCTCGGGGTGCTGCATGAGCGCCCTGGCGATCCCCACGCGCTGCTGCTGCCCGCCCGACAGAGCATCAGCGCGCGCGTAGGCCTTGTCGGCGATCCCCACCCGGCCGAGATTCTCGAACGCCGCGATGACATCCTGAGGGGAGGGCCGGCCCGCGATCGTGCGCCACGTCGTCCGGTACCCGAGACGTCCGGCGAGCGTGTTGCTCAAGACCGAGGTCCGGCGCACGAGGTTGAATTGCTGGAAGATCATCCCGATCCGACGACGGATCTTCCGAAGCTCGGGACCGCTCGCCCCCGTCACGTCGGCGCCGTCGAAGACGATGCGGCCGCTGGTCGGCTCGACGAGCCTGTTGATGCAGCGCAGCAGCGAGGATTTGCCAGACCCGGAAAGGCCGATGAGGACGACAAACTCGCCGTGCTGGATGTCGAGCGAAACGCCGTCGATCGCTCGCGTGCCGCTCGGATAGACCTTCACCAGGTCCTTGATCTGCAGCACCGCCCCCACGGCGCCGAGTCTATGGAAAGAAGAAGGCCGCCGGTGGGTCCGGCGGCCTTCGCGTGTCGGCGAGTGGAATGCCTACGGCGACTTCGACGGCGCCGCCGTCGTGGGGGCCGGCCGGGGCGTCGCGTTCGCGAGCCCCTGCACGTCGACGCCCGCGAGCGCCGCGGCCGCCTTCATGTCGTCGTAAAAGCTCGGGGTGATCTCCTGGATGCCGTCCCACGAGAAGAGCGCGCTGAAGACCTTCTTGCCGTCGTCGGCCTTGCTGTAGGTGATGAGCGCGTCCTTCACCTGCTTCGCGATGTCGTCCGGGAAATTCTTGGCGAGCGCGACACCGTCATTCGGGATCGGCCCCGCCGTGTCGATCACCTTCGTTTTCGTCTTGATGTCGGGCGTCGTGGCCACGAGGCTGTCGCGGGCGTCGATGAATGTCGCCGCTCCGTCGACCGTGCCCTGGTAGACGGCGAGCGCCGCCTGCGGGTGGCCGCCGGCGAAGATCGTGCTAGAGAAGAACGTCTTCGGCTCCTGGCCGGTCTTGTTCTTCACGACAAGCGTCGGATACACGTACCCGGACGCGGAGAGCGGGTCGACGAACGCGAACTTCTTGCCTTTGAGGCCGTTGATGTCGTTGATGCCGCTGTCGGCTTTGACCAGGATCTGCGACTTGTACGTGGTCGCGAGCTGACCGGTGTCGTCCTTGCGGAGCGCGCCGAGCACCGGGGTGCCGCAGCCCTTGCTGAGCAGCAGGGTCATCTGGAGTGGGGCGAAGAAGCCCATGTCGACGCTGCCGGCGCACATCGCCTCGACCTGCGCCGCGTAGCTCGTCATGACCGTCACGTTGATCCGAAGTCCTGTGGCTTTCTCTAGTGCCGCTTTGATGGCGTTGCCGTTCGTGGAGATCGTGGCGGCCTGCGTCGATGGCGTGAACGCCAGCTGGATCGGCCGATCGAGCCCGCCGATCCGCGGTGTCTTCGTCGGGCTCGCGCCCGGCGTCGCGACACTATTGCAAGCTGCGAACACGAGACTCGCGGCCAGAGCCCACCCCAGCGGGCCGCGCAGGGTGCTACGCATTCAGTCCCCTCCTCAATGTGGAAGCGTCCGTATCATATTCGGCTGAGTTGACCTTCCTCGCAAAGCTCAGTGCGGCGCAGCGCGCGCACGACAGCATTCTCTGTGTCGGCCTCGATCCCGAACCCGCCTCGATCCCGGAGTCGCTCGGCCGTGGACCTCAGGCGGCCGTTCGGTTTCTTCGGCGCATCGTCCGGGCGACGGCACCGCACGTCTGCGCGTACAAGCCGAATCTCGCGTTCTACGAGCGATATGGGAGCGCTGCGATGGACGTGCTCGCCCTCACGCTGCAGGCGATTCCAGCGGACATCCCGGTGATCCTCGATGCGAAGCGTGGGGATGTTCCGAACACTGCGTCCGCATATGCGGACGCACTCTTCGACTCGTTCCACGCGGATGCGGCGACCGTCGCTCCGTACGTCGGTCTGGATTCGATCGAGCCGTTTACAACGGGCGCTCGTTACGCGCTGGTGCTCGCCCGGACGAGCAATCCCGGCGCGGGCGATTTCCAGGACCTCGAGGTGGCAGGGCGTCCCCTGTACGAGCGCGTTGTCGAGCGCTGCGTCGAGCGCTTCGCGGCCGACCGATGTGGGTTCGTCGTCGGCGCCACCTACCCGGACGAGGCGAGACGCCTTCGCGCGCTCGCGCCCGACCGCCTGTTCCTGATGCCGGGCATCGGATCGCAGGGCGGCGACGTCGGTCTCGCGCTCCGTGCGGGCCTCGACGCGAACGGCGGGGGCGTGCTGCCGTCGGCGTCGCGCTCGGTGCTCTACGCGAGCCGAGGCGAGGACTTCGAGAAGGCCGCGGGTCAAGCGGCGCGGGCCCTCCGCGACGCGGCGAACGCGGCACGCGCCGCCGCGACGGCCCCAGGTCGCTGATGTTCGGCGTTGGCCCCGAGGAGCTCGTCCTCATACTCATCATCGCGCTCATCGTCCTCGGGCCCGAGCGCATGCCCAAGGTCGCGCGTGACCTCGGCCGCGTGGTCGGCGACCTGCGGCGCACCTCGGATCAGCTCCGCGAGGAGTTTCTCAACGCCGACAAGCTGCTAGACAAGGCCGCGGACGCGGCGGCGCCTCCGGCGCCCGGCACGTCGATCCCCGCGACGCTGCCAACGAACGGCAGTCCGGCTCCGATCGAGGGCGAGACGCCATTCGATCGCGAGATGCGCGAGGCACGCGAGCGACTCAAAGCCCAGCGCGACGCGTGATAACCCTCTAAACTTTTTACTTGTGAACCGCGCCTTTCCCTGGCTCGTCTTCCTGGTCTTCGTGCTGTCGGTCTTCATCGACATCCCGAAGCACCAGTTCTCGTTTCCGTTTCCGCAGACCTGCCCTGGGATCTGCCTGAACCTCGGCCCCATCCAGGTCAACCAGGAGATCAAGACCCACCTCGGACTCGACCTCCAGGGTGGGACCCAGCTTCTCCTGCAGATGAACGTCGGTGAGATCCCGGCCGGGCAGAGCGTCTCCGATTACAACGACCGCGCGCGACGGGTCATCGACCGGCGGATCAACGGCCTCGGTGTCTCGGAGCCCGTGATCCAGGCCGTCGGCGACGACAAGATCCTGCTCCAGCTTCCGGGCATCGACGACCTGCAGAAGGCGAACGACATCGCCACCCAACAGGCGAAGCTCGAGATCAAAGTGCCCGACAAGGACAACCCGGGGCAGTACAAATCACTGACACCGCCGCTCACCGGCGAGCACCTGAACCAGACGGATGTCCGTTTCGACAATGCCAACCAGCCCGTCGTGCATTTCGAGTTCACCGGAGACGACGCCAACCGTTGGATCCAACTCTCGAAGGATTATCTAAAGCAGCCCGTCCAGATCTCGCTCGACGGCAAGCAGATCTCGGCGCCGGTGATCCAAGACGTGTTCACCTCAGGCGCCGGCCAGATCTCCGGGAACTTCACGATCGCAACGGCGAAGGACCTTTCGAGCCTGATCAACTCCGGTGCGTTGCCGGTTTCACTCACCGTGATCCAGTCCTCGCGCGTCGAGCCGACCCTGGGCGCGCAATCAGTTCAGCGAAGCCTTGTCGCGGGCATCGTAGGCTTGCTGCTCGTCGCCTTCTTCATGATCGCGTACTACCGCGTGCCCGGCGTCCTCGCCGTGTTCGCGCTCCTCTACTACACCGCCCTGACGTACGCGATCTTCCGGCTCATCCCCGTCACCCTGACGCTCGCCGGCATCGCCGGATTCATCCTCTCGATCGGCATGGCGGTCGATGCGAACGTGCTCACGTTCGAGCGGCTCAAGGAGGAGCTACGTTCCGGCAAGTCGCTGCGCGTCGCCGTGGAGGAGGGACGCAAGCGCGCGTTCCCCTCGATCTTCTATTCGAACCTGGCCACGGTGCTGACGGCCGCGATCCTGTTCGAGTTCGGCACCGGCACGGTCAAGGGCTTCGCGCTCACGCTCGGGATCGGCGTAGCGGTGAGCTTCTTCACCGCGGTTGTCGTCACACAGATGCTGCTGCACGGCGCGATCGAGTTCTCCTCGCTGCGCCGGCGGTGGCTGTACGGGGTCGAGGAGCGAACGACGGAGCCGCCCACGGACCGCCACGCGCCACGCCCCGCGCCCGCGGTCTGATCCAACCCCGGACGTTCGCCTCGGTGCCGGGCGGTCTCGGCTAGGCGGTCTTGGCTCGAGGCGTCGGCAGGTATGCGGACGCTTGGAGCGTGAACAGCTCCGCGTAAAGGCCGCCGAGATCCATCAGCTCGTCGTGGTTTCCCTGCTCGACGACCCGACCCTCGTGCAAGACATAGATCCGATCGGCCGAGCGAACGCTCGAGAAGCGGTGGGAGATGAGCAGCACGGCGCGATCGGCGAAGAGATCGCGCATCCGTGTAAAGAGGTCGTGCTCCGCGCGCGCGTCGAGCGCCGCGGTCGGCTCGTCGAGGATGACGAGCGGCGCGTCGCGGAAGAACGCGCGGGCGAGCGCGATGCGCTGCCACTGGCCGATGGACACGTCCCTCCCGCCGAGGAAGAAAGGTCCGAGCATGGTGTCGTACCGCTCCGGCCATGAGCCCACGAAGGCGTCGGCGCCGGCGCGCTCGGCGGCCCTGATGATGCTGTCCGCCTCCGCCATGCGCTCGACCCGGCCCAGACCGATGTTCTCGCGTGCCGTGAGCATGAAGCGCGCGAAGTCCTGGAAGAGGACGGCGACCTGCTCGTAGACCCATCTCGGGTCGCGCGTCCCCGCATCGACTCCATCCCACCGGACCTGGCCGGAGTCGGGCCGATAGAGCCCCGACAGCAGCTTTGCGAGCGTGGTCTTTCCCGAGCCGTTCTCGCCGACGAGCGCGACGACCTCGCCGGCACGGATCTCGAGCGAGACGTCGTCGAGAGCGAGCCGCGGTGGCACCGGTGCGGAGCCATCGTCCGAAGCCGACGGCGGGTAGCGGAACGAGACGTGGTCGAGATCGATTCGCTGGAAGGGCGTCACCGGCACGGCCGTGAGCGCCGGACGAGCCGCCGCGAGCGAAGCGAACTCCTGCCAGTCCTCGAGGAACAGGCTCGACTCGTAGAGCTGCGTCAGGTTTCCGACAAGGCCGGAGAGCTGGCCGGAAAGCTGCTGGCTCGCGGCTATCGCGGCGCCGGCTTCCGCCACGCCGATCCGCCTTTCGATAACGAGGTAGCCGAGGACGCCGTAGGTCAGCGCGGTTACCACCGAAGACGCGCCGGCGCTGAGGAGCTGGTAGCCGACCCGTCTACGCAGGTTCTTAACTAATTCGACGAGCCGCTCGTTCGAGAGTCGCTCGTAGAGCGCCCGAAGGTACGGGGTCAGGGTGTAGGCCCGGATCTCCTTCGCGGACTCGCGGCTGGTGAAGAGGCCGAAGACATACGAGCGGCGGCGCTCGTTGGGCGTCATCGACTTCCAAAACTTGTAGCTCTGACGGCTGCCCGCCGCGCTCGCGATTGATATCGGCAGCAGCCCGACGAGCGCGATGACGAGAAGAACGGGCTGCAGGAGGTAGAGGGCCGCCGCGATCCCGGCAATGAGGAAAAGGCCGCGCGCGAGCGTGATCGCGGTCTGCGCGACGCCCAGCATCCGGCTGGACGCGTTGATGGCCCGGCGCAGCAGATCCTGAAACTCGGGCGTTTCGAAGCGCTTGAGGTCGACGGCGATGATGCGGTCGAGAAGGACCGAGTTCGTATGGCGGTCGACGATGGCGCCGAGGATCTGTTGCTGCTGGCCCTGCACCAGGCCGGTCCCGGTCGACACGATGCTGAGTACGATCATCGCGGCGAGGAGATAGCCGACCCGGCTGAGATCGCTGCCGGTCCCGGTCGCGATGACCGCGGCGATCAGATCACGGGTGATGATCAGCTGCACCGCGGTGACGACCGCGGCGATGATCTGCGGTGCGAGCGAGGCGACGAAACGCCCCGGCGCGGCCTCCCAAACGAGGCGGAACGACGAGAGGAGGACGCGAGGGACGCGCCTGCCGACCATCACTATCGCGCCCTAGGGCGAGGACCCCAGGGCGACACGCGCTCCATGGTCATGTGCCGTCATGTATTCGGCGAGCTCCCGTGGGCGGGAGTGGTACGTCGTGAGCAAGTCGACCATGCTCGCCACCAAAGGCAGGCCCAGCTCCAGCTCCAACCAGAGCCACTGCCCATTCGGATTCAGCTCCAGGAACACGAACTCGCCCTCAGGGGTGAGGATCATGTCAATGGAGGCGAAGTTGATCCCAAAGGCGCGCATGAGCCGGCGGATCGAGGCCTCGACGTGGTCCGGGAGCGAAAAGATCTCGTGGCTGCGTTTCGCGCCGCGCCAATCCCTGCGCGTCCTCTCGTCGCCCTGAGAATGGATCTTGGCGGCGAAGATCTTCTCCCCGATGACCACACAGCGCAGCTCGGACTCCTTCTCGACGTACGGCTGAAAGATGCTGGGAGCGAGGGCCACTGAGTCGAGTGCCTGGCCGGGCGGGATTGTCGTCGTGAGCGGGAGGTGATAGCCGCGGTCGTCGGTCACGCCGATCGCGTGGAGTGGCTTCAGTGCGCACTCGGCGCCGCGTAAAGTTTGGGCGAATGCGGCCACCCGCACCGGATCGTTCGAGATCAGGGTCATCGGAGTCTTCAGCCCGGCCTTGCTCGCTTCCGCGAGCTGGAGCGCCTTGACGTCGGCACGCCGTAAGACCAGCGGATGACCGATCCAGAACGTATGCAGGCTCTCGAAAAGCGCCGCCAGTGTCGCCCCCGACTGCGCGTTGACGTAGTCCGCGAGTTTTTCCGATGTCGCGTTCACGCGACCCATATGGAGGTTGCGCGACCGCCGGAACCAGGCCGCGCAGACGTCGCGCAGTGCCACCCGATGATGGGCGTTCTTGATTTCCCCGTCGATGCGTCCGTCTTGGATCTCGATCGAGACGCTGCAGGCGCCCGGAAAATCCTCCGGGTGAAAGCGAAAAACGGGAATGTCCCGTCTGTGCAGCTCGCGGACCACGTGATCAGCGTGCGAATCGTGGTCGTTGGTTATGATTAGGACCGTAGAGGGCATCGCAGGAATCACTGCTCTCTATTGATTGGATGGGAGCAGGATCCGTCGGGTCCTGCTCCCTTCGACACGGCAAATTGCCGTCCGCGCCAGGGCCGAGCACGTCGCCGTGTAGGGCCTGACGGCGAAGCGGTTAGGCCTCGGCAGGGGCGCGTTTCCAGGAGTGGCGACCTCGCCGAATGCCCACGGGAAACGGTAGGTCGATAGCCACGCCCCATTTGTCACCCACACTCGCAACGTTTCGAATCCTCTCTGCCCCAGCTTGGGTCAGCCGTTCTGGAAGTCTTGTAGGAAGTCGTCAAGCACCGCGGCGTCGGTCTGAGCATCGACGACGATGAAGCCGGTGGAGTCGGTCGTGTTGCTCTCAGCGGAGCTTTCGCTGCTGGTCTCCCAGCCACCGGTGTCTTGGAAGTCCTGCAGGAAGTCGTCAGCCACCGCGAAGTCGGTCTGAGCATCGATGACGATGAAGCCGGTGGTGTTGGTCGTGTTGCTTTCGGCGTCGCTGTCGCTGCTCGTGTCACACGCGCTGGCGCCGAAGCTCATCTGGGTCTTGGCGTCGTACGTGCCGATGCGAAGGCCGGCTCGGAACATCGTGTCCAGGTCACCCGACAGGGGGATGGGCTGGGCGAGCTCGAGGGGTAGTGGAAGTGCGTTCGGGGTCATGTTGTCCTCCTTTCCCGTGTTGTCGACGCTTGACGGCTACTTGCCGTGAACGGGAAGTTAGGAATGAATGATTGAGTCACCGTGCTGGCCGCTGTTGAGAGGCCTCTCTCTTCGAGGATGAATCACACGCACGAGCGCTCGCGCCCGTCAGATATCTGACCGCATCGCCCTCAACGCCGATTCGAAACGAACGCAACCGCCGAGCGACGGCCGGGTTGTTCCGTTGCGCATCCGTTACCTGCCCGCGACGCTGCCGTGACATCGCTTTCCGTTATCGTTGAGCGCAAAGGCTTACGGCCGAGTGCCGCGGTCGCACTCCATTCATTGGGAAATCGGTAGGGTTGCTGATTGCTTTTTCACTTCGTCGAGCGCAAATGGTGGTACTTCCTCTTCTCGGCACTGCTAATCGTGCCGGGCGTGTTCTTCCTTGCGATCGGCGGTCTGAGGCCGGGCATCGAGTTCAAGGGCGGCACGCTCCTCGAGATCAGCTTCGTGACCCGGCCCGATGACTCCGCGCTGAAGACGTTCTTCACCTCGCACGGCCATGACGAGGCGACGATCCAGGGCGTGGCCGGCGGCGGCGTCGAGGTCCGGACGACGGAGATGCTTCCGCAGGAGCTTGTAACGACGGATCAGGATCTCAAGACTGCATTTGGCCCCGACACGAGGATCACGAACTCGTCGGTCGTGAGCCCTTCGTTCTCGGTGGAGCTCATCCAGAACGCGATCAAGTCGATAGCGCTCGCGAGCCTTCTCATCGTTCTTCTGATCGCGTGGGCGTTCCGAAACTTCGGATGGGCCGCCTTCCGGTACGGCATCGCGGCCATCGTCGCGCTTCTCCACGACGCGGCGGTCGTGCTCGGGATCTTCGCCATCTTCGGGTACTTCTTCAAGGTCGAGGTCGACAGCCTCTTCGTCACCGCCGTCCTGACGATCATCGGCTTCTCCGTTCACGACACGATCGTGGTCTTCGACCGCATTCGCGAGAACCTGCGCCTGAATCCCGGCGAGGCGCTCAACCCGGTGATCAACTACTCGATCATGCAGACGCTCGCGCGGTCGGTCATCACGTCCCTGACCGTCGTGTTCACCCTCCTCGCGCTCTTCCTCTTCGGCGGGTTCTCGGTGCGGAACTTTGCCCTGGCGCTCCTCATCGGGATCATCTCGGGCACGTACTCGTCGATCTTCAACGCAAGCCAGATCATCTCGCTCTGGCAGGAGCTCGAGGACCGCGTCCGTCACCGTCGCCTCGCGGCCGCCACCTAGCGCCAAGGACCTTAGGTAGAGTCGCCGCGAATGCGGCGTCTCGCGCTCGTCCTCCTTGTCGTCGGCATCGCGATCCTCTGGCGTCCGTTCATCCGACCCATCGGAGCCGGCGCGATCCTGGTCGCCGACATCTACTCGAGCGCGCTCTGGGATCGGAACGTTGCCGCGTACGTGACGCCGCTCCCAGTGGTGACCGGAACGCGGGAAACCTTTGCGGGCATGGAGATGCGCGTGACCTGGTGGCGCCCCAGTTGGGGTGATCGCCATCCCGCCCTGATGATGGTGAACGGCGCGACCGCCCTCGGGAATGATGATCCCGAGACCACTCGACTCGCCGAGGCGCTCGCGCGCGCGGGATATCTCGTGATGTTGCCGGAATTCCCGTTCATCCGGGAAGGCACCCTCGAGCCCCGCGCGCCCGCGATCATCGACAGCGCCTTCGCGAGTTTGCGCGCGGCGCCGGATTCGCGTGACATGCCGATCGGCGCCTTTGGATTCTCCGTAGGTGGCGGAATGCTGCTCGCCGCAGCCGGCCGATACGAGGCGCTCTCACGCGCTGCGTATGTCGGAGCTCTCGGGGCCTACTACGACTTGGACACGTACCTCGCAAGCGTGATCACGCGGACGCAGGTCGTGGGCGGTGCGCCGGCTCAATGGGATCCGGACCCAATAGCGCGCCTCCGGCTGCCGCTCGCGGCGGCGGAGCTGGTGACCGATCCGCAGGACCGCGCGCTCCTTCAGCAGGAGCTCCGGACGCACGATGGTCGGACCGAAGCCGACCCACCGCTCGCGATCGGTACCGAAGCGGGATCGCTCTGGCGTGCGCTCGGGGCGAACGACTACGACGTGGCGCTGGCTCGCCTTCGCGGGCTGCCGCCGGCTATGAGAAAGGTCTTTGATGACCTCTCACCGCGCTTGCGCTGGGCCGCGATCCGCGCGCCGGTCTTCTGGCTCCACGACGAGGGCGACCGCTTCGAGCCGGTGAGCGAGGCCGAGACGGCGGCCGCGACCCCGCATGACGGCACGACACGCTTCCAGCGGACCGCGCTCCTCTCGCACGCGGCGGCCTTGGGGACGGGCGCGAAGGAGAAGGGCCTGGACTTCTGGATACCCGAACTGAGCGGCCTCTTACTCTTCGCGGCCGGGGCGCTTGGAGCGGGCGGATGAGCGGTTACGCGCGCGTACTCCTCGCCGCTACGCGTCTGTGGTGCGCTTCTGCGGAAGTAGACTCCCAATGGTGGGGCTCAGACGGCTGATCGGAGGGTCGGCGGGGACCTTACTGGTCGGCGTGCTCGCCGGCTT
>Ga0209471_1000839_pt1 | contig 19226 bp, 12 predicted proteins | sample GraSoiAngelo_128_FD_185885 | JGI IMG/M metagenome (GOLD analysis project Ga0209471, IMG submission 185885) | Grasslands soil microbial communities from the Angelo Coastal Reserve, California, USA - 14_0927_12_20cm (SPAdes) (version 2) | ecosystem: Environmental > Terrestrial > Soil > Grasslands ...
CTGCGCAAGTCCCCCGGCTTCACCGCCGTCGCCATGTTCACTCTCGCCCTCGGCATCGGCGCGAACACCGCCATCTTCAGCTTCATCGATGCCGTGCTCTTGCGCTCCATACCAGTGAAAGATCCGCAACAACTCGTTGTCTTCAACTGGAGCGCCCGTGCAAACCCGAAACTCCAAGGCCATAGCGGCTATGGCGACTGCGCGGATCAAACTGGCATCGGCGATTGCTCCTTCTCCATACCGTTCTACAAAACCGTTCGCGCGCAAGCTGGCGCTTTCTCCGGCATGGCCGCGTTCGCCGGTCCGTTTGGCGTCGACCTCAGCGGCAACGGCGCCGCCAGCATCGTCCGCGGACTGTACGTCTCCGGCGATTTCTTCTCCACTCTCGGCGTCAGCACTCTTATCGGCCGCCCGCTTACTTCCTCCGATGATTCCCCGTCCGCGCCGCCCGCCATCGTCTTGAATTACGCTTATTGGGTCCGCGCTTTCGGAGCCGCTCCGTCCGTCGTCGGCCGGACCGTCCGCCTAGATAGCACCACTGTTACGATTGTCGGCGTCGCCGACCCGCACTTCACCAATCTCACGCCCGGCAAGCCTCTGGATTTTTTCATGCCGTTCTCTGTCGCTGATAGCGTCCGCGGCAAGTGGTACCGCAGCAAGGACCGCCTCGCTGACCCCACCAACTGGTGGGTCGTCATCCTCGGCCGTCTCAAGCCCGGCGTCTCCATCAGCCAAGCGCAGGCCGACGCCACTACAATTTTCCGCAACGAAATGCTCCATGGCGTGGCTCCGCTCTCCAAGCCCGAGGACGCTCCCGCCATCACGCTTCGTCCGGCGCGGTCGGGCCTCAACGGTGAAACGAGCCAGATTGCCCCAGCCCTTTACGTCACCATGGTCATCGTCGCTTTCATTTTGCTGATTGCCTGCGCCAACGTTGCAGGGCTCACGCTGGCGCGATCCGCCTCGCGTCAAAAGGAGATCGCCGTTCGTCTCGCGCTCGGAGCTGGCCGCGCGCGCATCATCCGCCAGCTTCTCACCGAAAGCGTTCTGCTCGCCGTCGCCGGCGGCGCGCTCGGCGTTCTCGTTGCCGTCTGGGGCGTCGACGCGATTGCCACTTTGCTTTCTAACGGCTCCGACCAGCCGTTTCCTTTCGCTGTCGCGCCGGACTGGCGTGTGCTCCTCTTCACGCTCGCCATCACATTTCTTACCGGAATTCTTTTCGGTCTCGCGCCCTCGCTGCGCGGCTCGCGCGTCGATTTGACGCCATCCCTAAGAGAAAGCGCCTCTTCTCTCCCGGGTGCCGCGGCTCACACCGGTCGACGGTTTCATCTCGGCGACGCCCTCGTCGTCGCGCAAGTCGTGCTCTCGATGGTTGTCCTCGTCGGCGCGGGACTTCTCGTCCGCACCCTGGGCAATCTTCGCGGCATCAATCCCGGCTTTGACGCGCAGAATGTCTTGCTCTTCGGCCTCGATCCCGTCCTCGCTGGTTACACCGATCAGCAAACGCAACAGCTTTACTCCAATTTGCAGCAGCGCTTCGCCGCTCTTCCCGGCGTCATTTCCGTGAGCTACTCCGAAGACGCACTCTTGACCGGCGGCTGGTCCGCTGGCAGCGTCCATGTTGACGGGGCGCCGCCAAAGCAAGACGCCAACACCGGCGAGCTTCCCATAGGCCTGAATTTCTTCTCCACCATGCGCATTCCCATTCTCGCAGGTCGCAGCTTCACTTCCGCCGACTTCGCCGCTGCCGCTGCGACCAACGCCGCACAGAAAGCCCGCGATGCGGCCGCGGAAAACGCAAATCCTGCTTCGTCGCCGGCAACTCCGTCACCCACGGCGCTCGATGAAGCCTATTATCACTCCGCGCCCGTGCCTCTCGTCGTTAACGAGTCGTTCGCGCGGAAATATCTCGAAAATAAAAATCCCGTCGGGTTGCATATGGGCAACGCCGACCGCGGCAACATTCCCAATCCCGGCCCCGGCTACACCATCGTCGGTGTCGTGGGCGATACCAAGTACGCCCAATTGCGCAGGAAAACCGCGCCCATCATATTTTTGCCGCTTGTAAGCAACAGCGCGCATTTTGAATTGCGCATCGCGGCGAATCCCACTACGCTGGTGAAAAATGTCCGCGAAATCGTTTTGCAGGCGGGTAACAACCTGCCACTCACCGACGTGCGCACCCAGACTGAACAGATCGACCAAATTCTCTTCCAGGAGCGCCTAATGTCCCGGCTCTCCAGTTTCTTCGCCGCCCTCGCGCTTGTGCTCGCCTGCATCGGCCTTTACGGTTTGCTGTCCTACGAAGTCGCTCGCCGCACCCGCGAGCTCGGCATTCGCGTGGCCCTCGGCGCGCACCATCGCGATCTCTCTCGCCTCGTCATCGGGCAGGGGATTTTGCTCGCGCTCATCGGCGCAGCCATCGGCATCGCCGCCGCTGTAGGCGTCACGCGTTTCATGTCTGCGATGCTGTATGACGTCCGCGCGAACGACCCGCTCACGATGGTGGCCGTCGCCGCCCTGCTGATTCTCGTCGCTTTCGCTGCTTGCTACATTCCCGCCCGCCGCGCGATGAAAGTCGATCCGATGGTCGCGCTGAGGTACGAGTAGAGGAGAGTCGAACATGCGACCAGAGCATTGGCTATACACGATTCCCCTGCGGCTGCGGTCGTTGTTTCGCTGGGCGCAGGCGGACCAGGAATTGGACGACGAACTGCGCGACCACCTCGACCGAAAAACCGAGGAATACGTCGCGCAAGGGATGACGGAAGAAGAGGCAAGCCGCCGTGCGCGACTCGACCTGGGCGGTATCGAGCCGACCAAAGAGAAATGCCGCGACGCGCGACGTGTTAATTGGATTCAGGACTTCGCCCAGGACTTACACCACGGCGTTCGAATGTTGCATAATTCCCCTGGCTTCACCGCCGTCGCCGTACTCACTCTCGCCTTGGGCATCGGCGCCAACACCGCCATGTTCAGCATCGTGGATGCGGTGCTCTTACGGTCGCTTCCGTATCCCGATCCCGATCGACTCGTCCTGGTGTTTGATGTCCCGCTGAAACAACCCGACGCGCTGTCAGGAATTTCCTACAGGGACTTCACGGAGTTGCGCCAGCAGAACCACGTATTTAGCGAGATGGCGGGAAATTCATTTCACGATCTCACATTGACCGGGGCGGGCGAGCCATCCATTGTGAACACCGCAGACGTGACGCCGGAGATATTTCCTCTGCTGAACGCAAAACCTCTGGCCGGCCGCACATTGCTGCCCGAGGATGGCAAGCAAGGCGCAGCACCCGTGGCTGTTCTGAGCGAAAATCTTTGGCGCAGCCGCTTCGGCGCGAATCCCGAAATCATCGGGCAATCCGTTACGCTGGACATGCGTTCGTTCACTGTCGTCGGAATTCTGCCGGCAAGCTTTCGGTATCCTGACGGCGCTCCCCCTCAGGACGTCTGGGTTTCTATCGTGCAGGACCCGGTGTTCGGGCCTTTGTTGTCGCAGCCCGGCACGCCTGTGCTTAGCGCCATCGCCCGGCTTAAGCCGGGCGTTTCTCTGACGCGAGCTCAGGCCGAGATGAATACCCTCAGTGCCAGACTGGCGAAAGAGTTTCCCGCGCAAGATTCAGGGCTGACAATCCGGATTGAGCGCTTTCGGCAGTTCGTAGTCGGGAACGTGAAATCCGCGCTGCTTATTTTGCTGGGCGCGGTTGGCCTGGTCCTCTTGCTCGCCTGCGCCAATATTGCGAATCTGCTTCTGTCGCGTGCCACTTCTCGCGGGAGAGAAATCGCGGTGCGAATCGCGCTTGGGGCAGGGCGGGCGCGCATTGTCCGGCAACTGCTGACGGAAAGCGCTTTGCTGGGGTTGCTCGGCGGGGTCGCCGGCGTGCTTCTTGCGGCCTGGGGTGTCTCGATTGGCCTGCCTTTCCTTCCGCCCGGCGTGACCCGGATCAGTTCGGTTCATGTTGGAGGCTCGGTCCTGGCGTTCGCGCTCTTGTTGTCTCTTGCTGCCGCGCTGGCGTTTGGACTGGCACCCGCGCTCCTCGCGACTCCGTCCAACTTGCAGTCGAATATCAAAGAGGGCGGCGAGCGTACTGGCCAGCGTACCGGCCAGCATGTGCGGAGTTTCTTGGCGATCGCGGAAATTTCGCTGGCCATGGTGCTGTTGATTGCGGGCGGCCTCCTTATCCGCAGCTTTACGCTGGTCACGTCCGTCAACCCGGGCTTCGATGTGGAACACGTCATAGAGGCCGAGGTTTCGCTTCCCCAATTTGAATATTCGACACCGCAGCGATGGACGGCTTTCTCCAGCGAGTTGCTAGCTCGGCTTCATGTGCAGCCTGGTTTGCAGGATTCTGCTCTGGCGGCTCCCCTCCCGATGGACCGCCAAGGCGCAGCCAACTTTGGGTTCAGCATAGTAGGGGATCCTCCACTCCCTCCCGGCAAATCCCCCACCGCCGATTACGCTACGGTGAGTCCCGACTATTTTCGCGTGATGCGGATTCCGCTGCTGCGGGGCCGTTTTTTCTCCGAGCAGGACTCGCCGTCCAATCCGAAAGTAGCAATCATTAGCGAAACGCTGGCGCAGCGTTATTTCCCGAACCAGGACCCCATCGGAAGGCAAATGAGATTTGGATTTCCGCCGAACCGCAATGTGTTGCGCGAAATCGTCGGCGTCGTTGGCGACGTGCGGGATGTGGCGCTTAGCCGGAAGCCCGGCCCGATGATGTATGTGCCCTTCGTTCAGGCGCCTCTCTGGGGCGGGGAGGTCGTCGTAAGGAGTTCGTTGAGCGCATCGGGCGTAACCGCCGGCATTCGCCAAGCGGTTCACTCCATTGATCATGACCTGCCGGTGACGGACGTCGAATTTTTGGCCGACGCGCTCGGCCAATCGATTTCACAAGAGCGATTTCGCACTTTCCTGCTAGGTTCGTTCAGCACGATTGCTCTGATCCTCGCCGCCGTTGGAATTTTCGGCGTAATCTCGTATTTTGCCTCGCAGCGCACGCACGAAATCGGAATTCGCATGGCGCTTGGCGCGCAGCAACGCGACATATTGCGGTTGATTTTGGGGCAAGGAATGAAACTTGCCCTGTTCGGCTTGGGAGTTGGCGTCGCCGCCGCGCTTCTGCTCACGCGCCTGATGGCTAGTCTGCTTTATGGGGTTTCGGCGACGGATCCGCTGACCTTTGGCGCCGTTGCCATTATTCTGCTCGGCGTTGCGCTGACTGCTTGCTACATCCCCGCTCGCCGCGCCATCCGCGTCGATCCGATGGTCGCTTTGAGATACGAATAATTCACCCAACGTCTTAATCCCACAATCCCTTGCAACCCACAACCACTGACAACCGGAACAGTCATTAGCGGGTTCGGGTAGCAGACACACTCCCACACTCTCTCCTCTCACGATTTCACCTTAATCCACAACTCAGGAGCAACACCCATGCGAATGAACACGCAGGAGGCAGTTTTGTCTGCCTACATCGCGTCCATCGGAAAACGCACGCCGCGCGAAGCTGCTCAACACGCCGCAGAACTTTGCAGACTCGCGACCTCACTCAATCGTTTGAACGAGATCGCCTGCAACAGCGGGCTCACGGAACGGCAAGAGCGGCGCAAGCAAAATCTACAAACCCGGATCAAGGCCACGCTGGAACGCGCGGGCTTGGTCCTCAACCACTTCAACAATGACCCGCGAGGCTATGCCGTGTACCTCGATTTGCCCGATGGCTCTTACAACAGCTTCGGCGGACGGGAAACTTCCACAGTTTGTTTCGCGGTTTCCTAAGGCAAAACAGATTAAAACCGCGCCACAAAAACAAGAGCCATCAGCGACGGTGCGCGGCGGCCAACCGGCCGCCGCGCACCGGCCTCCATTTCGATGACCACAGGGCGGACTCCATTCCCCTTAATCCATTCCCCTTACCCATTCTCCTTTTCCACTCCAAATCCCTTGTCCCTTGGAGTTCAGAGAATGTCGAGCAAACGCACGGAATTCGATGCGCTGGCAGCGGAAAGCCAAAACGTCTGCTTGCGCACCACACCGCTTCCCGAATACTCGGTCAGTCAACCTTCGCCAGGACTCGCCATCACAAGTTCTTCCCCAACCCTTTCGGAGTCGTTGCGCACGGATGCCGAACATGGCATCCTCCCTGATGCGCAACTGAAGCTACGACGGAAAGGCCAGAAGTCGATGAGTCGTCGTAGCGGTCAGAATGGCACCGTCGTCATTGCAGGAAAGTGGTATCGGGTCAGATGGCGTATGGATGTCGAAAGTCAAGAAGAACGCATCAACATGAATGAGAAGGTCGCACCTGTAGTTTTCGACAAGAGCGGTAACCCAAAGCCGCCATCGATAGATGTGCTGCGTAAGGCCCGTGAAATTGTCGAGAAGTCGGGGGCAAATTCGGAAGACCGGTTTAACCGTGTGGTTCTCGGTGAGACCACCTTCCGCGATCAAGCGAAAACATACCTTCGGTGGGTCCAAACTCGGGATCGGGAGCCAATTAAGGACACTTCGAGCATCGAAGCGGCCCTAAATAAGTGGATTCTCCCCGAGATCGGCGATGTGCCATTGGGGAATGTCCACAACATCACCGTGAAGCCGCTGGTGGATAAGATGAAAAGGTCGCTATCGGCACGCACGGTCAACAAATATGTGGAATACGTTGAACAAATTGTGGCTTCGCTCAAGGATGGCAGAACTGGAGAGCCTATCCATCCACGAAAGTGGGACACTTCAGTGATGGACCTTCCTGTTGTCAATCCGAAAAGGCAGCGCCGACCTGCACTCAGGCTTGACGCAATCAACACACTTGTGTTGAACAGTGAGGGCAACGAGCAGGCGCTGTATGTCTTGCTCGCCGCCACCGGAATGCGAATCTCCGAGGTATTGGCCTTGGAGGCTAAGCATTTTGTGAACGATGGCCGAACGATTCAAGTGTGCCAACAAGTTGATCGGGATAGACCCCGTATCGTTCCTTATGTAAAGACAGATGCGGGATTCCGTGAAGTTGATCTCTGCACGGTAGTCGGAGAGTACCTCCGAGCATTTACAAGCGGCAAGGACGGTCTGCTGTTCCAGACCCGAAATGGCACGCCTTACTTGCACAACAACCTGGAGCAACGTTGGTTGACGCCTCGGGTCCAGGCCATGCAGATTGACGAAAAAGGGATGGGATTCCACGCGTTTCGTCGATTCCGAAAGACATGGCTTAGAGGAGAAAGGTGTCAGGAAGACATCAATAATTTCTGGATGGGACACCAACCCGAGACGATGTCCGAACTCTACTCCCGCATGGAGTTCGAGTTGGACCGTCGCCTTGAAGAAGCAGAGAAAATCGGTGTCGGTTTCACCGTTCCATCAGTTGAAATCGCTTCAATTGCTCCAAGTGCTCCAAGAAATGGCCAAGAACTGGAGCTCGAATTAGTTGGGTAAGAGCAGTAGAATCAAAAGAGTAGCCAAGGATGCGCCCGTAGCTCAGTTGGATAGAGCGTCTGCCTTCTAAGCAGAGGGTCGGGAGTTCGAGTCTCCCCGGGCGCGCCACTTAATCTTGGAAATTCAATTAGTTGGCGAAACGACCTCTGCTGTACTGCTAGCTTCTTTGGCGTTTTTGGGAACACTTGGGAACACTTGCTCGTCGAGTAGGTTCACGGCCTCTCGCTGAGCGATCACACTGGCGTGCGTGTAGACTTCGAGAGTTGTCGCCATGTGAGAATGCCCGAGCTGCGCCTGAGCAACTTTCAGAGGTGTTCCTTGCACGTGCAACAGCGTGCCGTGCGTATGGCGAAGAGCGTGCCAATTGATTCGTGGCAGTTCTGCGCGCTTGCACGCGGATTGCAGCCCCCTCTTCCGCAGATTATTCGACACCAAAGGACCACCGTGCCGAGTGGCAAAAACCAGTGCCTTAGGAGAACGATCCGCTGAGCGAGAGTAGTGAGCCTTTAACGCCTCCACGACCGCGGGCGAGAGCGGGATTTCCCGCCTGCTTGCCCGAGTTTTTGGCGTACCGAAGCGTCCCATGAAACAAGTTTCAGCAACCACCAGTGTTTCTCCAATGAAGTTTATGCGTCCCCACCGCAGCGCGAGGATCTCGCCAATCCGCAGTCCCGTCATGACTGCAACCACTACGATGCTGCGAGTCGGCTCAGTACAGGCTGCAACGAGTCGTTTCACTTCATCCGCATTGAGAAACTGATGAGGACGCTTCAATGAGCGCTCAGGCATCTTGACGCCACGAACGACATTGTCCGCCAGGTAATTCCAACTGACGGCGGTCCCTAGAACCTTGCTCATTAAGTTGCGCAGATGGTTGGTGGTCTCCCATGCGAATCCTTGCTTGAGTTTCTCCAGAAGGTACTGCTGGATTTCAGCTCTGGATATGTCACATAGGCGATAATCACCAAACCGTGGGGTCAAGTGCTTCCGCAAGAGGAATGAGTATATTTTTTGCGTAGCAAACTTGAGTGTCGGCAATAATCCCGGCTCGAAGCAGTCTGCAGCAAACTTCGAGAATAACATCGTGGCTTCCGGGCGGTACTGCCCTTGATTGATGGGGTTGAGGCGAGCGTCCAGTAGTCTGCGAGCTTCACGGCGGCCTGCGATCTCGCTTACAGGTCCGAGCACAACCGAACGCATTACCCGGCTGGCTGATCCATCAGCGAGGATCACGTCTTCCCTCCACCGCGCAACCCACATTTTCCTACGCTTACCGCGAATAAAAAGACAACCATTCTGATACTGGCAACGAGCCATCTTTCTCCTCTCTATTCTGAGGTTGGCTCGTCTGCCTTTTCCTATGTCAGCTTTGAGTGTACCTCTAGAGTCAAGCGACATGGTGCCCTCCGCGCTGACATTTCACCCAAGCGACGATTTCGTCCTCGCGGAAGCGCCAATACTTTCCAAGTCGGTAGCCCGGCAAGCGTTCTAAAGATCGTTTTCGAGTGTGTCCGTAGACCCAAGAAACGGGGACGCGTAGAAGCTTTGCTACGTCTTGGACAGTGAGGAATTGCCCTTCTTGGGTTTCTTGCTCTGTGCCTTCATTAGTGGTCTCCGAGAGACGTGGGTTGGGCGCCTCACCTGCAGAGACCGCTAACGGCGATCCCGGAACTTCCGGCAACTTTCGAGACAATTCTATTGATCTTGCGGACGGACTTACTGCGAGGCGCAAGCCATGCACTCTTGGCGAGTCTGGGTTCTTGCGCGGGTCGGATTGGGCATCGCGGACGTTCATTCGGCCCCATCGGAAATGGGATTGACATCATAACTGGTCGCATGTATTCTGTCAATATGTTTCGATACATCTTGCCGGATTGTATTAGCCGCCGGAAAAGGGAGCTTCCTATTGCCTGACAAGCCTGAAAAACCCGAGGGAAAGCCACCGGACAAATCGGAAAAAGCAAAGCAGCAACAGACCCTTTCAGTGCGAATCAGCGAAGCGCTACGCCAACGCCTGGACAGGGCCAAGAAACTCATGTCGTCCAGGACAGGCGAAAGCGTCTCCACTTCGGAGATCGCAAAGCAATTTCTCGAATCGGCCCGCGAAGACCGCCTCGAAGTTGTGGACCTCATGTCGGAGCCGACCAAAGCGCTTCGAGAAATTCGCAGAAAGGGCGAGGCTCAGCATCTCCTGTCGAAGGCAGAGTGGGTGGTCCTTGCCCACTTTGTTCAACAGGGATTGGAAGCATTTTCGAGCGACACACCAAGTCATGTATCTCGCGGGTCTCTAATCGCCGTCCTCGATGCGTTCTCGGCAGCCTACGATTTGCGCAAAGGTCAGTCCGCCTCAGATGAGTATTACCTGGGCAATCTTCCCTGGGACTGTCGTCCCTCGAAAGTAAGGGCCACCGAAGGCAGCGAGAAAGTCACGCCCGAAATCGTGCGTCGAACAGTGGCGGAAACACGCCGACAGTTCAGCGATCCGGCCACAAAATGGGAACCACTGCTAGCGGGGCGGAATCTTTATGCGCTTCTCGAAGATGATGGCGTCAAAGATGCCGACGCACTCAATCGTGCGCTCCGCCCTCATTGGCCGTCCCTTTGGCGACTCGCCGCACGGGGCCATTATCACCTTTCGAAGGAGCCCGTCCGCGACAAGGCCAAGGCCGTCGCGGAGAGCTTCTTTCAAGTAGCGATCCCGCCGATTAGCGAGGGCGGATTCACTCTGTCCTTTGCGCGCGGCGAAGGCAACGACTTCTCCGTGCTCCTCAGCTTCCCAGGTGTGAGAGCGCCAATGTACCCACTGTCTGAGTACCCGGTTATGGCCGAGTTTCGCGTCATGCTAGCAACGCTCGGCCCGGAAGGCTCGGCGCAGCACTGGAAGGGCGAATACTTTTTTGGCTATCTCGGCGAGCATGGTAAAGAGGTCGAGTTCTCGTTTCGTGCGCGCAGCAACGGAATCACGTTCACGTTCTCGGAGAAAGAGTGGAGGGCGGTGCGGGAGCTCTTCCGCCGTGCCTGGGAGATCCCCGCCGTGCGGGCGCTGTGGGACGGTTTGATCGTCGAATACGGCGAGCTATGAAGAGCGGTGCCTTCGGCACCGGGAGTTGGACTGACACGTCACCCCATAACGGGTGCCGTATAGCAACGATGGTTGCTATATGGGAACTCGCTGCAAACGCGGCAGCTAGCAATTCGTCGCTCACCGCGGTTTCTGCGCAGGAACTTGCGGTTCCTGTATGGGAACTCCTTGATTTTGTTAGTCATCACGCCGCCATCGCCCGCGCGCCCTCCATTCGGAACAAGGAAGAGATTCATGCCCACACCGCGCACTAGGTCCATCAGCACCAAAGTCACCGAGCAGGAATACGCGCAGTTTGAAGCCCTCGCGGGCGCACAGACGATCAGCGAATGGGCGCGTGAGGTGTTGCTTAGAGCCAGCAAGCCAAGTCCCTCCGACCAAACTATCGTGGCTGAATTACTCGCACTGCGAATGATCCTGGTGAACGTGCTGTTCAGCATTGCAAACCGCGAGCCGCTAACAAGCGAAGACATGCAGGACATGATCAATCGCGCCGACGCGTCCAAGCTGGCAAAAGCGTTAGACCGGTTGACCACGACAACCACGGAACCACAGGCGGGATGAGGCGGACTCGAACGGAGCCTAGCGATGCGGACGGAATGGGGAAGAGACGAACGGACGGATTGGCCCAGCAGCAAGCCGGTATACACCATCGCGTTATTGATCTTGTCCGTGGTAGCGGGCTCAGGGGTGGAATGCGTTCGTTTTCTGCGGGTCTGGACACCGCTCGAACGGCACTATCTGCTCACCTATGTCGGAACAGAGATTGCCGGGATCGTGCGGCAGAACGGATGGTACTCGCTGCTTGAAGTGGTGACGCGAAAAGGGAACCATTTGGCGCTAGACAGCGAAGTAGTGCCAGTGGTGACGGACAGCGGGGAGAAAACCTTTGCGCTCACCAGCGAAGCTGTGAAGCAAGGAGCATTGCGACTTGAATTGCGGCGAGGTCTTTACGACAACGCCAAGCTGCATGCGTTCCTTGGCGAATGGATTTATCACGACCAGACGCTCTTCGATCTGGCGAGGCCCGCGCTTTGGACCGTGCCCATAGTGTTCCTTGTCGGTTTGTGGCCAGCCACGTGGATGGAGCGGAAGCGCATAAGGGTGCTGCGCTACGGAAGGAAACTCAGGGGACCGGACTCGATTACCGTAGCGCATTTCAACTGGAGACACCGCAGGTCAAGAGGAATCGGTTTTGGGAATGAGGACCGCACCGCGCTCGAGCGTATGCTCGGCCTCAACAAGAAACTGCATATCCCTCTCGTCAAAGAGAACCGCCACTTCGAGATCATGGGGGACACCGCGACCAGCAAAACGCAACTCATCATTCAGCAACTTCTGCAAATCGAGGAGCGCAACGAAATCGCGATTGTGCACGACCCGGAGCGCGAATACACGCCGCGCTTCTACAGGCCGGAGCGGGGCGACGTGATCTTGTTTCCATGCGACCGGCGTATGCCCTTCTGGAGCATCGGCGACGAAGTGCGGAATCCCGCCGAGGCGTCCGCGCTGGCGGTATCGCTCTTCCCGGGCCGGCCCAACCAGGACTCCTTTTTTGCGGAAACACCGCGAAAAATCTTCGCGCACTTGCTGACTTACAAACCAACGGCGCAGCAGTTGATCCATTGGATGTCGCACCCGGTAGAGATTGACCGGCTGGTTGCGGGCACACCCTACGCGGCGATGATCAATCCGCAGTCACCGGATCAGCGAAACGGCGTCCTCGGCTCGCTCAACCGAGTAGCCGACGCGCTGAGCCTCTTGCCAGCCGAAAACGAAGCCAACGGATGCTGGAACACAGTGGAATGGTCGAAGACGCGCTCAAGATGGCTGTTTTTCCCAAGCACCAACATGACTCGCGACCGCCTTATGCCACTCGTCAGCCTGTGGTTCGATTTATTGGTGATGCGCACGCAGGACGAGGGCGCGGAGGACGACGAAAGGAAACTGCGCCGGGTGTGGTTCATTCTGGACGAGGTTGCGCTTCTGCAAAAACTGCCCAAGTTGCACGACGCCATCACCAGGAACCGCAAGACGAACAACCCGATAATTCTAGGCTTTCAAGGACGCAGCCAACTGCAAAAGCATTACGGGCTGGACGCTGAGGTAATGTTCTCGCAGCCGGGCACGAAGATTTTTCTGCGGACGAGTGAGCCAGACAGCGCGAAATGGATCAGCGAAACCATCGGAGAGGTAGAAATCGAGCAGGTGCGAGAAAGCCGCACACGGGAGCAATCTCCGCGCTATCGCCATTCGAGGAGCGATCAGCTGGAGCGGCGCATCGAGCCACTGGTCTTGCCGTCGCAGATCATGGGGCTTGAGGACCGGCGCGGCTACGTGAAATTTGGCAACGCCGTCGTGCAGTTGAGCTTCCCTTATGTGAAAGTGCCGAAGACCCAGCCCGCGATCATCGAGCGACTGACAGAGGCGTTGCCATCGGAGCCACCGAAGGCAGCTGCAGCCGCAGCGGGAGCCGGTGGTTCTGCAAAGCCCAACGGGATGCGGCAGGAAACCAAGGGAGCAGAGCAGAATCCGCGCCAGGAACAAACTCTCAAACATGCTGTGAGAGGGCCCCAAGCTCTCGACTTTCTGCTCGTCGATGGTGACATCTTTCAACGTTGTTCAACCCTGCAGCGGTGTATAATCAATTATGGCTAAGGACGTGATTCACATCTCCGAGGCGGAAGCGGCGAGCAACTTTGCTTCGTTGATAGCACGTGTGCGTGAAGGCGCGAAGGTCATCATCGAGAATGGCGCGCGGCCCGTCGCGGTCCTTCATGCTGCCGAGCCGGTGCGCCGCAGCATCTCTGAGTGCATCGCGTTAGCCAAAGCGCACGAAGAAGAAACCGGCAAGGTCCCGGTCCTCGATCCAGACTTCGCGGAGGACGTTGAAGAGATTCTCAGCCACCGCAAGCCGTGGAAGCCCCCAGCGTGGGAATAGTCCTCGACTCAAGCGTCATTATCGCTGCCGAACGCAGAGGCCATACCGTCCGAGAAATCCTAGAACAAGTGAAGGCAGTTCAAGGCGAAATCGAAATCGGCGTGTCGGTCGTAACCATCGCCGAGTTGGCGCATGGGGCCCTATCGCACCAAAACCCAAGTGCAACAGCAACGACGACTGGAATTCATCGAGAGGCTGTCGAGCGACGTTCCGGTGCATCCGGTGACGCTCGAAATCGCGAGGCTGGCCGGGCGCATCGAAGGCCAACAGGCAGCAATGGGCATCCAGTTTGCGTTCGAGGATTTGTTGATCGGCGCGACAGCGCTGCATCTCGGCTACGAGGTAGCGACGCTGAACCTCCGCGATTTCCAGAAAATTCCCGGTCTTTCCGTGATCCAACTCTAAACGATTAACGCCCAACGACACTTTCCTCCGCTCTTGCCGTCCCCAAGGGTCAGGCCCGCTGACGCGGCTCCCTGATGGTCGCTCTTGACAGCGGCTTTGCCGCGGGAATGTCCTTTCTGTGAGAGGCGTGGACCTCGGCGGTCTCTATTCTTGTGTAGCTGCGGTATTGTTGCTGTGAGATTGGCGTCTCGTCAGATTCGTGTGATAATCGCAACACCGCTCCCTTGTAGATCGTCCCCATTGGGAGTCTGGTTGGGTCTGCCCTTTTGCATCCTCAAGTTGCGAGGCGACGGAAGCCCGCGTTTCGTAGAGGCCGCGCAAACCCTTGACGCTGCAAAAAAGCGCGTCGCGGCAATAGCGAAGTCGTAGCCGGGCGTGTACGTCATATTCCACAAAAGGCTAAAAAGAGCCGTAATCCCTTTGGAGTTATACTATAAGTCCCCGAAGTCAAACGAACGAAGGGACGATGCCTTGTGTACGAGCGCAGGCTGAAAAAGACAAATGAAGATGCAAAGTAGGGCATCGGGTTACTTCTTTTCAATCTGCTCTTTCAGATGCATAGCACAAGCCTCTACCACTCGATACTTTGCAGAAGACCAGGTCCATCTTCTAAGCATGCAGAACGATCCAGAACCCACGTGAAAATTCAACGCGGTTGGGACTCTTTCCCGCCTGGCAGCCGCCATCTGTAACAGGTGAAGTTCCACTCGCAGCTCGCGAGGGAGTTTTGCCCATTGCGAAATACAGTTCTAACCTGATTGTAACAATCGCCCGTCCGAGCAACGTGCACGATAAAGCGTCACTTTATCTCTGCTGACGAAATGCCGCGAGGTTTTCGATGTGAGTCTCGCAGAAACCTAGAAGACGAACCGCGTGGAAATTTGCATGTGACGGGCGGGATCAGCGCCGACAGCGTGGCCGAAGAAAGGCGAAGTGACGTCGCCCACGAAATTCTGCCGGTTGACGTTATTAAAAAAGTTAAAGACATCGGCGGCAATTTCAAATTTTCGCTCGCTATGGTCACGTCCTGACAAATGAAAAGCCTTTGAGATTCGAGTGTCGGCATCGAAAGAGGCAGGACCGTGGCCGGTATTGCGGATCACTCCGGGGGGACGGTCATTAAATACCGTGTCATTGTTGTCGTCGCTCCCGGTGGTGATGTTAAACGGGGGCCCAGAATAGGCTTTCACAATGGCTCCCAAGCTGAAGCCCCACGGTAGCGCATACGTTGCCGCGACATTGAGGCGGTGGCGGCGGTCATAATCCGATCGTCCCCATTCGGGGCGGAGGTCATAGTTATCGGCGGGCAAGAAATACAAGCCCGGCGTGTCGTCGAAAGAGTGAGAGAAGACATATTGCAGCAAGACCGAAGCGTTGCGCCGCGGACGCGTCCTAAGGGTGAATGTCAAACTATTAGAGCGCGATGATCCCGTTGATTCGAATTGATCGATGTTGGCAAAACCGGGATTCGGCACGATGGTTGATCCGGGGGTTCCTGGCAAAGGCGCATTAACGTTTCGTGTCCGGTAGAGGTGAAGCCCGCGCACCGTGGTGAAATCGGCAGTCAAGTAATTTTCGCCTTTTCCGAGCTTGCGCTCGATGGCAAAGCTTCCTTGCAGCAAGTATGGAAATGTCAGACCGGGAGAGGACACATCGATGCTCTCGCTGCTTGGTGGAATTGAACTGGGCGTCACACCTGGAGGAAAAGGATTGGGGTAAGACGGATTGGCGATGACTATTTGCTGAATCCGCGTGCCGTTATAAAGATTGCTCAGTTGTACGATCACGTCGGGTTGCCGCTCGTAAAAGATACCAAAGCCGCCCCGCAACACGGTGTGTCCGGCGCCGGGGGAGTACGCAAAAGCTAGCCGCGGAGCCACGTTCTTGAAAGTGTTTCCGTTTGACTGGCCCTCATAGCGCAATCCCAGGACGAGGGAAAGATTTCGACGCAAACGCATTTCGTCTTGCAAGAAAGAATAAAACTCATCCTGCTTGAAGGAGATCTGAGGATCGCCGAAATTGAGCGTGAATTGGGCCGGTGTGTTTTGAGAATAATAAGAAGAGGAGGAAAAACATGGGGAGGCGGGATCTGTCGACGGGTCGAGGCACGAAAAGGTGAAGGCGCCCCCGAAATTGGAAGCATCTATCGCTCGTACCCATTTAGGGCTGAATCCACCTCCGAAACGCAGCGTGTGAATTCCGCGGCTCAACGTGGCGATGTCCTCGAAATCGGCGTAAGTGTCCCGCCGGTGGGTGGCGATTTGCGCGCCTCCGGCGTTGAAAAAACCCAGGACCAGAATGGCCGGTTGGTCCGCGAGGCTCGTAGTGTCTTGGCGGCGCTGGCGAAACGCAGCGCGAAATTCATTCAGAAGGTGAGGAGTGGGAGTTGCGGTTTCGAAGATGTTGAATTCATTGTGGTGATCGAAGAAGTCCGTCGCCCGCTCGGGGAGATCGAAACCTCCCACATTTTGGTGTTCGAGGAATTTGTTCTTGTACTTGTAGGTGACGCTCAGTTTGTGGTTCGCGTTCAAACGAAAATTCAAGCGCCCGAAGAGGTGCGTGTTTCGCTCGGGGGTTCCGAGATTCTCCGAGAGAGGGCCAGAGAGCGTTTGCGCGTCGACCACCGCGCTATCGTTATTCACTTCGTGGCGAGCGGAGATCAGGAAGGTGGCGCTGCGAGCTATCGGGCCCTCCAGTTCCGCTTCGGATGTGTCTTGCTGATGGAGGGGTGTCTCGGTGGCAAACGCATTGCGCGCGTCAAACACGGAATTCTGAAAATCCGTGAATACCATCCCGTGGTACTTTTGGTGAATGCGATGTTTTGTTTTCACCTCGATCCGGCCTCTGCCGGGACGCCCAAACTCCGGCGAATAGGGGTTTTGATTGACCACAAGGTCCTTGATGCTCGAAAGAGGCAATTCCAAGGCGTCCGCCGGGACTCCGTCCACGAGAATCTGTGGACCCATCGCGCCTGCCACGCTCGGGTCCGTAAAGATAGAAGCCACAGAAAGCGGGTCGCCGTTTAACATTGGCAACCCGGCCAGGAAGCGGTCATCCAAGTGAACCCTGTCTGCATTCTGTTCGGGCGATAGAGGATTAGAGTCGGCCGAGACATCGACTTTTTCCGTAACTTGCGAAAGTTTCAGACGAATCTGTATTGGAGGCACGGGGGATGTGCCGACGGTTACTTTGCGCTCGGCCAGCTCGAATCCCGGTGCGATGACGGTAATGGTGTAATCACCAGCAGGCTGGTTATCGAACGAAAAAGCGCCCGTTTCATCCGTGGTGACTTCTGTTTCGTGCCCACCGGATTGCGGCGTTAGTTTGACCTTGGCCCCCGGTATGGAGGCCGCTTTCGCATCCTGAATCGTACCCGTCACGGCGACTGTCTCCTGGGGTTCCTCTGCTGAAGCGGCCGCAGATATCAGAAGTAGCAAAAAGATGAATACAACCAGTTTCTTTGTCATGGCCGCCTCTGCTTACAAACCGCCCTCTCCAACTGCGCGCTCTCCAAACGCGGACTGAAGTGCCTGGAGAACCTCCTGAAGCATGACCTCTGTTCTTTCACCCCACTCGTTGGACTGAGTGGTCACGGCGCGCTTCTTCGCGAGATGCATATACTCAGCTGCTCTTGCCAATGGCAGGCGCTCAAGAACTGCGTCAGAGTCAGAGCTAGTTCCGACATACGACGCCAGGAAGGCGTCGGCTAGCCAATCCAGCTCGTAGAATGAATTCAAGCGTTTCTCGGCCAGGCGTTGAATGCCAACCATGAAATAAGCGACATCCCGGCTCGGAGGCGCGAGGAAATAGTCGTCAAGGTCCAGTGCTACTGCGCTAGGTCCTCTCAGGATGACGTGCTGAGGAATATAGCTACCGTGGCAGGTGCGGAATTCGCCGCTGTCGGGGGCCGGTCCAGCTGCCATGAGCTGGGCTAGAATCAATTTGCACTTGCGGGCGAATTGCCCTCCCGTCGAAATCAGCTGTTGCGCGGAATGTCGGATTCTTGAGAAGTCGTCCTCGCATGGCTTGCCCAGTTGTGGCGCAAAGGCATGGAATTTGGCCAGCCACTGCGCGCAGCGTTCGGCGGCCGCAATTTTTTCGTTCCGCCCGCCCTCCACGAATATGTCTTCGACGGAAACCCCAAGAATCTTCTCTTCGAGCCGGGCACCTAGGGAGGGCAAGTGCAGCAATGGCCGGGGAATTGCGAATTCAGAAGTTTCTTTGAAGCCCGCTTCTTGAAATGTCTCCATGACGCGAAAGACATCCGGGCGATCGGACGAGTACAGCTTAGCAATCAGACTATGCCATCCGCTCTCCGTTCTCACAGCAACTTCAAATGTGTAGCGACGTCCCGCATGAGGCCGCAGCAATTTCACGCTAGTCTGCAGTGGCAAGCCCCAGTGCAGCCTTGCAACAGCAAGCTCCTGCAACTCTCTTTGAAATTCAAGCCGATCGAAGACGGCCGCAAAGGTACCGTCTTCCAAGGCGGTGCTGCAAGCTTGAACGGAACCGGATGCCATACGCGCTTCCTTTCCTGGTCTTGATGGATTGCCGGTTACCCACCTAGAGGCCGCTAGACCGCAGGCAAAAAATCGCCCATCACCCTTTCCAACTCCTTCATCCACTTGCCGAAATAGGGTGAAAAACTTCGATTTCGCCACCATCCAAGCCATTCCAGAGCTTGATACAGCTCAACGTGGTGTAAGCTGGAATAGAAAGATTCCCAATCCAATTGGAGCTTTGCATTGGCCTGGAATTCGTCAAAGTAGGCGCGCCTCAGTGTTCGCCGCTGCTCGTCTGTCCACTTTCCAGCAGTAAGACTCACCAGGTCATAGACGCTCGGTCCAACCGCCGCCGTCTCCCAGTCAATCACCGCTATTAATTTCTCGTGGTCGCCTTGGCGGAGCATGATGTTGCGTCCGAAGTATTGGCCATGGATAACGCTCTGCGGCAGACCTTCAAGGTTCTCGATGCTGCCATCGAACCGATGAAGCGCCAGCTCTACGATCTCCCGGTCCCGAGGCGCTAGATCAGGCAGTATTTTTCGCACACGGTCTGAACATTGCACATAGCGGTCGCGAGTGAATCTTGGGAGAAAACTAAGTTTATCCTCAGGAAGATGGCGCGTTGCCTCATGAAAACGGGCGGCCCACTGTGTCGCGGACACCCAGCGCGCGAGATTTCTAGAATCACGCAGACGCGAAGTGCCCGCATCCTCCATGAAAAGCCAAAACAGGCCCTGTTCAGGTTCCCAGCGAACGGCGTAGAGGTCTGGTGTTCCTAAATGGAGTTTCGAGAGAATTGACTGGTAGACCTTCAACTCCTGCCGACTGGGAGGCAGATCGGCCTGGCGTACCTTTCGC
>Ga0209471_1000842_pt1 | contig 19124 bp, 20 predicted proteins | sample GraSoiAngelo_128_FD_185885 | JGI IMG/M metagenome (GOLD analysis project Ga0209471, IMG submission 185885) | Grasslands soil microbial communities from the Angelo Coastal Reserve, California, USA - 14_0927_12_20cm (SPAdes) (version 2) | ecosystem: Environmental > Terrestrial > Soil > Grasslands ...
CAATGTGCTCAAATCGGGCGCGCCGAAGATCGCCGCGTTCGGCGTCGCCGACGACGTGGCTTTTGAGGTGGGGCTCGCATGCGGCGGCCACATCGAGGTCTTCATCCAGCCGCTCGGACCTGTGCACCGGCAGCTTGTCGGGATGCTGGATCGCAACGAGCCGGCGACGCTGCGCACCAACCTCGCCAGTGGACAGGCGGAGCTCATCAAAGGCACACCGCAGGGTTCAGAGCTTGCGAGGCGCGACGGCGACCTGTTCGTCGAGCCCTTCCGCCGGCCGGCGCACCTGGTGATCGTCGGGGCGATCCACATCGCCATCCCTCTGCATCGCCTCGCAAAGCTGATGGGCTACCACGTGACCGTGATCGACGCGCGCGCGAAGTTCGCGACCAAGGAGAGATTTCCCGAGGCGGACGAGCTGATCGTCGCTTGGCCGGACGAGGCCATGTCAAAGCTGGACATCGACAGCTCGGTCTACGTCGTCATCCTCACCCACGATCCGAAGTTCGATCTGCCGGCACTGCGTTCCGTCCTGGCGCGAGAGCCTGGGTACATCGGCGCCATCGGCAGCCGCAAGACCAACCAGAACCGATTCGACGCGCTCCGCCGCGAAGGCTTCACCGAGGAGCAGCTGTCGCGCGTGCACGGTCCCATCGGACTGGACCTGGGGGGCAGGGGGGCGGAGGAGACGGCGCTCGGCATCCTGGCCGAGGTCACCGCGGTGCGCTTCGGCGGCTCGGGCGTTTCGATGCGCGCCGCCCGCGCATGAGCGAAACATTCGTTGGCGGCTTCATGAGCGGCTTTCTTTCGCGAGGCTTCCTCGGTGCCCGCGTCGGCTACGGGCTGTACTTCACGACCGTGCGCCTGTTCGGCGTCGATCCAGGCGCGCATGGCGGATCGGAGCTAACCGGCGCCATGGCCGGCTACATCGATGGCCAGTTGATGCCAACCCTGACTGAGGACGAGAACGCGAGACTGATCGCGGAGCTGGAACGCGTGAAAGACTTCGACCTGGCCAAAGACCAGATCAAGCAGATAGTGATCAAGAGGCCGGGGTGGTACGGAATAGGATTTGGTCGAATCAAGATCGTTCCGCTGACTGGTGAGTCAAGAAGCATCCAGCTGCGGCACCCCATCGCCTACGACCGGTTGATTCAGCTGACGCAGGTGTTCAGTCCTGAGTTGGTGAGGACGCAGCCTTTTCTCGCTTTCTGAAACGGCGCGCCTTCTCCCGGTTGCCGCAGGAAGCCATCGTGCACCAACGGCTCGAGTGGTTCTTGGAGCGGTCGTAGAACGCCCAGCGGCACTCGCCAGAGCCGCACAGCTTGAGCCGCTCCCAGTTTCGGTCCTGCATCGCGGAGTAGAAGCTCGCGACCAGGCGGCCGATCGCCCCGACGGCGCCTGACGCCTCGGGCTCGAGGCGCGCCTTGCCGTCCGGCGCGAAGCGCATCCGGAGCCGGCTCGCGCTGGCCGCCTCGTTCAGGGTCGCCAGGTCCACCGGATAGATCCGCGAGCCCGAATTCCCGCCGATCACCGCGCGCATCGCTTCGCGTACGGCTTGGGCGTGCTTGAGGTCCCCCTCCTCAACCACCTGCGAGCCCTCCATCAGCTCCCTTGCAACCAGCCATGCCTTGAGCGTGTTTGGGTCCTTGAGCTCCTCGTTCCTGGGCACCATGTCGAGGGTGTTGACGAACGCCTGGACCAGGCCGAGCTCGCCGGTTGCCGTCTCCCGTTCAGACATCGAAATTCAGTCTACCCATAACCACAAAAGGCGCAACATTGGTTATAATAACTGTCGTACACCATTAGACGGTTAGGAGGTCGAGAATGAACCCGTACATGAACGAGGACGTGATGTGGCAGCGGCTGAAGGACATCCAGCGGGAGGCCGAGAACAGGCGGCTTTACGGCGACACCACCCTGAGGAGCCTGGTCGCTCTGCTTCGCATGTTCGGCCAGCGTGCATGGTGGATCGCCGGCCTCGCCATGCGGCGGGCGCCGCGACGCCGGCCCCTCCGCGTCGTGAACGAAGACCGCGACACCGCTTCCCACGCGGCGTAAGCGGTCAGCCGGCCAGCCGGCGCAATACCGCGACCTGCTCGGCGTCGGGTCCGCCGCCCGCGCCCGGTACCTCGAGGATGAAGGGCAGCTTCGCGAGCCGCGGCTCGTGGAGCAGGGCCCGGAAGCCTTCCTCCCCGATCTGACCCGTCCCGATGTTCGCGTGCCGGTCGCGGTTCGAGCCCAAGCCGGTCACCGAGTCATTGCAGTGGATGACCTCGACGCGCTTCAGCCCGACCACGCGGTCCAGCTGGTCGATCGTCTTCTTCACCTCGGCCGCGGTGCGCTCGTCATAGCCCGAAGCAAACGCGTGACACGTGTCGAAGCAGACCGAGACACGTGGATCGCCGTCCAGCGCGCTCAGCATCTCGGCGATCTCTTCGAACTTCGCGCCCACGCAGCCACCGAGGCCGGCGTTGTTCTCGATCAGCAGGCGGGCGGACTTGGGGCTGGCCCTCTCCAGGACGTGCTTCAGGTGCTCGGTGATCGACGGCAGCCGCGCCTCGAAGCCCGCGCCTTTGTGCGAGCCGGTGTGGAAGATCACGCCGTCGACCCCCAGCTCGTCCGCGGCTTTCAGGTAACCCGCGAGCGTGCTCTCCGAGCGCTGGCGCAGGGTCGGGTCGTCGCCCGCCAGGTTGATCAGGTAGACGGCGTGGAAGTAGAACGGCGGGCGGCCGTGCTGCGCGGCCGCTTCCTTGAACGTCGCGATTCGGTTCTCGTCGAGCTTCGGCGATCCCCAAAAGCCAGGGGGAGTAGGGTGGACTTGTATGGCCTCCGCCCCCATCGCCTTCGCGCGCTCAAAGGCCAGATGGAGTCCACCGGACGAGTCGACATGAGCCCCAAGAATGGCCATTCAAGAGAGAGTAATTCGGGTCCCATCTGGCATGCTGACCGGGCTTTGTCTGTGTTCGTCATGGGCGACCTCGACCTCGCGATTCGAGGCCGCACCTATCGCGAGCCAGAAGGCCCGCATTCGATGGTCGTGCGGGGCAAGGACCTCGATGCCGGGCTGCAGCACATCGCGGCGCGAAGCGACTGCAGGTCCGTCGCGGTCGTCGGCCTGCCCGAGCAGGTGCCCGACCTGTCGGCCCTGGTCGGACGCCGACTGCTGCTCGTCGACGGGGACAGCGGACGCCTGCGCAACTTTGCGGAAGTCGCGATCCGAGCAGGCATCGAGGTGGAGTGGATTCGTGCGGCCCGACCGCCGTTCGAGCGGCTTGCCGCCGCGCTTCTGCCCGTGGGCGGCATCGTCCTCGCCGCCGGGCGCAGCTCGCGGATGCCTGGATCGCAAAAGCTTCTCCTGGACATCGACGGGGTGCCGATGGTCCGCCATGTTCTCGAGGCCGCGTCTGAAGGCGGCTGCCATCAGACGGTCGTCGTCTACGCCGAGGAGGACGTCCGGCGGGCCATCGACGGCAGGGCGGAGCTGATCTTCAACGCCAAGGCCGGCAGCGGAATGGCCTCGTCACTGCAGGTCGGGCTGCGCGCGCTGCGGCCCGAGATCGAAGGCGCGATGGTGCTCCTGGGCGACCAGCCGCTCGTCGGGTCGCGCACGGTGGCCACCTTGTTGAGGGCATGGCGGCGCGAAGGATCGCGTCCCGCGGTCGCGGTTTCGAGCGGCGAAGATGGTTGGGCCCCGCCCGTGATCATCTCCCGAGAGCTCTGGGACGAGCTGTTTGCCCTCAAGGGCGATGCCGGCGCGAGGCAGGTCCTGCACGGCCGGCCGGAGCTGCTCGACGTGGTGCCCGCGCCGGGCCGGCCGGACGACATCGACACGCCGGACGACTACGCGAAGATCGTCCGTCTATTCCCGCGGAAGAGGCCTCGCCAGCGCGCGTAGCAGCTCGCACGGCGTAGCATCATTGATGGTGCTAGTGATCGCTCTAGGAGTGATGACTTGAAAGATCACGCCAACGATCGAGTCAAGGACGGTTGGGTCGGCTCTGGCGAGTACGAGGACATCCTCTACGACACCTGGGACGGGGTGGCCAAGATCACGATCAACCGCCCCGACGTCCGCAACGCCTTTCGCCCGACGACAGTCTCCGAGATGGCGAAAGCGTTCGAGGTCGCCCGCGACGACCCGACCATCGGCGTGGTCATCCTCACCGGCGCCGGCACCGAGGCGTTTTGCTCAGGCGGCGACCAGCGCATCCGGGGCGACGACGGCTACGTCGATCCGGCGGGCACGGGACGGCTCAACGTGCTCGACCTCCAGGTCCAGATCCGGCGCCTCCCCAAGCCGGTGATCGCGATGGTCGCGGGCTACGCGATCGGCGGCGGTCATGTCCTGCATGTCGTGTGCGACCTGACCATCGCCGCAGACAACGCGCGCTTCGGCCAGACCGGGCCTCGAGTCGGCAGCTTCGACGGTGGATATGGAGCGGGGCTCCTCGCACGGATCGTCGGGCAGAAGAAAGCGCGTGAGATCTGGTTCCTTTGTGAGCAGTACGACGCGCAGCAGGCGCTCGACATGGGACTGGTCAACAAGGTCGTGCCGTTGGCGGACCTGGAGCAGGAGACCCTGGCTTGGTGCCGCCGCATGCTCGAGCTCAGCCCGCTTGCGCTCCGCATGCTCAAGGCCGGACTCAATGCGGCCGACGACGGGCTGGCCGGGATCCAGCAGCTGGCGGGCGACGCAACGCTCCTCTATTACATGAGCGAAGAGGCGCAGGAAGGCCGGGACGCTTACGTACAGAAACGTAAGCCGAACTTCACGAAGTTTCCGAAGCGGCCGTAGTGGCCACGGTCGCGCCGGCAATCAGGCCAAGCGCCATGCAGGTGTGGTGGTCGGCCGTCCGGCCGGCGACGCTCAATGCGTCGATCGCTCCGGTGCTCGCCGGCACAGCGATCGCCGTGCACGATGGCGGCGCGCGCTGGGCCGCCGGAATCGGCGCCCTGGTGGTCGCAGTGGGAATCCAGCTGGGGGTGAACTTCGCCAATGACTACTCGGATTTCGTTCGCGGCGCCGATGCAAATCGAGTTGGTCCGGTGCGCGCGGCGTCGTCTGGAGTAGTCGACCCTGGGCAGGTGCGCTGGGCGGCGATCGCCGCTTTTGGTGTCGCGGGGGTGGCGGGCCTGGCGCTCAGCCTGGCCGTCGACGTGCGGCTGCTCGTGGTGGGAGCGGCGTGTCTGCTCGCGGGTTGGCTCTACACGGGCGGACCGCGTCCCTACGGCTATCTGGGGCTGGGCGAGGTTTTCGTCTTCGTCTTCTTCGGCCTTGTCGCGACGGTCGGGACCGTGTACGTCGAAACCGGACGAGTCACGACGCTCAGTGTCTTGATGGGATGCGCGATGGGTTTCCTTGCGACGGCCATCCTTGTGCTCAACAACCTGCGCGATCTCGACAGCGACGCGGCTGTGGGGAAGAGGACGCTCGCCACGCGCATCAGCCGAGGTCCAACTCGCATCCTCCTCCTGCTGTTGGTTGGCGCCGCCTTCGCTGTGCCCGTCGTCCTCGCGATCGCGCATCTCGCTTCCGCAAGCGTCCTCCTGGTTGAGCTGGGTATTCCGGTCGCTGTTGGGGCCCTGCGCACGGCGTTCGTCACCGCCCAGCCCGCGCCCCTTGTGGGGGCGCTGAAACGGATGGCCACGGCGCAGGCGGTGTATGCGGTGCTCTTCGCGATGGCATTCGTCTTGTGAGGGAAGCCGTGATCACCGCGAAGCGGCCGGACGCTGTCGCCCGCGAGGTCGAGCGACTGGCACGCAAGGGCCAGACACGCTTCACCATCAGCGCCATCGATCACGGCGGAATGCTCGACCAGGAGCGGCTCGGTGCCGCGCGTTACGCGGCCGGCCTTCAGTCGACGGTCGAGCTGGAGGCGCTCACCGCGGCGGCCGCGGCCGCGAGGTGATTCGCGAGGACGCGCGCGAACGCATCGGGTCGCTCCTGGTGGACCGCGTGTCCGGCCCTGAGCACCAGCTCGGCCCGCCCGTTCCGCACCGTCACGGCGAGCCTGCGCGCAGAAGCGACGTAGCCGTGGTCCAGCTGACCCGCGACAAACGTGCACGGAAACGTCACGAGAGAGAGCTCGTCCCACACCGGCTCCATCACCCCTGCGCCCATGCCGCGCAGCGAACACGCAAGACCTGTCGCGTGGTTCTGCAGCCGGTCGGCGCGAACCTCGGCCAGATACGCGGGACCTCGGCGCTGCAGTCCGGCGAAAAGCGGAAGCGAGCTCCAGTAGTCGACGAAGGACTCCACGCCGTCCCTCTCGATCCGCTCCGCGAGCGCCTCGTCTCCCTGGCGCCGTCCCGCGCGCGCGTCCTCATCAAGCCCGGCGTGGGCGCCGATGGTGAGGAGGGAGAGGATGCGTTCCGGCTGTCGCGCGGCGACGTGCAGCGCGAGCCGCCCGCCCATCGAGTAGCCGGCCAGGTGCGTCCGCTCAACCCCCAGCTCGTCCCAGAGCATCTCGAGGTCGGCGGCGCACGCCTCCATCGAGCAGGGCGCCTCGCGACGGGTCTGCGTCTCGCCGTGGCCGCGCAGGTCGGGCACGATCCACTTCCACCCCTCGGGCATCCTGGAAATGAGCTCGCGCCAGCTCCGTCCGCTCTGGGTGAAGCCGTGCAGAAGCGTTACCGGCGGCCCGTCGCCGGTCACAAAGTAGCTCAGCCTGACGTCCCCACGCTCCAGAATCACGACTCGATCCTATGACTGACGTGACTCAATCCTTCGCCGCCACGTTCGTGGACGAGCTGGCGGCGCAGGGCGTCGAGTTCGCCTGCGTCTCGCCTGGCTCGCGCTCGGCTCCCATCGCCATGGCGCTGCAGCGGCATCCGCGAATCAAGGTCCTCGTCCAGATCGACGAGCGATGCGGCTCTTTCTTTGCCCTCGGCCTGGGCAAGGCGTCGGGCAAGCCGGCCGTCGTGCTTTCCACCTCGGGCACCGCCGCGGCTGAGTTTCATCCCGCGGTGGTGGAGGCGTCGTACTCGCATACCCCGCTCATCGTCCTCACCGCCGACCGGCCGCCGGAGCTGCAGGGAGTGGGGGCCAACCAGGCGATCGACCAACAGCATCTGTATGGAAGCGCGGCGCGGTGGTTCTTCGATCCGGGTCCGCCCGTCGAGATGCCCAACGCGGCCCGCGTTTGGCGGCGGCTGGCCGCGAGGGCGGTTGCGGAAGCCGCCGGTGGACCGGTGCACCTGAACCTTCCATTTCGCGAGCCGCTGGTGCCGCAACCCGGCCATATCCCGGTCGCGGAAGGAGCGCCCGCGCAATCCGTGACCGCCGGCCGGCTGCTGCCGAGCCAGGCGCAGGTCGCCTCGCTCGCCTCCGCGCTGCAGCGCGCGCAGCGCCCGCTCATCGTCGCGGGCGCGATGCGGGACGGCGATCGTCTGGCCGCAGCCCTGCACCGGCTGGGGATGCCGCTGTTCGCGGAGCCCACCTCCCAGCTGCGGCGGGCCGAAGCGGGCGCGGTGGTCGAGTCTTACGAGGCTCTGCTGCGGGCGGGATGGTCGCTGCAGCACGGCCCCGACCTGGTTATCCGCATCGGCGCGATGCCCACGTCTCGGGTCTTGAACCGGTGGCTGGCCGCGGCCGCGGCGCCCACGTTCCTTCTCGATCCAGACCGCGCCTGGCGCGACGAGGACCACGTCGCCACCAACGTGATGGCTTGCGACCCGCAGCCCCTGCTCGAGGCGCTGCCGCCGGTCGATCGGTCGGCGTGGCGCGAGCTGTGGCTCAGCGCGGGGAAGCGCGCCACCGCCGCGATCGCCGCGACCATGGTCTCGACGCCGCTTCATGAGGGCCACGTCGCGCGCGCGCTGAGCTCGCGCTTGCCGGATCCGGGCAACTTGTTCATCGGATCGAGCATGCCGATCCGCGCGGCCGACAGCTTCTGGCCCCTGGCCAGGCCCAAGCAGCGCTTCTTCGCCAACCGGGGCGCCAGCGGTATCGATGGCTTGGTGTCCAGCGGCCTTGGCGTGGCCACGGGTCGCGATCCGGCGCCGACGGTGCTGATGCTCGGCGACCTATCGCTCTATCACGACATGAACGGGCTTTGGGCGCTGCAGCGGCACGGCATCAGGGCGACGCTGGTCATCTGCGACAACAACGGTGGCGGGGTCTTCAACTTCCTGCCCCAGGCGGAGCACCAGGACGTTTTCGAAGAGATCTTCGCCACCCCGCTTGGGCTGGACCTCTCGCAGGTGGCGCGGCTCTACGGCCTCGTCTACAGCCCGGTGACCGACCGGTCGGGCCTCGAGCCTGCGATCGCGGACGCAATCGCCGCCCCCACGCCGACCATGGTGGTCGTTCGATTCAAGCGAGAGGACAGCGTGAGCGGCCACCGCCTGTGCTGGGAAGCGGCAGCGTCGGCGCTCAGGAGCTAGCTCGATTCGGTGCGTCTTGCGCACAACGCACCGTCGAAAGTTCAGGAAAGGTCCTTTCTGCGCAAACCGCACGGAATTACTCTTCGAGCAGGAACTCCAGCACCACTCGGTTGAACTCGTGGGGGTGTTCAAGGTTCGGAAGATGCGCCGCGTCGTGGATGATCGCTTTGCGCGCGTTTGGCACCTTCTCCATCAACAAGCCGACTGCGTCCAGGACCGGAGGCGCGTCTTCATCGCCAACCACAACCAGCGTTGGAGCGGTTATCTCATGGAGCCTCTCGACGGCCGGGGGATCGAGGTCGTCGGTGGGCGCACTCTCCCAGTCGGCGTTGACGTTGCCACCGTTCATGTCGAGAAACAATCGACGCAGCGGCTCTTTCACGTATCCGCGAGGCCGTCGCGGCCCATCGAGCCAGAGGTGCATCTCGGCATGGTTCACAGCGTCCATGTCATGGGCTTCGTCCGCCGCGCTTACATCGGCAAAGAGGTCGGGATATTTCTTGCCGAAGTTCGCCCCGCCGATACCGGGCCCGACGAGAACCAGCTTCGAGATGCGCTCGCTGTGCTGCAACGCAAAGTCGATCGCCATGCCCGCGCCGATGGAACAGCCCACCAGGTGAACGGGCTTCAACTCGAGCTGGTCGATCAGCGCGAGCAGGTCAGCCACCGGCGACCAACGTATCGGCGGCAGCTCTGACTGGCCGAAGCCCCGCGTTTCAGGGCGGATCACGTCGAAGTGCTTGGCGAAGGCTGCGACCTGCGGCCCCCACATGCGTGAGTCCGCGACGCCAGCGTGAAGAAAAATGAGGGGCAGGCCCGAGCCCTCGCGTTCGTAGTGGATACGTGCCCCGTTGATGGTCGCCTGCATCAGATGAGCGCGGTCAGAAGCGCTTTGAACTTGAGCTCCGTCTCCTCCAGCTCTCGCGCGGGGTCTGAGTCGGGCATCACGCCGACACCAGCGTAGAGCCGCGCGCCGTCTTCCCACAGGAGGCCGCAGCGCAGCGCGACGGCGAGCTCGCCGTCACCGCTGCCGTCGATCCATCCCACCGCGCCCGCATACCAACCGCGTTCCATACCTTCCAGCTCGTCGATCATCGCGTCGGCGGCCTCTCGGGGCCAGCCACCCACGGCAGGTGTTGGATGCATCGCAGCCGCCAGCGTCAGGACGTCAGCGGCTGGTCCTTTCAACTCTGCATCGACGCTCGTCGCCAGGTGCTGGATGTTGGTGAACCTGGCAACTTCCGGACCTCGCGCGCTGACCGCTGACGAAAACGGTCGCAGCGCATGGACGACGAATTTCGAAACGAGGCGGTGCTCGTCGGCGTCCTTGTCGCTAGCGGTGAGCACGCGCGCGAGGCGTTCGTCCTCTGCGTCGTTCGCGCCGCGCGCGACCGAGCCGGCCATGGGTTGCGCGAATGCGTGCGAACCTGAGCGCTGGATCAGCAGCTCGGGCGAGGCGCCCGCGAAAGCCGTTCCGTCAGCTCCGCCGATCAGGTACGTGAAGCAGGAGGGATACGCCGCGCGCAACGCTCGGATCACCATCCCCGCCGACACGACGCCATCCCCGCGCGCGAGTACCTCGCGCGCCAGCACCACCTTCTGAGCCTCGCCGCCGCGCAGCCGCGCCGCGGCCGTCTCGACCGCGGCCGTCCACGCCATCGGGTTGCGAACCGGTGTGATGTCAAGGTGGCGCGCCGCCGGCGCTCGGACGCTAGCGACGTTCAGTTCGAGCAGCTCTTCGGCATCCGCGGTCGCGGTCGAGATGAATGTGCGTCCCCGACTCCGCTTGATCGCAAGTGCGGGGACGCGAAACAGCAGCGCGGGAAAGCCTGCCCACGCTCCACCGGGATCGCGGTCGACGCGATACGCGAAGCCTCCGACGGCGACAGCGTCGACAGAAAGCCCGAGACGCTTCCACAGGCGCGACGCGGCGAGGATTCTGTTGTCCCCGGCCTCGAAGTCGACCGCTTTGCCCTCGGCGTCCTCCAGTGCGACGCCGCCCTTGGCCGCCACGATGTCGAGGGCCCGTCCGATCGCGGCCACGCTGACCGCGTCGGGCATCGGCCGCTCGATGAGCATCACCTCGTGCCCGGCGTCCCGCGCGGCGCCCACGACGTCGGCCAGGTCAGGCGTGCGGTCGAGCTCACGGGTCTGGATCGTTGTCTGCGTGATCACTCGCGCTTTTCTATGTGCTCGCGCGCTGCGCGCAGAAGGGTGCGCTGGAAGTGATGGCGGACCAGCGTTCCGCTTGCCTCGAGGAGGTCGTTGAAGGTTTGAAGCAGCCGGCGCTCCGCGGCCTCGGTTGCCCCGCCTTCGGCCTGGATGCGCTCGCGAACGTGGCGGTCGAAGAGGTCGACGGCCTGCCGCGCCGTGCGGTCGACGCCCGCGGCGTAGTCCTTGCCCAGCTCCATCAAGGCGCCAAGCGGCACCCCGGCGGCGATGAGCTTCATGCCGGCCGCGATGGCGTCCAGGTCGTCCGCGGGGTAAAGCGGCTCCTCGCCGCCCTCGATCGGGACCAGAAGCCCGGTCTGCTCCAGGCTCCTGAGCAGCGGCTCGGCGACGCCGCTGCGGTCGGCGAGCTCGCCGAGCGTCAGGGTTTGAGGCGCGGATGGACGCGTGACCGCGGCGACCAGCGCCTCGTCCGAAGGCTCCAGCTCACCGGCCAGGAATCGCTGGATCACGGTCAGGGTGAAGCCCTGCTGCTGCAGCTCCTTGATCCGCTTCAGTCGATCGACGTGGGAGTCCCCGTACCAGGTCACCCTGCCCTCTCGCCTTGGCGAGTCCAGGAGGCCCTTGCCCTGGTAGAAGCGGATCGTGTCCACGGCCACACCGGCGGCCCGGGCCAACTGTTCGATCCGATACTCCATGAGTACTTACTCTAACGATCGATAAGCCCTAGCCGAAGGTGTTCCAGTAGTACATCCGGTCCAGCCAGCCAGGGTCAGTCCGGTAGGCCCGCGCGAACGATTCCACCGAGTCGACGTAGTCAAAGTCATGGTTGTACTGAAAGATCGCGTTGCGCATGTTGTACGGCGCGCCGTTCCGCACCAGGTAGCGCGCCGCCGCGAGGATCGCGTCGTGGGAATTGTGGATGTCTCCGCCTTGCCCGTATTGCGTCCACGTGCTGGGCAGGAACTGCATCGGCCCTTGCGCGCCCGCTGACGAGTTGTCTTTGACGCGGCCGAAGTTGCTCTCGATGAAATTGATCGATGCAAGGTAGCTCGGGTCGATCCCGTAGCGCCGGGCGGCCTCGTTGTAATAAGAGCGCAGGGCGCTGAGGGGTTCCGTGTCGGTGTACACGTGGTTGAAGTGCACGTTGACCAGGTAGTACTGATCGATGCCCGCGAGGATGTAGAGCGAGTGCAGCGCGGATATCACATCCCCGAGCGGGTGCTGCACGCCTGCAGGCAGCAGCGGCATGACCGCCGACTCGACGCTTGCATATCCGGCGAGCTCATAGACGCGCAGCTGCTCCTGGCGCGCCCCCTGCCGGAAGTTGTATGCGGCGGTGGCGAGGGCAAGCTCCTGGCGGATGGCGTCAGTCAGGCCGGACGCCGGCTGTGCCGCCAGTGTGGCGAGCGCGTTGGACGCTTCCTGCATGGCGAGCTCGGCCGCGATCACGCGAGCGGCCTCGTGGTGCGGATTGGGCCCGCTGTCCGGGTCCTGGGCGAGGGCGGCGTGCGGAAGCGCAGCCAACACCACCGCGACCAGGAACGAGGCCGGGCCTCTACTCAAAGCCCCATGAACTCTGAGGCTTCGCCGAGAGTTCATGGGGACCCCAGGACTAGGCCGTCTGCTCCGAGCCGGCGACTACGTCGGGACGCATATCGGGAACCATGGGCAGGTCGGGTGGATAAGCGTCCGCCGCCGTCGGCGCGCGCAGTCCAACCGAGTCGATCAATCCAGTCACCTCGTCTCCCATCAGCTCGCCGCCCTGCGCGATCAGCGCCTCCACCGCCTGGTCGATGGCCTCTTTGTTGACGTTCATCAGGCGCCAGTCGTCGATATAGGCGGAACCGAGAATTTGGGCCACCACGCGCCGGCCGCGGGGATTGTTCAGCACCGCCCCGACCCATGTGCCTTGCTCGTGCATTCCCTCCGAGACCTGCGCCACAGAGATCAGCTGTTCGCCGATGTTGGTGGCCTTCGTCGACATCTTCGGGTCCAGCTTGTCGGCGCCCATCCCGATCGTTCCCACCATTCGGCACGCGATCGCCGTGGCGCTCCGGAGGTCTCCATACACGCCGGTCGAGCCCTCGCCGTAGAAGACGTGCTCGCAAGCGATGGAGCCGAGCGAGTGCCGGATGTCGCCTGCCAGCTGAGACCTGAACTCCATCCACTCCTCTTCGTTGGGCAGCGACTTGTGATAACCGCCGATCTCACCGATCGCGGTCGCCCGGCGGCGGATGGAAAGGCGGACATGAGCGTGGTCGGTCTTGAAGAAATGCGATGCGACCGCGTGGCCCATCTCATGGCGTGCCACAGCGATCTTGTCCCTCTCGCTGTACTCAACGGGAAGGGCAAGGCCGGCCTCGACGTTGCCCATCGCCTCTCGGACGTCCTGCCAGTTCAGGGCGTCGCGTCCGTCTTCGAACGCGTACAGCAATGCGAGGGACAGAGCCTGCTCGATATCAGCCGGTGAATAGCCTTCGGTGATTCGCGCGAACTCGTCGCGGCGGCTGGGCGTGTCCAGCGCCGGGTCGTGCTGCTTGATGGCGAAGTACAGGTTGGCAATGTCCTTGCGTGACTCGCGGTCCGGAAGGCGAAACACGAGCTGGCGCCCGAACCGGCCGGGTCGGGTTACGGCTTCGTCAAGCACCGACGGCCGGTTGGTCGCGCCGATGAAGAGGATGTTGTAGCTCGGGGCTCTCAGCGCGGGTATGCGCAGCTTCAACTTGGTGCCGTTGAATCCGATTACACGCGGCAGGAACAGACCGTCGAGGGTGAGGTTCACGAGTCCGCGCAACTGCCGGATGATCAATCCGGGGTTGTCGATGCCGTCCATCAAGACGAGAAGCATGTTCAAGCCCATCATGCCCCCGCCCATCATCCCCATCATTCCGCCGCCGCCCATCATTCCGCCGCCGGCCATGCCGCTGCGTCGCGACGCGAGGGCGTCGATCTCGTCGATGAAGATGATGCAGCCGCCCCAGGTCTTGGCTTTCTTGCGAGCGGCCCGAACCATCAGGTAGACGCTGATCGCGTCGATACCCATGAAAAGCATTGCGAAGGAGCCGCCATTCGCGATGTAGATCGGGACGTGGAGCGAGGATGCAATCGCCTTGGCCAGCATCGTTTTGCCGGTGCCGGGAGGGCCGACCATGAGCACGCCCCTCTCGCGCTTCCCGCCGGCCTTCACATAAAGCCGGCCATGCTCGATCAGCTTCAGGATCCTCTTCATCTCGCTGACAGCCGACTTCTGGCCACGCACGTCCTCGATGTCCACGCCGAAACGGGCGTCGTCCGGCACGATCATCGTCTTGCCGATCCTGGACAGGATGTAAAACGGCCCGAGGATGAGGGCGAAGTTCGCGAACATCAAGAAGACCAGATAGATCATTTGCCCGAAGAAGGCTTGCAAGATCGAAGGCAGCAGGAGCACAGCGTCGAGCGGTGCCAGACCGAAGATGAAATACATGAGGGCGAAGTACACCGCGGGCAACGCGGTCAGCCAGAGACTTCGTCGCCAGAAGATCGCGCGGTTGGTCTCGATGGTTCGCTCGAGGACGTCGGGTTCAGCGCTCACATGCTCGCGGACGACAAGCCAGCGCTTGAACAGGCTCAGGATGCCGCGGCAGACCAGCATCGCGAAACCCGCGTAGATGATCGACCCGACGATGCCCAGCTGCAGCCCGATGAGCGCGAACGCGAACGCCGATGCACCGACGAAAAACGTGAGGATCCAGAAGATGATCACGGCGGGGTCAAATCACTATACGTTCTCGGGTTTCTCAGTAACGCCGTCAGATTCGCGTCTCCGGTGCAAGACCACGAGGATCACCAGTGCGATGCCGATCGCGATCAGCAGGTCGCCCGGACTGTAGGCCTCCGGGAGAGGGCGGAGGGACACCCAATCGCCCAGCCAGTTGAGGTGTGTGTCGGGCCCCATCAGCGTGTACTGGCCGATGTGGCCGCGCTGGTTGAGCGCGCCGCCCAGCTGCGAGAGGGCGAGGTCGGGCGCCACCGGCATGCGACCGGCATTGGCGACCACCACGACCAGGTTCAGCACCCCGCCCGCGGTGACCAGCCACACGCCTGGCAGAAGCTTCAGGTGCCAGATCGTCCACAGGACGATGAGCGCCAGCGAGACCGAGTACACGTACTGGGCGCCTTCGACCCGGCTGAGCGGGCTGAAGATCACGACGTCGCGGACAACGACGGCCGCGACCAGGAGCCACGGCCATCGGAACTTGAGCCGCGCGAGGTTGGAGAGGGTGCCGCCGCCTGCGATCCCGAGCAGCAGCCCGAATCCAATCGCAAAAAACCACAACATGAGGTCGAGGGTTACTCGACGGCGAGCCGCGCAGCCGCTCCCGCCAGCACCTTGACGCCGACCGGCAGGGCCGCCTCGTCGATCCGAAATCCCGGCGAGTGATGCGCCGGAGGCGTGTCGCCATCGGGTCGCGCGCCCAGCATGAAATAGCAGCCAGGAATGCGGGTCAGGAACTCCGCGAAATCGTCGCTCACCGTCAGCGGACGGCCGAGCAAGCTGGCGTGATCCCCGATAAGCTGCTGCCCGACCTCCATCACCGTGCGCGTCACGTTGGGTTCGTTCATCAGAGGCACCGTCCCGTGCACCAGGTCGAGAGTTGAGCTGACTTCGAACTCGCTTTGCGTTTCGCGCAGCAGGTCGTGCAGGCGGTCCAGCGCCTGCTCGCGCAGAAGATCGTTGAAGGTACGCAGGCTGCCCTGGACTAGGACGCCGCGCGGCACAATGTTCCACGCGCCGTCGCTGCTGATGTTGCCGACCGTGGTGTGGCACTGCACCCCGTCGTGCTCGAGTCCTTCGACCACCGTGTGCAAGCGCTCGACAAAAAAGGCTTGCGCGGCGAGCACGTTGCCGCGCCTTCCCATCATTCCGCCGTGGCCTCCCGGGCCTGCGAACTTGATGTCGAAAGCATCTGAGCCGGCCCACAGCAGGCCGGGCCGCGAGACGACAGTTCCGGACTCCAGGAAGCTGGCGATGTGCAGGCCGATCACAGCGTCGGGACGATGGTCGTCGAGCAGCCCGCGCGCGATCATCGCTTTCGCGCCTTCGACGATCTCCTCCGCGGGCTGGAAGACAAATAGGTACTTGCCGCTGACGTCCCCGATCCGGTCGATCAGCGTCCGCGCGACGCCGATCATGATCGCCATGTGCGCATCGTGGCCGCACGCGTGCATTCGGCCATCGATGCGGGAGTGGAAGTCGACTCCGGATTCTTCGTGAATCGGCAGCGCGTCGATGTCGGCGCGCAGCATCACCGTCTTGCCCGGCCTGCCTGTGTCGAGCAGCGCCACGGCGCCGGTTTCGGTCGGGCATGTTTCCAGGTCGAGTCCCAGCTCACGCAGCCTTTCCTTGAGGTAGCGCGTGGTCTCGTGCTCGTTGAAGCTGACCTCGGGATGCTTGTGGAAGTAACGGCGCAGGTCGACCACGTCGTCGAGCACCGATTTGCTGGGCAGCGGCGTGGTCGCGTTCTCGTCACTCATGAATCGACACCAGGCTGTATCCGCGCGCGGACGCATGCACGAACGTCGGGCCCAACCCAGGCTCGAGCTCGTCGAGCCGGCGGCGAAGGGTGAGCAGTGCGGAGTGCACCGTGGAATGAGCGGCGTTATTCCGGAACAGTCCCGCCTGGATCAGCTCGCGCGCCGTGGCCGGCTTGGAACCCTGCGCGAGAAACAACACCAGCGCCGCCTGCTGCTGCGTCAACCTCACGTCGCGCTCGCCCATCCGCACGGTGCGTCGGGTCGGGTCGAACTCGAGGCGTCCGAAACGATACGTACCCGGGCGGCCAGTCCCGCGCTCTACCAGCCGCGCCGCAAGGTCGGAGTAGATGTGAGCCATCGGGACGTTGCCCTTCACGAAATAAGAGCTCGCGCCCAGCTCGTAGGCGCGCCGGATCGAGGCGGAGTTGACCTGCGCCGCGGAGAGCACGATGACCGGGAGCCCGGGATGGTGCTGGCGGATCCACGTCAGCAGCTCGAAGCCGGAGTCCTCATGCTCGTCGAGGACCAGGTCCAGCAGCACCGCGGCGACGCGCTCGTGCTCGAGCAGGTCGCGCGCTTCGGGAGCCGAGGCGGCAACCGATGGTCGGTAACCGAGGTCATGCAGGTCGATGCGAAGCTGCTGCAGCATCGCGGCTTCGTCCTCTACCACCAGGACGGAGGAGCCGAGGACGTCGGCCGGACGGTAGACCTCGAGGCCGGGCGGGAGTGGGGGCAGGCGGACCTCGCGCTTGGGCAAATTGCCATTTCTGCCCTGTCCCCTTCGAATGGTTGGATTTTCCAAGACCCTGCCTACTTTATTTTTTACTAAAGTTGATTAGAGTAAAATGCTCGAATACGACCGGGTTCCCGCATACTATCGGCCGGACCTGGCACGGATTCGAAAAACAAAGGGGTAATTTGGGGATGACTTGGCGACTCAAGGTCCAGGGTGTGATCATCGCATTGCTCGTGCTGGGCGCCCTCGCAATGGCAGCCGGCGCGCAGTGGACGGACGACAGCTTCTTCTCGTTCGGCTGGTAATCACCTAGGAATCTGAATTCCGGCGCTCGCGAGCGCGCCGGATCGCGACCGGGAGAAGGGCATAGAGGTCCGCCCGGTCGACTGCTTTGCTCATGTAGCCGACGACGTCCGGGTCGTCGGTCCCTGAGGGGAACACGGGGTAGGCGGTGTAGAAGATGACAGGCACCTTCTGCCCGCGTGCCCGCAGCTCGTTGAGCAGGCCCCAGCCGTCCATCGGCTCCGGCAGCATCAGGTCGATGATCGCCACCTCCGGTTTGTCCGCCTGCGCCCGAACCAGCGCCTGGTCGGCGTCTTCGGCGATCGACACTTTGTAGCCAAGCATCTTCAGGTCGGTTTCGAGGATGACCCTCCACGCCCGTTCATCGTCGACGACCAGCACAGTTGACCCCTTCAACTCCTCGGGAGTGGGCGCGATTGGCTTGGGCGGGGTGAACGGCACCTGAATTCTGGCGCAGTATATCGGTGGCAATGGCGACTTCCGCGCGTCGCAACACAGGACCGCACCGCTTACCGACCGGGATCAAGCGCTCTCCGGCTCGCCCGACCCCGGTTTCCAGGAAGCGCGTGGGAGGGAGCGCCGGCCCGTCGGTCAACGCCCTCGTCCATGAGCTGAGCACCTGCGTGACCGAGGCGGACCTCCTCCAGGTCCTCCACCGCGGCCTGCAGGGGAAGTTCGGCTACGACGCCATCAACCTGCAGATCCTCGAGCGTGAAGGCTGGTACCACTCGCTCGCCATGGACGCCGGCGTGCTCCAGGACGTACGAAGGCGACCGGTGCGTGAGTCGATGTACGTGCGCCAGTTCGCGAACCCGAAAAGCACCGTGATTCCGATCGAATCGCACGCTCGCCTCGAGATCGGCAAGGGCCCGGGCGTGCGGGTCCGCAGCAAGATGGCGATCTGGGTGCCGGTGAAGCACCAGGGCGAGCTCATCGGCAGCGTGATCTACCACACCTACCGCAAGCGTCGGGTTCCCACCGGCGAGCTGGAGTTCCTGGAAGACGTGCACCGCAGGCTCGGCGTCCTGCTGGCGAACGCCTCTCTCAACGAGCTGACTCGCAACCAGGCTCGCCGCCTGGAAGCCCTGAACAGCATCGCGCGGGCCATGACCGCAACCCTGGACGAGACCAGCGTGCTCGCCGGGCTCTACGCCACCCTGCGCGAGCTGCTCCCGGTGGATTCGCTCGAGATGGTCACGTTGCAAGACGGGACCGACCGAGCCCGCTACCTGACCATGGAGGGCGAGGCGGCGCCCAGCGCGCGGTGGCTCGCGCCGCGTTCGGCCCTGGCGGCACCGGCGCGCAGCGTCGTGGCCGACAACAAGACCGTGCTGATCCACCACCCGCACTCCTCGCTCTGGGTACCCCTCAAAGAGGGCGGCGTGGCGCGGGGCGCGCTCGGCATCAAGTGCTCGCGCCCCTACGCATACGAAGACTCGACGGCGGCCTTCCTGGAGCTGGTTTCGGACGAGGTCACCCTCGCCATGCGCAACGCGCGCAGCTATGAGGCGATCGAGGACCAGCGCCGGCGGCTCGAGGTCGTCAACTCGATCGGCCGGCGCCTTGCCTCGAGCCTCGACCGCTGGTCGATCATGCGCACCTTGCGCGAGGAGCTGGCGGCATTTCTGAGCTTCGACGGCTTCATCCTCGCGACGATCACGCAAACCGCGGAGGGACCGGTGGCCGAGGGCTACCAGTACGTGGGCGGCGTCGAGGAGGTCGTCCCCCCGGTTCCGCTCGCCATGACCGGCCCGTCCCGCGAGGCCTACGAGACCGGCAAGCCGGTCCTGGTCCGCAAGTCGCCGTGGGCCCGCTCGTTCGAAGGCAAGCAGCTCGAGCGCGAGGTCTGGACGATGGGCCAGGGCGCCGCGATCTTCGTTTCCGGCCCGCCCTCCGACCAGCGCCGGGTTTCCCGCTCCTTTGTCTGGGTCCCGGTCCTGAGCGGCGAGCAGATCACGGCGATGCTTTCGCTGCAGTCCTATACGGAGAGCGCGTTCGATGACTGGCA